>Ga0325404_1000235_pt1 | contig 53717 bp, 20 predicted proteins | sample PopdelMetagenome_18_FD_205664 | JGI IMG/M metagenome (GOLD analysis project Ga0325404, IMG submission 205664) | Populus deltoides microbial communities from Bellville, Georgia, United States - Xylem-Control-R1 | ecosystem: Host-associated > Plants > Phyllosphere > Stem > Wood/Secondary xylem...
TCAAATTACTTATACCTCTAAAAGAAATGGGAATTCTCATGGTGATTCACTTTCTACACGAGTAGTGAAATAAGTTGATATACTTGTTTAAGCCATGTGATGACAATTTTGTGTGATAATTTAGTTGTTTATAGTTGGTGTTTTTATTTCAGATTAATATAGGTGTTTGAGTTAATTTATGTATATCTTGATTAATTTTATAAGTTTTAAAATTAATAATTATATAAATTTTTAGTACTTTTAAAATTTATAAAATTACAACTGATAATTTTAAAAAATAAATTCAATATCTGTTCAGTTATACTAACACGAGAGTTTATAATTCTTTTCTTTTTTTTTTTGAAAAATATAAAAGGCAAAGATAAATAAAGCAACGATTGGTGTGCAGGCCTGCTACTGGGGGGCTAGGCCTGGCCTAGCCCTTTCAAATTTTTTTAACTAGATTTAGATATCTTTAATATCAAAAAAAAAAAAATCTTATCATTTATTTTATTAATATTTAATATTATAAGTATTTATTTTTATTGTAATTTTTTTTATAATTCATTTTATATTTAAACTTATTAACTTAATTGAATCAGTCGAGTTAACTATTATAAAAAAAAACACATCAATAACGTAGCTTTTTCTATAATATATATATAACCCACAACACACACACACAATCTTATCCATCCAGTAAATAACTAAATCAAATTCCTCTAACAACGAAGGTCATGAACATTTGAATCCACAGTGGATCATGAGACGAGAGAGCTACAATGATTAAAATGTTATATTTTTTTTAAACCATGGTCACAATTCTCACTCTCAAATAAATATTCTACTTTTCATTTTTAAAAATCCAATTTTAACTATCAACTATAAAAGCAAAAGTGTAATAATTATCACATTTTCATTTGCTTCTCCTAGATTATTCTTTACCATTTTTTTCAAATCTAGTAAAACCACGGGCATTGAGTCATGTAAATTTGTAAGGGTAAAAGTAAAATGATATTTTAAAATAGCATTTGATTCCTATTTTGAAATTAAAAAAAAAGACAATGAAAATAAAAAAAATAAAGCAAAGAATGAGACAACTATAAAACCGGGCTTGATAGTGGTGTATAAAACAAGGTAATTATATTTATATCATGTTTGGTTATGAAGGGTAAGACGTAAAAAAATATTAAGAAATATATTATACACTTAATATATATTATTGTTAAACATACATATTTTTTAATAAATAATCAGATAGCAATCCCTTTACTTTAATTTATATTGAATTTTTAAAATAACAATAACTTTAATTATAAAATCAAAACTAACTTGGTGGTTTGAAACCCGACTAACCGAGAGTTTGGATTGATATGAGTTCAAGAAAAAAACTAGAGAAATGATTGATTAAATCCAGCCTAGTTAAAAATTTGGTTTAACCCATTACTCATTCGATTTAGAATAAAACACGAATCAAAAACTTGTTGATTTTTTTATGATTGAAATGAAGTTGCCCTGATTTTTATTTTTTTAAGCAAAAATGGGTTGGCACTTCTAACTCGTAACTTGGGTATTATCCTAGATCAATTATTGGGTTGAGTTTTAAAATAGTAGTAATAATAATTTTTATTTATTTGTTTACTTGGATTAACTCAATTTGATTCTTCTAACATGTGATCTAATTCCTTCCTCTAATTAATTATTGAATTAAATTTTAAAATTATAATAATAATAATTTTTTTTATTTTTATATCGACTCAATGGACGGCCTGTGAACTATGATGCCCTATCCTGCGTTGGCCCCAAATAAAAGTTTTAAATTATAATAATAGTTAATGACTAACTGTAACTATTTGTTTTTAAAATATACAAAAAAAATCTACATAAAAGACAAAAACCACTGATGTGATCACTTATTTATTTTTAAAATATATATAAAAAACAAATACATTATTTCAAAACGAAACTGCCCAGCAAAAAAAATTGAGGAACGCTAGCTGAGAACTCTTGGCTACAATTGAAGCGCACGTGGTAAGGTTTCCTCGAAAAACGTGTATTTATTAAATGTTAAATACCGGAAGGAAACCAGTCCTTTTAATACATCCTTCAATCTTATTTCTTATCAAAAGGCTTTCTTCTACCGTCGTCATCTCCAGCAAGCAACACTCCAATCAAATTTGGCTCTAATCAACCATTAAAAATCTTCTTCTCTTTTCCCGAGTTTACACTTAATGCTCTCTCTCTCTCTCTCTCAAATGGAAAACGGAAAGAAAAACATATTTGAATTTATATTATTTGAGTGGCGGGAACGAATCCGAACACTTATCTTCATTAATCTTTTTTTCCTTCTAACCAAGAGAAGTAATGGAGGATGCTACCGTGGTAAAAAAAATTTTCATATTGGATGATGTGGTGAAAGTCTCAATTTAACCCAAAAGATAATGAATTTCGGTTCTGGGTTTTTGTTCTTCATAACTATTATAACTTTGTTGATGAAATGATTGAGACTCCAGGCAGGACATTCTAACCCTCCACGAGAGATTGAGAAGCCACTTGTTTTAGGAAAAAAAGAAAAGAAAAAAGAGTAGCATTGCCTACAGATTAAAGATTTAAGAGGATAGACGACGGAGATGGAGAAATGCGGACACCGAAAGAAAATCAGTAGCCAGGGACTACATTGAGAAACTATGAACAACTGAGGAGCTAATTTGAGATTGTCGAAAAATGTAAAAGATAATTTAAATCACGCCCGGTGGGATTCGAACCCACAGTCGCCTGATTAGAAGTCAGACGCCTTATCCATTAGGCCACGGGCGCTTTTTGTTAGCTGTATTGTTCATTTAAGTAATTAGCTTTAATAATTTGTTTTTTTGTATAGCCACGTTTCTCTCTACAGAAAACAAATACAGAGAGTCAAACAAGGACAACGCGCTAAAACTTTAGATGTAAGAAGTGTATTATACCATGTCAATGAGCATCAGCCATGTTGAACGATGATTTCTTTTATTGAGTTAAGAAGAAAAATTATGGTAAATTACTTTTGATCGTTGGAGTTGATGTAAAAGTTGCATTTGTTACATTCTAAATACACCATATTTGGTGTCTTCCAAGGGACGGTTCAAGGAAGCAGAGATGCAAAAGCCAATGATTTTTCTCGTGTCAGCTGGATCGATGATTCCATCATCCCAGAGCCTTGCTGTGGAGTAATAACAATTTCCTTCTCGCTCGTATGCTTCTGTGATCTTCGACTTGAAGTTTTCTTGTTCCTCCTCTGTCCACTGTAATCCATGCAAAGCATGTCCAAATGCTTATAAGCATACCATAGTTTGTAAAGGCCTCGGTAATATTTTATAAGAAAAGTAAGGTCACCTGAATTCCTTGCTTTTTCTTGTTTGCCGTTTCGATTTGAGACAGCACGCTAGCAGCCTGAGCAAAACAAGTGAACATGGCATTTAAAACAAATTGAATTAGTGTGCCCTGTTAAATTTTGTTCCATGTCAAGGTAAGTGTGTTTGGCTCCAAAATGCTCAAATTCTATAGAATATGAAAAAGTCTTTGCTGGCACAACTGTAGTTTTTGCAATAATAATAATAATAATAAATTAACCGTGGATATGGTATTTTATATGTATTTAGTTGTTCATATCAAAGCAATGGCACGGAATTTTATTGACACCTTGATCATATGCGATGATGATTTTAAGTGAAGGGGCTACCTGAGCACCACCCATCACAGATATTTTGGCATTTGGCCAAAGGAACAAGAAGTTGGGACTATATGCACGGCCACACATTGCATAATTTCCAGCACCAAAACTTCCACCAACCATGATGGTTACCTTGGGGACCTGCGCAAGTATTTATAGGCAACAGCTCAGATGTAAGTAGTTTTTTTCCACAATTTCTTAGTGAATCATGAGATGTGATGGTTGTAAAAGACAACTTTATGTCTTTGCAATTATATGAGAGTAAAGATTTAAAAAAAAAAAAAAAGATTAGGATGAGCGAAAGAAACCAACCTTTGCACAAGAAACTGCCATTACCATTTTCGCTCCAGATTTTGCGATGCCATTTGCCTCAGACCTTGACCCAACCTACAAATCAACAATATCATGGTTGCTTGCCAGTTTTACGTTTCAAAGTGAAAAACAAAAAAGAAATGTTTGAATCAAAGTGGCCCATCTTACAAACCATGAATCCAGTGATATTCTGTAAAAAGACCAGGGGAATGTTACGTTGAGTGCATAGCTCAATGAAATGGGCCCCTTTTAGAGCAGATTCATTGAAGAGTATCCCGTTGTTTCCAAGGATGCCAACTGGTTGTCCAAAAATTCTAGCAAACCCTGTTACGAGAGTCTGTAGAGGAGTGATTTTGAACTGTGTTATTCAGAGATAAAACAGTGGAGATACATAAGTTAACCAAACAAGTTATTAAAAGTCCTCACAGTTCCATACTGTTTCTTGAATTCATCAAATTCACTTCCATCAACAATCCGGGCAATAACTGATCGGATATCAAAGGCTTGCTTGTGGTCTATTGGTGCAATAGACCGAAGCTCCTTTACATCATATAAAGGTTCCTTATACTCAGGGTTTAAATTATGCAATCCATTCATCGCCCCTTGTTTCCCAGCCATGTGCAAGTTCTTGATGATGTTCCTACCAAGTGCAAGTCCATGCAATTCATCTACAAGGAGAGATAATTCCATACATATGATCAGCTAGGCAAAAGATTTCACTCACTAAGTTTCTGAGACAGAGACGAGAAGATGGAGAAAAATGAATTCAACAGCAGTATACTTTCTATTAAATTCCACCAAAAAATCATCAGATATCATTCTACATATGAACTAAATCCTGTTAGCATAAACAAAGGTTTATCCAGGCAAGAAACTCCAAAAAGATCACAGAAACTGCAGAAGTATGGCATAGGAGGTAGCATAAACAGATGATGCATACCTTGAGCAAAATAATCCGAAACCCCTGATGTCTTGCAATGCACAGAAGCACCCCCTAAATCCTCCGCAGAGACTTCCTCTCCTGTAGCAGCCTATCACAATTCTCCTTCAGAGCCAATTTCAGTATCAAGCAAAATATGTGCATTGATTCAGATACATAAATGCACAGTACAGAAGATCCAATGGCTATGTAGAGTTCATGGATGAAGCAATTTGGAACACGAGAAGTTTGGAACTGACCTTCACAAGTGGTGGTCCAGCTAGAAAGATGGTAGCATTTCCTTTAACCATCACACTTTCATCAGCCATTGCAGGAATATAGGCACCACCAGCAGTGCAGGAACCTAATACCAGAGCAATTTGAGGAATTCCTTCAGCAGACATTACAGCTTGATTGTAGAAAATTCTACCAAAATTATCCTTGTCAGGGAAGACCTCAGCCTGCTTTGGAAGAAAAGCTCCTCCACTGTCAACAAGATATATGCATGGCAATTTGCATTGAGCAGCAATCTCTTGTGCCCTAAGATGTTTTTTCACCGTAATTGGATAATAAGTTCCTCCCTTAACAGTAGGATCATTCGCCACAAACATACAAAGACGCCCATGAACCGGACCTATTCCAGTGATTATTCCACCAGATGGTAATGTTTCTCCATACAACTCATGGCCTGCAAGCTTCATTAAAATATGCAATAAGAAGCAGCAACAGCAGAAATTATGCTACTTTATGTATCAAACAATTTTATAAATAGAGTTAACATCTGCATCGTTACATAAACTAAAATTCAAAAACTTCTTTCAGAAACTTAAAGATTGTGTCTTTATCATGAATTTTTCAGGATCCACTACAGAGGTCCTTTTTTAACCATTTTCTGTCAAGAGCAGTCTCTCACAAGCATTGACCACAAGATTTCAAATTTCATATAAATGAAACAAAAACATCAACAAATGAATAAATCCGAAAACCTGAGAGAGCTCAAGAAATGAAGAACCAGGGTCAATTAGCTTATCGATTCTTTCTCTAGGCAAAAGCTTGTTCCTTTTTCTGTTTCTTTTCAAAGCTTCTTCTCCTCCTCCAGCGAGAACCTTGAAAAATAAAACAATCCCATCTCAAAACCCAACACGTAAACACAAACAAACACATATAAATCCACATATAACTATGTGAGCATGGACCTTATTTATATGGGATTGGAGTTGAGAAATAAGACCCTCCATGGCCTTAGAATTCTGTGCAAAGGCCTCAGAGTTTCTGCCTACTCCATCTGGAAGGACTCCTAAGCAGAAGCCTCTTTTCTGGAGAAGCTGAATTGATTTTGATGATCTCCATGGATTTGAAGTAGCTGACACTGCTTTTCTTGCTAAATTCCTTAGCATTTTTTTAGTGCTTTTTGGTCTGCGTCTTTTCTCTCCGACTTCTAATACCTTGATTGTCTCTCTCTATGCGTCTCGTGCTTGTGTGGAATACATATCCAATACTATTTTCTGCTTATCTTCAGATCTGGCAATGTTTTATCCAAGTAAAGAAATCCTTTTCTTTACAACGTTTTGTTTTGCTGATGATTTATTTATTTTTGAACTTCAACAGTCAGTTTTGGTATTCATCCCCGTTTCCTCTTATTTTGCCCAAGTTTCAATTGGATCCCCTTATTGTATTATATTATTTTATTTTTCTAAGTTTTTATTGGATCCTATGGTTTTTTTTTTTTGTTAACACAATTCTATAGTAAATTAATATAAAATTTTGAACTAAACATGTGTTACTAACTTTTCACTATTTTTGGAAGAAAAAATCACCGTTTTTTAAGTTTGCTATGATGGATTGAAGTAATTATTTGGCAATGATTTTCTTACCCTCACAAAACTTATAATTGACTCTTTGTATAGTGACAGGTTGAGTTCATCGTATTCGTACACTATAATTATTTTTATATTAGTTGTTTCAGATTTGTTGGTTGATGAAAAAACTACAATTTATATTTATATAAAATATTTTAAATATTTTTTAAGATATTTATTTTTAAAAAAATCTATATATATAAGGTATTATATTTCTAGATGAAAGGTTTGTTAGAGCTCAAGATTTCAACAAGATTTAAGGAATATTTAAACTTAAATAATATTTATTTTGCCCATCGCTTGAATAAACATCATACTAACTTGAGTTTTAAAGTGTTTATTTTAGGTGTTGTCGGGCTCACCAGGTCCTTTGGATCTAATTTTACTAGTCTATGAAAAACGTCCCTAATCATTCTACTGAAAATTTTTCCAGCGCTCAGATCTATTTTCACCTCAAATGAACTTGGTACCTTGTCTGAGCTAAACACTGGCCAAATAATTCTTCTTGGATCCCACACAGTTGAAATTACACTTCAGTCCTTCCTCTCCACAAAAAAAGATAAGATTCATAAGTTATAAATACATCATGAATCCATCAAGTCAGAGGTTTACAATCTCTTTATTCTCAATATTTTCAACATGCATGTTTTTCAGAGTCTATCTCTTTAAAATATCACTGTACTTTCTCTACAAAATTACTAACTTTGTCATCGAAGAATCCCCACATTTATCATCAACTACCAATCATTTGTTTTATTAGGTATAAGTTGCTGCCACTTATAAACCCTCTAAGATTTTCATATTAAGTCACCATATATTGACTATAAAGAATTAATTGAATTACTTAACCAGAAAATAAACTAATTATCAAACACATCATTCTAAATTAATGGGTTATTGAATTGACTCATGAAGATATATTAGATTTTATCACTACTATTATTCTAAATAATTAATTAATATCATTATTTTAAAATAAATTAATACATCTCATAATAAAATTATCCACGCATTAAAAATGTGTCTTTCTTTATTTTGACAAAAAAGAAATTGCTTAATTGTTCACCATAAAATAATTTTGTTGATACAATTATAAGTACTACTTTATCAAAATCAAAATCCAAATACTGAGAAGAGATACTCAGAGTGAGAATAATTTAGTTATTGAAAAAAATAATATGATGTAATACACAGGAAATAATTTTGTTGATAATATGAATGTAATCTATCCTTTTCCTTGGACAGGCTCAGGTGTTGTTTTAGAACTACACTTTATTTTCAGAGGTAAGGCATAATTAACCAACCATTTCTACAATCGAAATTGTTTAATCCAATTATGTTTTTTTTTTTAATTTAAAATAAACATTTATGGTAATTCAAAAAAAAGGTGTGCTCATCGTGAAACGCTGCCGTTGATTACTGGCTAGAGCTGCCGCTAAGCAAAACTGCTTATACCTGGTGGATAAGATTCAAACAAAGCCAAAACATCATTACAAACAGTCTATAGCACTGCAAGCTCCAAAGTGATACTTCCATTTATCAATGGAGTCTATGCTCTGTCTTCTCTCACCAACTCCTACAAAGCTCTCTCCTTTCAAGAAACTAACCTCAGCTTCTGCCTTAAAAACTACATTTTCCTCTTTATCATTTGCTTCCATGACCTCTCCTCCACAGCAAAAAACACCCTCTACAAAAATACTCTCTTCTTCAAAAACCAGCAAAACCCTATCTCCAAGAACACCCACAACATCAACGAGTGTTCAAGAAACAAGCACTCCAGTCTCTCCTCCTCTCAAAAAGGTGCCTTTTTGCTTAAACCTAATACCCTTTTACCTTAAAATGCTTATAAAAAAACATAGCTTTTCAATTGTTGTTTTGTATTCAAGAATTCTAGACTCCCCTTTCGACATGATGGTAGAAAGTTGATATAACTATGCCTACTTGAACTTGCAGCAAAGTGTTGATTTTTTTATGGGTTTTGAAATGTTTGTGGCATTGATAGGTTCTGGTGCCAATAGGTTTTGGTACAGAAGAAATGGAAGCAGTTATTATCGTTGATGTTTTGAGGAGAGCTGGTGCTGAGGTAATTGTTGCTTCAGTAGAACCACAGCTTGAAGTTGAAGCTGCAGGTGGCACTAGGCTTGTTGCTGATACCTCCATTTCCAAATGTGCCAATGAAGTTTTCGATCTTGTTGCTTTGCCGGTTTGTTGTTTTTTACTTTGAATCATTCATGGTTTGCAAATTAATTCATGATTGTTACATTTATTTCTCATTGATAATGTAGCCGGGGCAAATATTATGACATGGCTTTTTTTTTTTTTTAATTTTTCAATAAATGATCGGTTAGTGACTGACACTCATTGAGAAATTAATAAAAAGTATGGTTTAGTTGATTTATGATCGTGCCGGTAAAGAAAGGTATACATACAAGCGTGAATGTTAAGTATAGGAAAAAGATATACTTAACGACAGGATTTAATTGGAAAATCGAGAAGATTGTGTTTTCTTTGGGGTTGTAACAGGGAGTTTGGTTGCTTGTTAGTACAGTAAATTTTATTTGGAAAACAACTGTAGCTTTTGTAGTTTGATCTGGCCATGTAATTTGTAACAAAGACTAGCGTGTTCTGAATGGCTTCAAGGGAGGAATGCCAGGCTCCGCAAGGTTGAGAGATTGTGAAGTTCTCAGGCAAATTACAAGCAAACAAGCTGAGGGTAAGAGATTATATGGAGCTATATGTGCCGCTCCGGCAATCACTCTTCTTCCATGGGGCCTTCTGAGGAGAAAGCAGGTGGCTTTCATGTGTTGCTTTTGCTTGAATTTTGTTGAATACACATGAATGTATTTTGGTTGACTAAATGTGCTGTAGCATGTGATGTAAGATGACAGGTCACCCTGCATTTATGGACAAGCTTCCTACCTTTTGGGCTGTTGCATCAAAAATTCAAGTTTCAGGAGAGCTTACAACAAGCCGCGGTCCAGGAACTTCTTTCGAGTTTGCTCTATCCTTAGTAGACCAGCTGTTTGGAGAGTCTGTTGCCAAGGAGGTTGGACAATTGTTGGTAAGTTTAATTGCTTTGCCAGTTTCATTTTTACTTTTCATGCATGCGTCAACATAGCATTTTGGAAATCAAGTTCCTGTCATTAACTTAAGTGCATCGAAAGCAGGTGCCGCTTAGTCATGCCATTCTTTACTGTGAACCTCTTATTCCTAATTGAATAGAAGTTAAAATTACCTTTTTCAGTGGTGTATAATCATGATTTAAACTCTGCTTTTTTTTCTGGACATGATCTGCTGAAGTTCACAGGGATAATTAGCGAACTGTTTTCAACTTTTCATGCCATTGAAGATTCTGTGCAGAATTCTGAAATGAAATGCCTGATAACAGGCTCATAAAATTTCTATTATCCTGTTAAGTACTAGGATCTTAGCACAACAAATTCCGCTGAAAGCAATACAAATTATTCAAGTTTTTTTTTTTGGCGTCTGTCCATTCATTTAACTCAACTGGGATTCGGACCTCGTCATGCACATCTTAAATATTTTTTGTTCAGTCAGATTATGGAAGGATCGGATGGATTTCTTTCTATCCTTTAATACAGTATTTTTATAGTGGGGAAAGAAAGTCTGGATGGTATGAAAGAAGCAGTATGAGTTAAAGCATTAATTATCTTAGTGATCCTTCAAGTTTTCTAAAACGGAATGCAAAGAGTTTGTGATATCTTCATTTAGTTCATATCTTCAAAGTGTCACTACTTTTTACCCATGTAATGGTTTTTTATAGGATTTTTAAAAAATGCACAGAAAACCAATGACAAAAAGTAGAGAAATTTGATAAGTGATTGTGTGTATGGAATGCATTTATCAGGTGAGCTGTTTTCTTTTGTTTTGTAAAAGATTCATCTGTCAACTGACTTGTCTTCTCTTACATGTTTACCCTTTGGAAGATGCTTTGTGGTTAATCATCTTGAGCTAACATCTCTTTACACCTTATATTAGCTAATGCAAGCTGATGATGACACCCAGAGAAAAGAAGAATATAACAAAGTTGAATGGTCTTTTGATCACAATCCTCGTGTAAGTTTCTTCTACCATCCTGTTTCTGTTAATCACCTACTGGTTTATAATCTTCTTTGCCTGGAGAACACTCGATGCGGGGATGTGGAACACATTAAAAACAAGAGCTCCTCATATTTGAAACAATTTTGCATTTTTTCAGTTGCTAGGTGGAAGCACTGATATTTTTTGAATGCATCTCTAGTTTAATCATTTGCGTAAAGTTGCTTCATGAAGTAGTTCCCGCATCCTTGTGCAATCCCAATTTATAGCATTTGTTTGTCTTCTCATCCCTATTGCATTTGAGTTTCTTCCTATTTATCATCAAATTAATCTTCCACATGTTACACAGGTTCTCCTTCCAATTGCAAATGGTTCTGAAGAGATTGAAATAGTTGCTATTGTAGATATTTTAAGGCGGGCAAAGGTGGATGTTGTGGTTGCTTCAATTGAAAAATCAGTGCAAATTTTGGCATCACGAGGCATAAAAATTGTCGCTGACAAGTTAATTGGTGATGCTGCTGAATCAGTATATGATCTAATCATTCTACCAGTAAGACTACTCAATTTTTTTTTATAATATTGAAAATTGCTTTTCTTGCATTCTTTCCTCATAGAGTTGTGAGGGTTTTATACTCTTTGGAATTCCCACTGTGATATCAACATATGCCTTTGGACCATGCAAACTAGTCTAATATCATAAGAGGGCTTTGAGTACATTGGTTGTCTTAACTTCAGCTTTATGTTGATGAAAAAAACTTCAGCTTCAAGGTAATTTGCAACATCTTGTGGAGATACTGTCGGTAGCTTGGGCTACTGAAATTACTGCATTAGTTGTTATCATTTGCTCAGGTTAACGCCATGCCACATTTCTTGGGATGAAGTGCTCAACAAGTAGCGCATTCCAAAATCTAGGTTTTGCTAAATATTATATAGATCTTTCTGAAATTGAGGCTGCTGTCTAGTGCGTTCTTTGACATCTACTTTTGTGTTTGCGTTGTATCCTTGAAGAGTTTTGATTTGCTGTGTGCTTTCAGGGAGGAAATGCCGGGGCTGAGCGGCTACACAAATCTAAGGTTCTAAAGAAGCTGCTCCAAGAGCAATATACAGCTGGCAGAATATATGGAGCAGTTTGCTCTTCCCCTGCAGTTCTTCACAGACAGGGTTTACTAAAGGTAATTTGAACTAATTGAAATCTCTTTTCTAAACAGTAGGACGCTGAAGGATCTGCTTTTCTTCCCAACTACAGGATAAGAGAGCCACTGCACACCCCTCTGTTGTGACCAACCTAAACAATGTATCAAATGGTGCAAAAGTAGTTATTGACGGTAAATTGATCACAAGCAAGGGACTTTCTACCGTAACAGATTTTGCTTTGGCTATTGTGAGCAAGCTTTTTGGCCATGCAAGGACAAGATGTGTAGCTGAGGGCCTTGTTTTTGACTATCCCAGGAGTTAGGGCATCAGGTTCTTCTGGACGGAAGGCAATTTGGAAGATCCCTGTTCCATGGCGAACAGTCTATTCCCTGAACTCATATCAGCCAGTTAAGAAAGAAAATCCTCTTTCTGAGGTGCTTGCCTGATGGATATTTACGAGACTCATGTTCGCCCAGATACAGAATCCTGATTGCTTTTTTGGATAGCAGAACGAGGGAGAGTTGACATTTGCCTGTCTGTGAAGCCCAAAGCTACTCGCCCAATGGCGTTTAACAGAAGATGTGTTGTGAGCTGAAGCTAACATCTCCAAATGTCTGCTGAAGAACAGACTTGTTTGCAAACTTTATATGATAATTCAGTGCCGAACAGTATGAATGGACATAGAAATGGCTCTGCGAAACAACTGGGCAACGCAGCTGCTTTTTATTCATCCCATCTTGCTCATGTTGCATTAGCAACACCAGGGATTTCAGTTCGGACCTGTGTTATTGTGGACTTTTTCTCGTTGCCAACGAATGATAAAGATTACAAGCTTAAATCAGGACTTTCATGTATGGTTATGATGTTGCCGAGATTAATAATAACCATATATTTCCTCTTATGCTTGCCTGTTCTTGATTGGATATTTTAGAACTGGCTGCTGTTGTGTCTGAAAAGCATCCGTCCAATTGTCAATCAACCCTTAATATCTAGCAACCTAACCCAACAATACTGAAAGTTATCATGTGGTCTGCATGTAAGCCACCGTGTTAGTAGTAAAAGTATCACTACTTGGAGCTTGCTCCCACAGGTAGCACTAAAGCACTGCTACTCCGGTGGCTTAACAGCCACAATATTAAATGCCACCAATAAGCTCTTAGAAACTAATGAGTTACTCAGAAGTGCAAGGAAAACAACATAAAGATCTGGTTTTGAATTTATGTTTTTGGCTGCCTAATTCAACCATACAAGATGCTAGCATTTGCATAACAGTCATGATCAATGCAAACACAACAGCCAACCAATCATGTGCCTGAGCTCCAACGACACCTTCGCATCTAGAGAACTGGACTTTATTCCTTATTTAATAAAATGACATGCTAATTAACTTGTTTACCAAACGGGAAGCATTCATTTTGATTTGCATTACACTAATTGCTGCCGAGTTCAGTCTTACCTTTCACTTTCTTGGTTTTTCATGAATTCATTGAAAATTTTTTCAAGCATCTGAACTTCTCTTACTCGGGGTGTAAATTTGAAGAAGATCTGGATGTATCCTGCTATGTATACACATATCCATTCAAATGACAAAGCGATCTGCAATCTGAGAGAAGAAGTGTCCATGTCTTGGAAAATAAAACAAGAACAACAAAGAAAAAGATACCTTGTTCAGTCACCAAGTTTCAAGCTGCACAAGTAGTAGGGAGGAGCACAATCCCACATCGGCCAAAACTTACTCTGTCTAGTTCGTGATAATGGACACGCCGAACAAGACAAATCGCCGAGCCCGGTAGCGTGGGCTTGTGATCCAAGTGGAGGCATTAAGATGATGGAACGTTGATCTTGTCCAGAGGGCCGAGTCTAGCGTGATTATTATCTGGTCTGCCCGTTCCAAGCCGAGAGCTGAGCCAAGTGACCCCAGCGAAGGCTTGGGCTACTTGTCTCCTAAAGTGGGGGGCAATGCGTGAGGCTGGTTTCACAGAGCAGCGACAACCTCCCGCTCCTGGCAGTGGAAGGATAACAGGCTGTTGTCACCTAGGCTCACTGTGGTCTGATGAGCCGATAAAACTGTACCATCACTCTTTTTTTTTTTTCTCTGCATTTAAATCATTTTGTACTGTGGATTGTAATATTATTAATCTCGGCTTGGGTTTTGAATTTTCGCGTGTTATTTTTAGCTTGCAGGGTGTCATTAGCAGCTCACTCTGGGTTCAATCACTTTATCTATGTTGTTTCTTCCTTTTGGCGTGCGCTGAAGTATCTAGGGGAGGAGGGACTCATACGAGTTGGGTTTCTTTTGGCTGGCTGCTTTCTGGCGGGTCTGGGTTCAGCTTAGATGGCCTTGATCGTACGTTGGACCTCATTCTTCATTGGTGAGTGGGGGTGCCATCATTGTACATTAAATGCACGCCCCACTTGCCATGACCTTTGCCTTCTTGGTTGAATTGAAAGAGTGGGTTTTTGGTTCCTGGGATTTCACACCCTGTTCTCTCCTGACCAGCTGGTCTGATTGAGTGCTGCCCCACCTCTCTTCTCCCTCTTCTAATTCGGTTGGGATGTTGTCAGGTGAGCTTTTTTCTATTGTTGATAGGGAATTTTGTGTCTGAGAGGCTTCGCTTGCTTTGTTTTCTTCTTGTGTCCGCTTCTTGGAATTTGGTTGGCTTTGTGGGGAAGTATATAAGCTTTTTTTTTTTAATCTATTCTGTGTGGTGAATTCTCACATTTCCTTTTGTTTTCTTAAAAAACATTTGGGTTTTGCAAGCTTTCTGAGTTTTTTTTTTTTATTCTCTGATTTGATTTTGTATGGTAGACAGATTTCACAACTGATTGGAATTCTTATTTGGAGGTAATGATTATATTTAAGCTTTTATATTTTCTTTCTTCTCTGTTTCTTTGTCACATTTAGTTTCAATCATGATTTAGAATTAGTTTCTTTAGAAATTTCATTCAATATGAAAACTGGGTTTAGTTCTGTTGTTTCTTTCAGATTTAATTCAATCTGGACAGAAAAACTTTTCGTCAGCGGGTTTGATGCAAATATAAATAATTATAAGCATTAAAGCTGACTGGTTTATTCTTCGCTTCTAAATATTTTTTTTGCAGGATATTGCCAATTACATGCATGATTACAATGATGCAGAGGCCACACCGTTCTATGCAAATTGCTTGCATTTGTATTTATGGAATGCGTGATGCATTCATTCAAGGTTTGAACAACATTAGTTTGTGTGTGACAATTCACTTCTAATCCTATATACTGGAGACTTGAAAAACATTATTTAATGGGCATAGCATGTTAACCATTTCCTTTCATCCTTCCACATTATTATGGTGGAATTTATAATAGCATAAATAGTTGCAACTTCCAATAGCCTCGCTAAACATGTTGCCATTGCTTTTGATGGCTGCTGAGAGGTTGTCAGACAATTTCTTAGGAAGAAGGTTCTGCTGCTGAAAGGTTGTTATGATCGAGGTTACTTCATTGGGGTTGAGCCTTTTGGTTGTGAATATGAGGTGGCCTTCCATTAATGCATTTGACAGGGCATTTAGCATTTTGTGTTTGTTTCTACCAGTTTAGGCTATTATGATGCCGCCAGTATGAAGGCTTCAGGTTATTTCACTTGCCTTTTGTTTTTGGTTTTACTCCTGTGCTTGCTGTCTTTTTACTTCTTTGTCCACTTATTCTTCGTGCGATCTGAAAGGGTGTCTGTTTGTTTTTCTGTTGTCTTTTTAAATGGTCAATTCTGGTCTACGTTGTCCATCTTCGTAAGGGTTTCTTCCCACTCTTTTCCTTTAGCTCAGATGTTTGTTCTTTTTTAAGAGAGGGAGGCTGTTGTGGTCCTCTGCTTTGTTTGGTATCTGTCTTCTCTTCTTTTTCGCTGATTCGATTGGTTGTTTGAAGGATTTAACTTTGTCTTGAGTTGCTTCTTTTTTTTTTCCAGCAGGGGTTGCTTTTGAAGGAGGTAATTGTCTCTCTCTATTGGTTCTCCGGTTGAATAGATTTTAGGAGATTCTTACTGATTATCATCCTTTCAGCTGATTTCAGTATGGCATGTCATGTGATGAATTCTTTTAGGTAATTGATGCAAACCAGAATCAACCTGGTTACCCCACTAGAGCGTGCTGAAGTAGCATTGTAGCTAAGGAAATTTGATTGTATCATGTAATTTGAACTGCCATTGTAGTTTAGACTTATTACCTCCACTTGGAACAATCAAACTGTAATATATGACCTTTCCACTGTTGTTTCTGGTTTGCATCAGTTACTCATATTTCATTGAACTAAGTGGGGTAATTTGCATCCCAGATATCTGTCAGTGCTAATGGCAGTTCACATTCTACAATGGTAAATTTCATTGACTTGCAATATTGGTACAGGACTATTCATCAAAAAGGTCCAGGACTTGCTTGCTAGAGATTAGGTGGTTCAGGTTCATCATGCTTACAAGCTGCTGATTGGCTAGCAAACTTGGGTTTTTTAAAAGGCCACTGGGAAAAGCTGCTACGATGCTCCCTCTTCTGGTTTAATCCCTGTCTTATTTTATGATTTTATTGGGAGTATATCTTTATTTATTAATTGCATTTGCTTTAACTTTGTATATCAAACATGCAGAGCATGGATTCATATTTAATAGATAGTAAAAGGCAGGGAGCGTGCTATATATATTGTATAAATCAAGAATTATGTGATCTTCATATATATACACTTAACCATGTCAACCCAATAAAGCTTGTAATGCAGCTTCAAATGAGGGAACTAGAAAGAATGTTTGATGAAGTACATTGTCTGTCTTATACCATTTTCATTATAATGCTCCAGTTGTAAGTACGAGAGAGAGATGAAGCCTCTTCATTCCATGATATCCAATCTACATGACCTGATTTTCATTTCTTTTCAATTGTTTCCTATCCAGATTATGAAGTTGATAAACTAGAAAATGCAGGCATCATCAAAGGATTTGACTATTATTTATTTCTGGTAATTAAGAAATTAGGAGGTGAAAGCTACACTGACTTGCCTCTGTTACTGCAATTGAAAGTCCTGATACAAGCATGTGTTTTTGAATGACAGAACTTCATATTGGTGAATTCTATGTGGTAAAGTCGCATTCTAAAGTGTAACGAATACTAAAATAAAACTACAGGCCATCCAGTTCATTCAGCAGTATTTAAAGTGTAGGAACTTTGCACTTAGAATTAAGACATGCTACTCTTTCCTTGGTTGCATCTGAAAAATCTAATGCATTCAACAAAAATGAAGAATGGATGCACAGAGGCTCGTGAACTTGCACCCAGTTAAGCTTTATAGGCTTCATTTTCTTAAGTGATATAAAGTCTTGAATCTACCTCGTTTTAGGAGGTCATTGCTAAAATTTGGTGGGGAAATTTAGCTTCTAGAGCGTATTGTAGAAAACCGACCTTGGAAAGTGCATATTTTTTTATTATTATTATTATATAATTAAATAAAAAATAGATTTAAAACAATTAAGTTATTAGAGAACCAAGTCCATAACCCGAGATATAGGTTTTGCACATTAACTTGGTCTGATCTGAGTTTGTTGCTTCAATATTAAAAATAAAAAACAACCCTACCCTCCAATTTTTTTAGGATTAAATTGCAAACTTTATCTCAAGATTTCTAATACGGAAATTGCAAAGATGTCAATAATCTTCATAGCCATCACAACTTTTTGCCATGTAACGATTTGGATAGGATTATTAAAAAATATACAGCATGAAGGTACAACCTTTGGGAAATTTGGTAGGTTGTGATTCATTTTGCTTCCAGCTAGCTTGCATTGATCAGGTGTGGTGTCAGCTGTTTTCATCTGTTTGATAAAAGATTCGTTTGCAATCTCTCCATGTATTCCCATGGCAGCTCCAAGGCAAGACCACCATGGAAGCACTTGTGAATATTTGATAATAATGGAATGTTACACTTACCTTGGTTTCTGAAATCCTATTGAGAAATTGCCAACCTTTACCTTGGTTTCTGAAAACCTATTGAGAAATTGCTAGCCTTTTTAACTTAGCTTATTCAGGGTGTCAATTTATCCTACATGTATTATACCATATATATCCACTCAAAGAGAACAATGATCTGCAGTCTGATAGATGAAGTATCGGTAGGAAAATAAGAATAATAAAGAAAAGACATTGTGTTTATTGAGAAAGTTTCATCCATGGAGTCGGGAGCTCGAAGAGAGAAGAATCCCACATCAGCAAAGCACCTCCTTTATGTCGATTCGCAGTTCCTTGCCCAATCTCTACGGGGAAAAGGAACTGGCTCCCTCACTTTATATTGGACACAGCAAGCGAGATGAGTATGGGCCCAGTAAAGTGGGCTTGTGATCCAAGTAGAAGCACCGAGGTGACGCCGTGACGGGACCTTGTTTCTGTCCAGAAGACTGGGTCCGTGGTGGCTATTATCTGGCCTGCCCATTCCAAGCCGAAAGGGCGTGAGGCTGGTTTCACATACCATGTCTGTTTGAGTTACAATTATTTTTTATTTATAAATATATTAAAATAATATTTTATTTTTTAAAAAATTATTTTGATAACATCATATCAAAATATTTAAACCCCCAAAATAATATTAATTTGAAATAAATAAAAAAAAATTAATTTTTTTTAAAAATACTTTTAGAAAACAAAAACAATCCGATCATCATTAACAACTTCCCGCTCTTGGTAACGGCCGCTGCCACTCGGGTTCATAACATTTTGTTATTTCTTTGATTTTATTTATTTATTTCTGAATTATACAGGTTATTTATTTATAAAAATCGTTGGATAAAATTTACGTTACATCAGATAGGAGGTGAAAGCGCGCATTTTACCACTCTGGGTCAAGATTATTTATCAGTTTTGCTTTTCTTCCTCCCTCACACACATGAAGAGATTTTTCACATTAGTCATGATCGATTTGCGAGTTCGATACTATCTTTCTCGAATCCAGGATGGAAAGTAAAAGATTAACGTAGATAAGAAAGTTTAATGCACAGGGATATTATAATTTCATGTCATAATTTACAACTTAACCTTCTACTCCTGCACATACAACTACCCTACCCTACCCTACTCTACCCTACCCTACCCTACCCTTGCAGTATAAGATGCAAATCACATATGCACACTCCAATCCTTACACCACACAAATGGCTAAGATTTTGCATGTTCAAGCACTGCTTCTACTATCCACAGTCAATTTATCAACTCTACCAAGGTCCAGTCAGTGTCCTTCGCAAGCATTGTCTTTTACCTCCCCACTGCGCTTTCATTGTCTCTAAGAACTGCAAAAAACAGAGAGGACGCCTTACTGATGAAGTTGATGCGCATGATTTTCAGAATTTACAACTACAATGAAATAGCACAATTCGACTCGAGATTCTTAGTTTACTCGGGAACCATGCCACCTCCTGACTACTAGGAGGTCTACATAGAGAAGAGGTACAATAATGCACTTTAGCTTGCTATCGACTCCTTCCCTATCTGCCTTCTTTGGCTCAGTGCTGTCTACATTCTTTCCCTATACTGTTGGCAACCTATGTCAATGCTCAAAATTGATCAAAGCTAAGGGCACTACGTGCAGTCATTACATTAAAAAAAGAACGCAACTCAGCAAATGCAAGGATTAGTATGGCCAGTGAACTTTGAAATACCCCTGATCAATTTAAGAAAGCAATTGTCTACGAAGTTACAAGACATATTGTTCTGACGATAACCCAGGAATTTTATATTTGAGATAAGATGTGGGAAAAGTTAACAAACTAAGGATATAAACAAAGAAGATGGCAATTCCATGACACAATGATCCCCCATCCAAAAATACAAGCTGCAATGGTTCTAAAAACATAACCAAGGATATTTAGTGTAAAAGGCAACAGCTCAAGTAAAGAGGCCCATACCTGATTTTTCTGCATTTCAAATATTTCAGCCTGCAGCAACCAAGATTTGGTCAAGCAAGTTTGCCGCCCACCAAATTCCAAGAATTTTTTTTCCAGAAAAGAGCATACCTGTTTTCTCTGTAATTCTTTGTTCAGCTCTTTAAGTTTTGCAACTTCATCTTCCAGCTCTAATGTATAAGCCTGCAGAAACCCAAAAGTGGAAAGCAACACGAAGTATCAATCATTTTTCTCAGTTGAAAATTACTGATCAGGCATCACGTCAATGAAATAAAAACTTTACTAAACAGTAAGAGTTTCACTGAACTGAGAGAAATAAAACATTTAACAAATCTCCAGGACCAGTGTGTTTTAATTCTTTTTTTTTTTTTTTGAGTGCGTCCAGCTTAAGAAGGACATTGCATGTATCATGTTGATGGATGCTTGAAACCAGGACAAATTAAAAACTGCTAAAAAAGAAGAAGCAAGGCCTCAACAGATTTCAATCAAATAGTTTACAGTACTTTTTGACCACCTATACTGGAAAGCTTCCAATCTGTCTTAAGAACACCTTAGTTGAAAATTAATAGTTTATAATGGCGTATTTATTATTATAGGTATAAGTAAGATTTAAGGGGGACAGCCAAGTGAACCATAACTTGTTGCTTGTTATTAAGACAAGAGAGAAGTTGACTTCAACCACCAACCACATACTTATGCACTTACATGATATAAATGGCCTTTAAAACTACATACAATCTGGCATTCTAAAATGCTGCTGCCTCACAAGCAGAGTTTGCCTATTTATCAGCATCTCAAAGTGGAAAGGAAAAAAATGAGATTTAATGAAAACTCGATGATACAATGAGCCCATGGTGTCAATAATCAGGAAAAAAAATTAAATCCATGCGTGGAAACACCAAGTGATGCCATCCAGGCATCAAACCAGACCTCTACTGCAGCAAACGAACAATGGATACGTCTAAAATTACAACCAAGAACACAAATAGCTCCTTGATTGGATCTTAAATACCAAAGTCAGGGAAAATATTTAAGCACAGAAGCAACACACAAGGGAGTACTCAGCAGCTGAAAGATGTATAATAATAGCTCCGTCACTATACTTACCTGCTTGCGAGCCCGTGATCTTGCAGCTGACTCTCTGTTTTTAATCATTCTCCTCTGCCTTCTCTCAACAACCTTCTCCAGAGCTGCGCTGGGTTTCCTTCCCCGACTAAATACAAAAGGAACTGGCGATAGTGAAGATGTGTCAGCATTACTCTTTGCAATCACATCCGGTGATATCCTGTTTGCAGGAGATCCTGTTGCGACTGTAACACCTCTAGCTGCTAAACTAACCATTCCCATTCCTCTACTGTGAGCTAGACCATTGTTCACAGATCGATTTGCAATCCCAACAACTGATCCTCTCACTCCAGGGCTAGCAAGCTGAGCATTGTTTGCCACATGTAAAGGTGATGCAAACACCACAGTTGCTGCTGGCTTGGGAAAGAGAGGCTGCTGCTGCTGTGGCTGCGGTAGTTGCTGAGAGGGTCTGATTCCACCCACATTCAGAGCTAAACTAGAAGGCTGGTTAGAAACTAAATTGTTCTCCATTATCCCAGTCCCCATAAGCCCATTGTTTCCATTTGGCTGCTGAAAGCCAAGAGCCAAACCAGTAGTGTTGTTGTTGTTGTTATTTAATTGCGATAGTTCACCAAAGAATCCACTATTATTAGGCCTTCCAATTTGTTGAGTATCCTCTCTCACTACCCCAGCCCTCACCAAGAACTCCTCCAGAGTCATCTCTCTTAAAGTCTGTTGCCTTTGTGGTAAATTGGATCCTGCACCACCACTGGTTTCTTTTATGAAGTCTCTCCAAACCTCATCAACAGTCTTTTGACTTAGTGTCCTAGGCAAAGTTAAAGACCCTTGTCTCTGTAAATTCCCATCTGGGGTACTTCCTTCTCCACCCACACCAGCTGTATTTGTCATTGCTTGGGTCTCTTCAGCAGTCCATATGTTTTTCAACAGCTCGTCCATGTTCATTGATCCAAAATCCTTCTGAAGTCCACCACCCCAGGTATTTTGGAATTCATCGAAGGTTAATGAGTATACCGAAGACTGGCGAACCAAGGGGGGATTCTCTGGTGACTTTCTAACGCTTCCTTGTCCTGGTGAGGCATTTCCAAAGTTCTTGAAGTCCCAATGAGAGTCCATTTTTGAAAATCTTCAAAGTAGTGGCAACGGCTGACTCAATCAACGAGTTTCGTAACTTTTATCCGATTGAAGAAGATCAGAATGGAATCTCACTACTTCTATCTAAACTGAGATAAGAAAAAAAAAATCACCAACTCTAGTCATATACAAGTAAAAGTTACAATTTTCACATTTTCGGTCGGATAATACAAAATTTTAATACCCAAGTTCAAGTAACCATGAACACGCAACCATGCACCAACAACACAGGTAACGTCAGAAAATCCAATAGCACAAAAACAAGCCTAGCCATGGATTGAAACAGAAAAGATATCAATATTTAAAGTGTTCTTAAATACCATTTCCAAAAACATCACAAAACGAACTAAGCAATTTTCGAATCAGTTAAACCAAGAGTAAACTTTCACATTAGCACCTAATTTTCGTGAAAAGAAGCACACACTAAAGCATAGTTTCAAAGAGTCGAATCAATGAAATTACAAAGTTTCAGACACAGAGAGAGGGGGAAGATGATCCCATTTCCAGGAATAACGAAGGCACAAAGTACAATGAACCGAGTTCAAGAATTAAAAAACACTCTTGTGCAGTTATTATCGATAAATAGAGATCAAACTAAGCTCAATCTCAAATAAATTTCATGCTCTCCTCAATTTCAAATCCAAAAAGTTCATTAAAACTGAAAAAAAAGTAGATAGCAAACCAATAACAGCTTCAAGTTTGTTACTTTTCATGTTTATGTACCGGTACCATCACACCCAAACTCAAATATCCATAAATAATGCAAAAAAAGGATCAAGCCTTAAAACCATAAAAACCAGGCAACACCAGCTCAAATTAACAAATAAAAAGAAAAAATCAATACCAAGTTCAAAACAAAACAAAGAAAAAAAATCACACTAATTAAATTCCAAAAAACTCATTTTATCACAATATTTTTACTTTCACCACCCAAGAAAAAGGGGGGGGGGGGGACAAGATTGCCCAGTTAACCATTCAAACCATCTCCAACATTAATGAATCTGTCTATTGATGAAAACAGTAAATTGAAATATAGCAAAGAAAACAATATTTTTAAGAGATAATACAAATAGAAAACAAAAAAAAAAAGGAAATAAATAAGATAGAGAAAAAAAAGTAAACAAAACAGTGTGCTAAAAAGAGAGAGACAGACACCGTAAGAGACAATAAAAGAATTAAGAGATATAGAGAGTTTATTTTTATTACCTTTATTTGTTTTATTAAAAAAAATGAAAATCAGGCAGCGACTAGAGAGGGTGTAGTGTTTCTTGTGGGTTTCTTCACTTGCTGGTGGAGGCGACAAGTGTCTAATGCCTCCCGGACACGAGTCACCAATTTAAGGAGCTACAAAAGATTTTTACTTTTATTTATTTATTAATATTTTATTTCTTGATTTGAGATCTCGCAACGTGGTCCAATGGGATAGAGTTGAAAAGATGATGTGACATGTAGCCAATGAGGGAAGGAAAGGTGGGTTGCTCTTCACCGATGATTTGTGCTTTCCGACAAAAAATAAGTGGGTGGTGATGAGGTTTGGTGTTTTATTGGTTTGTCAGTGTCTGGAGGAGGGGATTGCATGCGAGTTGGTGTTGGTGGTCAATAGATGTCAACCGTTCATTGTATGAGATCATATGAATGGCTTTGATCATGGTGTCAGGGGGCCATGTGGCACTGGACGCGCATTTATTAAGAAATTGAATTTTTTATTTAAAATTATTTTTTTACATTTTTCAATTGTCTTGCTTTTTTAATATTAATAATAAATTTTAAAAAATATATAAGTATATTTTTTTAATTAAAAATATTTTAATCAACACCAAATATTATCACCAGTCACTTAACACTGTTCTTTTCTCGCGTGAGATAAATAATTATACCTTTCAAGTAGATTTGATTTTTATTTATGTTATTGTTTTAAATTTATATTTAATGAAAAATTAAAAAATATATATATTTTTATCTTGAATGAATCAAGAGAAATATATATATATATATATATAGATGATTTTTATAAAACTAACATAAAAGATTAATCTTTTTTAATGAAAAATGTTTCAGAATTAATTGATTATTAGAATAAACAAAAAAGGTGAACATCAAATTTAGAATAATTCAACATGCCTGGAGGAATTATAATTTTTTTTTAAAAAATATTGCATCTTAAACGACATATGAGGTATTAACATTTTTTTTCCTCGACAAACCTTTATTTTATTTAAATTTCAGGATATCAAGTGATTTTATTAATAAAATATTTACTTTCACATACAAGCAAAAATATCTTCCCAATAATCTACTACTATACATGAAAATGAGTTTTTTGTGCTCGGAGGTATACCTTTTGACTTAAAGTTGGTTGAATTCCAATTTTTTTTTTAATAATTATGTTTATTTCAAGACAATTTTCATATATCGGAACTGAAAAAAAAAAATCTCTTTAACCATGAGAAATCAATGTGATTCATAGCACAAAAGCTCTGGCCAATTGGATATCCTGTTCTAACGTGGGCTTAAACAAACTGGATGAAGCAGAACCGTGGGGTGGATGTAGGCTTTGATGCTGCAGTGCGATTCTTATAAACTGGCACTAACACGGACCATAACTACCCCAACTGCACTTATCCAAACCAAATCAAAACTGGTACAGGAAGATTCCGTGGTATCCACATATGACATGTTGTATAATTGAGTGTCACCAAAAGGAGAACCCAGTCAAGATAAGCAATCTCTCGACATCCTGGCACTGATAGTGGGGTTTCATGCACCACGTGGACAGTCATGATTCCTCCATTTCATTGACATTAAAGACATGAAAAGCATACAAAAGGGACTGCAGACAAAGAGTAATGGTGGGCCTTCATCTACAGTGGAACCATCCAAGCTATGGTGCCGTCAGGTGCACGTCTCTACAGGGCCTGCTTCCACGTTTCATGCCCATTTTAGCAGTGGCATCAAGCATGATAACATCAGAGCGAGTATTGAGAAAATGGTGGTTTCTCTTTTCTTGCAGGAACTGTGGTTTTCAAGGTGGAATGTGGAGATTCCTGACGGATCTGTTATCCCTGGTTAAAGCAGCCTGTGCAGTTTAGTTATCATGCGTTCAATAATGGGCTCTCATCATCACATATATGACAGCATGGGAAAATGTGGTGAGGAATGGGTCTGTGGTGGTTTTTTTTCTTTTCTTTTTCGGAGATCATTCGCCTCCTCTTTAATTTCTGGCATCCTTCTTCTTTCCCTGCTTCAAACGCAGATCACCGAAGGATTAGAAAAGCAAAATACACTTTAGTGTTGGGGTGAATTTAAATTGTGAATTGTCTTTAAACTGACGTGTGGTGTTCGAAAAAAGCTACAAATAAATACCACTACGTGTATCTTGCATGAATTTAAACTGTTACCGCCTTGCTTAATGAACTGGACACGGGCTTTGGATCCTTGGAATTATCCTCTGCTGAGCATGTAAACACGAGCAAGACAGAGTAAGGCTTGATCGTTAGTTCATATAATTTATTAATGAACATGCAAAAATAATTATTTTGGGTCAAAAATTATTTCATATTAAACCCAGGTATATGCCATGCTGAGCCAAACTACCTTACGTGGTTTAAGTCCAAAATTCACTTAGCCCTGACTTTTTCTTTATGCTTTAGTGTCATGTAGTTTTAATTTTAACTTTTTAACTTGTATCTTATAATTTATAAGAGAGATCTTATGATTTTTTAATATTAGATTTATGATTTTAAATCTGTAAAAAATATCAACTAATGATATTTTAAGATTAATTTTTTTCATCTATAATTTATTTTCAAAAAATAATGCTCCATGTTAAAGTGTTTTTATTGCAGAATAATATTCAACTAAATCTTAACCCAAAAAAAAAAACTCTATATTTAATTTTTTCACAAATATATTCATTAACCATGTTTTAAGAACAAGTTCTTACAAGTATAAAGGGTATACCTTAAATAGTGAATTAGAGCTTTTATTTAATGGTAGAATATTTCCTAATTAATGGTTCCTTAATTGTTTGAAGGCCAAGCAGCTCTCCTTCTCCTATTATTCAAGGGGTTTTTTATGATTTCACGATGGACACACTACACGTCCATACACAAATTTATTATATTTTAAATTTATCGTGTAGTAGTAATATTTTTATGATGCTATTTTTTAGCCAGTTTACATGTAAAATTACCTTAAAATTAAGCACATTTTTTATATCCACCTACCAATTTCTTTAAATTCTACCCTCAAAATTTGAATTAAAGAAATGGATTAAGAAGACATACATACTTAATTACAGGCTACTCTGTTGAAATTGATAGTATTACATTTTGATTCATGTAAGAATTAAATTCTGATAGCGCGCGTGCCTAATTGGAAGGGGTGAATAATGAAAAAAATCATGGTATAGGGAGTATTAATTGATATTATATTAATTACTTTATTTGACCCACTTTTTTAAAAAATATAGATGTAAAAAAAAGAGAAAAAAAACTGAAGACCCAACAAAAACGATAAAAAATACCTCAATTTATAATTTTTCTCATCTCTCTATATTCATCTTCTTGTTTTTTTTTCAAAGTGCATTGTATAAAATAACTAATAGATTGCTGTCAATTATACTGATCACTATAAGACTTTGCGATCAATTTTACAGTACAGGTGTCCCGTCCAGATCACACATCAATGGAAAACAGAAGGAGTCGAATAATTCTCATTTCAGTCTTTTTGAATGAGACAATCTCTTTCAAATTCAAAGATATGATGGATTTAATTTTCAAGTACGTGGCCAACTTTGGACTGGTCCAGTAGGAAGGCTTACATTGGCTAAAATGATTTAGTAACTCCAGCCCAGTTCATGGCCAGCCTCTTATTGGCTTACTGCAAATTCAATTATGGCCATGGAAACTAACGAGGTGGCGCATATTGACAATTTGGCACAACCTAATCATATATTAGTACAGCCTCTCCAAATGTTAATATTTCATTCAATTAAATCTAAATTAAAGGGTATACTTTAACTAGTTAATTTTTATATTTATTTTTTAAAAATTACCGGTTCGAGTTTTATAAATTTCAAGGTTTATATTAATAAAAATTGTCAATATAATCATTAATTTTAGAACCCATAAGATCATTAGAGGTTTATATGATTGTTAACTTTAGGATCTATAAGATCAGTCGAAGCATACACAAGTTGGCTCAGACATCTATATTAATAAACATATGTGTATATATTTCATTTCATTAAAAATCACTGTATATAATTATGACAACTCTTATTTTTCCAAATTAAACGTTCAGTTTTTTTCCAGTTGAATCCACAAAGGCAGTGAAATGAAATTTTCTTATGCTATTTAGAGAATAACATGTGACATTTTATTAATTATTCTCTAGATTTATATTGTAAAAAATAATATATATGTATAATAATAATAAAAACTCGTGATCTACTGAAAATAATAAGAATATTTTTATTTAAAATTTCTTTCTTATTTATATATCTATTTTTCTAAAAATATAAAAAAAAAACTAAATAATAAAATATTACTAATTATTTCCTTATCAATGTAAAATTTACAAAGTGAAGATGAGGTTATAATTAAAGAAAATTTCAGTAAACACAGTTAATAATGCCATGGTCGCTCCATTATACTAATTCACATTTTGGATTTTCACAGTGCAAGTGATCATTCGAATTATCTGAATCCCAACTACACGGGCTCGTCGGCATGTTCTTTATTCTCGATTGATATGATCAATTAGGACGATCGAGGAGATTGTATCAACGTTAAGATTAAGGTTCCTTGAAACCTTTACGCTGCAAAGAACTTAGTATCGACAAAGTGAAAGGCATGGATGCCATAAATGGTCTCTACCAGGCCATCCGATCTTCTTTCGAGAATTCGCGTTAAGTTTCTGTAACATCTTTCGATGATTCGGTAAGATTATCAAGGTAATGTTACGGAAAAAAGATGAAGCTTGTGAATAAAATTATCAAGAAGCATTCCCTAAAAAGGCATTATAGCAGTGATTCCTCCAAGAATTCAGAAATGACATGTAACTGTGACCAGTTCCAACCTCGTTGTGCTCTACATTCTTCATCCAAGAGCAGCAGGTTAATTAAGACCCACGTGAAGAAATTAGAAAGGAAAATACTCTAGAAAAAAAAACTGCGGTGGCATATCCTACATCAATCTGGTTTAAAAAATTAATTTTTTTTTACCATTCTGCCAGCGACTTGCAGGTAAAATACATCAATTTGGTTCCCCTGAAAATTGCTTGACCGAGCATGCGACAATCTGGGCCCATTGTCGCAACCTCTTCTTCACCATCTCCGGATCATCACCTGCCGAAAAACACCACCTGTCAGATAAAAAATAAAAACCAAAATCCAACGCCTAGAACACGATAAATACATTAAGAAACAAAAAGAACCTTTTCACCTGAAACAGACAAAAGCGACGACGTCGAAGCTGATCTAGACAAACAACTACTATACTGTTTATTAAGAGCACAGTAAAAACCTAAAGCGGGCAAGGTATCCGACAACTTCGGATCCAAATCAGAGGAGTCGGGTCCGAACCCGAATCCTAATTCAATACATGCCTTTAACTCCTCTAAATCATCGTCAGTCACACTCTTGTTGCACCGGCGTCGCGTTGCAGAATTTCCTTTTCTTCTGAGCCATACTTCCTCGCGGGTCATGTCTGGAGACCACGATAGCTGCTTGTTGAGCATAGTAGGCCGGGGATTCCGCGGTGGCGGGAGGGGTCGTGGTTGAATTGACATTGACTGTGCTGACGATTGAAGAGGCTGGAGAGGCCTTTTGTTTTGGGGTTTCTGAGGCGGCGGTGAATGGGTTTTTTTTGCCTTTTCGGTGTTTATTTTGAATGACGATTCCCATGGGTGTACTGTTACATATATATGGTAATAATGAGGTGGCGGGAGGGTTTACGTTTTAAAGTTTTTTTTTTATTTTAAAAAAAAAAACCTAAAGAAACATCCCTCCATTTCAATTAAGCCTGTAAAACTATCAAAACATTGTCACCCTTACATTCTTACATTTAAAACGAATTTTGTCAAACATGTGTAACTTTTTGGTTCTCCCAACTCCAGTATCACCTTATGGTATTAAATTAAATTCCTTGTTACAGGGGAAAACAAATTACAATATATATATATATATATATATATATATATATATATATATATATATATATATAATTCTAGAAGAATTAATCGAGTAAATGAAGAGAAAAATTAGTGTGCGTGATTTCATATTTTATTACTGTAATTGAGATTGGGTTTTGAGAGTGGAAATAATATTACCAATAATGGGACATGAAAAAAAAACGCATTAATGAAAATTGTTTTTGCTAATTACTTTTAATCGGGGATAAAATCGCGTGACTTTGAATTTTAGAAACTCGATTAAACTTTCATGTAGCGGGGGACTGGGGGTAGTTGTTTCGCGTTTTGAGTTTTGTGAATGCGCTGGCAAATTGTATACTTTGGTTAGTGGGGACCACAGTGAGCCAGTGCTGGTGGCTACTAGTTATGAGTTGTCTGTACAGCTCACCATTTTTATGAATTATCTGTACAACTCACCATTTTGCTGGTTATGGGTGTGTATTAGAGTTTTTATTTAAAAATATATTACAATAATATTTTTTATTTTTATATAAATATGTTAAAATGATCTAAAAATATTTAAAACAAAAATAAATAAAAAATTAGTAAAACAATAGTTCAACTGTTACGTACAGATTCTGATTATTCTTTTAATATTTTAAATTAATTCACAAGGTACTATGATTATAATTAAAAAATATATTAAAAATCTAGGTAAAATATTGTAGTGATCCATGATAATTATTATTTTTATTTTCATCCTTTAATTATTTTCTAATTTCACATTTATATATCCAAATTAATGATTAATTTTATTAAAATTTGTTAAGGAGATAAAAAAAAATAGAGAACCAAAGTTTAAAACAAGAAAAAATCTCATAACCAATCTCAGATTCGAAAAAAGAAATTCTATTTAGTCCATTTGCAAGAAATTCTATTTAGTCCATTTGCTTTCTGTTTTCTTACTTGTACAAATCCTTTAGTTTTTTAAATTTTAATTTTGATCACAACGCTTCAAATTATTGTGCTTAGGGTTGTATTTTTTTTTCCTTACTGTGTGTCATGTGTGGTTTAAGTACAAAAAAAAAAAACCCTTCAATTTTTCTGGCCAGCACATCGCATGTTGTATATTCTTTTTTTTTTTAAAAAAAAAAAAAGTAGGGGCAAAGCTGGTCCAAGCACGTTGAGCCACCTAAACTGATACACATCCTTTTTTTTATCTTTTTTAGAAAACTTCATCATTCAAATCTTTTTTTAAATTGTGATTTGTATTTATTTTATTTTATTTTCTTACTAATTTACCGCAATCTAAAATAATGATTCTAATATTTAGTTAGTATTTAATTTTATCAGTATTTATTTTTTTATATTATTAAATCAAAACTAGTTTCATAAAATATTTATTAAATCTACTAGAGTTCAAGATCCCAATCACGAGTGTGGTAAGTTCACTCGGTTTACTGAAAATTAAAATCTATAATTTGTTTTGATTTATTTTGATAGAGTTATCAAGGGTTTAAACAAATATTCTGATATTAAGTTGAAGTTTGGATTTGTGAGTGTCTATTTTTAGTATCTCATAATAAAATAAAAAATAGTTTTGTAAGAAAAGAAAGTTGGCGAGTGTAAAGGAGTTCGTGACCTGGATCGCACGTTTCACGATGAATTTGGATTGATCCAAGTTGATCAAATATATTTGTGTTCTCAATGTTTTAAAAAAACATATCATGTTTATATTTTTTTAAAAGTCAGATCATATTTTTACTTGGTGTTGTTTATAAACAAGTCAAGTTAATTATATCATATCAAGATAATTTTTAAACGGTCTGACTAAAAGCTTAGATCAGGAAAGTATCTAGATTGGATTAAAAAAATTCAAAGTTGATTCACCGTGTTGCATTTAATAACCTTGTCAAAAAGTTTATTTCCGTTTGGGTATTGTTTTTTTCAAATTATTTTTTCTTATCTGAACGCAATATAGTGCAAACTTGTAACTTAATATACTCCTGCCTGTATTAAAAAGGAAGAAAAGAATACCTTCCTTCCTTGGTCAAAAATATTTAATCTATTTTCTCTTTAAGAATCTTTATGGGATTTCTCTAATGAAAACTGGGTTTTTTTTATATTTTAATTTGCTGTATACACAAGGAAGGTATTAAACGAGGCCTATTTTCCTTGCACCTTTTTTTGTGGTACTTGGCTCATGAAAATGAATAGTTTTTTGTTATGGTGAACACCTGGGAGGAGAAATCACATTGGATATAATTGAAAAGAATAATGTAAACAGCAGCGTAAGTCACTCTCGTAAGATTTCCTGTTAGATTTTGTGCATTCTAGGTTGTCTCCTTGTAATTTGGTCGAATTCCAAGTGGAAATAATTTGCAATCCAAAGTTCTGGTCCTTGAGACTTGAGAGCATGTAACAAGGTCCATCCATTGTGTGCTTATATTATATACATATAAAACGACGAAGACTTTTGCCGGAGGGGTGCCAGTCTTTCGACTTTTTTATTTAAAAATATATTAAAACAATATTTTTTAAAAATTATTTTTAATATTACTGCATTAAAATAATTTAAAAATATAAAAAAATATTAATTTTAAAAAAATTTATATCTTTTTAAAATATAAAAAACAAACAAGACGGTACACCTGTGCATAATAAACTTTTGCTGTGGAGGGCTCATTTGTTTTCCGACTCATTTTGATAACTGTTGCTAAATTTGAGTGGTTCGAGAATCTTGAGATATTTATGATGGTAGCAAAAATATCTTTATCAAAGTTCTGTGTTTTTGTAGATTGTTTTATTTTTTAATTTTCTCATTCCTGCTAAAATTTATGTCAATGAATTTTATACATTTGTTTAAAATCTCGTGATTTTTAATTACTAATTTTTTTAAAAAAAGTTGTAGTTTTCATTTTTGATTTTTAACAAACTATATTATCTTTCAAAATCTTTTTTTCTCTCACTAGCTTATCATTTTACACGTGTCAGTGTTAACAGAAAGGTGTCACGTCAGCACATGCTGTTAATATCTTCGTGTTTTTGTCAGCCAGATATTTTTGAGTGGGTGCCTGTTTGGGGATATTTTTTTCTTAAAATAAGAGAGATTGGGTTTATGAGAATTTTTTCGAAAATTAAGATGTTTTTTCGAAAATTAAGATGTTTTTTTAAAAACATCTTAATTTTTGAAAAAATTCTCATAAACCCAATCTCTCTTATTTTAAGGAAAAAATATCCCCAGACAGGCACCTACTCAAAAATATCTGGCTGACAAAAACACGAAGATATTAACAGCATATGCTGACGTGACACCTTTCTGTTAACACTGACACGTGCAAAAGCGTTTCCATGTGGAGCCTCTAATGGCCCCGCTCCCCTCCCCTCCCCCCCTCCCCCCCCCCCCCCCTCTCTCTGTTTTTTTTTTTTCAACAAGCAAAATTAACGCGGCCTCTCTCTCTCTCTCTCTCTCTCTCTATAACGAAATTAAAGGAAAACGATTTTCATATTTTGTTGTCCGAGACCAAAAAATAAGGAGTTTAAAAAAATACTTTAAAGGATAACGGATAAATGGAGGAGAATCTGAGAGGGAATGTTCCGTTACCGGATCAGAAGAAGAAGAACAGTGAGTTGACTCGGTCGAACTCAGACTCCTCTGGTTTAACCCTTGACGACGCGAATGCAAGACCGGTAATTTCACTCTCTCGTAATCTTTTTGTTTCCTTGGCAATGAATTTAAGGATCATCTGAAAAGCTTGTGTTTGTATTCTTGATGTGCAGAGTTTTTGCAAGATATGTGAATTTTTTCCTTTTCTTTTAGTTGTTTTCGAGTATTTATTTCTAATTTTTGCAATTGTTGCATTATTAAAAACAAGTCAAAATTTACGCCAGAAAAGAGGAAACAAAAAATAAAACTTTCATTGAGGTAAAGTTTTGGAAAATCTGTTAGCGAATTAATTAATTTCCTTAGTTCATTTAATTATTATTATTATTATTATTATCAAGTAGCTGATAAATTCTTGTGTTTTATCACCTGGTCAATTTTTAGTAAAAAAAAAAATTACTTTTTTTGTAGCAGGGTACATCTGCAGTTTGGACAGATGAGAAGCATGGGTTATATCTTGCCTCATTAGAAGCGTCATTTGTTAATAATCAATTGCACCATTCCATTCGTTTGCGTGGTTGGTTGGGCGAGATGGGGGGGAGGCCATGTTCATCGCCACACCAGGTTAGGGGATCTTTAATCCTGGTATTTCAAATCTCTAACTCCCCCGTACAGAAGTTATATTTTGTCGTTCTATGTGCTTCTTGGTTATGTTTCAGTTCATGGTTCTTCGAGATGGTATTTGGCAGAAGAAAAGGAATGAACCATTGTTGGAAAGTACAGCCGATTCCCCTTTTGTCAAGGGCATTACTCCGGCGATGTGTCATTTGGCGTCTGCAGGAAACCAGTGTAATGCTGCACACCATGATCTTCAAGGGCACAGTGTATATTGTGGTGGGGGGGTTCATGCAAGAGAGAATGCAACTGTCTTTGGTGGATTGGCAAGAAGTTCAGAACAACACCCTGTGTGCTGCTTATGTTATCAGAATTATACTGGCAGCACAATAGGTATCAATTAGTTTACAGTTGCTTCTGACACCAGTAAAAAAAATGCCTAGTCATACTGCAAATTGATTAACTGCCTTGTTACATCATGTTGTGAGAGGACTTGCATTATCATCCTCTCACCCTCTCTGTTATCTTAACACACTCTCAATCGAATATGCTTTTCATGGACACTCGCCCTTGCCCGTGGGAACATATGCTCAACTTTTTGTAATACAGACCAGGAACAAGAACTGAAAATGTTGTTGTGTTTATCAGTCAAGGCTTCATGCATTCTCTGCTCACGCAATTTACAAATGTAATTGGTTTTTCTGGTTTCACATATTTTACACTGATTTTTGGCTAGAACTCATTTTGGTTTTTCTGTGGGGTTGTAAGCGCACCCCCCCCCCCCCCCCCCTCTATTTTGGATCATGCAGAGTTGGAAGCAAAAATATTAGCAGATGCGGTAGTTTCTCTCACCTTTTCCATGCGCTTGCATTGTCTGTCTACATGTAATGCTTAATTCGTATGTGGTTTAAATGCTGTGCACGTCAATAATTTGTATGCAAAGCAATGCCACTGACAGTTATGGAAACAGTGTCACTCTCTCAAGTTGCAAAAACTTATAGATTATATTGTGGAACAAAGTAGCTTTTCTACTTGCAGAGAAGTTTTGTTTTTGCTGAATTGTTTGGTTCTTCAGAAGTGTCAGATCAGAACTTTGTTGAAGAAGATGAAGGAGAGATGTTGAACTGTGTCCACATGGTGAAAAGACTGAGGACATCTGGAGCCGAGGCTTCAAGCAATGATCAAGTAATGTGATTAATGTTGTATCTGTATGTTAAGTCTTGATTTACAAATATGTTAAAAGTATAATGCAAGGGTGTTGAGATTTTGTGAGTATGGAGTCTCATTTTTGTCAAATCTATTAGGCTGTGCCATTCACAAAGTCTGATACGAGAGATGTTTCAACTGCCAGTCAATCATCCTCTGAAAGAGAGGCACATGTGCATCAAGAATTGTTGTCAGAAAACCCCAATAGCTTTGTCCGCCAAAACTGTCTGCATTATTTTTTAAGAGGGAGCTAAGCTTTACATGGATTTGAAGTTTTAAAAGGTTACTTTTGATTCCAATACCTGAAAACACAGGAGCGAATGCAAGCTCTTGCCCATTTGATGAGTCATCTTGAGGAAACTGCAGATAGCAAGATTGTGATGGGTAACCTTCTTCTCGCTGAAAATGATACCGTCTGAAGATTTTTGCCAGTAGAATTCTGTTGGGATGATGATATTCATATCTGCTGTGCGATATACTTGAATGGGCAGTTTGAAGTTGACTTTACCAAGCTTTTTTAAACTATATGTTGCACTTTTATTTATTTATTTATTTGCCCAGTTTTGTGCACTGAATAAATCCTGAACCTTTTTATATAGAAAATTCTTGAATAGAGATGTACACGATGGAGAAGATGCTATACATGGCAAATATTTTGTATATTTGGAGCAGTGGGAGTGTTTCTAGAAGTAAAATGGCTGTGGATGGTCAGGTGATTTATAGACAATTATGTTACTTTTGTTGAATCTGTTCAATATCATAATCGTAGTTTTAGTTGTGAACTTAAGAAGAAAACCCCCATGTAGTTTTGATCCAATGTGCGTGAGAAATTTCGAAGTTATATCATAGTCAATTCAAGGGGAAACTTTAAATTAGTCCCAAACCTGTTTATCCATTCCCACTTGAATCCCAAACATATAAAATTATATCATAAATCTGTTTACAGATTTTTTCTTGTAATGTACAATATGAACAGGGTTAAGAGCAACAGATTTATATTTTTAATGGAAAATCTGTAAATTTCAATGCTTAGATTATTAATGTCACAAAGCCCAGAAGAAATCGGTAAATGTTATGTCCATGATGCCACAAGCCCTTCTTCAAAAGGCCAGACTGCTTCGGATCTCCATTCTCCGCGTGCTCACGCTTCTTACCTCATATGTACATTACAAGAAGGAGACGTGAGCTTGTTAAAATTGAACGAGCAAAGAAAAACCCAAGAGGGCACTACATTCTCCTCGGAACTGGACAAACTAAGGCTATCTATCTACCGAAATCTTCAGGTTCTTCTTTCCCTTTCTCCGAAAGTATAGTACAATGTTTCTGGTAGGGCTTCATTTTCCCCCCTTTTTAAATGATGTTAGGGTTCATTTTACTTTTCCGGTTAAACCTAAATGGGTTCTCCACATCTATCAAATTCACCCATAATATCCTTACATTAAAAATCTAACCTAACATAGTATCATCAATCTCTATTAGATTGCTTTGTTAACCAAATCAGTTAATCCATTACCGATGGAGAATGCCCATCGAACCTAATAATGGATTAGTAGTTGAAATGGGCAAACAGAAAAAATCAAAGAAAATTAATTGATTATGTAATTCAAAATATCTGGAAAGATTATATCGGGGTATATTGTAACGCAACTAATGTATATATTTTTTTTAAAAAAATTATGCTATTGATAACAAATGTAATTGTATAAATCTAAGCTGTTTTTTGAAATATTTATTAGGTTGCTATAGATTCCCAAAACATTTTTCTGGCAGCGTGGTTAAAAGTTTACTTCTTTAATAATGTGGTTGTGATTATTTTTTAAAATATTTTTTATTTAAAAATGTATCAAAAATAATATATTTTTTTATTTTTTAAAAATTATTTTTAGAATATATGTATCAAAATAATTTAAAAACATTAAAAAAATATTAATTTAAAATATATAATTTTTTTAAAAAAAGTTTTTCAAAAATATTTTTAAAACAAAAACAATTTACTGAAAGTTAGATTACACGGGGGACTCGTATCCTCAAACAATCCCACTTCCCAACCTCTAATTGGTTGTTGACACCAATAACTCGGTCACTATACTCAACATAGTTTTTGGCCATATTATGCTTGTGTGTGCAGAGTTACACCTTAACTCCTAGTAATTTGTTCATTCACTAAGCAATCTCCTTCCAATCAAGATTTACCCCTTTGGCCTCTCTCTCTCTTTCTCTCCGGTCCACACGCCATCAAATGCTAATAAATAAAACATCCAAAGTTTTAACTTTCTCCGGTGACTTTGAACAAGGAGAAGGGGACCAAAATACCCTAATAGCCCACAAAGTCTTATTACCTGAAAACTTTATCCTCCTTTCAAGCCGAAGAAACGCATGAAACAAATACCTTAAAAAACCAAAGCCTCATTTAATGATGTTTCTCTGTTCTTTTTTTTTTTTGGGGTGAGACACACAAATAACAGCTTCACCACCTAAAATCATCAAACAAAGAAAGAAAAAAACAAACTTCCCTTTTTAATACTTATTCTTCGTTTCTACATTTGTTATAAAGAGGGATTTTTGCTTGATGGGTGTTTTGACAAATCTAAGAGGATCAAGAGCTGCAACAGCATCACAAGAAGGGTTGCCTGTATCAGATGGGTCACCATCAAATTCTACTCAAGTTTCAATCTTTAAAATGAAGTGGTCAAATTTTTTGCCAATTTTTGTTGCTCTTGTTGTGATAGCAGAGATCGCCTTTCTGGGTCGTCTTGATATGGCTAAAAATGCCGATTTAGTTGATTCTTGGGCTGATAGTTTTCTCTACAGGTCAGCTATATCTGCTGATATGGTGGAAAGTGGTGATTTTGGATTGGAAACAGTGAATATGGACAAAACTAGTGGAACTTCGGAGTCAGATAGCTGTGAGGAGTGGTTAGAAAAGGAGGATGCTGTGGTTTATTCAAGAGATTTTGATAAAGATCCCGTTTTGGTCGCTGGAGCGGAAAAGGTTTGTTGGATTTGAACTTTCCTTTTTCAAGATTTATGGGATATGATTTTTTATTATTGTTCTTGTTCTTTTTTGCTACTCGGTGAATTTTGTGATTATACAATTTTTTTATGAATTTTGAGTGTGATATAGTTAAGAATTTACTAATTATGTTCAAGGGGCTAGTAATGGCATATGTATAGAGCAACGAAGGTTAGGACTTTGGACCATTTCCCGATGATTCCATGGAGGATTGGTTTTTAGAGGAGAACCTACAAGTAATAGAGTTCTTATGTTTAAGTGGTTTGTTTTAAGACACGGGGAATAGAAGAAGATTATTCGTGTAGTTGACTTTAATTAGCTGTTTTGAATTATGGTTTTGATTTAGTTTAGCTGAGTTAATTGATTATATATGAGATGGAAAACAAGCTGAAGAAACTTGACATTGAAGTAGCTCATGTACAGTTTCTTTCCTCTTTTCAGCTTTATTGATTTCAACAACTCAATTGTCATAGGGTTTTAAAAATTAAGTTTTTTCTTTTTTGTCATTATGTGGTACGGTGGTTTTGTAACTTGGATCTATGCATTTTTATTTAGGAGTGGAACACATGTGGGGTGGAATGTCAGTTTGGATTTAACCCCAGCAAGAAGCCAGATGCTGGATTTGGCTTACCTCAACAAGGTGGAACAGCTAGTGTGTTAAGGTCGATGGAATCAGCTTCCTACTATGCAGAGAACAATCTTGCCCACGCACGACGGTGGGTAAGCACTATCCAAATTGACTTGATTGAATTTTGAAAAAACATTTTGCTTTGAGCTATAAGAAACTCTAGTGAGTATAAATTATCATGGCTGTGTTTGTAGTTCCTAAATTATGGCCTCTTCTTGTTGTTTGGATTTGAGTAGCTCAAGTCTACCATTCAAATTTAGATGTGAAGCTCTCCAATTATGATTTGCTATAAACTCGGTCACTTGAAGCACAAGATATAGAGATGTTTGAATACCAAATGTTGAGTCAATTATTTTTAAACAACTCCTCTTAAATACAGAGATTAATTTCAAAATTTTGATCCATTAGGGACCAAAATGGTTTTCAGAATGCAATGAATGTTCAGAATTTGAGCTTTTCCTTTTTGTAGAGTTTCTTTCTTCTCTTGATGATATATAGTAGGACTAGAGGGTACATAAAAAATTTCCAGAGATGTTTTTGGTGATGCTCAAATAGTTGGTTATGCAGGATATTCACTTTTTCTGCATCATTGGACATTGGTCCTACTTTGGCACGTGATGTTGAGATTCATGGTGTGGTGCATGTTAGTATTCTAGAAATGAATTGATAATATGTGAACACTTTCTACAATAGAGCATGCTATCTGCAATATTTATGCTGAAGTTGAAAATAACTGCCTGCCATTCTTCTCAAGTGCATTTCTTTTGATATTCAATTACTCAGATCTATAATTTCTTTTTTCAGATGATTAAACTGATACTTTGGTTTTCTTATGAATTAGAAGGGGATATGATGTTGTGATGACAACGAGTCTCTCCTCAGATGTGCCAGTTGGATATTTTTCCTGGGCTGAGTATGATATCATGGCACCAATGCAGCCAAAGACTGAGAAAGCACTTGCAGCTGCTTTCATTTCCAATTGTGGTGCTCGCAACTTCCGCTTGCAAGCACTTGATGGACTTGAAAGGTCGAACATCAACATAGATTCCTATGGTAACTGCCATCGGAACCATGACGGAAGAGGTGAGCATGCCAAAATCCTTTCAATATATGGTATTTTCCACAGGTTTTATGTTTTCCATTGAACTGTTGAGATCACTGTCACATTCCCCTTGAGATGCCATTATGTTTCTATCACAACTTTTGCTTGGAAATAGTGGGATTTCCCAGTTTTTGCTCTTGAATTAGATTTTTGGCCTGTTTATTTGGCCATTGGAACTACAATTTTGTTCATATCCGATACACAACTTCGTTGTTTGTTGGTAATTTTATAGATTCATTTCATGATGCAATTGACTTTCATCTTTGGTAAGTCATGTATGATTCTTGTTTTAGATGACGTGTTTCCTCTTTTAAATTTTCACGTGCCTCTTTCAAGTCAAATTAAGTCTGTTAAGTGATGGCTGCATTGTGATATGATACATGATCAGGTATATTCACGTATTTGTTTAGCTAAGCATTATCATTTATTATTGTTGTAATATATGTTATGCAGTGGATAAAGTAAAGACTCTGAAGCGTTACAAATTTAGCCTGGCTTTTGAGAATTCCAATGAGGAGGATTATGTCACAGAAAAATTCTTCCAATCTCTTGTTGCTGGTATGTGAGCTCTCTCTCAATAAGTGTGGGTGTTACAACTACTGTTGCCAAATACTATCATGTGTCTTTGCTTTTGAGTTTGCAAATGTTTTAGAAATTTTTTATTGGGATTTGTATAGTGATAATGGATACTGAAACCAATTTTTTTAGGAACCATACCTGTGGTAGTTGGTGCTCCAAATATTCAAGATTTTGCTCCTGCACCTAACTCAATTTTACATATCAAGGAGCTAGAAGATGTTGATTCAATTGCGAAGACTATGAAATACCTTGGAGAAAATCCTGATGCCTACAATCAATCATTAAGGTACAACTTAATCTTATCCAGTACAATAATGATTTGTTAATTTTCAGTTGATATTGGGTGACTGGAATGTTTTCTAGAGATATTTCTTGTTATTTCCCCATAGTTCCTCATTGAGAGCTGTCCATCAATTAGGTGGAAATACGAGGGCCCATCTGATTCTTTCAAGGCACTGGTAGATATGGCAGCAGTACACTCATCATGCCGTCTTTGTATTCACCTTGCTACTATGATTCGGGAGAAAGAGGAAAATAGCCCAGGGTTTAAGAGGCGTCCCTGCAGATGCACCAAAGACTTAGAGACCGTGTATCATTTATATGTAAGAGAGAGAGGAAGATTTCAGATGGAGTCCATTTTCTTGAGGTAAGGTCATGATGAGTATTGTTGTCTTTATTGCGTATCAGTGTATCTATCTGTGAACCTGTGTATGAAAGTTAAACAAAGGCACACAAATCCACATCACTAGTTGAGTCACCATTGCATCTGTCTTGTTGTATGAATTTGGGAATTGAAACCCAGTGAGAAGTGAAAGTGTGATTCATGTTTGATTTATTTTGTGTGTCCCCCCCCTTCCCCCTCCCTTTTGGCCTCTTGCTTGGTTTAGCATATTTGTGGCAACATGGTCAATGATTTAATCTGGATGCAGAGGCCAGATATTCAAATTTTCCTTCTCTTTCTGTTTAATATTTTAGAAAAATTAACGAGTCTGCATTTTATAAAACATTGACAAAACCATGTTATGCAGGTCTGGCAATCTAACTGTAAATGCTCTAGAGGCTGCAGTGCTCAAGAAGTTTAAGTCTTTGAAGCATGTGCCCATCTGGAAGCAGGAAAGACCTGAAAGCATAAGGGGAGGAGACGATTTTAAAGTTTACAGAGTATACCCTGTAGGCATGACACAGAGGCAAGCTCTGTACTCTTACAAATTCAACACTGATGATGATTTCAAGAATCACTTGGAAGTCAACCCATGTGCAAAGTTTGAGGTGATATTTGTCTAGGACGATTTCTGAATTCCGACGACCACGATTGCTAATTTTGAGCTTCTTGTGTTAAAATGTGTGCAAGGAGGTCAAGGTGATTTGTTTGGAGGGTTGCTTCCATCCTTTTCCGTTGGCCTCCTTGTATCTGTTGTTTTACATGAGCAATGAAGTGCGCTATAGCTTGCTGGGAAGTTGGGTTATTTGGGGTAAACCCTTCACTGACCTTGGTGATGCATGGTGAATCATTTGAGATATTCTTCTGGTTTGACATAGCCTTAACTCAACCTTGTCGAAGGTGTCTTTGGTGAGGCATAGCAATCTCAACTCCCAGAAATCTATTTGTAAACGCTGTTTTCGATAGTGTTCTTAGCAATGCACTGTAGTGAGAATTTCTCGTCAGATTTTAGATTGCTGATATATCAAGAACATCCCCTTATACTTTTTCAAGATTCTCCTTCGAATTGACAGTATCATCTCATCCTACCTCCACAAACCATCATTTTCAGGGTCATGTCTAGCAATAAGTTCCAGGGAACAAGTCCAAGATTTTTTTTTTAAAAAAAAACACAAACTGTTACTCTACCGTGTGAGGGTGAAGATGACTTGAGTATTGTTTGAAATTGCGAGCGTGGTATTTTTTAAAATATTTTAATGAAAAAAACAAACACATTTTAATTAATGTTACGAATCTGGCTGATGTCGAAAAGAATATTCTTAGGAATCACTTGTAAAGCCTAGGTCCTAGAGAAGTTCCCGTGATGATTTGGTAGAAGACTTTTTCGGGGATTTAAGAGAATATTATTAGATATCGGAATTTGAATTTGACTGGGATCAGATTATTTTTTTATAACCTTATAAAAAAATATATAAAAATGCTAGGAATCCAAAAGTTCAATATATAATGGATAAATAATTTTTAAAATATTGAGGTGTTGATATATTGAATGAATTTTTTTAACAAAAAATGCCAACTTATTGGATTAATTAAGACCAATGATATTTAAACCCTTATATTCTCATTTTGAAGCATGAGCAAGTGACAATTTCATGAAATTCAAATTGAAACAAATTAGAAAATTCAATTTAAATTAATTAAATATTGAATTGAAGGTAGAAATTGTAAAATCATTCAATAAAAAAATCCAAACAAAGTGCTCAAGCATACCTAAAGCAGTGGCTCGCACTACAACATGACTTGGATCAATTTTTTAAATAAAAAAAATTAAGACTTAGATAATTCACTTGACTAGATTTATTAAACCATGTTAATTTAATAATATGATTTAAAAAATAACAATGAATGATAAAAAAAAGGATCTAAGATAACCTATGTCATTTTCAAAATTAGTGAAAAATCATATAAAAAAAGTATAATATCAAAATAAATTAAATATTGAAAGATAAGTCCAAAAAAACATGATCTTAAAAAAAGAAGGAAAAAAAAAAACAAATGTTCTTTTACATCATGTTGCGCCGCGGGCTAAATATTTTTTTAACCTTAAACAAATGTTAAAATAAATAGAGATGATGACTACTGAATGATATATTTTTAAAAATAAATAATGAGCAATTAATTTAATTTAAAAAATCTTTTTAAAAAATCTAAATCCAGAAAATAAAAAAATTTATATAAAGAGACTCAAGATAACCCAAGTAATTTTTAAAAGCAATGAGAAATCCGATATAAAAAAAAATATGAAACTCAATATCCAATTAAATAAAATACTAAATGATGAAACTAAAAAAAATACGAGTTTTAAAAAGAAAAAAAACAACAAATGAACTTGAACAAAGCTCTTAAATCTAGGTTAATCTTTTCAATTTGTAATTCGTTAAATTCTATACCTGAAATCAATCAAGAAACTCAATTTAATATTGAAGGGTGAAATAAAAAAAATCTTTAAAACTTGCCAAGGTTAAAAAATAACAATCAAGATAACATGGATGAAATTGTAATTTTTTTAATAAATTATAAAATAAAATAAATAGCTATCAAAAGAACAATGACCAAATCTAAAACAAAAAAAATGACGGATGATAAAATCAAAAGAAAAAAATTAATTTTATAAATTAATTCAAATTAAAAAAAATCAATTAAGAAAACAAGAACCGGATCATAAGAAAAATAAAATTGAAGGGCGGTTGTGAAATGTTGCAAGGGAAGGCACAAAAAACAATGAAGAAAGAGAGAAGAAGAAAAAAAATAAATTCAATCATGGTCAAACCACTCATAATTAACCATTGTTGCGAATTAAAACACCAAGAAAACTAATTTTTTACTTTTATGAGTCACTACATGTGCCACTCAAAAACGATAAGAAGACTCATTTGTTGGCGTGTTCCATAAACATAAAATTAACTTTTTATTAATTAAATTATCAAATCATCCTTAAGACCACATGAGTATTGAAAAAAATAAAAAATATGAAATCTCAAACATGCCTCCAAAGTAAAGCATTAGAGTAGGAATACTATGCGTGGTTAGTGAAAATTCATATAAAGCCCTTATACCAAAGTTTTTTTTTTATTTTAAAGGTAACCAAATAATTGCACCGCTGCAAAATAAAAAAATTATAAAATTGAGATACCTTCCTACGAATCTAAAATGACAATTGAACCCAGCAAAAAGATAATTTTACCTTTAAAAGACAGTCTTAAATTTTTTTAAAAAAACAAAAAAGTAAATTCACTATTACAATCTACAGTAAATCAAGCATTTATACAATAATTTTCCCACATCAAACAGGTTTTGTTAATAGTTATGACTAGTCTATGACCTGCACTATGCGGCACACTGGAAAAAAAATCCTAGCACTAAAAAAAACATAAAAAGACCACAAAACATGTTTTTAAAAAAGTAAAAAGTTGAGATTTAGATCATGAATCTATTGGATCGAGTAAGCTTATCGAACAAAAACAGAAATCAGGAAGATTGATGTAACTTAGAAATCAAAGTAAATTATTTTGCAAATAAAATATTAATGATTTCGAAAAGTAATCAGTCAATTACAGAAGAAGACATCACCAAAATACTCGTACGAGTCCCTCCTTCCCTGGAATACTTAATCAGCGCACGCCAAAAGGAAGAAACAACATAGATAAAGTGATTGAACCCAGAGTGAGCTGCTAATGACACACTGCAAGCTCAATAACACGCGAAAAGAACAGCGAGAATTCAAAACCCAGGCCGAGATTAATAATATTACAATCCACAGTACAAAATGATTTACATGCAGGGAAAAAAAAAAGAGCGATGGTACAGTTTTATCAGCCCATCAGACCATAGTGAGCCTAGGTGACAACAGCCTGTTATCCTTCCACTGCCAGGAGCGGGAGGTTGTCGCTGCTCTGTGAAACCAGCCTCACGCATTGCCCCCCACTTTAGGAGACAAGTAGCCCAAGCCTTCGCTGGGGTCACTTGGCTCAGCTCTCGGCTTGGAACGGGCAGACCAGATAATAATCACGCTAGACTCGGCCCTCTGGACAAGATCAACGTTCCATCATCTTAATGCCTCCACTTGGATCACAAGCCCACGCTACCGGGCTCGGCGATTTGTCTTGTTCGGCGTGTCCATTATCACGAACTAGACAGAGTAAGTTTTGGCCGATGTGGGATTGTGCTCCTCCCTACTACTTGTGCAGCTTGAAACTTGGTGACTGAACAAGGTATCTTTTTCTTTGTTGTTCTTGTTTTATTTTCCAAGACATGGACACTTCTTCTCTCAGATTGCAGATCGCTTTGTCATTTGAATGGATATGTGTATACATAGCAGGATACATCCAGATCTTCTTCAAATTTACACCCCGAGTAAGAGAAGTTCAGATGCTTGAAAAAATTTTCAATGAATTCATGAAAAACCAAGAAAGTGAAAGGTAAGACTGAACTCGGCAGCAATTAGTGTAATGCAAATCAAAATGAATGCTTCCCGTTTGGTAAACAAGTTAATTAGCATGTCATTTTATTAAATAAGGAATAAAGTCCAGTTCTCTAAATGCGAAGGTGTCGTTGGAGCTCAGGCACATGATTGGTTGGCTGTTGTGTTTGCATTGATCATGACTGTTATGCAAATACTAGCATCTTGTATGGTTGAATTAGGCAGCCAAAAACATAAATTCAAAACCAGATCTTTATGTTGTTTTCCTTGCACTTCTGAGTAACTCATTAGTTTGTAAGAGCTTATTGGTGGCATTTAATATTGTGGCTGTTAAGCCACCGGAGTAGCAGTGCTTTAGTGCTACCTGTGGGAGCAAGCTCCAAGTAGTGATACTTTTACTACTAATACGGTGGCTTACATGCAGACCACATGATAACTTTCAGTATTGTTGGGTTAGGTTGCTAGATATTAAGGGTTGATTGACAATTGGACGGATGCTTTCAGACACAGCAGCAGCCAGTTCTAAAATATCCAGTCAAGAGGAAATACATGGCACTAGCAGGCCCGCAAGACTACACACCTGTTCCATGTTTATTTCTTGAAAAATTAATTTTTAAAAAATTAATTTTTAATTCATTTATCATTAGAAAAATTGGTAAAAAAAAATACTTTTTAGTCAAAGAAAAATTTAGCTTGGTTTTCAAGAATGTTTTCCTAAAAAATTTGGACGGAAAACACTTTCTAGAAATTGTGAAAAATTTAGAAATATCATTATTTGCTGATTATATCAAATTTGATCCTCAAATTTTTGATTGCTATATATAATTTGTTTTGAATATTTATTTTTCAATTTCATCTCTTAAAATTTAATTTTTATATTAATTTTAGTTCTTATTTTTATAATTGATATTTATATTTTTTTATTGAAATTTTTTATCAATCAAATTTGATCCTTATTCTTTTGATTTTTACTTATTTTATTTGAAATAATTTATGAAATGTTAATTATTATTATTATTTTAATTTCTTCATCTTTCATTTTTTTTAATTTTTTAGATTTGATCTCTATTATTTTGATTATTATTTATTTTATTTGAGATAATTTATGAAATTATATTTTTTTCAATTTCATTCTCATTCAACTTTTTAATTTGTAAGATTTATTTTTTATTATTTTAATAAACTTGAAAAAAATAAAACATTAATAAATTATTTTCCAGCTCATTTTCCATGACATAATCAAAAAAAGTGTTTTATAATTTATTTTCCATTACACTATCAAATATCAGAAAATACTTTTCCGAAATTTATTTTAATTCACTTTTTCTAAAATTTATTTTCTAAAATAAAATTATTTTTCAACGAACAAATGGGTTATTAATTTGTTTTTTTTTGTTTGCAACTGTCCCAAGAAAAAACCAACAACTCTAACAAATATCCACACTTCGCTAGTAACTATCTACCATCATCATGTCATCGCTTTCAGTTCGTTTTCTGACACCACCTTTGTCACACGCAGCTCCAAGCTCCTCTGCAAGACAAAGACTCTTCGCTGGATCCCTCACAGTGGCTCAGCCAGTGGATGCAGGGAGGCTGGAACGGCCAAGAGTGGATGAGAGGGATGGATACTACGTGTTGAAAGAGAAGTTTAGACAAGGGATTAATCCTCAAGAGAAAGTGAAGATAAAGACAGAGCCAATGAAGCTTTTCATGGAAAATGGGATTGAGGAGCTAGCTAAGTTGTCGATGGAAGAGATTGACAAAGAGAAGAGCAGTAAAGATGATATTGATGTTAGACTCAAGTGGCTTGGTCTCCTTCACAGAAGGAAGCATCGACGTAAGCATTAACTTGTCAAGTTTTAGTAGATTCTTTGAAAGTATATTTGATTTAACTGTCCACAATCCATTTTGTATCTAAATGCTTTGAAGATTACCAGATCAGTTCCTTGCTGTAAATTGTTTTTAATGATCAGATGGTAGATTTATGATCAGATTGAAGTTACCAAATGGGGTAACAACAAGTGCACAAACAAGATACCTGGCGAGTGTGATAAGGAAATATGGGAAAGATGGTTGGGCAGATGTGACAACTAGACAAAACTGGCAAATCCGTGGTGTGTGTTGCCTGATGTGCCAGAAATACTAAAGAGTCTTGCAGAAGTTGGCTTGACAGGTCTGCAGAGTGGCATGGACACCGTTAGAAACCCTGTGGGGAATCCTCTTGCCGGGATTGATCCAGATGAGATTGTTGATACCGGGCCTTATACCAACTTGCCGTCTCAATTTATCACTTCCAATTCTCGTGGCAATCCTGCTTTCACTAACTTGGAAGTTTCCTCACTTCTGTATTAATGTGATAAATGCGGAGTTATTTTCAGTGACCTTAACCCCTCTCTCTGTCTTTCTAGGCCAAGGAAGTGGAATGTATGTGTTGTGGGTTCTCATGATCTTTACGAGCATCCTCACATCAATGATGATCTTGCTTACGTGCCTCCTTTGAAGGACTTGCGATTTGGATTCAATTTTCTTGTGGGTGGGCTCTTTAGTCCCAAGCGACGTGCTGAGGCAGTTCCTCTTGATGCCTGGGTCTCAGCTGATGATGTCCTCCCAGTTTGCAGAGCAGTTTTAGAGGCCTTCATAGATCTTGGCTTCAGAGGGAACAGGCAAAAAACAAGAATGATGTGGTGATTGATTGACGAGCTTGTGAGTCATCGTTCATCTTTTGACACGTCATTTGTTCCCCTTATCTTCACTTAGTATTTCCCTCATCAAACGAATTCTGTATAAATGCAGGGCATTGAAGGATTTAGGTCAGAAGTAGTGAAAAGAATGCCCCATCAATGGCTAGAGAGAGAATCTTCTGAAGATTTGATTCAAAAGCAATGGGAAAGGAGGGGTTATTTCGGTGTCCATTCACAGAAGCAGGAGGGTTTTAGGCTTTTAGCTACGTAGGTCTTCACATTCCTGTTGGTCGTGTCCAAGCAGATGACATGGATGGGCTAGCTCATCTAGCTGACATTTATGGCCCCGGCGAACTCAGACTCACTACAGAGCAGAACATCATAATTCCCAATATCGAGAACTCAAAGATTGAAGCCTTACTTAAAGATCTTCTATTGAAAGACAGTTTCTCACCCGAACCACCTCTTCTCATGAAAGTGTTGGTAAGCATGCATGCACTGGCAACCAGTTTTGCGGGCAAGCAATAATTGAAACAAAGGCCAGGGCCTTGGAGGTAACCGAGGAGGTGCAGAGGTTAGTGTCAGTGCCTCGACCAGTGAGAACGCATTGGACAGGCTGTCCTAATATATACCTGTGGGCAGGTGCAAGTTGCCGATATTGGGTTCATGGGCTGCATGGCAAGAGATGAAAATGGGAAAGTTTGTGAAGGAGCAGATGCGTATGTAGGAACAAGAGTTGGGAGTGACTCGCTTTTGGGAGAGCTTTATAAGAAAAGTGTTCCCTGCAAGGACTTGGTGCCTTGGGTTGTGGACATTTTAGTTAAACATTTTGGAGCTGTACCTAGGGAGAGGGAAGACGTGGAGGATTAGTTCATAAAGTAAATATGTCCACTCCTGTTTCTTTGCAAACTTGGAGGGGATGAAATTCAAGCTTTCGAAACGGAAATGATCTCATAGGACCATGAAGACTGATAGGGGTCTAAGAAATGAATAGGGAAGGGTGTTGTGTTCTAGAGCTTCTACGAGCATAATTTCTAACAACTTCGGCTTCACTTGGTGGGTTTTGTTTGATGGTTAAAGGCCAGGTCAGGGCTTATGCATGGAAATAAAAGTTAGCATAGTTTTAAAGACACAAAACTTCAAGCACTCAAGAGACTGAAAACATAAAAATTGAAAAGATGTCTGTACGACTCCCACAGAACTCTTTGTTCTTTGTGGATTATTATCTAAGAATGTGTCTTGATTGGGATGATGAAATTCTGCCTGTAAAAGAATTTTGTGCTTCAGGTGGTATCTGCCAAAAAAATAAAATAGCGCCACTCCTAGAGCCCTGGTATACTTGTGTGTGGTTTGAAATTACAATTGCAAAGAGTTGAGACTGTATGGAACATCTTTGTTGTCCTTATTTTGTTTTACAGACACTTCATTCTCGCAGATCGCTTTGTCATTTGAATTGACATGTACAGTGCAATACATTTAACTCCAGTTCAAATTTACACCGTGAGTAAGAAAAGCTGACATGTTGGAGAAATTTTCAACGAATTCGTTCAAAACCAGCAAAGAGAAAGGTTCCTTCCCGTTCAACACTGAATTTGGCAGCAGTTAGTGTAGTGCAATTCAAAATGAACGCATCCCGTTTGGTAAACAAGTTAATTAACATGTCATTTCAACAAAAAAATGAATAAAATCTCGTTCGCTAGATGCTATCTATTTCACAAGAATGAGTGCCTACTTTCCAGTCTCGGAATTGCCACAGTAAGGTGTCCGTGGAGCTTAGGCACATGATTGATTTACTGTTTGTGTTTTGTTTGCATTGATTTGGAGTTTTTAACATCTATCATGTTAAAAGACAATAATCCAAATGAAAAAAGAGATCTCAAACAAATGCTTGCATCTTGTATAGTTTGAATTGAACAGCCAAGAACATAAATTCAAAACCTGATTTGTATGTTGTTTTCCCTGCACTTCTGAGCAGCCATATAGTATTGTAGTTTTTAAGCCACCAGAGCAACACTGCTTCAGTACTACCTGTTGGAGCGAATTCAGATGTTAAAGATCACAACTCACCAGGGACTGGTTTCGGACGGTATAACTTGCAAATTCAAGCACAGGTCTGAACTGCTGTGCTAGAAGCAACCAGATTGGTAGTTGATTGGGTTGGGTAGCAGCGTGCTGTGGTAAAGATTCTTTAGCTTAAAGCAGTATATACTCACGTAGTCTTCTTGCGGCTGGAGTGCTCGTTAATTACTTTGTAAAATTTTTAGACATGCCACCATAATGGCTGGACTGGTTAGCTAAGAATGTACTAGGAGCTCTTTACCTTACAACTTACTAAACCACTGGCTACTGCATAACCTTCTCAGCTTGTAGACGACATGTACTCCGATGCTTGGCTGTGCCAGCAGTCTCGTTGAAATAGTAACAAGTCACCCATATTTCAGTTTGGTTGAGTACAAAACTAAACACTGATGAACCTTGTTAATTTGCTCGAGTTAATGACTAACAGAATATCGGGAAAAAAAATATTAGACCTCAAGTATAACAAGATTCGACTATAATTGCTGGAGCCACTCGACAAGAGCAGGCTCCTCTAAAAATTGGAGTATGCCGCTATTTGCGGCGGGCACACGGTATTCTTTAGTAAAAGGCGAAAGAATAGTTCGCTCTGTGATCACCGCGCGGCTGCTTGTTTTTAGAGAGGGTTTACTTGTCTATATATAGAGCATTTGCTGATAGGTGATTTTCTTTGTTTTCGATGTGGGATATTTGGAAACCCAAATGCAATGACCCCAATTATCCATTCCTCCTCTTGCACTTTCACTTCCAAGTGCCACCCATGTTTGATTTTCTCCCTCTCGATTCACATAATTTGACAATCACAAATGCGAGTTTCTAATATTGAACAAGTCTTAAATTGTCTGCTAGCATTTGAATTAATCAAGAAAATTGGCTTCCAAGCCCTCTAAATAACCTCAAGTTATTAGAGTCGAACCGTGAAAAGCCCAGAGTAAGGCACGAGCCACCACCTCCACATGCGATGATCACAATGATTCACGCAGACTTCCAATCTCGGCTCCAGACTTGCAGCAACAAATTCATTTTCTTTTATTTCAAAACGTTGTCATTTTGACAACATAAATCTGCAATTTTGACACGGATATGGAGGAAAGTGTGCAATTGAGAATAGCGAATAACTTAAGAATCCAATTGAAGAATATCCATTGAGATATGAATTGTGGTTTGTCATCTTGCCTGTGCTTCTTCTTCTTCTTGTTTTTTTTTTTCGAAGGAAAGAGTACTAAAATGTAAGCAATTTGTGTTTGGTTTCTGGGCCTGGTTGGTTTGGATATCCGTGTCCCGCTTAATTTTAAGCTTTTAAGATTGGGCGCTCCTTGGCATTGAATAGAGGGCCAAAGTTACAGATTTTAGATATGGATTTAGAAAAATAAAATTCAGAGCGAGCAGGCAACTATTTCTAGAGGTTGGTTTTTTGCATAAGCCCTAAAGCCCAATCAACTTCGCACTGTGGAGTATTGAACTGTCTTTTCAAATAAAGAAGTGACGGTTCCGAAAATTTCTTACAAACAGAAATTTTCAAATATATTATTCAAAACAAAAATTTCACAGAAATAAATATTAATAAAAAATGGTTTTTCCCATGACAATCCAAGGATTGTTGTAAGATAATATTTTCCTTTCAAATTGGCATTTTAAAGCTTAAGATTTAAACAAGTTTTGATTTCTTACAAAAATATACATGAACAATGGACAGCGGAGACTTTAGACAGGCTTAGCAACCGTCCCGTCGAAATTGCACATAAAATTGTTCGGTTCCTTTCCATTGAAGACCTCGCTCCATTAACATTGGTGTCCAGAAGATTTACAAAGTTGCCAGCTTTCTTCTTCAGGCAAAGGACAATTCTTAGCTTCTAAATGCCATGCCATGAGCCAATGCCAACTGTTTATTTTGCTATAATCAGTTAAATTTCACGAAGAAGAATGATGGATTAATGATTTGAGATTAGAGCTAAGAATCGAGAAATTTATAAATTTCTCCTGAATAGTCTCTGTTACCGACCAATAACAAACAGGATTGCAACTAGACAGTTTGTTTTTTAATAATGAAAGGCCCTTCTTCTCTTCTATCCCTGGACATTTTATTTAAACATGGCCAACCAAGATTTTCAAATAGGGTAGACATTTACGTCCAATCCAACCACCCTGTTTCAAGACTTCTAAGCCAATCATGCACTGCCTTTTGCTTCATCTATTGCCATTCTTGTGATGATCCTGCAAATCGCAAGTACATGAGAACTTTCTAGATTCGCCACTTTGCTATAAACAATTTTCTCATCTGTGGCCTTCTGTTATTACATTAGTCTCAACGAGGTCTTCGTCTAGACCTTCAATTCAGGATTTTCTCATTTACATGGAGCTAAACAACAGAGCTTATGCGCCACACGCATGGCTGGATAGTATAGTTGTAATGATTTCTTTTTTTTTTTAATGATACAGTGATTAAAATAATTTGGCTATCTTTCTCTTCAGTTTTTAGATTAAAAAGTCAGGCCTGTCTTATTCCTCCCTATCCTCCATGTGAACAGCCTGCAAGTGACTGGTGGATAGGAAAGCCGAAATACAGATGGATTGAGCATTCAAGTGAAAGGATGATCCTCTTCTGTCAATTGGGATAGTTAGCACTTGGCAGTAACAACAAACAAATGTTCAACAAAAATGTCGGGACAGGGACATTGCTATGGGTACCAGATTTTTACACTAAGAATCCAACAACTTGGTTGTGCTTAGTTAAGTTCAAGTGCTAGCAAAAAGTCGTAGCAGATAAATGAGATGAAGACATGACCAAACAAAACCCATCAAGATATGGAGCTTAGCATGCACTTGGGTCCCTGCAGCCTGAGTGTATGACCTTCTTATTAATGGGAACCACAGATTTTGCTGGCTAAAAATCAGATATATTTTTTAACTCTTTGATGTTGAAAGTTCTGCAATTAATACAAACTGTTCAGAATTGATAGTCCGGCACCAGCTTCCCTGAGATTGCACCGATTTCGTACAGCCACATATATTGCAGCTTGCAGCTAACCTGTTAAGATATTCTTTTGTTTTTCTGTTTTGTCAATTTTTATAAAATTTTGCTTTAAGAACATTAATGGTATCCTGCTGTCAGCATTTCTTTACATTTCACAGATTTATTTGTTTTCCTTATTTCGAGAACATCATCATAAGTGAGGGGAAAAAAATAAGGAAAAAAAAACAAAATTTTAAAAAAAAAATACACTATAAATTTTTATTATAATCAAATATATTAGGTGTGGATGAACAGTTAATTTACCCCCTCAGTTAATTTATCCCCTTAATATTCTGTAATGAAAAAAAAGAAACGTGTATGAAAAATGAATCCCAATTGTACTATGGAAGGGGCCCTACCTGACAAGCATTCCAGATGCTATTCTTCATACCAAATTATTTCCCTGTCAAGTTTTTTTTTTGGATGTGGCTAGAGCTGTTTATATAGACTTAAGTGTGGATGTGAGAATTTTCAGGAACATGTGATATGAAAATACTTTCGTGACTGAAAATTCTAACAAATTTATTTGATTGCAACTTTTAAAGTTTCTCACAATTTCATCATAAACAATTTTTCTCCGTTTTTGAAGAAAAATCCCGTGAAGTTATATTTGGTGTGAAAGAGACAGTGATAAAAACGAAAACATGAAATTAATAAATATATTTGATAATTTTAAATTTATTTTTTGTATTTTCAAAATATAAAAATATATTCCTCATATTCATACCCTTGTTTTTTATATTTTTGTAACCAGACACTACTATAATTTTTTTCTAACTGGATTTTAATTTTAACAAAACTTCTGCTCGATCCTTTCAACGAGAAAGGGAAGTAGT
>Ga0325404_1000236_pt1 | contig 53659 bp, 54 predicted proteins | sample PopdelMetagenome_18_FD_205664 | JGI IMG/M metagenome (GOLD analysis project Ga0325404, IMG submission 205664) | Populus deltoides microbial communities from Bellville, Georgia, United States - Xylem-Control-R1 | ecosystem: Host-associated > Plants > Phyllosphere > Stem > Wood/Secondary xylem...
TCCCTATCTTTTTTAGATATTGCATGATCGGTCATTGTAATTTTTTTTTAAAAATACATTTTGATATATAACTTTATTTTTCTTTTTTAGTCTTTTTTTTGGGTGGAGGAGAGAGAAGAGGTTGTCAAAATTTTACTTTTTTACAAAATTTTTAATATATGCAGTCTTGCATGAAATTTTTTCCTTTTATTTTATTTAATAAATTTTACGTGTGTATTGATTTTTGTTATATATTGATTTTCACAAATAAATTTATTAAACACAACCAGATAATTTACCGGTATTGAAATATTAAATATATTAACCTATATTCATCACTTAATTTTTTTAGTTTATTTTTTAGTTATTGTTATGAATTTTTTTATTCACATAAATAATTATTGGCATGAGTTTTTTTATTTATACTTTGAATTGTTTTTAGAAAATAACCTGCAGTTTTTTTCTAAGAAAAATTTACAACCGTGATGACAAGTGTGTCAAATAGCTATCATACCCAACAGACAGATTGTGCACATATATAATATTTTAATTTCTGAAAAGATAATATTTTGTAGATTTTTGAATGCATCGCGAGGTTTGTTTTTCCCTAACCTTTTGACTTGGAGGCGTATATATGTTTTTTCCCGAAAAATATGGATTTTTGCACGGCCTGGTATCAGTTACATATCTTTTGACTTTTTTTTTTTTTTTTTTAAGTATATTATTCGAAGCCCACGTGAGCTCTTAGGTTTACAATAGAGAAGGCAAATGGATATTTAATTATTAATTAATGAGAAAGATTGTCAAAAGGGTGCTCTGTTTGACATTTTTGGCAAGAAATTAAACCCGAGGCATAAGCCCCCGTGGAGAAGAGAACTGTGCACGCGACTTGACTTTTTATCCGACAACATGTTCTAAGAGAAAGAGGGGAATTAATTCCTCCTCCCTGACCTCATGGTGGCCAGAAAAGAAAACACATGCATGTGAATTAGCACATATGCTCGTGTTTTTTTGTCACTTAACTAGGCACTTGCAAGGCTGATGCCTCGGGTTATTTAGACACTTGCAAGGCTGATGCCTATGCCTCGGGTTGATTAGGCAGGCACGTACATACCCTCGCTCCCCTTAATGCATTCCATGCCGTCCTCTCTCCATCGATCTCCCCTGTGTTGTCTGTAGATGATGCCGCCGCCGCCGCTCCTTCGATTTTATTCCATTAATGCAGTCAACAACTGATTTGCTAGCTACAAGTCAATTTGGATCAGTCATTGGTCCTGCATAGTAATTGTGGGCTACTAGCAGCTTCCATGATATCTCAAGCCGTCCAAAAAGAAAAAGAAAAAGAAACCACACACATGAATGCATCTTTATATTCTTTTATCCTTCATGTTATTTGCAGAATCTATTTTCATCTATCAATATTAAATCATTCTCCAGTTAATTTTCTTAACAATTCATTCATGGGATTCATGACCCCCAACCTCCTTTCTAATTCCAACCTCAAAAATTAACTTTTATTTATTTAGTATGTCAAACTTTAACCTCGAGATATAATTTAAATTATTATCTAATTCTCAGGTAAAACTCTAAAATATAATTTATATTATTCTCTAACATAACTCTCATGTAAAGGCCATTTAAAACTTGAAACTTGTACAAGTTTATCTTTAATATTATATCAAATAATTATTTCAACACAAAAATATATAAGTTATATTATTTTTTAATATATTAAACTTTCATAATTGAGGTTAATATATATGTAATTTACATTCAATTTGGTATATCAATAACAACAACAATAAAGAATTTGTCTCGCAGGTTTTCTTTTAGTTCAAATCTAAAATAATAATTAGTAAGCATATCTATCATTTGAACCGAATCTCAGACATAAAATTCCATGATTTTAAATAAACAATAAATCACAATTTAATTATGCTCTATAATCTTTGCTAATCCATGATGTCGAGACAAAATCAAGCATAAAAGAACACTAGAAGGAAGTAAGTTTCCAAGCTCATCATAGAATTTCCCTGCTACAAGTAAAACTTGCACAAAAAGAATAAAAAACCAACAATTCCAAATAATAATAATAATAATAATAAATAGTAGTAGTAGTAAATAAATAAATAAATAATAACCGCAGCAGCAGCACTGTTGTATTATATTATATTTTATTAAATTATTAATATGGTAAATATCAACGCAAATACAAAGTTCATGTCATAGTTCAGACAGTCTTTCTGTTCTCTCTCTACATTCCTATCAAAATCTCTCTCTATCTAGCGCGATCTCTTTTGTTATAGTCACTACCTCTCAAATTCGAAATCTTTCTCTCATTTTCTCATTTCTTAGATTCAGATTTTTATTGGGTCTCTTTTAATTTTGCTTCTTTCACTCTTCAGAGTTCAAACTTGGAAGATTTGTTGTTCTAATCAATCACTTCATCTACCTCTACTTCAGCTTCGATGCTTCATCGAGCATATGGAAAAGTAAGGGTTTTTCTTATGCCCCATTTTTTTTTTACTGATATTTTGAAGGAAATGGATTTGGTTTCGGTGTTTGTTGTTCGCGTCATGTTTGTTTTTCAAAAGTTTAGATCTGTTTGGTGAAGTTTTCTTCTTTTTAGCAATTTGAGGATTTTAGAGTCTGTTTGGTTCCTGAGAAAATAGGCGTGAATGAAGAGAATGTGAAAGAAACTGAGCGAAGGAACCCACTTTGTGCTCACTCTTTTTATAGTTGTAAAAAAAAGAGAGAGTAAAATCTGAGATTAATAATTGTGTTAGAGATATCGAAGGATTTGGGTTTTGTCAGTTCCTGTATTTAGATTTATAAGTACTGGAATGGAGTGTTTCTTTTTCTTGGAAAATTACATTTGATGTTTCTTTCCATTATTGAAGTCAAATGGATATTCCTGGAATTAGACTTGAAACTGTTTGTTAAACCTAAAAACCAGTCAATAATGGGTTTTTGGGTTTCCAAAAGACCATTTTGTACATGAACACTCGTTGGCTCATACAAATGCGTGATTAGAATTAACAAGATGAAATCATATGTATTCTTCTTCATGCAAATGTGTTATTGCAATTAAGTTTCTGAGACAGTGTTAGTGGTTTAGCTCTTGTAAATTTTATAGTTTTGGTTAATTTCTGTTATTTTTTAAGATGTTCAGTTTCTTGAGAGAATTGAAGATGGACCTTTCAATTTATGTCTGCAGGTTTATAATCTCTGAAAGTTTACGATATCACTCAAAACTTCCCTCCTGGAATGTTAGCTGCAATTTTCACGCAACTCCTGTAGTGAACTTCGTTGTTGAACGAAGGACTCGAACTTTCTAAGACATCAAGCATTCTAGGGTGTTCATGTGGTTCGAAACTTCATACAGAGATGCTATGTTGAATGTTTGATATCAGTATGGAATAGCTTAGGAAAAATTTGCATAGTGATTCTTCAAAACCAAAAAGAAAAATTGAGAAAAAGATGCCTTCATGGTGGGGAAAGTCATCATCTAAAGAAGTGAAGAAGAAAGCAAACAAGGAAAGTTTTATTGATACATTACACAGAAGATTTAAGAGTCCATCTGATGGTAAGCTAAATGGTAGACCTGGAGGTTCTCGAAGACGCTGCAGTGACACTATCTCAGAGAGGGGATCTCAATCTCGAGCAGAATCAAGATCACCATCACCATCACCTTCATCAAAACATGTTTCTAGGTGTCAGAGTTTTGCTGAGAGGCCCCATGCCCAACCACTTCCCCTTCCTGGTGTGCACCCTGCAAGTGTGGGGCGTACAGACTCTGGAATTGGTATATCAACAAAACCAAGATTGCAAAAGGGTGCAAAGTCATCATTGTATTTGCCTCCCCCAAGACCTGGATGCATGCGCAATAAGTCGAATCCAACAGATTTAGATGGGGATTTGGCCACTACTTCAGTTTTCAGTGAGAGCTCCACTGATAGTGAAGATCCTGCTGACTCAAGTCATCGTAGTCCTCTGGCAACTGACTATGACCTTGGGACCAGAACTATTGCTAGCAGCCCTTCCAGGTAAGCCTGTGTAATTTTTGTTAAATGTTCATTATTTGTGGGTTATCTGCTACCTCATTTAACTCATGCAAATGAACTGCATTTTCCACTGAAGTGCAATGGTCAAGGATCACTGGGCTACCGTCAGCCAAGTGAACTCAAGAGAGGCAAAGAAACCAGCTAACCTTTCTTTTGGTAATCATACCTCCCCAACATCACCTAAACGGAGACCTATAAGCAGTCATGTGCCGAATCTACAGGTTCCAAAACATGGTTCTTTCTGCAGTGCTCCAGACAGCTACATGTCAAGTCCTTCCAGAAGTCCTATGAGAGCATTTGGCGCTGAGCAAGTCATAAACTCCGCTTTCTGGGCTGGGAAGCCATACCCAGACGTCAATTTACTAGGATCTGGCCATTGCTCCAGCCCTGGTTCAGGTTACAATTCTGGACATAATTCAATGGGAGGGGATATGTCAGGACAATTATTCTGGCAACAAAGCAGGGGTAGCCCTGAATGTTCTCCAATACCTAGTCCTAGAATGACCAGTCCTGGCCCCAGCTCCAGAGTCCAGAGTGGTGCTGTTACTCCAATTCATCCTAGAGCAGGAGGGACAATCGAGTCCCAGACAAGCTGGCCAGATGATGGGAAACAACAAAGTCACCGGCTACCCCTTCCTCCTGTAACAGTTTCCAGCCCTTCTCCCTTCTCTCATTCAAACTCGGCAGCAGCATCCCCTTCTGTGCCACGAAGTCCAGGAAGGGCAGAGAACCCAACAAGCCCTGGATCTCGCTGGAAAAAAGGAAAGCTGCTAGGTAGAGGCACATTTGGACATGTCTATCTTGGATTTAACAGGTATAAGCCCCAAAAGCAGATGCTTGAATTTGTTTGATTTAACAATATTGCATGTAAATGCCTTTGATGCATAATACTCAACTGTCTATGATCTACAATTATGTAATTGCTATCCTGACTTCAATTTTAACTTGGAAAGATGACTTCAATCAGTTAAGTTAATTATTTTTTTGTGGCTTCTTTCTCATGGAAACTTACATGACTGGATCCACTTTTTGATTGAATGACATTTTAAACTATTCCTTAGTTTCCTAATGTTTGTGAAATTATTTCTGATTTTACCTTTACAATCGCTCAGTGATAGTGGTGAAATGTGTGCAATGAAGGAAGTGACATTGTTTTCAGATGATGCCAAGTCAAAAGAAAGTGCTAAGCAGTTGATGCAGGTAAGTTGATTACGCATTAACAATGAAGTTTCCTGTGACAACAAAATAAAATTTGTTGCTTGCCGACAGTTTTTTTATTGTTACTATTATTCAACCTTTAAATAACTTTGGAAGAAGTTCTTACTTTCAGTCTTTTGACAGGAAATTTCTCTTTTAAGCCGCTTTCAGCACCCAAACATTGTGCAGTACTATGGATCTGAGACGGTATGTCTCATGCGCCATTCTTTATCTTTTGCATGCAGGTGCTATTGAATTTAATCCCTTGATATTTATATTGAATCTTGCGTTATTATACCAAAATCTTTGGCTATCAGAATCAGTCCTTTTATGTAAGGATTAGAATGACAGTCAGTGATCATAAAGCATGATAGTGGTACTCTAGAAACTAAGTTTCTGGTCACTTTGAGTTTTGACTTATTTAACTCCATAGTGCAATAAGTCGGCATGTAGTGTTACTGCATTGTGTGCAATTTGCAATTTGAATCAACAATTGAAATTACTATATGATTTTTTGAACAGGTTGGTGACCAACTTTATATATACTTGGAGTATGTATCTGGCGGGTCCATATATAAACTTCTCCAGGAGTATGGCCAGTTGGGCGAGCTAGTTATTCGCAGTTATACCCAGCAAATCTTGTCAGGACTTGCATTTTTGCATTCTAAAAGCACTGTCCATAGGTGAGTGGACTTGCCTTTGTTTGATCTTCTAAATTATAACAATTTGTTTTCTCAACTTAAACATTGTTAATATTCTCTTGCCTTTCCTTCTTTATTTATTCATTTATTATTTTGATGAATATCTTGTCTCTTCAGAGATATCAAAGGAGCAAACATACTTGTAGATCCGAATGGTCGTGTTAAATTAGCCGATTTTGGCATGGCAAAACATGTAAGTGTGGGCATTTAGTTTTTGCTCCAAAATGAGATAAATTTCAGTCCGAACAGGAGCTGATTTATGTATATCTAGGGATATGGAGTTAGTTGAATGGTGCATATGACAACTTGGCAGCTCTTGTAATCCTTTACCAGCAAGAAAAATTACCTTGTGAAGACTGATTTATTAAGTTTATATCATTTGGGTGCATGCACTTGGTGAAAAAAGTTTTAAGTGCTGCTGACTACTTTTTTGCCCCCCCCCCCCCCCCCCCCCCCCCCAATATGGTCATATCCTGCTTGCCCAACTGATCTAATCTCTGTTTTGCAGATCACCGGGCAGTCATGTCCACTATCATTCAAGGGAAGCCCTTATTGGATGGCCCCAGAGGTCAGAGTCTTTTCTTGCTCGATCTTTCTTTCCATATCATATGGTGTTCTCCATATTATATTAAACCCTCATTTTCATTGTTTGCACAGGTTATAAAGAACTCAAATGGCTGTAATCTTGCTGTGGATATATGGAGTCTTGGATGCACTGTTTTGGAGATGGCTACTACAAAACCACCTTGGAGCCAGTTTGAAGGGGTAATTCCTATATATGATGATATTTAAATGTTATGTTGTCTAAAAGCTAAATATTTTAGTTGATCCAAGGATACCTATGTCAATTATCTGATGTATCTTGACACACGGTTCTCATTTATAAAGATTTCACAGGTATCTGATTCTGTTTTTTCTTCTCATTGTCTGATGTCTTTGTTTTGCGGGCTTAAGGTTGCTGCCATGTTTAAAATTGGAAATAGCAAGGATCTCCCAGAAATTCCAGAGGACCTCTCAAATGAAGGGAAGGACTTTGTTAGGCAATGTTTGCAACGCAATCCAGTACATCGTCCTACAGCTTCCCAGCTTTTAGAGCATCCTTTTTTAAAATTAGCTCCGCCTTTGGAAAGACCTATTCTGTGCCTTGATCCTACAGATCCACCCCCTGGGGTTTCAAATGGAGTTAAAATTCTGGTATTTCCTTTTTTCATGTTGTCCTTTCATTTCTACTGAGGTCAAGTTTCACATGCCATGATGTTGAACTTTATTTCTTTCCTTTAGTATTTTCTGTTTGTTTTAATTAGGAAATGCATCATGTTAAATTTATCTCTGATATGGTGCTGAAATGCATTTTTTGTAGTCCTTTGATGCCATGATAACTGTATGAATTTGTAATGATGCCTGACAAAAATTAGGGAAAGAAAGAAGTTTGGTTATTTGTGGAACTTATCTTTTTTTTTTTTTTTTTGTCACAATAGTTTTACAGTCTGGTATAGATTGCTTTCTCTGAATTTGTGGAAAGAAGTTTGCACTGGTAAGGATACAAGCAGAATGTGTAGCAAAGAGGATGCATGCACTGGATGGGAGGCTGTATAAACAATAACCTATATATTTCTGTTTTGTTAGTATGTATGTGAGAGACACCATTGGATTTCTCTCCTGTTAGAGAAGTTGATAAGCCAATATGTGTCTGGGGTTGAAGGTTACACAACCCATATTCTTCTGCTTTTGTTAGAAGTATGACATGGGAGACACCTTTAGATCTGTCATCAAAGGCAGGAGCAGGACAAAAACCATAAGATGTTTTTGTAATAAGTTAGATTGCCTTGTTATGTGCAGTAAAGATTTGTTGAAAGAGTTCATAGAGATGAATTGGTTATTTGATGACCTGGAGATGCATGTAAAGGTTAAGTATCACAGAACATGACTTATAGAAGAATATCTGGGTGTGGTTTTTGATAATTGTTTTTTTCCATTTAAATTTGGATTTCTGAACCAATCAGCAACTTTGGAACAAATTGGTTAATGTATAGGAAGTTCACTAATGCTTCATGACAGCTACTAAAGTGCTCTTAATGTTGTAAGATAGCAAGACCTGGAAGGAGCAAATGACTGCTTGAAAGAATGTAGAAATAGTTCCATTTATGAGAAAAGGATTAGTCGGGCTCTCCTAAAATCTGTGATGAAAGGCTGAGGTACATGTAGTGGCAATACATCTTGCTTGTAGAGTGTAGTAACAGTCTCAATGTTTGCGTGTTTTCATGTAGTGCTAGTCTCTTTGTAAGTGCCTTGATTTAGGTTTGCATGAAATCCTGTGTAGGTAGTACTGTTCCTGGGCTAAGAAGATTTAGCAACTTTTGACTGGTTTGTTGGTTAACATATTTTGATGCTGCTACTCTGAGATCTCAAACAAGCAGTTTTTCGTGTCTATTGCATCATTCCCATCTTGGATACCAGCTATGTTAAGTGTTGCTGCGTTTTATTGATCATTTTTCAGGGCATTAATCATGCAAGAAATTTTCCCACCTTGGATTCAGAGAGGCTTGCAGTTCATTCATCTAGAGTTTCAAAAACTGGTCTACATACCAGGTATCTATCTCTCTCACAATATCACTGCCATTACTGAAATCATCATCTTATTGTCTGATTTCAATTCCCAAAATCTGTAGTGATTTACACATTCCAAGGTACATATCATGCCCTGTTTCTCCCATTGGAAGCCCGCTTTTGCATTCAAGGTCGCCACAACATCTGAATGGAAGAATGTCTCCTTCACCCATAGCTAGCCCACGGACCACTTCTGGCTCATCCACACCTCTGACAGGTGGCACTGGTGCTATACCTTTTAATCACTTGAAGCATTCAGTTCACTTCCAAGAGGGTTTTGGAAACATGCAAAATCACTCAAATGGTATATATGTCAATGGCTTGGCTTATCATGATTCCAGTCCTGATCTTTTTCGAGGAATGCAGCCAGGTTCTCCCATCTTCTCAGAGCTGGTTCCATGTGAAAATGATCTCATAGGAAAGCAGCTTGGAAGGCCTACTCAAGGGGAACCTTATGATGGACAATCAGTGTTGGCTGATCGAGTGTCTCGGCAGCTTTTGAGGGATCATGTGAAAATGAAACCATCCCTGGATCTAAGTCCCAACTCTCCTTTACCCAGTCGAACTGGAGGTATATAATCTAATAAATTGTTTGTGGACTGACGGATCAAAGCAAGCTTTCAAGGTTTTGAGATGGTCATTTTGGTTCTATATGATTTTTTATTCATTACATTAACAGCTGAGGAAAACTGGCATGTTCAACAAGGGGTAGGAAATGTGGAATAAGGTTTAAGGTGATGAGGTGGCTGGGGGCAGACTGGTCAGTGTAGTTCCAAGCTTATGCATTTGGATCCATGCATGACAAGCATGTTAAGGTATTTTACAGTACTCACTCTGGTCGGATCTTTAGATGCACTGAAATGGAGCTTGCTAACTAGACTAAGAAACTCGCTCATGTGGGCATTTTGTGGTGACATGACTTGCGAACTTGCAAGAACTTAAGAGCGGAAATCTTTCCAGCACTCGACTGAATTAAGATAATGGATTCATTCCCCCCCTGCACGGTGTGGCCTCTGATGATCCAGTGTATGGCAGTTCCTTTAGTAAGGAAATTATTCATGGCATTGAGAACTGTATATTCTTTTAGATAGTGGTATAGAAGAAAAACAAAGATTAAGGTAGCAAGTACGATTATTACTTTTCTGGGTCTGAAACGGCTGTACAGAAGATGAACTGAACCGGGATTAGAAATTTGTTTACCAAGCAGATGGGGATTTGACGAGCCTGTGCTTATCTGTTTCGTGCAATGGTTTATGCTGGGGCAGATTAACTGTTGTCGTTCAAACTGATTTACTTGTATGTACATTACCACTAGTAACTGAAAAGAATCTAATCCAGCGATTTCTGTATTTTCTAGTTCTCATCAATTTACTGAATAATAAGGTATCATGTGCCTTTCGACTTATCATGAGTTGCGAAGCCATTCAAATGATGTAGCGAATTGAAGTTTATGTTTGTCTTGAGAAAGCATGAATGGTGTTGCCATGATTCCTGCGTTGTTACTACCAAATGTATATCTGCATTCGGTAAAGATTTGTCACGAAGTAAAAACAATAAAAGCTGCTCAACGTAAGCAAAATGAAAATAGTAGTCAAAATTAAAGTCCATCAATCATTTTTCCTGTTATCCAATTAACTTACATGAGAAGGTTTAATGGAAGATTCAAGGACTTAAAAGTCTGCTGCAAATTTCTTAACTGATGCCATTGTGCTTAAAAACAATTCCATGGCATCAACTTTTGCAGCAGGATTTCCTTTGGTCCATGGCTTCCTGCACCTCCCTGCTGGCTACCATATTCCTCACTCCCCATGACTACATAAACGTTCTGTTTCTGCTCCAATCCCACTTGATGCTCTTGCAGCAGAATAACATCAATGGTCATCAGATAAAGAACTTTTCACCAATGCTTTTGCTTTCAAAAGATCACTTATTTTTGGGAGGAAAAAAAAACTTGACCAGTGATAATGGCAGTGTGTTACAAGACTTGGATTAATTGTCAGGAGCAAAGATTGAAAGAAGTAAGCAACCTTGTTTACAAAAACAGCAGCCAGCAGTACCGGTAACAGGAAGCAGCAGTTAGCAGTTAGAAGGGAATCACACGTGGCAAGGAGTTAGTTGGCAGTTAGAATTCAATTAGAAGTTAGTTAGTGGTTGGAAAGAGGAGAAAGGATTGTATAAATAAAGTAATTGTGATGGTCAAGCAATAAGAAAATCCAGTTTTTGCATTACACTGCAAGTCTCTTTACTTCTTCTGTTACTTTCTTCTCAAATTAGAGAGTTCTTAACACAGTGAGACCAGAGCCATCAATCCCTTGTGTAACTTTTGCAGCTGTGGAAGAAGCTGAGAACCCAGATGCTCCTTTTTTGCTCAATTTCTCTCTCTCTTGTCACTCCCACATCTTCTGCAGTAGCCCTTTCTTTGTGGTTGTACTCCCCAAAGGTCAGTGGATAGTGATGGTCTATCCATTTCCTTTCTGTTACGAGCTAAAGCAAGGGGCCCAGTCCAGTCCATGGAAACTAGGTCTGCCCATGAAGCCAATTTAGTTCAACCAATGATCTCAATGCATGCAAGCTCATTAAGGTTAGTTGCTGATATCATGTCTGATAATTTTCAGCTTTGTACAGTTAAGAGTTTGAAGGGAAGGAAAGGGGAGGGCATGTCATGACTGATTCCTTTTCCAAAATGAAATACAAATGGCATTCCTTAAAATTCTTCTTCTTGAGAAAGTAGTATTCCTCAAGTGCATGGTCATAATAAAACATTGATATCAAAGACCGTATGTCAAATAAAATATACCCTCATCTTTTTCAGATACAAGAATCCCTCTCAAATATAATACATTATTTTGGAAATATAGAAACTTGTATGCATCATTTATTCAACCAAATTCATGCTGAAATCCCAAAGTTTCTTCGCTAACTCAGCATCTTTAGCCATTGAGGATGCTTTGGCCAAATTACAACCTGAAAAATATTCACCACTTACGCCCTTTACTTGTGGATTCAATGCCACATAGCACGTTGTTGCAGCACCCTGCAATCAAATTCAAGAAAAAAAAAATGAAATGTGAAAGGAAACGAAGAATTAGTAGGCTTTTATGCAATAAAGGTATGTAGTTTAGGGAACTTTGTAAACAAACTAAGTGCTATTAGGAGTTTTATTATGGAAGGCAGCTAGCTCACCTGCTGGACATTTTTTAGAACAAGCCTGGCAGCCGACTCAAGGAAGACTGAATTAAATCAAAAGAACTAAAGTTAAGAAGCAATTTTGCTCTTGAATTTAGGACTCAGTCCAGAGAAGTAGGACCCAAAAGATAACATAGTCAAAATGTGAAACCTCTTATGGGATTGTCATCTGCAAGACTTGTATTATGACGGAAAAGATTGGTGGCGATCACTCCAGGATGCAGTGAATTTGCAGTAATGTTTACTCCATCCTCCTGATTATCAAAACAGCCAACATTATAACTGATTACCCTTAACGTCATATCTATCCATGCACAGATATAGTGTAGGTTATCATCTACAAGCAGTTAGAGGTTTTTTTTTTTTCCAGAAAAGAATGGTTCGAATCTTATTGTGGCTAAAAAAAAAATGTTTGTCCGTATCCATAAAAGAATGTATCGACTTTCTCTTTTCACCATCAAGTACTTCCTGTGACCCTGTTATCAAAAAGAAGACCAGATACCTTGAATCGTCTCATGAGTTCATTAGCATGCAGCACATTAGCAAGCTTGGATTGGCCATATGCCTGGAATTTTTTATACCTTTACAAGAGCAATCATAGACACAATTAAAATCCTCCATTCGAGATCGATATTAAATAGCAAGATTATATCAAGCAACAAGTCAAACGTACTGAATAGCATGCATCAAATTCAATGCATGTTGAGAATGCCGATAGAGTTTCATGATTTAAGAGCTTACACATGATACTGGAAGAAACTGAGATGTTTTATGAAGGTTATTTCAATAAAAAAAGTCATACTACATTTAACAATTATGTCTTGTGAATCACATCATACAAACACACAAAACTGACTAAAAACTGACATATGATAAGCTATTAGCTATCAAGTATTCATGTTTACTGATAAAATGTTCAATCACAAATCATGGGGATTTGAAAGGCCTTCAGCTAAATCATATGAAGCATGCACAATAGTTTAAAAAACTAAAGACAGGTCGAAGTATCACATGCATATATTCTCCATGCATAGCACTAAGAGAATTATCTTTACTTCATCAACTTTGTTCTGCAGGTTCAGATTTCACTTTAAGACATAAGATTTATTTCATCATTTAAGCAGAATAGATATAAAAATATGATGGTCTTCAGAAAATTGAAAGACCTAAAATGCACCTGCCAATATCCTGGGAGTAGGCATGTTTAAAAATAAGTATATCAAATTATGGACACTGTAATCCTGTTTGCTGACTAGTATGCTTTCAAGATTAGAAATTTCTGCAATTCTGAGTGATTATAGTGTTACCCTGACTGATCATTGATTTTATCAAAACGAATCCCTTCAGGATATGGGTAACGGTGAAACATTGAGGAAACATTTATAATTCTTCCTTCTCTGTTACTTTCATGTGCTGTTTTCTTCATGGTATCCAACAAAAGATTAGCCAAAAGAAAATGTCCTGTGGAAAGTATTAAGAGAAAATGACTTAGTCAACTCGTTTTTTGGATAAGAAATAATTAAATTGGGATTTTTCTATAAAAAATAATAATATTAGTACCCAGGTAATTTGTTGCAAACTGTAGCTCCATGTTGTCTTTGGAGTGCATGAATGGTGGCGCCATGATTCCTGCATTGTTACTTACAATAGAGAAGATAAAATCATTCATTTTTCTATAATTCAGTAAATTGAGAAGGCTCAGGCTACACTATGAAAGCTATGCATGCATGAACACAGGCCATATCGTTCAATCATTAAGATTCTTTATTTTTCCTTACATTAAGAGGTTCAATGGATGACCAGAGGAATTGAAATCCGATGCATAATTCCTCACAGATGCCAGAGAACTTAGGTCCAATTCCATGGCATCAACTTTGGCCGAGGGTATTTCCTTAACTATTGCTTCTTTGACATCTCTTCCAGCAGCCATATTCCTGACCCCCATAATAACATGGACACCTCGCAATGCAAGAACTCGTGCGGTCTCAGTGCCAATACCACTAGATGCTCCTAAAATCAGAGGATGCTTGTCAGTTCATAGTGCAAATACAAATTATTGAATGTCTTGAACACAAGAAAATCTGTGCAATACTTGCAGTCAACAATAAGAAGCTATAGAATATACCCATTAATCATAAAGCATGTAGATAGATTTACATTCTCCGCAATAAAGGTTTTGTAATCTTTCCAAAGACGTGCAAGCGTATTCATTTCATAGAATTGTGAAGAACTAGATCCTAAAACCCTGTCAGTTATCCCTTAGATGCTATCAGTTCTAGCATTATATACTAGCAAATGAAATGAACTTGCAAATAACTGAGGCTTTTTGGGTATTGTCTCACCATACAAATACCACAACTAAAGGGCACAAGATGGAATCTGAATTCTGTAAGATATAATCACGATTCCTGAATATCTACAGAAGCACAAACCTTTACCGCAATTTCATCCTAATAAATCTTATTGAAATTTTCAAAAATCACCCCAAATTTGCACCAAGTGCTACATGAATTAACATCATTAATCACAAACGGGACAGCATAGAAGAGAAGTAAAACTTGAGAGCTATAATTAAGATGGCAGTGTATCACTACGAGATCCCATGTATAACCATAGAAAGATGGAAAGGCCTGTCAAACATGGAGACATTTGTTAGTTTATTAAATTACCGTCTCTTTCATCTATCAAAATGGACTCTGGACGTACTAAACCTAATAAATTCAGATAAGAAAGACAATCATAATCCAAACAGAAAAGAGTATGTAAGACCTGTAACAATGGCAGTGAGGCCAGAGGCATCGACCCCATGAGTGACTTCCTCAGCCGTGGAAGACGAAGAGAACCCAGATGATCCTTTCCTGTTAAACAACCACATGATGGTTAGATGACCAAAACTCAGCTAAGTGGCAGAGTATACAATGACAGGACAGCATCAATCTTTCTTGACTAATGACTAGTGCTGTGGTGGAGCAAAGAGATAAAAAGTCCATGGCCACGCTGCTGCCAACTGCCAACCGCCAAGCCAGCCACCATCCTTTATTTGGCACCAGGAAAACCGCCACTTCCGTACGCTGTCGTTTCTATTTAAATTGGCAATTTAATTAATCTGTCAAGGTAATTAGGATGTTATTGGGGCACCATTTTTGGCTGGGACTTGCGAGTTACAAGCATGCATCCATCTCTATGCCCATTTGTATTTCTAAATATGTATAACGTACTCTAGAACCCATCAAGATCAAAACCAATCCATTAAAAAGTTTTAGCCTTCCAACCCCACTGAATAAAAAAAAAAAGAAAAAAAAGGCACATACGATGTAATCTACAGCAGGAAAAGCAAAGAGAAAGCTACATTTTGCATGATCCATCGAAAGATTAAATTTTCCTCGAAATTAATCAAATCTCATTGGAAAAATATGTTGCATATTTGAACACGCACGCACGCACGCACGCATCAATGATCAATAGGCTGGCTTGTTTATAAGAGATTGAAGAACCTCTCCCTGCATCCAAAAAAATATTTCATTTTAATTCATTAAAGCTTCTCGTTAAAAAAAAACTCAAACCTTAACACACATGGTATGTCAACTTAAATCATAAAAAAAAATTCGATTTTAAACTAATATGAAAATAAGTGTAATTTGGCATAGACATTAATGTCAACATGCTAATGAATTCTTCTAATTCTAGTACTGATCTTAACATTCATGGGCAAGGCATGTGAAATTAGGTAAAAATAAATAAATATTATTTTGATATTTGAGAGCTGATGAGGAAAATACAAATCGACCGTACAAAACAAGAGAACGTAAATAAGAAATCTGGGAGGGGTAATAATGGAAACATGATGATGGACCGGTCGTTGGAAGTGAACCCAACGGCCAACGGAAGGAACCAAGGCTGTCATATAAATTGTAAGCCCAGTTAAGGTAAGAAACCAGACAGCTGCAGTTAAAACTCAAAAAAACTTACAATGTTGAAACCCTAACTAAACTAACTAAGAGAACGAGAGGGAGTCACGTGAGAGGCAGACCGTCTTCTTGATAGAAGTCACGTGCACCACCCAACACGCAGCTCACCATAAACAAAAGAGAAAGAAAGAACAACGAAAGAGAAATAAACACCAGAAATTAAAAAAAAAAATCTTTAATACCAAAAATAAACCCTGAGCTAAAATCTTTTTTAAAAAGAAAAAGAATGCAACCCAAAACCCTAAATGTCTAAATATTTTTCCATAATCTCTTGAATTCTCCCACTCAAGGTAAGCTAGAAACTTCATTCTACATCTCTTGAATTTAATCCATTGATGAATGTTATTGCTTTCCATTTGTATTGAAGCTTATTTTGATTGAATTTTGAATTTTTTTTCTTATTTGTATCCGATTTTTAGTGTTGGAAATTGAATTTGTATTCACCAGTTCGAACTCGGTCTTTTCTTGAGGTTATTTATAACAGATAGTGAAGTTTTCTTGAAAGGAAGAGATGCAACTCTCTGTTTGTTTTTAATGATTCTTCATGCAATTGTTAAAAATATGAGATTGAATTTATCACTAGCTTAGGTGTTGGACATTCTCCTTCTCCTTTTCCTCTCTACATTTTTATTGCGGCAAAGCTTGTATGCTTCCTTCGTTAACAAAAATGGACGAATGGACGGGTTTTTTTCTTTATTACCGAATGTATAGTTTTCATTTTATAAGTTCCTGTTCTAGACGAGCTTAGGCAACTTCTTTTTTTGTGGTGAATTCCTGGTTATCTTTTTAATAAAGATCTGGAGATTAAGAAATTGGAGAGATTTGATTTATAGTAAATCTTTTCACTGGTTACTGCCATTTGTTCAATTAAGATAACATCACATGATGCTTGCTTCTCTTGTTTTTTTTTTTTTTCATGATTCAAGGAAGTTTTGTTGATAAGAATATGCTGATATTCATGTCGTTGGGATTCAACAAAGGGTCATTTTGGGAAGCATTGATACAGAGCCTATGTGCATCTGAAGAAGTTAACATTCTGACGAGGACACAACTTTTATTTCCTTCGCTTCTTTCTTGTTTTTAAAACCATAGGTGCAAGCTCTCAATTAGTATTAATAAGTTTTTTACAGTTTTTACCAGATGTCAGAAGCTGGAATGGCTGTAGTGAAACCCCAGGTATGTCTTACATAGTTGTGTAAATAGTCTTTTTTCTGTTTTAATTAGCTTTATTCTGTGTTCCTTTTAAATTGATTTGTATAGATGTAGATCACATTTCTCCTTCTTTAATTGGCTTGTTGTTGGTAACATATGCATCTTTATTGGCAATTTGTTTGTTTGATGAATAGTTACGCAGTAGGTTGAATATTGTAAAACTTTTAGGGTTGAGAAATATGATTGTATAAAGGTTGTTCAGTAGTTGAGGTTTGTTTAAAATTGGGTGAAAAAGGAACTGCTGGAATTTTAATTTCTGGATACGCAGTGCTGGCATCAAGCTTTTCTTTTTTTCCCCTTTCTTTTATTTGTTCATTTGTAGCTTTAATTTGCCTTTATATTGTGTTCTTTCTTAAATTTTGTTGGGGTTTTCTGTATGAAGATGAAGTCTTACATTTGGCTCCAAACTGCTGATGGTTCTATCCAACAAGTAGAAGAAGAGGTAGCCATGTTTTGCCCCATGATATGCCGAGAAATTATTCAAACAGGCATGGGATCGTCCAAGAATTATGCTATATCACTTCCTCAACGAGTGAATCCTGCCATTTTGGGCTTAATACTTGATTACTGCCGGTTTCATCAAGTACCGGGTCGCTCTAATAAGGTCTGACTTGTTTTTTTCATTTTCTTCTCTACCTTTTCAGATCCTGTAATTCTTCTGCTTTCTCAGATGCTATCACTTCCCAGAACTCTGGAATTTTAGGGATTAGAGAAATGCCATCATCTCATATTAGATATTTTTTTTGGCGTGGGTGTGTGTGTGTGTGTGTGTTGGAGGATGGGGTGGGGAGATGGACAGGATAGCTTGTGGATGGCCAAGTTGAGTAGTAATGTTATTTTTACTTGCTCATTCTTTTTCTAGGAGCGAAAAACTTTTGATGAAAAGTTCATTCGGATGGATACAAAAAGATTATGTGAGTTGACATCTGCTGCAGACAGCCTCCAGTTGAAACCTTTGGTTGATCTTACAAGCCGTGCGCTTGCTCGAATTATTGAAGGGAAAACTCCCGAGGAGATACGTGAAACATTTCATTTGCCTGATGATCTCACAGAGGTGTTGCCAATAATAAGTCAATGCTTTATTTCTTAGCCTGTGTGAGTGTTTTTTCATGTAGATTTGGTTTTTTCCAGGAAGAAAAATTGGAGCCTCTTAGAAACATCACTGATGATCCACGAATCCGGCTTCTAAATCGATTATATGCAAGAAAGCGGAAAGAATTAAAAGAGAGAGAAAAATTGAAGGTTGTTGCTTTTTTTTTCCAGCTTTCCCAAGGACAGCATTTTATTTATTTATATCATTTGGCTGATTTTTGTTTCTGTTGGTGCATCTCTTAATTGTGTGGTTTTAATTTCTCTACAATCATTATAGCATTCAATTCCTCATACCTGCAAATGGATCTTGTAATAATAGCAAATGGATTTTTCACATGTTCTAGGATGTTGAGGTTGAGGAGGAGCGTGCAGATGACCGCTCAGTTGAGGATCTCCTATCATTTATAAATGGTGCAGATGGAGGTATGTGTGTGGATGTTTCTTCATTATCCTGTTGAAGATGGTTAGCACCATCTTCTTACCAAATCGATAGCACTTGATAACAACAGGTTTCTTCAGTCGCTTCAGACTTTTTAATGATATTCATGTTCAGTATATGGCTTCTATGAATTTTTGAGTGAATCAGTACTTAAATAGTTATCTTTTAAAGTATCTTCTGTTTTTGGAAACTTATCAAATGCGCTACCATTTGCAGATTCAAAGGGGTGTAGAACGAGTAAGAATAAAAAGAAAAACCGGAGAAAAAAAGATCAATCAAAAGATTCCTCCTCAAACAATTCAAATGAAAACCAAAAGAAGGTTTCAATTTCTTTCTCAATCTTCTCTCGCACATTTCATTGCTTCATGGAATTGCTTTGCAGTAATTGTGTCATTTAGTTTTGCATGTCATGATTATCTTATTGGCACTGTGAAGGGTGCTTTTCTCTCATTGCTACTTCGCTGTTGTTGGTTGATTTCTTAGGAGTCAGACACTCTCCCTTCTGCTTGCCCTAATGATGAGGTTAGCGGTATTTTGGCAGCCTCTCCTAGTAGAACTTCAAATTCTCAAGACTTTGATGATGCTGGCATTGATGATGATTTAGATCCTGCAAAGATGGAGGAACTTGACAGGTTAATTATAATGCTTGATTATCTGATTCAGTCAATGAGTTCAATTTGTATCTTGTTACTAGCAGCATTTCATGTGGAATTTTGACACTGTTGAAACAGCAGTATATTTTAGACTGCAAAAGTTTGTTAAACTATATATTTCTTAGGAAGAGAGAGGATTCTTAGCGCTCTCTCATTCAGATTCACAACTTCTCTTTTAATTTTCTATAATACAGGGAGGTTGAGGACTTTGCTCGTAGATTAAATTCGGATTGGCCAGAAAGGATGCAGGAAATATTGTCTTTGGGCCCAGAAAGAAGGCTTGTATCTATGAATGTCAATGGATCTTTACGTAGATATTCAGGTCATTTTTTCTTCTCTTTTTCGTTTCTTTTGGGCATTTGCTTGTGTAATTTGGCAGCCTGGTCAGTGGAAGTTGTCTGGGATGCTCAAGTTTGTTAGGTGAAAATTTTTTCCAAGTCCTCACAGAAAGGAATAGCATACATGAATCTTTTGGTCTAGATGGTATAGCGGACTTCCATAGGGCTCGATCCATTGAGATACTTTCTAATGTAATTAATGCAATATTTGATATGTATAACAGGTTTGGACCGGAGATAATGTGAGGATACTCTTGCCCTTTCAAAAACCTTCAGCAGCATGAGTGTTTTGGAGAAGATACTGCACGGGGTTCGCTGCTGTCAGATGCTGGAAGAATTGAGGCTGTTATTTGGTGTGTATCACATGTGAGCATATTGTTTGTTTGACCCACCAAAAATGCAAAATTCTTCCTGGGCATCCTTGTATGTTCGAAAAGTTTAGAAATTAGAAATGAAAAGAACTCATAGTGGGCAATTTGAGCACAATTTGCTCAGTTGTCTATATTTTTTCTGCTGTTGGCTTTTGTTTGTGACTTTCAGCTGTTTTCATCGGCTGGCTCTTGTACCTTCGAAACATTTTGCTTCCACAATTTTTTCTTTCTTTCTTTCTATTGAATGCCATTCAAATTTTTTTCCACATTTACAGAATGCTTCCTATCGCCTTCTTCATGAAGATCTCCAACCTATAGAAAAAGATTTGACGATACATAGTTGCTTATGTAACAAATCCTTGACGCCGCTGGTTCCTAGATGTTGTCTGGTGACACAAGTGGGAGTAACCAGTCTAACGGATGCCTGAAACCGCACGACGGACGCCACCGTTTTTATCATTATATCAAATGTCATTTGATTTTATTTTCCAGAAAGTGATCAGTCTAGGATAAGGCCAAGTATTTAGCACACCAAAAGTAAAAAATACAGGAGCACTTGCTTAATTATTGCAAATAATTACAGCATATGAAGCTGTAGAAACTAAGATATTTTTATTTTTCTACTCCATCCTAATGAATTATGAAACAACCATGGCAGATTTAATCCTTGACCTTGAATCCAGAGTAGTACTTCTTGAAGGCTCTGGGGATATAAACAGGCAACAAGAAGCCGAAAAGATTGAAGCACCAAAAGGCCAGGTTAGCCACAGCAAGAGCTCTACCAAAATGGAGCCTCCAAGTAGATCCTCCACCATCCTGTTCCGCCTTTGAGATCTCATCCCTCAACCAATCCACAAGTGTGAAAATCCTCCTTGAATTATAAAACACAGGCACGAAAACACGAATTGGGATCGAAAACCTGTCAGAAAATGCCACTCCTTCCATGAAAACCTGAGCTGCTAGGAGAAAAACATGCGGCGCTGCTGCCTTGATCCCTTCTTTATCTCCCTCGAAAATGCCTTCAAAGATGTATGCTATGGGGAGAAAGAGTCCAATAATAGCACCCACAAACACGTATAGGCGAAGAATCTTGTTTTTCAGATCGAAAACTATAGAGTCTCTAGGAGGGTTGGTGGTAGGGAATGCAACTTTGGAGAAAAAGTACATGTAAATGATGGAGAAGACAACAAAAGCAAAGTCTTCAGGGCTTACCATCCCACTCGCAGCAAAGACAGTCATAACAGCAAGAACATTTAGTTGACGAAAGCTCAAGAAACCAGCTTTCTTTGAAGTGGTAGTGCTTTTAGGGTTTTTCAAGGAAGCAAGGTCTTCTTGGAGCTTCTGTTCTTGTTCTCTTTCGTTTGGAAGGCTTATGTCATTACATGTTGGACCAACACCACCTGACATTTTGTTCTAGTTTTGGCTAATTTGCAATTTTGTGTACAGTATTGAGAGCGGAAAAGAAATGGAGAGAAGAATCAGAGGAGTGAAATTTAAGAGGAGAGGATATTCGATCTAGTAAATAGGTATGAGGCAAGGAGAGTGTACAAGCGGCAGTTTGTGAGGAGCTTAAGGAGGATAAGTAGAAAACGTGGCTTGTGTTGGTGTGGGAATTGTGGGTGTGGTATCTTCTTGGTCAACGTGGTAGCAGTTCTTAAGGCTTCAGATTTGGGATTGTCACTGTTTTAGTTCTTGGTTCTTACCCATGCAAAAACCGAAGTTTCAGTGCTTGGCAGTGTTTTTCTTTTCTGTCGTGGTGATGCCGCTGGTGCAGCCAACGAGAAAACCCCAAAAAATAAATACAAGAGCTGTAGCTCAGCTATGCTTGATATATAGAAACTCTTCAAGAAAGAATACGACAGTAATTTCTTTCATGGATCCACAGATAGCTTTACTACTAAAATCAAAATAAAGGGTTTGAAGCCATGGCAACTTTGATTTTAATAGAGAATGATACGAGATCAGGGGGGCTAAGAGGCCCTGCACACCCACAAAGTTCATCTTTTTTGAAAAAAAAAAAAAAAGATTTATGGAGCGATAACTTCGTGAGCAAGCACTCTCTACCTTATGAAATGTTCAATTCTTAAATCAGGTTTTGAAACGTAATGTATTTTATAAAATTTTCTAATTGAAACGAACTTGTTTTTAACCAAACCAGAAGGATTAACGTGAGATTAACCAAAAGTGAAGTGATGTATCAAAAATCACCTGAACAAGCCTACATACCAGCTAATGACCAATGGCCAAAAATGAATAAAAGCTATGTTCGCTAGTCTACATTCAGGTTCCATTTTCTGCTGAATCGATGAAAATAAGAACCCCGAACTTTGCAATGCCAAGAAAACCAAATTTATTACACAAAAATTTGGACTATTTCTCCAAAAATACCTAAGTAGAATATCCTATGACGAAGGGGAAAAAAATGGCGGAATAGCAAAAAAGGACTTTCCGGCAAAACCTGTCTTCAAATTTCTGACAGAACCATCAGTAAAACTGCAACCTCTGCTAAGAATACAGCGATGATTAAACTGTGCACCTCTGTAAAATAAAATAAAATAACCCTTTCTCTTGTCAATCTTATATTAAGTGATGGATCTTTGTTTAGGTATATACTTTATCTTGACACCCTTATCACGCTTTGTTTTACACTTGGCTTTAGCAGCTCTAGCAGTTGATGACTCTTGTGCCTCCACATCAACCAACTGATTTTCTGCACTGCCAATGACGTCTTGCTTTCTAATATCCAATGAATGATTTGCAGCAACTTGATAGTCTGGGGATAGAGCCAATTTCACATGTTCAGCAGCAATGGCCCGCTTCCACCCTACATTATAATATAGTCAATCAGACAAGTGTGAGAAGAGCCAAGCAACTTAAACTATGAACATATAAGAGCAGAGTGATGACATGTTATGGTCGGAAAAGGACTATAACACGTGCAACTGCAAACAAAGTTGAACTTACTCTCTGCAAGAAAAGCCTTTGCTTCATGGCTTGAGAACTGCAAGCCTCCTCGGTTAAGATCCCCCAGTGGAGAACCATTCTCCATCCCACCAAAGCTATCATCCATGGCACATGATCTTAGAGAGCTGTTTTTGAACAAGATCTGATCCTCAACCTTACCATCAATGCCATCGGGTTGGCATTTTCTATTACCATTCTCAACCAGTATTAGACCTTTTGTTCCATTTCGACTAACAGGCCTCCAAAGCTTTACTGTTGGCCGATTCATGCCACATTGAACAGAATCAGGTCTGTTGTGCTTCTCCTGCACATTTTTCTTCTTTGAAATTTCATGCTCTATAAGGCAATCATCCTGGGCTCCATCCAAGTTGTTACTTTCATCATGGCTACAATTTCCAAGAGTGACAGATATAGAGCCAATCAGAACCTCCCCCTTCTTCTCATGCTCTGGTTCAGTTATTACTTCCTTTTTTACTCTAGCTTTAAGACTCTCCCCATTATATTCTGGTTTAGGTTTTTGGCTCCACTTTCTATTGCCATAGACCATGGGCCCAGGCTTAAAATCCCTTTGAATTCCATGCTTCTCCATGGCACCAGGTTTTGGAGCTTGAGAATTTTGACTTGCATGGAAAACATTTGACAGACTATTCCGTTGTGATCTTGAAGGAGCATGCCATCGAGTAACAACCATATGCCTATGACTATTTCCTTGTAACTTTGACCTTTCACCACCATGCACTATCTGATTTTCCAAATCAACATCTTCGTCTGTTCTTGGTAGTAGTAAGGGTTCAAGAGATGAGGAGACATCATCTGGCAGGGTCTCTGAACCAAGCGTATCAGAATCAGATATAGCCAAGGGGCAAGATTGTTCAGCTTGAGGCACAGCCTCCAGAGTGTCATCAATACACTCCTTAACATCGACCTTCTCGTCTTGCCTTTGCTCCTTCGCTTTCTGTTCTTTGTGCCTCAGTTTTTTCTGCCTCTTCCTTTCCAAGAGTTCAGCCAGCCTACAAATTTAGGAATTAAAATATGTCCATGCAATTCAAGAGTCAAGTTTTTGAACCCCCACAGAACAACACACAGAAAAAGTCAAGGTTTTGGCTAAATGGGAAATTTATAATTCTAATATATTGAAGTGGCCCTTCCAAAGGTGTCAAGAAGTAACGATGAAGAAATTAGGTGAGGTAATGTCTGAACTATGATGGTTGAATAGCTGAATCTTAAACTTGTCCCTTAACAGTTCAATGAAAAGTCCAGTTTTCAGAATATAGGTTTGAGAGCTTAATAGAGCAGCGGATCCAAGCAAAGAAAAATATTTATGAAACATGAGCTCTTATCATATCTGATTCTACTTTATGTGCTGTATTTTTTACACTGGTGCAGTTCAATATTCTTTTACTTGTAATAATTAATCATGTTTCCAATGTTATGCCAATCCGTAGAGTCCATGTAATTTTCATGAAGAATAAACTATGAGTAGCTCCAACCATAAATGCCAGTTTAATTGAGAATAGGTCCGCAAACTCTCAAATAATCAAAACTATAGAATGATCATTAGGAAAGATTCATTGATTCAAATTATAAAAAAGATCTAACAAGAAAGCATGAAAGATACATCTCCTCATGAGCTTTTCTCTGATTATTTTAATTCTTGCCTTAATTTTTTCCTTCCTAATATCATCAATGGCTCCAATTTGGATATGATGGATTTTAATGACAATGAAAGGTAGACAAGTTCAAGAGCAAACTAAACTTGCAATAGAAGTAAGACACAAAGAAGCATCACACATTCAATGTAGAAGTGTGAACATAAGGTGCACCTTCTTTGGGCGGCTTCCTCCTCCTCCACGAGCAACTTTTGGCACCTCAAAGCTTCTGCATCCTTGTCTGCAAGCCATGCTTTAATCTGAATACAGAGAATCACAAATGGCAAGAACAAAACAGACCAGCACATTACTCAGTGCAACGGTGTTTAAGGAACAGCTTTGGTGAATGCAACACCAGAGCACTGGTATGCTTAATGATAATTGGAACTTTGGAAGTAATTGAGCCCAAACAAATGAAAGGAAAGGAAAGAAAGATACCAATTTCTGTTCCACCACAAAGCTTGTGCAAGCAACTATATTCTTTGTTTCAAGCCCAATCTTCCCAGCCCCGCCATCAAAAATATATTTTTGTATTAATACAGCTGTTCCACACAAAAACGTTTTTTCACTTGCATCATCAAGAATACTGAATAGCCGTCCAGAAGACAAAGGACACCTGGAGGGCCTCCCTTGGACAAGATCCTATCAAGAATAAGGATACATTACATTTTTAGGATAAATAACATGGCAGATGAAAACTTAATAAAATCCAGAGGAAAAACAATGACAAGGAAAGGATGCCCCCTTACCAAAAGGGCAGAACCAGCTCTCCAACAAGATTGAGTAAGTGAAGAAATCACTGGTTTCCGAATAACTGTCGTCAATGACTTTATAATCGAAGACCCTGGAACTTCCTAGTAAGTAATTAAGGAAAAATGGAGAAAATGCTTACAAAATGATTATAGAATGACAATGAGCATTTTATTGTAAGGAAAAGGTAAAGATTCCTACTCCAGATGCTTATTAGTCAACATATAAAAATATGGGACAAATAAAGACAGTCAGCAGCTAATATCAATAATTCAACTGGAATCCAAATTCACTATCATTTCTGCTAGCTACATTAAAACATCCAACAAAACTGAAGAAACTAATCTCGACAAAGTAAAAGGGGAGAAAGGTTTTTAAATTTGTTATTGGCAGCATGAGAAATTTTCACAGAAACATTTTTGAATGACATCTGAGCATTTTGCAACATCAAATAACTAAAATTGGGAACTAGACACCCTCTGTGCGGTATCAATCACACTAAGCATATCAAACAGACAAATGCACAGTGCATGTTTCAAACAGAATATAGCATGCTGCCAACATCAGATACACAAGCTAAACCTATTATTGAAAGCACAGGTGAGGAATCTTCATAGACAATTCATGTTTAATTATTTATAAAACTGTAAAACATATCCCTTTAAACAGACAGATGAGGAGCCAGTAGAATACCTCCAAAGTCACATCCTTGAATGATAATATTTCCTTTGCCTCATCCTCAGAAAGCTGAAAAAATTAGAAGATTTAAAATTCTGTAAAAAGAGACGGGTTCAGCCAAAACTCCCCAAGGAGGGGGGAGATACTTCACCTTATCCCAAAATGCTCCTAACATGTCCCTGTTTTTGGCAGAATCCTACAAGGTGAAGTACAACATATTTCAGAGGAATTTATAGCATGTAAATTAACAAGAGAATAGTTATAAAAGGAACTATTCAATGTGAAAAATCAACACAATCAGTACTGAACATCAAGCAGACATATAACTACAAGGAACACCAGATTCTCAAGTTCCAAAATGTGAAAAAAAGTTAAAGCAGCCATGCACAAACAAAAGAATGAGCATTTCTGCAAGAGAAATGAATTAAACCTTATCAAGTCTTTTCAACCTATGGTGAACACGCAAGTGTCTTCTATAGTTAATGGAAGAACAAAATTCTCGGGAACACTTGCTGCATTTTTGCATCTGCACCTTCAAAGGAGTGAGCAAAGGCCAACCTGGGTAATCTGCAAAAACGAAAGCCAAGGAAATCAATTGCATGGCTTCAATGTCACATAAGGTCATATGCCAACCTCAACCCAAAAACCCAGCAACTGAATGAAGAGGCATTCTTTTTCACTTACAATTCATTTAGACATAATTTAGTACCTGGCTGATCGAGAGCATTGAGTAATTGGATCCACTGAACAGGCTTATCATTTGGCCTCGAAAAAGAAAGAAGAGGCTGTCTCCCAATGGCATCCCTGATGAATGTATCCAGAGAAGAATCATTCCCCTCCTCTGGTCTCATCACATCAGTAATACTGTTCACAGGTGTCACAACTGGCATTTATATGTGCACACAGCTACACTAAAAGGGCTAAAACCAAACCACCTAACAGTCCACTGGAAGCCACTGCACAAAAAAAAAAAAGAACTGATTCGAAATTCTCAATTTACCAAACTGAAAAGGAAAGTGATCTCAAAATCAGATAAAAAAAAAGGAAGGAAAAACAATAATCATATTTCCATTTCAATAACATTAACAGCAAACTTTCCATAGAAACACATAAAGATTAAAAATTTTTCAAACTGCGAGAGACTATTCAACTCTAGAACAGAAATACATAAAGGATTGCTCCAAAACAAGCAAGATCAACATATATTCAGTACCAGATCACCATAAAAATGATAAAAACAAAAGGACAGCATGGAAAATTCAAAACAGGATGCCTTATATCTGCATTTTGACGAGAACCCACCATTCAGAATTCAGGTTTTTAACAGCTAAATGGTATAACAGAAATTAAACACAAAAAAAAGGCCTTTTTCCCTTAAAAAAACTGCATGCTTTATGTGATCTGAGATGGGTTGTTGATGGTGACGTACCCAGTAAAAGAGAGACGGATAGAGATCAGAGAGATTTGGATTCGGCGGGATAGAGAACAGGAAAGTTGATGGAGATGATGATCGACCAATAACACAAAAAATCAAAGAGGAAAAAAAAGTGAGAGAGAGTTTTCAGGGAGAGAGAAATGCAAGTGAGAAAACCCAACTCTTATACGTGTGTCTATATATAGGAGGCAAAAATGGAACCCTTTTCTTTCCAAGTAAGCACTCCAGCAAAACACCTTTAAATTCATTAAAGAATTCATATAGGATTAATAATGTATATTTTAGGTCCTATATGTTTATTACTTTTTCACCTATGCTCCTATAATTTAACTTCTTTCACTTTCATCCTTATAGTTTCTACGAGTCTCAATCGTATGTTTGAAGGTACGTAATATAGGTTTATAAATATTCTAGCCACACTAGTGTCAAGTCAAAGTTTAAGGTATTGTCATGAATGAAATTAGTTCATATGGGGATTGCGGCAATTCCTGAAACTTTGATAGTAGAAATAGAGTATTGATAAATTATAAGGACGACAATGAAGTTTACCCATTTACGAACGACATGACCGTGACATGGGAAACTTTCGAACTCACGTGGGGTCTTGAGAAAATGAGAATTGAATGAGATCATCCACGTGATGGAGGAGCCCAATGGACCCTTAAATTATGTAAACCATTGGGCCTTGATGATGATGGGGTTTAACATTGGATTTTGGCAAGGTTATAAAAACCCGGTCCAAGCCCATCATGGATTGGACAGATTATTAGTGTTTCAAGATTTATTTTTCTTTTTAAAAAAATTAAAACAACATCATTTTAATAATAAAAAATTATAATCAAAACAATAAATCGATAATCACCAATATGAATAAACAAAAAACATTATTAGCAACAATTAAAAAAGACTAGAAAAAATAAGGGATGAATGTAGATCAAGATATTTAATATCGCAAAATGAGACATTTATCCATTTATACCAACCAAATTTGTTTACCAAAATAAATAAAATATAATAGAAATATAAACACACATGAAACTGAGTGAATAAAAAAAATTATGCAAGGTCGAATATATCAGAAATATTATTTCAAAATAATTATCTTTTTATAAAACAAAGCTCATCAACATAAAATAAAAATAAAGCATTCAAAAATTAAATACAAAACAAAATATTTTTTTCAAAAAAAATGAATCTCTAATTGTACCAGCTCTTAAAACTCATGACCCGTGTCACTAGATTAGCAAGATGAAAAATAAAAATAAAAACTACAAAGCTCAATCCCTAACAAATCAAACACCAAATTATGAAACTGAAGAAAATATATATACCACAAAAAATATAATTAAAAGAATGAGGGCATAAAAAATATAAGAATCAAAATAAAAAATAAATTAAAGTGCGTCAAAAAAATTAACATTAGAGTGATAGATTGAAAAGAAAAAAAATTTAACAAAAAGAAAAAAGAAAAAAATAATGAGGGCTAAATTGAAAAAAAAATAATAACTTTGATTGAATGATGAAATTAAAAACAACAAAACTTTTAAAAAAGAGTTGGGAAAAAAATTAGAATTCAAATGAAGAACGACCGAATCGAAAACAATAACCAATGAAAATTTGTGATTTAATGATGAAATTAAAAATATCAAAAACTTTCTCAAAAGGCCAAGGATTAAAATAAATAATAAAAAACCTAAGAACTAAAATTAAGAAACAAAACGAAAAGAAGATAGGTGTGCACTTTTGCTAGGAGAGAGTGAAAAGCAAGAAGGGAAAAAAAAAAGAAACAACCACCGGTTAAAAACCATTCATCAATCACCACGACGTGTCACACCATGAGAAAAAAAACGAGGTGGCGCTTCTAATAACATGATAGAACAATATTTTTGGCCAATGGGATGCATCGCAGCACCACTATAAGGTCACGGACTCAACCCACGCGATAAAAAAAACCAACGTGAAAAGATAAAATCATCATTAGACCCTTTTCTTAACCCCCCCCTCCTGGGAACGTAATGGTATAAATCTCATTTCATAATTTCGCCACTATAAAGGGCATAAACACCTTTGCCTCAACAATTTTTTTTTTTTTAGCGTGGAGGCAAATAAATAATTATATTATTTTAAGAAAATTAAAAAGACAAAAATAACCTTGGCAATACTTAATGAGCAATTAGTGTTTTTGAAAAGAGAAAATTGCTCTTAGATAATCAAAATTCTTTTCAAATGACAAAATCATCACCACACAACTATAATTCACAATGTAATGTCTTTACATCTACAGTGATTGATATAATAAAAGAATTATGTCATCTATACGTTCGACAAGTATCAAGCTATTAGACTTTTAACAAACATTTAAAATGGAATTAGTCCATACAAAAGAAAAAACAAAAAATTACTGCAGTCTTTTCTAAGATTTAATTCTATAATATAAGTTTTGAAGGACTATACCTCTGAAAATAGATTCAATAATTTTATATTAAGAAAATGGATATCTTTGGAAAGCTACAAATAAAAATTGATGATATTTATTATTATTATTATTATTATTTAATTTTAACTAAATTTAAAGAAACTCTATTGTCTGAACTAGATAAACTTAGATTATGTAATTTTGCAACATATTGCAATTACGTTGTATCCTTTCAATATATACCATTAGTAACCTCAACAAACAAGTCTTTAGCATTATATTTTTTTATAAATTGAATTAAGTTATTTTGGGATTTTTTACCCGAAAAGAAACTATAAATATTATTAAAGTTTAACTTATATTGTTATTTTCTTTTCTCAAAAATGTTGTTTTGAGTTATTTTTATTAAACATAACTCTATCTTAAAAGCCACATTAATTTATTATAATCCAAAGTTATTTATAAAAATAAATCTTGAATTATGATTCAAATAAAAATTCCAACTTTAGTTTTTAATTGATTCAGAATCCAAAACCGAAATGATGAACTGGGTTTAGTAGTCTCATCTCATCTCCGGTGACCATTAAGATTTTAAAGGCTCAGCCCAACCAGCCGAAGCAAGGATGGTATTGGTATTTGGTAGCTTCATCTTGCCCGCCAAAACCCACCATACTCAAACTGTCATACTACGACTACTGCCACCACCTGACCTTCTTGCCTTCCTTTGACTGTTAGGTTTTCAAGTTTCCTCTAACCAAACTTTCTTTTCTTCTTCCTTATCAACACACAGATATATCCAATCAATGGACCATGGAAACCACCTCACAAAACCCTCCTCAGCCCTACATCAATGACCTTGCTGATTCCCCAACCAATGCAAACACCATTATCTCTGACCACCATGATCTCCTCTCTCAGCTTCAATCTCTCCAACACTCTTTTGATACCATTCAAGGAAAATCCTCCTTGATGGAGGAAAACCTACTCCTCGTCCAGCAACAAAGAGATGATGCGCTCGATAACAACTCCCAGCTCAAATTAGCTATCCAAAAAGTTTCCCACGAGAAAGACTCTCTTCGTGACCAAGTTAGAGAACTTGAGGCCTCTTTCAAGGAAAAAGAAGATGGGTTTGTTAAAAGGATTGATGAGGCATATCTGACAATGGAAAAACTAGAAAAAGAAATGGAATTTCTTAGAGAGAGGAATGATAAGCTGGAGCTTGAGATAAAAGAGGCTAGGGACAAGAATGGGTTCTTGTTGAAGATCAATATGGATTTAGTAAGGCCTGTGAAGGAATATCTGGTGAAAGTAACAGAGTGTGTACATGATGAAAATTTAATTGAGAGATCTGATACTGAAGAGAACAGGGAAGAATTGGATCTAGATGATGAATTGAGGTCGGTTTGGGAGGAATTCAAGGCAATTACAAGGCTGGCAAGTGAGGCGGAATCAAAAGTAAATGAGTTCAACGAGATGAAGAAGAAGGAAATAAGGGAATTGGAGAGTAGTGTGGTGAGTTTGACAGAGGAGAATCGAGACATCAATAGCTTGTTAAGGGTTGCTTTGGTGGAGAAGGAGGCTGTGGAGAGGAGTTTGAATAAGATGAAAGGGAACAACGAGCAGAAGAGGGTGGCTTTGTTGCAGTTTGCGGAACGCGGGTTGCAGAGAGTAGGATTTGGTTTCATTATGGGAAGTGGGAGTAATGAACAATCCATGGAAAGTTCAGGAGCTGGTAGCAATACCACTAATGCTTCTGCTGCTGCAAGTACTAAATCAGATAGCAGTGAATGTGAAGAGGAGGTTGTTAGTCTGGTATGTCTGATTGCATTATTTGCAAAGATAAATTTTAGATTAGTCTTGTATGTTCACATGGATCCATCTAATTTGTAATGGAAAACATGGCAGCTTTTGGCAAAAAATTGTGTCCAGTTTTCTGGTAGTGGGAATGCTAGATATCCTGTGCTGTGTCCATTAACATACGTAGAAGGAAACACCCTTACACAGTCTGACACTGCACATGTCGTTTTCAGGCCTCAACTATGGAGAGAATAATGAAGAATTTACGGCTCGAAAACAGTCAACTAAGGAGATCTCTGGAAGAATCTAGGTATTTTAGTTTCTAACTGCTATGCCCGCGTATTTCTTTGCATATAAATACTGCACATTAAGTTTTATTCAGAATAGAGTAAGAAAAGGAGAGGAAGATCTAAATGGTGTGAAACTTGGGTGGAGACAAGAGAAGCCACAGGACTGCATATTTCTTAGACCACCGAATGCTTCCTGTGAAAAAAAAGATGCTTGGTTTTGCTTGCTTGCTTGTGATTACTAATTGGTTTTTACATGTCAGGTCAGATGCTGAGCGATTACAAAGCCTTGTGCAAAAACAAGATAAAGAAATTGCAGAGAACATACTGTACATAAAAGAGTTGGAAGATAGAGAGAGGGTGCAAGCTCAAAATGTAATCATTGGTTTGATTGAGATTGCATTCATAAAGCAAGTTCCTTTCCTTGCTGACTTCAATTCTTATGTTCTCTTTTATTTTCACGGCAAAGGTTGAGGAACTCCTGACAGAAATAAAAGAAACTGAGGCAGAAGTTGTGAGATGGAGAGAAGCTTGCGAGCTGGAAGTGGAAGCTGCTAAAAAAGCGATCGAAGAACGCGAAAAATTGGTAAACAAAATCACTTCCACATTGCCTGGTTTTAAGAGAATTTTATTTAAAAAGGGGGGGGGGGGGAGGATGGGATTGAGGGACCAATGTTGTGTTTACTTGAACAAGCTGCTCTTGAATTCCAATGCTGAATTCCATTTTGTTTTCATCAGGTTGTTATCTTGAAACAAGAACTGGAGAAAACAAAGGCTAATTTAGAGATATCAAATGGCAAGTTAAAGCTGAAAGATGAACTAGCAGTTGCTGCAATGGCTGCCCAGGCAGCAGCAGAGAGGTCTCTGCAGCTAGCTGATAGCAGGGCCGCAGGACTTCGTCAGCGAATTGAGGAGCTAACAAGGCAAGTAGAAGAAGCAGAGAGCAAAGAGCGGAGATGCAACAAGGTCAGGCATATATGTTGGCCATGGCGGGCCATCAAAGCGGCCACAGCTAGCACTGCAAATAATAGAGTTCAGAATGCGAGACGACGAATGCTGCCAGAAATGCAAGCCTTGCTTCAACACAATGTCTGACAGACATTCTCGTGAGCCTGATAAGTGTTATACCAGCTGCCTGGATACCCTAGGAAATTGTGTTCTATTACATCCCTCCACTCTCCTTCTCATGCTTTCTTGTATTCAAAGAATTTGCATTTTTTCCTCTTTCCTTCAAGGCCTCTCTATTACTTGTCATCCCTAATTGTCATGTCCCTCCATTTTTTAAACAGAAACACAATCTATCTTGTACCACTCAAGTAAATAAACCTGTTCTTCAGATTTTTATCTCATTTCAAGTGTGTCACTTTCAACATTAACTTTGAAAAAACTATACAGTCGTAGATTAAAATTCAAAACGATGAATAATAATGGATGCCAAATTTATATATATATATATATAGTAACACCACTTTACAATCAATTCTAATTAAGTTTCAAAGCAACTTTCGGTTGCCCAAAGTAAATTATCTTCCAAACCAACATATTAATCATAGCTGCCATGCTAATCAAAGAGTCCCCCAACTTCCTTTTTAAGCCATCTTTTTACCTGCACTTCAAACAAAATATTAATAATAAACATAAATTGCATTTGGTTTTTTAGTGAACGTATTTGACAGACAGATTTTGAAAAGTCGATATGAAGACAGCTCTATAGGAATTAAAGAGAAAACCTGCTTGGCTGAGAGTCCGATGTCTTTCAAATCATCAAGCTGTTGAAAAAACATGCTTGACAATCATTAACTAAAGTACAAATGAAATAAAAAGACAATAACACCATGCAAAAAGCTTTTCCAAACATGCTTACATTCTTAAAAGGCTCTGGACAATCTTCTCGAAGTTCAAGGATGTAAGTAGCTCTCTTTTCTCCAATACCCTGCATGAAGCATCACTCTAATTCATATCACATGCCAGCAATAAGACAGCACACATTGATATTTACAAAATTAGAAACGCTAATCACCTTCAATTTCCTCAATTCTTCCCTGTTAACAAAGAAGAGAGTACCAAGTTTAGTTTGTCAAGCGAAGATAGAAAACAGTAATACACAGGTATTAATGTTGCATAATCAACTATGAATAATTACTATAAAATCTCAGTTATGGTAGCTGCGAGTGTTATGTCACAATAAAGAAACAGCTTGGCAGCTTTCACAACATGTATATATTGTGAAATTTCTATCAAAATAGAAGTCAGATTATAGTTTAAGTATCTAAACAGAAGCAAACAAGAATTAAAAGTAGTACAAGAAGCATAATCAAAATTGACAGAGTGTACTTACTTGTCAGCTGTGTTCAACAATCTAAGATAATCTTGAACAAGTGAATTCTACAACAGAACAAAAGGTTGATGTTAGCAATTGCAGATGAGCATTTGAAAAGAGGAGATAAAGGAAAGAGAATGTAGATTTAACCTTGATCCCAGTGCTCTGGGCATTGAATTTTTCCCATGGACTACAAAAGCTTGTAATTTCCCTATTAGTTACTCTCATACTTGAACTGGGAGTTGTTGGTTCCCCGATATCAGTTGAAGTTTGATTGTGAAATGCATCATTTTTTGGTGTTATATCTATGCACGATGGGGTTGAGGAACATAGTAACTTCAAACTGTTTGATAGTTCTTGCAATTGTGCGCTAATGGGTGGCGATCCACCTTGATTGACAATTGAACTGTTGTTTTCCTTGCCTATTTTTTTACCTGGTAAAATAAGAAGATTACACAAGAGAACGGCATTATTGTCTATTAAATCATTAGTATCGCGTATTTTATTTTATACCTTCATCGAACATAGATAACTCTCCAGTGTAAAGCACAGTTTTGTTTTGGTCCTCGTCAGTCTGCATGAGTAGATCATAACATACATGAAAGATCTATTACTATTAACTAGGAGTTTTAAAAAGCATCTAGATCACAAACAAGGAACCATAAACAATTGTGGTTTTTTCCATGTCTAAGGCTCATCAAGTAAATAGCTAATTACCTTATCAAGTACGGTAATTTCACAAGTACTGGAAATAGCTAGTGGAGAAGTTTCCTGTGAAAGAATTGGAATTATATTTGTATTTTTCTAAACATTATAAACAACAAAGATTAGGGCTCATCAAGTAAGTAGATAATTACCTTATCAAGTATTGTAGCTTCACAAGTAATAGAAACTGCTGCTACAGGAGAAACTTCCTGAGAAGGTATTGAAACTTTTAGATTTGTATTTTTTCTAAACAACATTAACTGTAAGACTAACAGTTAATTTTACAGCAAAGATTAGGGCTCATCAAATAAGTAGCTAATTACCTTATCAAGTATAGTAGTTTCACAAGTACTAGAAACGGCTGCTACAGGAGAATCTTCCTAAGAAGGTACTGAAACTTTTAGATTTGTATTTTTTTTATAAACAACATTAACTGTAAAATTAACAGTTAATTTTACAGCAAAGATTAAGGCTCATCAAGTAAGTAGCTATTTACCTTATCAAGTATTGTAGTTTCACAAGTACTAGAAACTGCTGCTACAGGAGAAACATCCTGAGAAGGTAATGAAACTTTTAGATCTGTATTTTTTCTAAACAACATTAACTGTAAAATTTTAATGTTCATGGCCTGTACCCACCACAGAAACAGAGTTTGAATCCTCATGAGCGAACAATGATACACCTTCCTGTATCAGATATTAATCGCTCAGACATTTGCAAGATATTATAATCTAAAAGAGACGTGAAGATAACTAAAAGCAGTTGAGGGAAAACATTACTACTTCCAAAGATGATGCTTCTTTGGCAACATTTGAAGTGAGCTGGTCCTGTACAAAATGAAGCTTTATCAGCAAATGTCATGAAACTACCAAATGCATTCTTTTGATAGATAATAACAGGGAAAATCTAGATAAACCATACCTCTTCATGCATAACAGATTCAACTGTTGGAACATTGTTTGAGGAACTTGGCTGCACAGTAATCTAGAGAGGCTTATCATAAGTCAGAACCGTATTTAATTTCTTGTATAACAGATCATTCATTCATTTTAGCTATACAACAAGTGCTCCGGGGATGTAAATTTACTTCCCCTCATACAAACACTTTTCCAAACAGAGTCTCACATCCTAATACAAGAACTCAGAAGATTATTCTATTCTAGGTAAAGCTAGAAATACCCTACAGAGTCCTGCACTGACTATTGAAATATTGTTTATTTCTAATATAACATAGCCATTCATTTTAGCTTTACAACAACAGCACAAGGAAATGTATGTCTTCTTCCCATGGCATAAACACTTTTCAAAAACAAACTCCCACGACCTAATACATGAACTACATAGATTAGCCTAGGTGTTTTCTTTCAATTACCTAAAGATTTTACTTGTATGTATGATTTTGTTTTGTTTCCTTTATCATTGTTTCTTCTTCTTTTTCATGAAGCAGTAAGAAAACTGTTTGGTGGATACCAGGAACAAAGTAGTAAGAAACCAAGTACCTTCTGAGATATCAAATCACTTGACTCATCAAACAGTTTCCTTCAAGTAGAAAAAAAAATCAATTGGAAACGGTTGGAGAACAAAATGCCTTGTAATTTCATTTGACAAGGTATGATAGAAAATACCTAGCTTTCAGTGTGGAAGTTGAACAGTGTGCTTTTTTTCCAGAAATGTGCCCTCGAGACACAGTTTGTTTCTTCACAGATGTGGAAACACTACCAAGCATCCGGCTATTATGTGAAGAAGGCACCATTGGTCTTGCTGAGCTGTTGGATTTCTTTGTGGAGTCTGTGATAGCCCAACTAGTTCCTTGACAAGAACGAGATGCTAATTTCACCATGTAAATAGATTCTTGGCAAAAAGATGGGTTCTGCATTCAGGGGTGAGAAATAGAACAATTGAAAACAAAAACTATGACTTAAAAAACTCTTATGAAATTGAACAAGCCAAAACTCACTAAGCAGGTGACCATCAAAATTCTGCCAGCCCCTCCTAGTGAATCTTGCAACATGGTAGTGATCTTACTTTCCCGGTATGGCACATGAGTTTCATTTGCTTTCAAAGAGTAAACAACATTATGAATGGCATGAATGGACTTATTAATATTCTTTGTACTCTCAACCAAATTATGTCCATCAATACTCTTCCTTCTAGCATCCTGATAACCTAACAAACACAACAACAATGACGAAGATGACAACCAAGGATTTAGACTCTAACAAAAAAACCAAATAAAAAAATGAAAATGTATACAAAAAGAGTTTGGTTTTAACCTGCCAGGTCAACAAAATTCAATTTGCTGACAGATACGTCCAACTTTTCTCCACCATGAGACGATACATATACTATCAACCCTTTATGACTTCTCTTGGGAAGTTCAGTCACTGCTTTCTGAATCGATTTACGTGGATTAGTCCCACCACCATAGAAATTGTGAAATTGAGACACGGATGTCACCGAAACCTGAAACAAAAGACATCGAAAACAAATAAAACAACAATTCAATTGCAACACAGAAACCATCATCAATAGTATCTCAGACCAAAATCAAACCATAAATATTTTATAAACATTATCACACCTGAGAAAGTCCTTTTAATTGTGTTTTTCCATGAGCATCCTTCAATACAAAAACTTGTTGTCGATTGGGATCCAACAAGTCTTTGACATGATGATCTTGATCAACCTCATAAAAGGAAACGGCAATGGACTTCCCGTTATCCGCAGCCAATCGAAGCATTTCATCCACAGCCAACACTGTCAGACCCGGTTCATCAACCGTACCCTTGAAAAAAATCAAAAAACACCTCTCACTCTCATATGTCAGCAAATAAATAAAAAATTGATGATAATAAAAAAAAAAACATTGAGGAAAAAGACCTGAAAGAGGTAGGATTTTCCAGTGCCCCTTGCTCCACAAGCAATAATCGTGGCATTACGGCCATCAAAAACTTCATTAATAAAAGGCTTAACTTCTCTTTCAAAAACCAAATCATTTTTCTCGTTTTGCTCGTAGCAATAATCCACCACATAAGCCTCCTTCCTACCACCACCACCACTACAACAGCAACAGCAATAACAGAAAATCAATTAAAAAAAACATGAATACCTAATCTAGAGTTTTCCATCCAACCTAAACAGCCAAACAGAGCACAAATGCTACTAACCTAACAAAAAAATTAATTAGAAAAAAGATAAAATAATTAATAACCTGGTAGCAACTGGTCGGTCTCCAAGAGAAAAAGTGAGAGAGTGAGAAAAAATGCCGTCACGTATGTTATTGTGAACGGAAATCCAAGAAGTTGAAAGACCGTCAAGATGTGAGGAACCTCTGATTTTGGCAATGACGCGAACCTTGGGGTTGAGGTTTTGCTTTCTTGCTACGCCACTCATCTTTACTCTTCTTCTTCTTCTTCTGCTTCTGCTTCTGCTTCTTCTTCTTCTTTACCTGGTTGATTGAGAGAGAGAGAGAGAGTGTGTGTGTGTTTGAATTCGTAGATAGAGATATAGAGAGAGATTGAAATGGTAGATGTTTTGTAGTAATTAATTTGATGATAATAAAAAAGGAAAGAAGGAAAGAGTGACGTTGAAAGAAGGAAGGGCTCTGCTGTTTCTTTTCTGGTTTTCTTTTTTCAAATTTTGATTTTTCTTTCACTGCCGCTCCTCCCCTCCCCTCCCCTAGAAAGAAAGAGCCGTACGTAGTGCACAATTAAATTTGATTAAACGCTGCGTTTTGTATCCCTACATTGAACTTCTTTTCTAAAGATGTTAAATGCCACGTGTTATTCCTTCTCTCTGTTTTTTTTCTTTTTCTTTTTTCCAAGGAAAAGAACAGAGAGAGAGGGAAGGGAGGATTGGAAGGAAGAAGTTTATTGCCGTGTGAAGAAGGTGACATCGCCGCGTGATGTGGAGGCGTTGAACAAAGTAAAGGGGGTTGACTCGAGTGTCACTCACAGATTGACGCCTTCAAGTCTTCTTCTTCTCTCAACAACCCTCCTCCTCCTACTTCATCTCCGGAATCCCAAACAAAGTCAGCTCGAGCAATTTCAGATCTTTCTGGTTTAAAAGAAGAAGCTTCTTCTTGGATTTTCACGGTGACCCTCTTGCTCCACGCCTCCATTTTCTTTTAAATGCATTTTGGGCATATCTTCTAAAATTTTGGAATTTCTTTGCTGTCCATCAGTCTGTGCAATGATGAATGTAACAACCGGCATCTCATGCAGGCCATTTAAATTTTAAACAGCCACTGCCCATCCACAGCAGAGTTATACAATTCATTGCAGAGTCAGATAGGTCATAACTTACGAGGTCCACAAGACGATACGAGCTCCATTGAGTTTTGGAGACTGAAGAACTCTTCACTGTAGAGACAATATCTATGAACTATGAAGAGTTTCTTGATTGAATAAATCAATGATTCTACTATATTTTTTTAAAAAAGAATCCTTTTCAAAACTGCTGAAGATTTATCAGCAGAAACTACAAAATATTAGCTCCAAGTTAATGAACAAGAAAGGTTCGAGCTTGCCTTTCAGCATGCATTACAACTCTTCCTGCATGTCCCGTAGTAATCAGGGGAACCACCCATATATACAGGGTTCTTTTGGCATTCTATGAGAGCAGCTCAGCTCGAACAATTTTCATCTGTGGTTGCTGCATTATAAAATCTTAGCCCCTTTTCTGGTGTACCAGTAGCTAAAAATCTCTTAAACTATAGAATTTTTTTAGTACAAATGAAATCAGATTCATTACTATTTACACAATTTTAGTCTTTGGAAAACCATTATTGTCTTGCAATAATTAATACCTAATCAGAAGTGCATCCGTGGTTGCCGCCAATAACATCATCTTAGCATTAACTATTTATATTTTTCACCTATAATCTTTTGAATAATGGATTAGTGTCTTTTTCCGCAAACATATCCCCTCCTCTCTCTTTTTCATTTTTTTTTTTCAAGTTGAAAATAATGATCAATCATCCCTTTGTGATTTCTTGAGAACCATGTGACCAGATTCATCTTTGTCAAAAAGGCGTTCAATCAATTCATCCCAGTTCTCTCTTGTCTTCGAAGAGCCAAAAGAAGATTCCCCACTCCATCTGTGCGAATCCGCCACCTCATTGAAAGTTCCATACTTGGAAGATGAATAGGCATGGGGAACTGGGAGTGTAACAGCTCTTTGTAGCGCAGCCCTGTACTCCTCTCTATCTTCTCGGGCCAGAGTCTCCTGTCGTTCCATCCTTTGCTTTGCTGGGATCTCCATGATATCATCTTTCTCTACCATTACCTGAGTGACCAAGGAGAGCAGGATGCCAAAGTCAAGATGAAAGCAATTTCTTTAAAGCAAACTTTAAGGAAACTTGAGCACATGGTGCGGCTGAAACTCATCTAAATAGCAACAAGAAAATACCCATACCAACTCGCATCCCTTATCTCAAGCTATCAATGATTTGCACTCAGGAAAATGACATGACCAAGATATCGTGCCTTCTAAGTTCTAGCCAAATCAGCTAAATTGCATTAAAAACCCATATAGTTTTTGTCAGCACTAGAGTGAATTCAAAAGATCATAAAAAAAACCCGTTGTGCAACTTCAAATGATTGAACCTCGTTCATTTCAGTTTGATTGCTGTAGATTTACATATCACTGAACTTACAACATATGGACATGCAGATCAAGTTACGGAAGATAGGCTATTGAAGTCCAAGCATTCATCCCCTCACCCTCACAACAAACTTGCAGAGGAGAAAAGTGTATACTAGATAGTCCAGGATTTTGGCATCTTGTTTCTGACTAACAAAAGTTTGCCACTTTCAGACCAGCAAATAGACCCTCTCAACAACCAACATGCAAGCAAAATAAAACAACAACAACAACAACTATTGCCTTGAAACTTGGCATGAACCAGAAAAGGATAAGTTTAATACCAAGAAATTGAAAACTTACATCCATAGCCCTCTGGGCTTCTCTTTCTATCGAAATGATTGAATGATCAGAAGTAGCATTACAAGAAAAAACTATATGCTCAAAACGCCCATCTACTGGCACTGCTGTCCTCACAATTGGGGGGAATCTTCCCAATCTGCAACCATTGTCAAAAACTCAAAGATGTTCTCCAGCCAAAAGTGACTAGAATATCTACTGGATCTAAAAACGGGTCAATGCAACAAAGCACATGGACACTGCACACGATGTAAGTAATACCTGTAAGTCTTTCTTTCAACAATGTGATAGAGGCGACCAGGTGCATACAGTCTCCTTGGGTCTTTGATCACTTTCTCATCCAGTAAACATGTATCCCTCATGCACCTCAAACATAGTAGGCAGGGCAAACTGTTGAAGAAAAAGAAAACTAGCAGAATCAGTGAGTTGGAATAATATTGGATATTACACGATTAAAAATAAGAAAAAAGGAAAGGGGAAGTTTCATAGTCTTTAGACTATCAAATAATCAATGCCATCACCTAACTACATTCTTAGATAACAATTGCCTTTTGCTAATACAAGTTCAAGCACTTAGTTCTACAAGCCTCCCTTTTGTTAACCTTCCATTAGTTAATTCAGTCCTGTGGAACCACAATCAAACATTACAGAGGAAATAGAGAGCATTGCAAGTGTTTGGTGCAAATATGGTCTAGCTTTTCAAGAAGATTAGCAAAAACTTTAATGAAACAAAATGTAATTGAAAAACATGATCTGTACCAGAAAAGATACTTGAAAATGTCTTCCAAAGGCGTGGCTATCCGCGGTAAGAAATCATCCTGGTTCAGTGAAATAATTCACGACATTTAGCAACTTCATCAGTGGTTCTTCAGATAAAATACCCTTGACAAACAGATGCAAGTATATCCATGAGTACCAATGCTCTCCAAACAGTAACTCATAGATAGACTTAAAGTTTTTAACGCAAAAAAAAAGTTATGTGAATGAGTGAATGAAATATTTTCAACCCCTTCATTGCAATAAAACTCGAGTCATTTCGCAGCAGCAGTTCATGGCCTTGCCACCTATTAAATATTTTATTCTCTTACCAAAAACAAGGAAATAAAAGCTTCAAATCAAGGGGCACCAATACTGGGGTTTCCCTGTGAATAACATTTTTCATAGTGATCAAATATGAAATAATAAGAAGCTATAGCAAAGAGAACATTTTCATAGAAAGAAAGGTGCACTGTAAAATCACAGATTGATAATGAAGGGTATTGGCAATGCAAAAGGAGGGCAAATTTTGTTAAGGTTTCTTTAGATGCATATCTTCAGATTGTTTTTCATGTATATGAAATGGATAAAAACTTGCCTGAAGCACTACAGAATTGATAACATCTGCATATCTGACAGCCAAATTAAGTGACATACATCTTGCAGGTGCAACCGCGTAGCATCTGATCCTCCTTCTGTCAATGTTTCCCAATTTATCACGATGTAGCACTACCAATAGTGTCAGCATTGCGGCTACACCAGACCCTAGAGAATGACCTGTAAAAGTCAGTGTGTAATTCGGATACTTCTCCACTAATTCCTTCAAAATGTCACACTCCACATCCAAAAACCAACCAGCAGCCTTCAATAGCCCATTGTGGACGTACCCACCATCAATTTTCCTTTTCCCTAGCTTATTATCCAAAAGTACAGCATAGTCACTCTCCTTGGAAAACTTAAGGCCCTTAATGGCTAGAACTATATCAGCATGGTCATGATCAAGATACAGTATATATGGTGGCGCCCTTCCATGATTATCTTCATAAGTTCTTCTTAGGATTAACCAATCTGGGTTTATTCCGTACCCTCCAGGAGGTTCCCAGAGAGGGTGTTGAGGATCATCTTCATAAACAGCTAGTATATAGCGGCAAAGGCGAGGAACCGGCTCAAATTCTTCAGCAGTTGCAAGACCCCAAGTTTCACTGTCATAACCTGCAGTGTGGAGACATCGTTTCCACGCCCAGCGAGCACAAGCTAGACAATACACACCCTCAAGCAGAGGTCCGCCACATAAGATTGACATTGGTGCCTAGAGTCTAATCACACTAACATAGATCAAGAGGCGTGGATTTAGCAGGATATTGCTAAAAAGAACCTCGGGAAATGATATCAGGTAGATGGATGATTCGAAATGTGCCTCACTGCAAGATGAGAGAATTCAATTGAGCACCAGTTTGAGTACTTTAAGAGTATTAGATATTAGAAATCGATTCAAAACGTGAGGAGAGATTCAAAGAGAATTGAAAATGCTGAATTTTCCATTCCTAAACAATGTGCTACGGCTATAAACAAAGTAAGATGAGTGGCAGAAAGACCAAGTCCACATGACATCCAAAACGTTATGAGCAGTAGAAACAGAATCACACAGCAGAAGCTTCCTTCCAATAACAAAATGGCACAGGATTTCAATTGTCAAATCAAATAAGAATAGAGTGGCAGCAATGGAAATTCTAGAACGCAATACAAATAACGAGAGAAACTTGATCAGTGAAGAATATGTACAGGAGTGGAAACACCACTCGCCAAAGCTTGAAACTTTACAATTTAATGGAGAGCCCAGAAGATGAGTATTTGAAAAAAAAAAAATGATCTGGGTCTCCACTACTAAGGTTCGAGGTCAAAGCTTTTGATACTCGTAAAATTAAAATGAAGAGAAAACACGACAAAAGTAAGAGATACCCTTGAGCAGAATTTAGTTGAGTAGGTGAAAGATGAAAACTTTACAGGGCAACATCCATGGAAAACACAGAAAAGATTTCATTCCATGCATCCAAATAATTTGAAGCATGCGCTTTCTTACACTGCCAAGAAGAGGACAGCTTGGTGAGAGAGATTGAAATGTATAATTCTGTAGACTTGTTGTAGGTAATGGTATTGCTGAGTTGTATTACTTGGAATTGAAAAGGAAAAAGAAACAGAAAAGACATAAAATTTAAAGTGTTACTGCCAAGTTGCAACTACAAGTCAAAGGGAGATTAGAGTTGTTCAAACTGCAAAGGGCTTAATAATTTCTACTCCTTTATATATATATATATATATAGGAATGGGAGGACAGGACATGGACATCACTGTCGTTCTTTTGATCGGCAATGATTCATGAATGGAACGGGTTAATTGGCCAGGACTACAAGACTAGTCTCTTTCTTTTCCCTTTTATTAACGGTAGATGCATGAATCCATAACAGAAAAAAAGGGTTCGTGTATCTAAATCTCATGTTAATCTCCTCTTATACAAGCAGATGAGGGGGAGAATGGAGTTCTGTTCTCATTGGAGTTTGAGTGGAGTTGGAAGCCGAGGATTCTTCATCAACAAAGATACGTACTCTTTTTACAATTTAATATTTAAAAGCTAGTAAGTATAAATATCCTATAAGAACAGTTTAGGAGTGAGGTTGGATTATATTTTTTTAAAAAAATTAAATTAATATCTTTTTAATATTCTTTTATTGTTGTTGTTAAGAAAATATAAAAATATATTATTTTATTTAAAAAAATACTAGAAAAAAATAATTTCAATCGTATTTTTAAATAAAATGGTAATGTAAAGGGGTGTATATATACAAAATTTAACCATTAAAAAAATAAAAAAATTATAATCTTAATCAAAAAAGGTTAAAGGACTAACCTCAAACGTACTAATAAATTCAAAAGGAATTCAACTTATTAGGCTTTAAATTTATTTTATAAAAATTATTAGTTTGAATTCCACAAACTTCAGATTTATTGGAGATTTATATAGTCGTAAATTTCAGAATCCATAAAATTAATCAAGATAAACACAAGATAGTCCGAACATCCACGTTAATTAAAAAAAAAACTATAGCCCAAGCTTCCCTAAGCTTTCAAAAATTCTCAATTTAAGTTTTTTTATTCAAAATATTCACAATTTGTTTAAAAAAAACGGGGGTTACTGTTAGCCTCTAAATGGGCTGGGTTAAGAATTTTGCTTCAGATGAGCCCGTTTATAAAGGAAACGAAAGCCCTTTTACTAATAAATTGAAATACTAAATTACCCCTCAGCTCTCTCTATAAACTATACTTGTATATAAAACCCTAATTTTTCTGCTGCTTCTCATACTTGCCGCTGCTACTAATCTGACAGGTACTATTACAAATCCAAGCTAGGGTTGTAAATTTCTTTTCTTTCTCCTGTTTTAGGTTGTCAGGAAATAAAAAAAATGGAAAATTTAGATCGCTTAATCCGCCTGTGCTGTGATTTCCCGTGCTTTTTTTTACATGAAGCTAATATGCCTTTTTCTTTATTATTTATTAGTTTGCTGATTCGATTGTAAATATAGTTGACCTTGGTTTTCCCTTTTATGCATTCTTATGATTGTGGTATTGAGGCTTTGGTATTCTTTGTTTTGTGCTGGATAGGTTAGAATGTAGTTAGAGTAAAATGAGCTAAAGTGTAGTGTGATTCAGTACTTGGATTTTGGATGGTTTGAACCTGATTCATTTAACTTTGGGATGTTAGTTTGATTGTGTGCTGAAATGATCAATCTTTTCTGTTTCAGCAATGGCTCCAAAACAGCCAAATACCGGTCTCTTTGTGGGTTTGAACAAGGGGCACGTAGTTACTAAGAAGGATTTAGCTCCACGTCCTTCTGATCGCAAAGGGGTATGTAACTTCTTATCAAGCAAGTTTCATGGTTACTAACTTTGAACTTCTTTTCGCTTTAGGGACTGCATTGCTGTTCTTCCTTAGATTTATCTTTGGACATTTTAGGCCACTTTAGATTAACAATTTGTTCAATGAGACTATTGTTTTTTTTTTCTGTATAATAAATTATGGATATGATGTGGTCTCTTTCCCATTTATGAGTTGAGTGCAGAAATCTAGCAAAAGGGTTCTCTTTGTCAGGAGTTTGATCAGGGAAGTTGCTGGCTTTGCACCATATGAGAAGAGGATCACTGAGCTTCTCAAGGTTGGCAAGGACAAACGTGCTTTGAAGGTGGCTAAAAGAAAGCTTGGGACACACAAAAGAGCTAAGAAGAAGCGTGAGGAGATGTCCAATGTTCTCCGCAAGATGAGGCATATTTCTAGGATATCCTGTTTTCCTTTCCTTGTTTTACCTGATGTGTTTGATAGATTTGCAAAAAAAAACGTGCTTTTATGCTATGTAATGATTTCTTATTGCCTTCTGTGGTAATGTTTCTTGCAGGTCTGCTGGGGGTGGTGAGAAGAAGAAGTGATTTGATTTGAAGTCTCTTGCTATTAGATGCTAGTTAGAGGAACGGATTTGTTTAGTGGCAATGCTCAGTAACTTGTTTATTTTAATTTTCAGCAAATTCTGTTGTTTTTTTTTTCCAGAACTAAATGTTGTGTGCCTCCTTTATGATCAGCATATGTTCAAATTAACTGCAGCTATTTGCATGGGTGATTTTGGAAATTAACTTGGTTCCTTTTTGGAACATACATTATTTGGACCATGAGAGATAAGATTACAAAAGCATGCAATGCATCATTGATTTGGTTTGTGGTTCATTGCTCATCACTTCGAAGAAAAAGGTTAATGCTCACATTAGTAGCTAATGCTTTCGAGTCTTTGCCTATATATGGATTCTGCTAGTGCAGATCGGCTTTTGCCTTCCTGACAAATGCTTATGTTGGGACTTTTTAGAGGCATGAATGCACGCTTTCACGTGGTCTCGTGCTTTTCTTTTATCGGGGGTGTTTGGCAGCTTGGCTGGAACACTCTTTACCAAATATTTGAAATGCTTTTAAAAAAAAAAAAATTGTGTGTTTTTGTGTTGTGTTTTAATGTATTAATATCACAAATAAATTTAAAAAAATAAAAAAATATATTATTTTAATATAATTCTCATCAAAAATCAATTGTCGAGAGATGCATGCGCATAAGCTACTAATCTTGCATTTCAGAGCACGAGAATATGGAATCATATAATTATAGCGTAAATCATAGTGAAATTTATTTGTAGAAGTGGAATCTTCATGGTTGAACCTGAACAGGTAAGGAATCGTAGCACGAAGGAAATGAGCAGGTTGATGCCCATGCAATTCTCATTTAAAGGATCCATATACTCACAAATCTCACGAGCGCGGATATCATTTCCATTTCACAGTAATTAAAATACAGAGCTACATTTTATTTAAGATGGTAATTTGTGGCAACACCCAACTAACATTTTCAAAAGAGGGTGAAGATTATGGAAGTTGATAAACGAATATTACATCTCTAATTTCTCGGTAATTGTTGCCTGCAAAATTTATTGCTGGTACAGTGAGAAGAAACTGGAGGTCAGGGCAGTATTCACGATTTGAACTTCTGTGTGAGTTTCTCCACTCCCTCCCTGCAATCTTCTGCCACCCGCTTTGTGCTTTCCTTGACAGCCAAACTAAAATCTGCAGTATGTTGCCGCAACTCTTGCATTGATCCTCTTGCCTTCTCCTTGATGGCAAAACTAAATTCAGTTGTGTTCTGCTGCAACTCTTGTATTGATCCCCGTGTCTTTGAGATGGTGGCTTCTTTAAGTTCTTTGGTCTGTGCATATGCCTTGGCAACCCACTCTCTCAGAATTGAGATTAAGACCTGTACCTTCTGTATGATTTTATCAATTACTTCTCGAGACTTCCCTTTAACGTTATCTGCCATTAGCTTGAGCTTGTCCATCAAGTTCTCAGCCCTGTTAACAGTTCCTTCAACAGAAGAGACTTGTTTTCCAGCAGTCAGCCATGTAACTCCAGTAGAACTCTCTTCATCAAGACTACTGTCAACAACTACCTTGATGCCATGCTTCTCCCACCGATATCTAGCCTCTTCAAGGGCTTTTGCCTGCTCTCTTGCTCTTTTTGCCTCGTCTTCAGCCCAAGCCCTGAATGATAACATAAAAAATGAAAGACGGTTGTAATTAGTTAAGGCCATGAGCTCTGAATGATAATGTAAAAAATGAAATACGTAATTAGTTATTGTAATGTTTTTAGCAATCAGGCAATAGAACTGAAGTCGAGGACAACATGATAACTCCATTTCAGGTTTATATTGGCCGGTCATGCCAAAGGTAATTATTATTTTCTTACCTGGCCATAGATAAGGCTTTCCGCTCAACCTCTAGGTCATACTGTAATCTAGAGATCTCCTGCTTTTCACTCTCAGCTTCCTTTTGAAGCTTGCTAATCCTTTCTTTTTCATATGATATCTCCACCTTGTTGCTCAAAAGGCTTTGCAACTGCTCCTCCACTTCACGCCTTAACTTTGAAAGAACTTCCATTTCAGATTCAATAGCACTGCGTTCCTTCATCAAGGCAACACCATCCTTCTCCCTCTCAGCTCTTAACCTTTCTAATTCGCACCTTGCCTCTTCAGCCATTTTCTCTACAGCATTAATCTTTTCCCTCTCCATGGAAAGCTCCTTCTCAAAACTTGCATTTATATCCTGTTCAACTTGAGCTACTAAAGCATTGTGGGCAGAAACAGCATTTTCTGCCATAGATTCTGCTTCAATGCGTGCAAGCTCTTCACTAACTGTGTCAGAAGCCTCACCAGTTGCAAGAGCAACAGCAGCTTGGGCCTTTGTGACAGGTTTATCAGGCTGGAACAATCTCGTGCAACCTTTAGGGAGACACATAGGAGGGGGTTGGTGGGTTAGGCATCTCAATTATCCAACTCAACACAAAATTAAGAAAATATGACTGCAGGCTAACATGACTCACCGAATGCAAGTGATATAATTCCTTGATCTCCTGCAGACAAGTCAGCCACAAGTGCAGGCCATGCATCTGGGTTTATCTTGTCAATATCTCTAAACCCAGAAAGCTTGTATAGCATCTGTAAGCAATTGCAAAAGAAAGATAAATGCAACACTCACTCAAAACATTTTGACTAAATGCAACACAGTAGCAAAAGAGATGGATTAAGAAAGAAAAAGCTGTGACCTTTTTATCTGCTTCTGGAAGTTGTATTTTATCTAGGGCCATCTTCCAACTTACAAGGTCCTGGCGTGATAAAGGGCTGCAGTGGCAAAACTTGATGAGTACAATAACAAAGAGATGAATCATAAAATTGTAAACAATAATATTGCTGCACATATTTGAAACAAAAGACAGAAAAATCCTGGTAGATTCTTTCATGGTAGATTCCAAATGATACAACACTTAATACATGATGATGTTGAGTTTAGCCAGAGGAGAAATTTTGTACCGCAGTCTCTTGCATGACACCATAATGCCAAGGCTAGGTAGCATCGTCATATATGATGCATAAATACTATAAATACTAATTAGAGAACAATTGGAAGTTAACATCGTGGCTCTGAATTCTAGAAAGGACAAAGACCAGCCTAATTGTGAGATAAGACGGGACTATAAATTCATCAAGGATTAAACAGGGTATCAAAATCAGCACATTTAATATTGCAGGGTAAAACTGCTATCACCTTTCAGCAGCGAAGTAAAATGGACCTTGGTTTTCAACTGAAGAAGAAAGCAAATCATGATTCGAAAGCTTGCTTGAGATAAATCCTGCTTCAGCTAAGCCTAAAAGATACAACTCGGTTAACAAATATAATGCTGTGAAACAAAGCTTTGCCACTAAAATTATAATTGAAGATCTTAGCTGCAATTCGAACCTTGAATGGATGAAAAATCAGGGTCATCAGGTGTGATATCATCAAATGCAAGTTCAGTAACATTCTCTATGTACATTGCAGGATATACTTTTGACACCGTGCTCCTTCAAGCAATCAGAAGGCAGACAAAACACATATTTTAAGCTTCTGATGAAAATTTTGCATTGCTAGTTGGATGCTAATCCTCAAGCTCAATGCTAGACAAGTCATCCTATTAAGAAAGATGCATACCTTGAAAGAACACTGCTAGCAGCAACTAACCAGCGAGCATATTCACGGCGTGTACATAGATCACTAGGTTGAACATCAGCCTCAATAACCTGGAAAAAATTTATAAAAAAATTAAAAAAAGAACAAGAAGAAGAAAAATTTTAAATTGGTAGTCCACATTTTTCTATACAGTTTATACACAATGGTCGCCCCACCATCACTCTAAAATATTGATAAGCAAAGACATTAGCAAAGAAGTACCTTCAAAACTTGCAATGCAGCAAATGTCTGTCCCTGAAGCTGATCAACAACTGCTGGAACTAGAACCTTTCCAGGAAGCACCTGCAAGGCTGCAGAAACTGCAGATGGAGCAGGTATACCAACAGAGGAGAAAGAAATTTCAGGAGTTGGCAGTTCAAGAAATGGTTTGCTTTCCTTCATCTCATTATTAGCAATTATGGCCTGGTTTGCAAAATCAGACACTGTTCCTGAGAAATCACTTTCATCTAAGTAATTCACTTCCAGGGAAGAACTATTTCTCTCAGCTGAGTTCTGTGTTGTATTGCTCAGATCAAGATTTTCTTTGGTTAAAAGCGAGGCTACAGCTTCCGTATCATCTTCAGGAACAATTTGAGGTTCTGAACTTGTATCCATGGGTGAACTGTCTGAAATATTCACACCCATAGGCTCTTTGGGTTCAAGAACAGTGGAAGTAAAAGAATCCGATGAAGGATCAGAATTCTCATTTATCTTCAAGACAGGCAATTCACTCTGGTGGTCCGTGTTAAGATTTGTTATATCTGGCACGTTGCTAGGTTCGACATTAACAGGATTTTTATCTACTTCAAAAGTTGATACAGGGGAACTTGCATTAATTTCAGAACTGGGCAAATTCTCTGAGCTGGGAGTCATTTCAGGAGCAACAGACTTGTCATCAAAACTTGATTCATATTGTAAATCTTCCTGAAAAGAATCATTATTACCGGTACCACTGACCCTAGTAGCATAATCAACATTGTCTACAGTCGAGGTCTCAGTGCTGTCACCAAGTACATTTTCACTGGGTGCTTCATTAAGTTCTGGAAATGAAGAAAGATCTGTTTGTATATCTGTCTTGCTTTCCAGATCACTATCATTTCTGTCCTCACTTTTACTCTCAACTTTATCATCCTCCTTGTCAGAGGCCAATGAAACTTCCTGCTGAGTTGTGAATGGTTCCATCTGTTGTTTTGGCCCTGTATTGAGCATTATAATTAAGCATTGGTACAGTTGAACACCAAGGACAAGAGAAATTCAAAAGATCCATACATTTTAGCAAAGCCTATCTGTTTGTTATACACCGGACATTCAAACCAGAAGCTTAGGAAACAGTAGCCAGAAGACTGTGTTAGCATACAATTGAACATCTGTTCTTTATTTCATTTCATTATTTACTGTTATTATTTTTATTTTATTTTTTGTTGAGCAGAAAAAACAACATCATATGGTCTATAGTTTTGATATTTTTATATCAGTACTGGCCAATTAATTCTTCTAAGAATAGAAACAGCAACTTACTGGAAGTGCTCCACTTGCTTAAAGACAATGCTGCAAAGGTAAGCCCTGCAAATAGAATGACCCCGGCTACTCCAGCTCCCACAATCCCTGAAAGCAAACTACTTCCAAAGTGTTATCAGTCCATTAAAAACACATAAATGAAACCTTTATAACCATTCTCACTTTCACACGGAAATGCAGTAATAATCATCCAACAAAAGAGTTCATATGCAAAGAAAGTATCAACCGAATCAACAGCAACAAAGATAATAGCTTTGTTCAGATTTACTCAGTATCATTCACTAATATGATTATAGTTAAAAAGCAGCAAGCACAGATCCTAAGACCAACAAATTAAAATAAAACCCCAATACAAACTTTGCCTAATACACCAAAACCAACCCCCTTGAAAGAGCTACTAAATTTCACATTTTAATCTTAAAAAAAGAAGAAGCATATCCATGATTCATTTCCCAGAACGACCACAAAAACAACACCAAAAACTAAACATTTAGCCTCCCTTTATGCCAACTTTTCTCAATCGCAATTAAACATGGACAATTACAGATTCTAAATAAGAAAGGTAAAAAATCAGAAGAACACAAATTTTGCCAAGTAGGCTAACTTTAACCCACTTGAGAGAGCTACATTTTGCATTAAAAGCTAACAAAATTAAAACACATAATCCATTTCTCAAAATTAACTTTTTTTTTAAAAAAAAGAGCCAAAAATCAAAACTTTTAAATTCATTACCTTTAAGCCATTTCTTTCTCTGATTCTCGATAGACTGATCATTATCATGATCCGAATCAGACCATCCAGCAAAATTATCCGCAGCAGAACTCGACCCAATCCACGAACCTCCATCAAAACGCCGTTCATTTTGAGGCTGGAAGAGGAAGCGAAAGCTACCACTACCTACCTGCTTGTTCCTCATCCAAGGCCGTGTTTGTGTTGGAGGCGATATTCGACGGTTATGGCAATTCATGGCTAACCGAAGCTGTAGAGAGGTTGGAGAACAGGTGGCAGCCATTGATGATACCATGGTGGGTTTTTGTTTGATTTTAGATTTATGTAGTCAAAAATTGAGATTGGGGATAATGGAGAGGTTTTGATTGTTTATTTTGAAGGAGAGGCAAAAAGAAAGCCCTTTTTTTTTTATTTCTTATCTATCTATCTATCTATTTCGAAGACAGTGAAGAGTGTCTCTGTTTCCTTTTCTTTTAATTTATTTTTATAATAAATATTTGTTTGGAATTGTGTTTTTTTTATTTAAAAATGTATTAAAATAATTTTTTTAAAATTTTTTAAAAAATTAATATCAATATATAAAAATATTTTAAAAAAATTTTAAAAAAATTACAAACATTCTTTTAGACTTGTGGGTCTTTACGGTGTCATGGATCATAATATTTTTTTATTAGTTAAAAAAAAAACCTCGGGCGATGCAATAGATTTTTAAAAAGCTTTTAAAATATGAAATTCGAGGCATAGATCCATGCAAGAAAAAAGAATAGAAAACCTGTAAAAAAATGGTTTAAAAATGAAATTAAATTTTCAGTCAATTACATGTGGAAGAATAAAAGAAAAAATAATAATTTAGATCAACATAACCGAGCAAGTCAAATTTATAAGTTAGGTATTGAAATTGAAATAAAAAAAATAAAAAAAAAGAGTCTAGGTAGAATTTCAAACAAATCTAGTATTAAATTATAAAATAAGGAGAGTTAAATAAAAAAATAATTGAAAAAAACCAAACAAACCAAATTCTGCGATTTGAATCATGCGAATAAAACAATCGAATAGAAAGCAAACCAGTAAATATAATATAACTCAATTCCAAAATAACTTAATATTAAAGGATGGAGCGCGAAAAATATTAAATTTAAAAAAAGCAATCAAATAAAAAATTAAGTCAACTTGTGAAACTCGTGACTGAGTGTTGAGATCATGAAAGACAAATAGAAAGAAATTCAAAGAAAGTCATAAAGTCTAACAAAAAACCTCAATCTTGAAGGACGAAACAAAAAAAAAATATAATTCTCAACCGATACAATGTTGAAAGATAAAATAAATAAATAAATCAATTTAAAAAATTACAAAAAAAACTCAACCAAAAACAACATATAAAAAGACCTAGAACAACCCGGATAATTTTAAATTCACAAAACATCACTTAGAAGGCATATAAAGAAAAAATAGAGCCAGATCACTAATATTATAAACGTTGAATGATGAAATAAATAAAAAATCAGCTTAAAAAAAAAACAAGCAAACCTTCTAGGTCTAGACTAAGGTTTCAAACTCACAACTCATTAAATTTTATACTTAAGTTGAATTAAGAAATTCAATCCTAATCAATTTAATATTGATAAACCAACATCTATCCATTAAATAACAACAAATAAGAAAACTCAAGTTATTTCCAAAACTAGTAAAAAATCACACAAAAAACAAACAAATAAAAATAATAGAGCCAAGTGTTTAAAACAAGAGCTTGAAGAAAGAAAAAATAAAACCAAGCAAACTCGAGAAAA
>Ga0325404_1000239_pt1 | contig 53340 bp, 27 predicted proteins | sample PopdelMetagenome_18_FD_205664 | JGI IMG/M metagenome (GOLD analysis project Ga0325404, IMG submission 205664) | Populus deltoides microbial communities from Bellville, Georgia, United States - Xylem-Control-R1 | ecosystem: Host-associated > Plants > Phyllosphere > Stem > Wood/Secondary xylem...
AACCTTGTCACCTTGACATAATTAACTTAGCTAGACATAATAAAGAAGAAGAACATAAATAAATAAGATAAGAACATAGTTAACTAAGTATAGTAAAGGAAATGAAAAGCATAAACAAGAGATTAATAAAAAGAAAACTTAAGCATTACAACAATAAAGAGAGAGCAAGAACATGATCTTGATTTTAGAACCAAGATTTCTAAATGAATAGAAAATGCCTCCTTTTATAGGCTAAAACTCAGAACTATTCATTCGGTAATTGATTATTGATGTAGTGGCCAGCCATTGATTTAGTGGACTTGGTGGACAGCAGCACTCAAGCACTTTGGCTGGATGAAATGACATTGATCTAATCAGCATTTGGCTACGTGTTCTTCATGAAAGTTGTTGGCAATCATCTTATCTTTCCACCCATACAATTTCAGAGCTTTTGGATCACTAGAGCTCGAGATATGGCTAAAATACTGAGTAGTGCTGTTGGTGGACGTGGTGGATAGACCTCAAGCTCTTGTCTGGATGAAATGTCATTGTTACCATCCGAATTTGAGCAAATCTTCTTCACGTCATTTGGCCTTCTAGAACTCTAGATATGGGTAAAATGCTAAGCAGTGTTTGGGCTGGATTACAGGACAGATTCTGACTTCTCTTTTATGGCCAAACTTTGAATTTGAAAACGGCAGATTTGGGTCTTACACTATTCATGAACATTGTAGGTCTATTTCGTAGCTTTCCATCCATATAAATTAAGCTGAAATCCAAGATCTACAACTCCATATATGACTCAATAACTAAATGGTGTTCCAATTTGAATTGAATCGGCATCTCCTTTCTAAGCTTAGCCGTTTCTTTGTCTTTTCACTTTCAATAGTTAATCACATCAATCAATCCTTTGAATTGTGAGATATGCCTACATTTAAAATGAACATTTACCATAAATTAAAGTTATCTTATATTATCAGATCTATTATTATAAAACATGCTCTAGTTAAGGAGTTATAGATACTTCAAGTGCAAAATGATGATATAAAACCTTGATAAAAATGCACTTTTAAGTACTAATCACTAATTTAAGAAGGGTGTTGCATTGTCAATGATTTTTGTTATAGAACTTTGCTTTCCTTGTTTTGTTTTTCATATTTCTTCGGATTGCATCCAATCTTTTAATGAAATATGCATTTTCTTCATATATTTAGGATTTTATTGCTGACAATGATAAAATAAAAATGATCAAACCTCAAGGTGCACCATATAAAACACTAAGAACTCATTGACCCTCATAACTTATTCTATGGCTTAGTTCAAAACTTTGTAACCAAATTAGTTTTCATAAAAAACACATTTGCCAAAATAATCCTAAAAATTTAATTTCCTTTTTAATTTAAAAAATAATTCGATGTTTTTTTAAAACAGTGTTTCGACACGTTCTTTTTGACAAACAAATCATTCAAGTAATTTTCATTTTGAGGTGACCAAATGATTTTGAACCAAGACATGAAACACAAAAAACTCACGTCTCATATGTTGGAAACCTTGCAACGATCAATAATCTGGAATCAATTCACTTCAATTATCACTCACAAATCACGATTTTGAAAATAGGTTTCAGTTCAAAACCAAAATGCTAGGATTAAAACCCTAAACAAATTTGTTATTGATGCAAATAAACCACAGATTATTGACTAATAAAGTTCCCAAAAGGGTTTAGTGCAAAGAAGTGGATCAAAACTGGTCCAAATAAAGAGACTAAGGGAATGTTCTTAGAAAGAACATAAACCCAGCAAACCTAGAAATACCCAACACTTTGTCAAACCAAGAACTGGCCTTTTTTAGGCCTCTAAAATATGTTGTTTTTTGTTCTTAGAAACCACATTACCAATATTAAGCATAGTTTAATCCAAAGAGCTAACAAATAAAATCAAATCATCAAAATCATGCATTAGATTCAACCTTCCAAAACTGCAACCAATAAAAACATCAAATTTCAATTCAAAACTGACTCTTCAAACATTTGTGACCCAAACCAAGCTCAGGGACGAAGAACATGCACTAAAAAGAAAACAAAAAAAATCACTAAACTTACCGCCATATCTAATAGATTTCAAAACCACTTTGTTTCATTTAATCTAAACATCCAAGCATTTTCTAAACTTCTAGCAACATAACAAACGACACCAAGCAAGAAACAAAGTTAGATACACGAAAGTGAAAAGAGAAAATAAAATAAATACTATAATTTGTACAAGAATTTACCTCCCCAGCAACGGCGTCAAAAACTTGACACGACCAAAAGATTGATGTCTTCTCCCAAGTGCAGGAGTGTCGAAGTAATAAATAACCCGGTAAGACTGGGGTTGAACCACAAGGAGGTTAATTATATAAATTATAGATAATAACAACAATAACAACAAAAAAAAATAATAATAAGTTTAAAGAGAGCTTTGAGATGTGATATCAATGTAAGGATTAAACAAGGATAAAATAATTGTCAAGGTTAGAGGATCCACTAATGGTATTTCAAACAAGTATAGTATAAACTCTTTTTATTACTCAACTGGAAACCACACACAAAGGAAGTTCCAATCGGATTATAAATTGTTAACATGATTACATTAGTTATCTTATTCGAATAATGCTAATACTTGTAAATGTTGTCAGACATTCATGATTATAACTTATGTTAACAACAAATCAAGTTCCTTTCATAGTACATGTGTCGGTTATACCATACGGTTGGGCTATAAAAATGCCAACTTTTTGTTGTACCAAGGGTTATATAACATAAATCTAGATTAACCATTTAACAAGCAAAGTATTAAAAGTGAACAAGATAACAAATATAAAACATGTTAGTATCAAATATTAAGGTCCATGTTGAGTTTATATTATACTTATTCTTACACCATTAGTGTAACCTTTTCACCTTGACATGATAAACTTAGCTAAACATAATGAAAGAGAGAAACATAAATAAACAAGGAAAGGAAATGAAAAGCATAAGCAAGAGATTAATATAAGCAAAACTTAAGCATTACAAAATATAAAGAGAGAGCAAGAGCATGATCTTGATCTGAAAACCAAGATGCCTAAATACATGACAAATGCCTCAAGAATGCATGATTTCTGTGTATTTAGGCATCTGAAAACCAAGATGCCTAAATACACAAGGTTTCTGTGTCCATGCAACCAAGAAAAAGAGCTTAGCCTTGCATGTCTATTGAACAACTAATCAAAAAGAAAGAAGAATGCATGATTTCAGGTTTTTTAAAGGAAAGGGCTTTTTTTCTCTCTTGGCTGGCCGCCCCCTCTTCCTTTCTCTCTTTCTTTTTATTTGATAGGAAACCCTAATATCTCGTCTCTACAAAATAGTTCTTACCTAAGTAGACAATTTACGTTTAAGTAGTTCAATAACTATTTTTCAAAAAAAGAAGAAATAGCCTTGCATAAAATATTCAAGCTTTGACTTTTGACTTAGAGGAGCTAAATTTCTGAAATAAAGACTTGGATGTTGGTTTGGATGCTTTGGGACGTAATTTAAACTTGTTTCTTCACAAAACCTGTCTGCTGCAAGAATTCATATGTCATCTTAGAAAAATCATATCTCTCTCATATGAGCTCGTTTGCTGCTGCAATTTGGTAGGTTGATCTTCTTTGTGTCAGAAATCCAAAAAAATTAAGTTTGCATCAAATGGACTTTTGTAGCTCAAAATATTCAAGTCGGAATGGCCGACAGTCAACACTGGCAGAATACGAGATTTGACTTTGAAGGCAACAATTTTCATGCTCTTTCTTTTTGTATTTTTCTTTCTATATATGTATCGAAAGGTATGGATGTTAGCTTTCTAATGCTACTGGAATCACTTCTTTTCAACTTTTAGAGCTCAAGCTCTACACAGAACATCGATTGGAGGTCAAATCTACCAATTATCTCCAATTTACTTCCTTTTGAATCTTACATTCAAAAGTGCCTTCAAAACATAAAACAAAGAATATCAAGGCATTATATATATATATATATATATATATATATGCAAAATACTAGGTAAATATGGGTAAAACTATCAAATAATATGGTTGCATCAAATACCCCGACACTTAACTCTTGCTCGTCCTCGAGAAAAGAGAGATGAAATCAAACTTAAATTAAATAAATAAAATAACTATGACTAATCTTTTAATCTCCCATCAATGTCCAAGAGTTCAAGCATTATAAACAAGAATATAATTAAGAAGGATAAAGAACATGAATTTTCATGAATTTATTTACATGCGAACGTCAGAACTCAATTAATCATTGAGATTTAAATGAAATCTATGTCATGCCAAAGTGATAGGTCCTTTAATTGATATACACTCTAACACTCATGTGTTAAGGGCTTATGTTCTACCATAAGCTTGCTCTTCAATCTCATCTCCATTACTAAAATATTACAAGCAATGCATGAATCAAAAGATCTTACTGTTTGGTTGTAATGGGGCTAAGGTTAAGGTGAGGTAAAAGAAAGGAAAAAAAAAAGGCTAAAACTAAAGGAAGTTGAGCATTCTAAAAGAAATGATTATTTTTAAACAAGATATTCCATCAAAGCATACAAATTTTCCATCTTTAAGTACCAATACTTAACTTTATTTGATTTCAAGCTTCATCAACATAAAATCTTAAGAACACAAAAGAACACTTGTTTTTCTATTCTTTTCTATTCTTTTTCTTTCTTTTTCTTTTCTTTTTCTTTCACCTTTGGCAACTTTGACCGTCTTTTCATAAAGCATCACTTTTTTTTCCACATAATTTCCAACCATAATCCATGAGATATCAACAAGTACATGCTCTACTAATCCTTGGTCAGGGAAAAAGGAAAACATATAAAAAGTTAAGGCTTACACATGAATAAAGCAAAGAAAAGATAAGCAAGCTCAAAGGGGGCTCACGAACGATAATATGCTTTAGGCTGACTTTTTTGCTGAAGTGGTTAAAATTCCTAATGCCTTTATCATCTTCATGTACCCATGTAATGTGAATGTAATCTCAATAAGATATGAAGCAAGTTCTAGAGATATATATCATTGAAAAAAATGCACAATCCAAGAATATAATGTTGAAGGCTCAAAAGCTTGCATTGGTATAACATTATAAAATCAACATGGCATATTTTCAAAGTCAATCCCTAGACTAATTAGACTTTAAAACATGTATTCACACTTATTCATTCAATTTATATTTTCATCTCATTCAACTAATTCTCATACGTCATACTCATATTCTCATAAACCAATGGGAGATTAAAAGATTAAACTTAAACTTTTTTTTTTTAAGAAACAAAAAAGAAAATCAAAATTCTCTCATTAACCCACATTTTAAACATAACATTGTCCTTAATATTGAAATAAAAGAAAACAAATATAAGAGAATGACAAAAATAAAGTAAAATGCGAAAAATAGAAGATAAGGGAAAAAGAAAGCAAATTTGATTTTTTTTTCTTTTTATGCTGGGTTGCCTCCCAGTAAGTGCTTTTGTTTTATGTCATTGGCTCGACACATCGCATGCTCATGTTTCATAGATTGGTTAAGCTAACTCCACAAAAGCGATGAGTTCTATCGTCCAACCTTCATAAAAAGGTTTCAAGCGATGTCCATTAAACTTGAGCACTTTGTTTGTTTTTAAACTTGTAATTTCAACTGCACCATAAGAAAAAACATTAGAAATAATAAAGGGTCCAATCTATCGAGAGCATAACTTTCGAGGAAAAAGTTTCAAACGGGAATGATAAAGAAGGACTTTGTCTCCAACATGAAACTCCTTTCTTGTAATTATTTGGTCATGAAGACTCTTGGTCTTTTCTTCGTAAATCCTTGCATTCTCATAAGCATTGTTTCGTATCTCTTCCAACTCTTGCAATTGCAACTTCCTTGCAATCCCAACAGCATCATAATCAATGTTACATTGTTTAATGGCCCAAAAAGCTTTGTGTTAAAGCTCCACCGATAGATGACATGTTTTCCCGTAAATCATCCTATAAGATGACATTCCTATAGGTGATTTGTAAGCAGTCCAATAAGCCCAAAGGGCATCACCAAGTCGCAAACTCCAATCTTGTCGGTTAGGTTGCACTGTCTTCTCCAAAATGGACTTGTTTTCTCGATTTGAAATTTCAGCTTAGCCATTCGTTTGATGTGGTAGGCTGTGAAAGTCCGATGAGTCATATAGTATTTATGGAGTAATGCTTCCATTGAACGATTGCAAAAATAAGTGTCACGATCACTAATGATAGCTTTAGGGATTTCAAACCTGTTAAATATGTGAGTCCTAACAAAATCTAATACAACTTTAGCATCGTTAGTCCGTGTGGATTTTGACTCAATCCATTTTGGACACATAATCAACACCAAGAAGGATATAGAGATTACCAAAAGAAGAAGGAAATGGACCCATAAAATCAATACCCCAAACATAAAAAATTTCACTTACAAGAATATTCGTTAAAGGCATTTAATTCTTATGAGTGATATTACCTGTTCTTTAGCATTTTTCACATGATTTGCAAAAGTGATATGCATCCTTAAAAATAGAAGGCCAATAACAACCATTTTCAAGTACCTTGTGGGTTGTTCTTTTTGCTCCAAAATGCCCTAAAAAGTGAGGATGAAATGAAATTCATCTTATGGTACACATCTCCTAACTACTTAATGCACACAAAATTTTCACAGATAAGAAGTGTCCTAAAAATAATATTTAGCATTAGCTCGTAACTTGTCCTTTTAGGATATAGACAAACCTGGAGGGAATTCTTTGGTGACTAAATAGTTCACCAAATTAGCATACCATGGTCTTGTAGAGGAATGTGACACATACAACTGCTCGTCGGGGAATGTCTCTCTTATTGTTTCGGTTTGTATATCTTTGGTCCTTAGTCAGCTCAAGTGATCAGCCACATGGTTTTCGACACCTTTTTTTTTTTTATCTTTGATCCCAATATCAAATTCTTGTAAAAGCAAGATCCACCTAATCAATCTTGGTTTGGACTCCTTTTTCTTTAAAAGATACCTTAAAGTTGTATGGTCACTAAAAACAATGAGTTTTGTACCAAGTAGATATACTGAATTTTTCAATAGCAAACACCACTACAAAAAGTTCATTTTCAGTTGTATGGTAATTGCATTGCACTCCGTCTAACATGCGAGAAGCATAGGCGATAACATGTAAATTCTTCCTTATTCTTTGCCTAAGTACAGCCCCTACCGCATAGTCACTCACATCACACATTATCTCAAAAGTTTCATCCCATTTGGTGGTTGGATGATACGGGCAGATGTGACACGCCTTTTAAGCTCATCATCAGCATCTTTATATGCTTGAACAAACATAAAATCCACTTCTTTGGCTAATAATTTGCATAAGGGTGCTGTAATCTTCAAGAAATCTTTGATAAAGCGTTAATAGAAACCTACATGGCCAAGAAAAGAATGAACTTCCCTCACACATGAGGGGTAAGGTAATGATGAAATGACATCTATTTTAGCTTTATCAACCTCTAATCCACGCGAAGACATAACATTCCCAAGAACTATTCCTTGTTCTACCATAAAATAACACTTTTTATAGTTCATGACAAGATTAGTTTCAATGCATCTTTTCAAGACTAAAGATAAGTTGTCTAAACACTTACCAAAAGAATCACCATACACCATGAAATCATCTATGAAAACCTTAATTATTCTTTCAACATAGTTAGAAAAAATACTCATCATGCATTTTTGAAAAGTTGCGGGTGCATTACAAAGACCAAAGGGCATTCTCTTATATGCATATGTACCAAATAGACATGTAAATGTAGTCTTTTCTTGAACTTCAGGATTAATAACAATCTGATTATATCCACTATATCCATCAAGAAAGCAATAAAAAGACTTACCTGCCAAGCGTTCAAGCATTTTGTCCATGAATAGCAATCGGAAATGATCTTTGCGTGTAGAGAGATTAAGCTTTCTATAATCAACACACATTCTCCATCCACTTGAGATGCGAGTAGGAATGATTTCATTATTTTTGTTTTTTACCAACGTGATTCCAGTCTTTTTGAGCACCACATAGATTGGCCCCACCCATTTATTGTCCGGGATGGTGTAAATGACTCTGCATCTAATAGTTTCAAAATCTCAGCTTTCACTACCTCCATCATAGGAGGGTTCAACCTCCTATGCATTTCCCTTGTTGGTCTCACATTGTCCTCCAATAATATATGATGCATACACATTGAGGGACTAATGCCCTTGATGTCGGCTAAAGTCCATCCAATGATCGTCTTGTGATCACACAAAAACTTCATAAGTTTTTCCTTTTATGCACTTGTCAAACCCTTTGCTATGATAACGGGAAGTGTATTATTGTCGCCAATGAATAAATACTTCAAATTATTAGGTAAAGGGTTCAATTATAACTCGAGGGCCTGTAAAATATATGGCAAAAGCTTTTTATGTGAAAGTACTAAATAAACAAAGACATTACCATCAAGAACGGTTTGCAAAGCTTACAATGCCAATGCTAATTCGTGCACATTTTAGGGAACACATATGTGCCTCTCTATATCTTCTATCTTGGTAAAATCATAACCATAGCTTAAATCTACGCTTAATCCATCCTTATAATCAAAATCACAAACTTGCTGCACATACTTATCAACTTAGTCATAGCATGTGATAGAATAAACTTTGCTATAAGGATATTTCATTGCATCATGAAAATTAAATTCAATTTTTTCATCTCAAACCTCTATAGACAAAGTATCCTTACCACAATCAATCTTCGTATTGGCAGTTTTCAAGAATGGTCTCCCAAACAATATAGGAGTGTTGTTTGATGAATCACAAGAATCATGTTCCATATCAAGAATATAAAAGTCGCATGGAATGACCAAACTATCAATCTTGACTAGGACATCCTCTATCACACCAAGTGGGTAAACAAAACTACGATACGCAAGCTGTATTACAATACTAGTTTTATTCTAAAGCTCCAGACTAAGAGAATCATAAACATGTTTAGGCATAACACTAATGGATGCACCTAAATCGCATAAAGCCCTTTTGAAACTAGCATTACCAATAATACATGGGATAGTAAACGCACGTTGGTCTTTTTTCTTCAAAGGCATATTGTTTTGAACAACAGCAGAGACAACTTCACCCATACTTACCATTTCATGACCTTTCAGTTTGAAAGCTCTCTTGGTAGTACACAACTCCTTCAAGAATTTAGTATACTTGGGAATTTGCTTGCTAGCATCAAGCAAAGGAATATTGAGTTCAACTTTCTTAAAAACCTCTAAAATCTCTCTTTCTTTGTCTTCTTTCTTTGACCTAGAAGAACTCACATGAAAGGGTGGAATTGTTTTAAAACTGGAATTCATTAAGTGAGAGTTACCTTTGGAGTGTTGGTTGTTGTTTTAGTTTGTGAAGGAGGAGGCTGTTTCCTCTTTGTACTCAATTCAGTTTCTATCTCTTCTTCTTCCTCCATCTCAATTTGTTTTGACTTTTGCCTTTCAAGTTCTTTCCCACTTCGCAGCATGATCACACTAACATTCTCTTTTGGATTCAATGCTTGAGAGGGCAATTTTCCATTCATTTGTGCTTCCAATTTCCCTACACTTGAAGCTACTTGCCCCATTTGCTTCTCCAAGTTGTGAATACTTGACCTTGTTTTTTGTTGAAAAGACATGACATTTTGTTGCAAGGTCACAGTGTTAGAAACCAAAGTTTTCATCATCTCACAAAGATCATCACTGAATGATGACCCCATAATTTTGTTGGGATTGAAATCCTTGGGGATGGAACTGTCAGCCTTGATTGCCTTATTGAGGTGGGTTCCCATAGCATAAGTTTTGATGATCTCTCCATCCGGGATTGTACGTGTTGGAAAAGGAATCATATTTATGTTAGGGTTGTCCGTTGAATCCTCCATCAACTGCATGAACCTGTTCAATGTAATCTTCTTGCATTGTTGGACACATATCTGAGGTATGTCCTTGTAAGGAACATATGCTACAAACTTTCACCTGTTGTACATTTTTGCAAGCCAAAGAACGCACAAGAGAAGTAAGATCATTAACTTTATTTTCAAGGTTAGAAATACTTACCTCACTTACTCGTTTGCTTGGGAAGTCTCCACGCGTGCCAAATTATTTCGAGTTGGCTGCCATATTTGAGATCAATTGGCGTACAGTCTCGGGTGTCTTATCTACCAATGCCCCTCCACTTGCCACATCAATGATACTATGGTCAGTAGGCATCAGTCCTTCATAGAAATATTGAATGAGCAGTTGATCGGGTATCTGATGATGAGGGCATTAAACGCATAGTTGCTCAAATCTTTCCCAATGCTCAAAAAGTGTCTCTCTATAAGATTATCGAATCCCACATATTTCTTTTCTTATGTTGGCAACTCGAGATGCTGGGAAATACTTCTTAAGAAAAATCTTCTTCGTGGCATTCCAAGTTCCAATAGAACTTGGGAGAATAAAGAAAAACCATACCTTTACTGCCCCTTTTAAAGAGAAGGGGAAAGCTTTCAACTTAACCTTGTTCTTCATCAACTCCATTTGGTTTCATGCCAACGCAAACCATATGGAACTCCTTGAGATGAGTATAGGGATCTTCTCCAGCAAGTCCATTAAATATTGGCAGTAAGTGTATAAAACCAAACTTAAGCTCAAAGTTGACATTATTGTCAATATTTATGCACAATGGTTGGTTCTCCACATTAGGAGCAGTGAGCTCCCTGAGTGTTTGTTGTCGTGCAACAACCATGTTGTTGACGCGAGCTTCCTTTCGTAACCTGTGTAAAGTGTTTTCTCTTTTGAGATCCACATGCACTTGACTCTGATTAGTAGAACGAGATACAGGCATAAATCATCATGGAAACTCAAAAGAAACCAGCCACACAAGAGATTGAAAACAATGTAAATTGAACAAAAATCCTACGCTAGAAAACTAAAAGTGCCTAAAAACCCTAGAAAATGATGGAATTTGGCCTCAATAGGGTGGGGATAATGGCTAAATGCCACTAGTTTTGTTCAAAATGTCGTTTCCCTTTAGAAAACAAAAGGCTGATACCTAATTCCATAAAAAAATTGGTTTTGAACAATAACTATATCGTACTGTACAGTACAATATTGCCGCAAGCAAAAATCTTTTTTTTTAAATAAAATAAATAACAATCACAGCAAATAAAAATCACAGCACAAGAATCAACTAAAATCACTTCCCCGGCAACGGCGCCAAAATTTGTTACGATGTCGCGGTCGCACAAATTAATTACCCTAGCTTAAAACACAAAAAAACAAGATAATATAGAGCAAGCAGGGGGTCGATCCCACAAGAAAGGTCTAGTTCATATTTTTATGTTATATGATATGCAATTGGAGGGGTTGGAAGTTATCTAGGCTATCAAGTGAATGTAAATAAAATCAGAAAATTATCAAGAGAGCAAACCTTGGTTTCAAGTAAACATCCACCTATGAAAATCAGAACTGATCATGGAAATGAAACGTCAATTTATACTCTGAATATTTATCTTTCCTTATGTTGATTAGTTAACAGATCTGTTGTATAACTAATCCTAACCATCAAACAACCACAGAGTCCGCACTATTAATTTATTTCAATGGCAGCCTTAAGAACTAGATAAGTTGATTAATCAAGAAAACATAATTGTCTGCAGTCCATGTTTGATTTGATCAAATGTTCTCCCTAAAATTAATAATGTAGATTTGCCATAATTATTAAACGTAGTTGCTTCATTATTATATAAATCACAACTCCGATTTTAATAGCAAACTTAGCAATAGTTCACAATAATAACTTAGAGTCCGCTCTAGCAATTAAAATAAACAATCCTAAAAAATAAGCATATGAGAACAAACATATTCATTCATCATATAAACTGAAAGAAGAGGTAAAATAAATCTCATAGTTTTTGAAATCCAAAGGTTTCCATATCCTTACAACCAAGTAAAAGAGTTTAGTGGTTAGTACTTAAAAGTGTAATTTTATCAAGGTTTTATATCATCATATTGCACTTAAAGTATCATTAAATTCCCTAACTTGAGCATGTTTTATAATAGCAAGTATGATAACATAAGAAATCTTTAAGTTATGGTAAATGATCATATCAAATGCAGGCATGTTTCACAATTCAAAGGATTGATTGATTTGTTTAACTATTAAAAGTGAAAAGACAAAGAGAGGACTAAGCTTAAAGAAGAGATGCCGGTTCAATTCAAACTAAAACACCATTTGGTTATTAGATCATAACTGGAGCTGTAGAACTTGGATTTAGGTCTGGTTTATATGGATGGAAAGTTAAGACATAGGCCTAAAACTTTCATAAAGAGGCCAAGATTCAAAAAGGCTGTTTACAAGTTCAAACGGTAGCAACAAAAAAGAAGTCAGAATTTGTCCTACAGCCCAGACACGGTTCAGTGTTCAGCCCATATCTCAAGTTCTAGAAGTCCAAATGAGCGCATTCTTGTTATGTTGGAAAGCGGAGCAAATTCCCAGAACTTTCGTGAATACTATCTGTTCCAATTCTGATGTTTGAAATGATGTTTTGTTCAGACAAGAAGATAATAGTTGTCAACAAATCAAGAGGTGGCCACCCACTCAACAATTAGTCATCAAATCAATAGTTTTGAATTTTAGCCCATAAAAAGAGGCATTTGCCATACATTTAAGACATCTTGGTTTTCAGATCAAAATCATATTCTTGCTTTCTTTCTTTGTATTTTTGTAATGTTTAAGTTTTGTTTTCATGAATCTCTTGTTTATGCTTTTCATCATAACTATGTTCTTTTCTAGTTTATTTATGTTTCTCTTCTTAATCATGTTTAGCTAAGTTTATTATGTCAAGGTGAAAAGGTTTCACTAATGGTGTACGAATAAGTATAGTATAAACTCAACATGGACTTTAATGTTTGATACTAACATGCCTTGTATTTGTTATCTTACTCACTTATAATACCTTGCTTGTGAAATGGTTAATCTAGATTTATATTAAACAACACTTGATACAACAAATACTTGATCCTTTCATAGCGAACTATATGGTATAGCCGACCCTGTGCTATGAAAGGAACTTGATTTGTTGTTAACATAAGTTATCATCATGAATACCTAACAACATTTACAAGTATTGGCATTGCTCAAATAAGATAATTAATATAATCATGTTAACAATTTATAATCCGATTAAAACCTTCTTTGTGTGTGGTTTCCAGTTAAGAAATAAAAGGAGTTTATATTATACTTATTTGAAATACCATTAGTGAATCCTCTAACCTTGATATTTGTTTTATCCTTGTTTATTCCTTACATCAATATCACATCTCAAAAGTTCTCTTCAACTCCTTTTCATTTGTTGTTTATAATTTCATATAGTTCACCTTCCTCTAGTTCAACCACTGTCTTGTGGGATTATTTATTACTTCGACACTCTTGCACTTAGGATAAGACATCAATCTTTTGATTGTGTCATTTAGCCTTGCATGTTTGTCGAACAACTAATCAAAAAGAAGGAGGAATGCATGATTTCAGGTTTCTTAGAGGAAGGGGGTGTTTTTCTCTCTTGGCTGGTTGTCCTCCTTATTCTTCTCTCATTCTTTTTATATCCTAGAAAACCTTAGTCTTTATTTTACAAAATAGTTCTCCCTTAAGTAGACAGTTTACATTTAAGTACTTCAATAACTATTTTCCTAAAAAAAGAGAAATAGTCTTGCATGAAATCTTCAAGCTTTGACTTAGAGGAGCTAAATTGCTGAAATAAAAACTTGGATGTCGGTTTGGATGCTTTAGAACGTAATTTGGACTCGTTTCTTCACAAAACCTGTTTGATAGTAGAATTCATTTGTCATCTTAGAAAACTCACATCTCCCTCATATGAGATCATTTTTTGCTAAAATTTGGTACATGGATAGTTCTTTGAGTCAGGAATCCAAAACAATTGAGTTTGCATCAAATGGACTTCTATAGCTCAAGCTATTCAAGTTGGAATGGCCAAAGGTCAACACTGGCAGATTGTGAGATTTGACTTTGAAGGCTGCGATTTCCATGCTTTTCCTTATTTTATTTTCTTGCCTTGGATGTCCATAAAGGTATGGATGATAGCTTTTTAATGCCACTGGAATCACTTTATTTCAACCTCAAGAGCTTACGCTCTACACAAAACATCGACTGAAGGTCAAATCTGTCAATTACCTCCAATTTACTCCTTTTTGCATCTTTGATCTAACAGTGCCTTCAAAACATAAAACAAAGAATATGAAGGCATTATATATATAAAACATAGGCAAAACACTAGTTAAATGTGGGTGAAAATATCGAATAATATGGTTGCATTAGTGAACACTGATTCGCTGCAAGCAACACAATTTCAACAGCAAACACGACTCCCTAGAGGCAACACAATTTCAGAAGTGAACACAGATTCACTACAGAAGGCATAATTTCGATAGGGAACACTAATTTGCTACACGCAACACAATTTTGGCAGCGAACACTGATTTGCTGCAGACGACATAATTTCAGCAATGAACATTGATTCACTGTAGGCAACATAATATTGGCAGCGAACACAAATTCGCTGCAGACAACACAATTTCAGCAGTGAACACTGATTTGCTGCACGCAACACAATTTCGACAGAAAACATAGATTCATTGGAGATGACACAATTTCAGCAGCGAACATTGATTCATTGCACGCAACATAATTTTGGCAACGAACACTGATTCACTATAAAGGCAACACAATTTCGGCAGTGAACACAAGTTGGCTACAAGCAACACAGCTTCGGCAGCCAAACTATGCTGCTACCGATTCAGAAATCAGTAACCAAACTGTGCCGCTGCCGTTTCAAAAATCAGTAGCCAAACTACGTCGCTTCCGATTCAGAAATCAGCAACGAAAAACTATGTCACTATCGATTCAGAAATTGATAGCGATGGTGGAGTCATTTCTGGCTGTACTTTTTTTTAGGTGTTTACATTTGCAATAATTCAACCTGAAGAAAGGATGGGAGGAGATGCTCAGGACCCTTAGTGTAACACAACCTTTGTACAGTCCACAATACATGTATCAGCCCTATCAGCTATTGAAGCATTTGCCAGCTAGTCCCATAAAATAAAGTATCCTGAGGACATTGACTATAACAATATAGCAATACTAGAAGCAAGAGTGAAGGCTATTGAGAGAGCAGACTTGTATGACCCCGTACAAGCTGCAGAAATGTGTCTAGTCCCAAATGTAATTATGCCAAAAAAATTTCATGTACTTGAGTTCATAAAGTGCACTAGAACTCAGTGCCCTACCGCTCACCTTAAGTCCTATTGCAACAAGATGATAGAAGTAACGTATGATGAAAAATTATTAATACACTTCTTTCAGGATAACTAGAGTGGGGTAGTTGTAAGTTGGTATTTGAGGTTATATAACACCAAGATCCAAAGATGGAAAGACCTTGTGGATGCCTTCATCAAGCAGTACAGATACCATATGGACATGGCTCCAGACTGATCCAATCTTTTAGCATTAGAGAACAAAAGCCATGAATCAATGTAGAAATATGATCAACGATAGAGAGAGAAGGCTACTCAAGTTGATTCACCCCTGTTGGAAAAAGAAATGGTCATTCTCTAATACTTTCAAAAACCCTTATTTTAACCATGTAATTGGTGCCACACACTTCACTAACATAGTGGTAGTGGCTAAGAAGCCATAGGTGACAGCTCTAGTTAGCGATGTTCCCCCCTCAAGCGCTAGGTAATCTTCCTTCCTCGGTAACCTACATGTTGTTTTTCTAGTCTTCTAATAAGGCATGCAGGACGTGAATTAATTCATGTCTTGCTACCTCCATTTGATAGCAAAGAGATGTGGTCTAGACCTTCAGCCCATCCTAAAAAAAAATTTGTTGGGCCTTCAATCAACCAAATCAGCTGGGCTGAGCTTGGGCCTCGGGCACAACCAGCCTAATTATTAGGCTAAGGGTGTGTTTGCTAAACACACCCTAGTGCTTTTCCCTTAGGTTTTAGTTTGTCTTTATTTTAATGTTTAGCCAAACAAGCCTAATAGAAAGCCAAAAAAATCTAAAAAAATTGTAAAGACCTTTTTGAAATTATTTGTGGGTTCATTACGTATTTTTCCAACAATTTTATTTAATATTGGGTCGTAAACTTACATTGTAAGATATGGATCCAATATTGAAAACAACATGATTTATCTCAAATATTTCGAAAAAATTTTGAAAAATCCAAAAAAAATAAAAAAATTCCTCATTTCAGAAAAACACAAAAAAAAACATGTTTGCGTTTTTTTGCATACAGTCAAATCCTAAAGGTTTTTCATGCATATTTTCTAAAAAAGATAAAATCTTATTTTTATCATGTTTTAAAAATAGAAAATGGATATTGTAACTAGTTTATAATTATACAATAGGGTTTGACTAAAATACCCAAAAACCCCACAACAATTAATTTGTTATTCGAAATGTTAGAATTTAGTTGTAGATTTTAATATTTAGAGGTATAAAATTACACTATAAATTATACATTCAAGTATTAAATATACAAAATAGGAAATAAATGCTCAGGGCTTTCGAACGGTTAGAATTTAACCTGATAAGATAAACACATTTCTCAAAATGGCTGGACCGTTTTTGCTACTGGAAAATTTGACATCTTTTACCAAAAACCTTTTCTTCTTCCATCTACTTAACACTTCTTTTCCCAATTTATTCTTTTCACCATTTGTTTTCATATCATTACACTATAATTCCAATGATTTTATTATTTTTATTTTATTTATCTCAGGGTTTACATATAGATACATGCTCATTGTCAAAAGAAGAATGAGAGCATTAAAGGTGAAGTTGTTAGGCTCACAAATCTGCTCGAACAAGCATTGAGGTTCAAATCTGGAGGTAGGTCATCTGCTTCGCCTTTTATTGTAGCCCTGTCCACACCACACTTGTAGAGGAAAATATCTTATTGTCAGAATCTCATCTTACTTCTCATATCTCATATGCTCAGCCTACTCTACAACTATATGTCAGTGTGGATCTAATTGTTGAAAAATCCATAAAAGTTAGGGCATTTGGAGAAGTTGAGTATGTTAAGTTTATATTTTTACCATAGAATGTCGAGGTGAATGGTTCAATGTTAGAGCCTCAACATGCTCCCCTAACACAAGCTCCAATCTTTGTGGACTTAATTATTTATGGGTCTTTAAAAGTGAAAGCATTGGAAAATGCTGAATTTGATAAAATAGCTACCTGAGGAAAAGTTTAAGATCATTTGAATGGGTGGATCTCCACGATCCAGCAAAATATGTTAAATGTACCTAGTCTCTAATGTGGTTATCCTAAAAAGATTAAGAGTACTAAAGTTTGTTAAATACACTAGAACTTAATGTCTAGTGACTCATCTCAAGATGTACTACATTAAAATGAACTAGGTAATAGATAATAAGAAACTGCTAATTCATTTCATTCAAGGCAGTCTGAGTAATGCTGCTTTGAGTTGATACATATGGTTAAACAACACTGAGATTAAGAAGATGAAGGACTTGGCAGACTCCTTCATCAAATAGTATAGGACAGAATGAGCCTGCAAGCTATGGGGAATAGGGGATAATAAGTCAATTCAAGAGTATGCTAAAAAATGGCATGAAGTAACTACTCAAGTGAATCCTTCACTACTAGAGAAGGAAAGGGTTAGTTTGTTCTCTGAAACTCTTAAGCCACTTTATTTTAAGTATCTTCTTGTCAATATAACCCAATGTTTTGCTAATTTATTGATTGTGGCTGAGAAGATTGAGCTAGCCATCACAACAGGGAAAACTAGAGGTCAAACCATAAGCTCTAAAGTAATGGCGAGAGATGAATTAGAAGATGGCTCTCAAGTAGGGAATCTTAGTCATTTTGTCCAACCAGGTCTCATTGTATCATCAATTACTTACATGTCTTTGTCAAATATTGACATACCTATACCATTTGAGTTTGTCTACCAACATCTTCTAGACTTTGGATTTGTTACCCTAACTCCATCAAATCTCATACAACCACCGTTTTCTAGGTGGTATAATGATGTGAATAGTTACAAGAATTTCAAGTAACAAGTCCAAAGGTCGTAAGTAAGGGGCAAATTGAGTTTGTGAAGGATAATGTTACCTACCATATTGTCACTTGATCGTCATAAGTGTCGTGATGTGTACGGTATCGAATGGCGGAGCTATCTTTTGGAATTGAAGGGTGTTTTGGGTTTAATCATAAAGTTATGATTCGAAGGAGTCACCACCTAGTATCATGGTCACTAAGAAACCTATGATCTATAAAAGTTTGGGTAAGGGGACTAGTTTGTAAGGGGAAGAGGCATCACCCCCAATGCACCCTACCTAAGATAAGTTTCTTTATTAATTGATTGTTATTCTAAGTTTTGTTTCTATTCATTGGTCTCATGTAAGGTTTATGACAAATCTCTTATCATGAAAAAGTTTCTATCTTATCAGGTTAAAAAGGTAAATTATGCCACTCAGCTATTAAGAGCACAGTCATGATGGGAGCTAGTGTAGCCAAGGAGAGCTGCAGGGTTATGGACTTGGGGAGATTTTAGAATTGAATTTGAGAATCAGTTCTACTCATATATCACTGCAAAATAAAGGAACATGAGTTTTTAGCATTGAGGTAAGGTGATATGTTTGTATTGCAATATGAGAGGAGGTTCAATGACCTATAAATGTTTGTCACACGTTATGTGCCTACTGAGCAAAACATGATACGAAAATTCAAAGATGGACTCAGGCAGAAACTTAAACAAGGATTTATAGCCTTACAATTCTAGATGATGAAGGATTTGATAGAGGCAACCCAGACTTTGAAGGCATGCATTGTTGAGGGTCAGCAGAACCAACCAAAGGGTGGAAAAGAAAAGGAGGTTAACTATTCTATGGGTAAACTTCGTAGACTTTCCCTTTTTAAAAAGGGAAAAAGCAGACAATACAATTAATTTAAGAAGAGAAGAGGGGACATCAGTTAAATCAGGTCAGCTGTTGGATTTTATCAGAGTACAAATGGAGGGTCAGCTAGTTGATAGTCAAATGTTAAGGGTAATTATGTTGGAGGAGTTTTATAGTAGAAGACCATTACTTATCCTCTCTATATCAAGTGTGAGCAACGACATCCTAGAAATTGCTTTGCATCATTAGAGCGATGCTACATTTGTAGACAGGATGGGCATATATGGCAGAACTGCCCCTATTTAGGTCGGGTATGGTACTATTATAGTGAGTTGGGACTTTAAGAAGGATTGTCTTAGGAGAACTGAGTATGTTTAGGGAAAGAGATAGCAAACACAAAATTATCAGCAGTCTGGATAGACCTACCAGACTAATGCAGTCTGGGACTAGTGGAAATCGAGGTTGACCTCGAGGACAAAGGGAAAGGACCCAGGGCATACTGTTTCATATAACCTAGGAGGATGTATGGACTTCCATAGATGTATTAGCATATGCTTTATTATTAGAAAATCAGTATGTGCATGTTTTGATAGATCCATATGCTACACATTCTTTTGTAGCAAGAAAAGCTGAAAATAAACTAAAAAAGCAACTAAGTTAGAAAAGGGGTTTTTGATTAGCACACCTTTAAGGGATGTAGTATATGTAAAACATTTGTATGAAGAAGTTAAAATTTCTATTGAGAGATATTATATGGAAGTAAATGCGATGTCGATTGAATTACATGATTTTGACTTAATACTAGGAATGGATTGGTTAAGTAACCATAAAACACAAATACATTGCTTTTAAAAAACAATGACTCTATAGGGATCAGATGGGAAAATTATAACTTTTAGAGGTGAGAGAAATGTCATGTCAAATTTGTGATTTCAACTATGAAAACTAGTAAACTTACGAGAAAAGGGTGTGTCAGAAGTTGTAATTAAAATAGGCGGTTGTTCCTTGAGAGAGAAACAAGAGAGAGAAGCTCTCCTCCCCCACAGGATCAGTTTCCCTTGAGTATGGCGCCATCTGAAATTTGAAATCTCGGTTTACTGTAGCTTTCCACCTTCTTCGTCTTTTTCCTTCCTCTCTTTCTTCATGGCTAAAACCAAAAGAGAACTGCTTCTACATGTCAATCTCCTGTGCGTACTCGACAACAGATCCAAGCAGCTCTTCCCCGATAACTCTATCCCTGCTTTGGTAGCGCCCTGTCCCTACCCCCACTTTCTCGTCCTTGCCCCCACTTTCTCTTCCTTGCCCCCAACCTCTTCTTCTCCACTAAAAAACCCTAGCAGGTGGGTCCAGCCTGGGCGGAGCTAGGATTATTTGTTAGGGGGGCTAAAATTAGTATAATAAGATATAATATTTGTTTTAATTTATTGTACATGAGTTGTAAAACAAAACTTATATAATTTAGTTTTATTCAAATAACTTACTACAAATATATAATGACCTTTTGTATAAGGTAAAATGTTTGGAGCAATATCAAATTGAGTCAAAGCAATGAAGTTAATTTTATCTTCATAATGTATCCATCACTTTAATGTTGTTGGTCTTTATACCTATCAAATATAAACATACAAAGTATATAAGAAACACTAACTAAAACGAAGCATTATTTATATTTGATAAACTTTGAAATAAAGCAAAAAATAATAAAGAATGATTTTTATATATTTATTTTAATTATGCTCGTTGTTCTTTTATAAAATAGAAATCATCGATTATCATATCAATTTTGAATCTTTCAACAATTTCTTTTTCTATATAGACAATCAAATAATTTGCAAGAAAATCATCCTCCATCCGATTGTGAAATCTTGTTTTAACAATCTTCATCACTAAAAAAGCTCGTTCAGTAGACTGTGAGTTATCAATATTTTTTCTTTTTTTTAAAAAAAAATCAATTCTTCTTATTTTGTTCATGGTTCAACCTAAAATCAAAACATATATCGTAAGAAAAAATTGATAATTTTGGTGGTTCTGCTAAAAACAAAAAATATATAAAAAATCCAAGTATAATCAAAATAAACCAATAAAATATATCTAATTATTTAGAAAAAAATCACTATAACAAGAATTCAAAAAAACAATTGGTAGAATTAGCAGATCTGAGAAAAAAAAGATCAAAAATGGTTGAATTATAAATAAAAAAAACATCATCAAATTATTAACAAACATCTCAAAAAAAACAAAATTAGATTTTAAATTTAAGTTACCTTATTTGGTTTGATTAAAGATAAATTAATTGGTGGCTCTGCTTTAATTTTTTTATAAAAAATTTTGCTCATGATTTGTGGTTTATTTTTATTTTTGATGAGGTGCAAAATTTATATTAGAATAAATTAATAGCTTTAATTTTTATTTTACAAAGTAATGCTTTTATATTTTTTTCTTTCCCACGTAAATTAAGAGTAAATTCAAAAGAAATTAAAAGTAAATTCACACATAATTCAAGACTCATCTCTTTAAAATTAAAAATATAACATCTCCTCGTATTTAATTACCCAATAATACCCAGTAATTAAAAAAATATATCTTGCAGGGGTCCGGCCCCAGCTTGCCCCCTTGCTTCCGCTCCTGGTCCCTGTCAAGTATTTGATCTACGTTGAGGATGGGTCTGCCCCTAAAACGGGTGTTCCTTCTGCTCCAGACCATGTGATTGTTGAGGACTGCTCTGACAGGGATGATTTTGAAGATGATGAGGTGGATTATTCCATTTTTTAGTATGCTTCTGGAGGCAGTTCCAGGTTTTTTCTTTCTCCTGTGCCCAACCCTGACGACGAGCAGTTGGGTAAAGGCTTTGCTCCCCCTCCGGGAGGTTCTGGGACGTCGATTTCTTTCGCTGCTGATACCACGTTTCCTAAGGATACAATCCCTTCAGGGTCTGCTACGGCTAAAGCTCAATCCCCGCGGCTGTTACTCATCTGGCCCCTCCTTTTACTGTTGGTTCTGCCATTGTAGCGGGGAGTAGCTGTGTGCCAGATAAAGCTGCACATATCCCTGGGACGGTTGCCCCCTTGTTTCCAGGTACTGATTTTCCATCTGAACCTGTTGTTAGCAAATGGCGAGACCTATTTGATGATAATCGTAGCTCTACTCATTGTTCCAAGTTAACTCATTTCTCTGGTATTGATGTTTCCAACTACTCTATGTTATTTGAAGATTTAGATGATAGTTATAATATGTGGCAGTATTGCATTGTTGGGTATGTTGCGGGTAAATCTCCTATTTATAAAGCTTTGCAAGGTATTATTAGCAGCTCTTGGAAATGTGAAGCTACCCTCTCCATTCATAAGTTTGGGTGGCTTATATATAAGTTTTCTAATATTGATGATAAGATGGCTGTTCTCTGTCGAGGTCTTTACCTAGTATATGGTAGGCCATTGTTGTTGAGATCCATGCCAGAATTTTTTTATTTTTCTACTGCAGAGATGACTAGGGTTCCTGCTTCGGTGAAATTTCCCAACCTTCCTCTGAGGTGCTGGAATCCTAGATCTTTTTTCGAAAATTGTCAGTGCGATTGGGAAGCCTCTGCAGAGTGACAAGTTAACTTCTACTATGTCCAGACTTTCCCATGCAAGGGTTCTCATTGAGATAAATTTAGCAACTGATCAGCCTTCTTCTATCCCTGCTCTTCTACCTAATGGATCTACTTTGCAGCAAACGGTTGTATTTGAAACTTTGCCTAGATTTTGCAAGCAATGTAAAGTCCTAAGTCACTCTACAGCTACTTGCCCCTCCACAAGAAGCCAACAGGGCAATGCAGAAATGGAGAGCAACAAACGAGGTGATGCTTCTACAAACAATCCTGTCGAGGTCACCAAAGGGAGCCTTCCGTCTGCTGAACAGATCTCTGATCCAATGCAGGCAGAGTTTCATGCAACTACTGAGGGATGGGAAGTAGTGCGGGGTAAGAATCGTAAGCCCCCAAGGACTCAAGCACAAATTGTTGCTCCTCAGCCTAGTAGCCGAAAGGGGAAGGAGGTGGCTGGACCTGAGGATTCTAAGGCGGTTTTTATGGTTCCCCATAGTTCTCAATTCTCTAGTGGGGCAGGTAGCGCCTGTGTTGGCCTTGCTGCCAGAGTTATTGATGCAACTGGAGGAGCAGCATGTGAAGGATCGCTTACTAGGATTCCTGCCAATGATGGAGGGACAACTGACCTGGGTCTCAACTCTTCTAAAGGTAAAGAACCTGTTAAGGCTCCTCCAAGCAGGAAGGAACCTGAAGGTGTTATTGCTGGTGCAACCACTATCCGTGGTCATAAAAGGAACATATCTAGATCCTCTAGGAGTGGTAGGGTTCCCCCTACCTTCTCATAGATAATGCTCTTATTCAGTTGGAATGTCAGAGGACTTAATAGTCCTCTGAAGCAGCTGGTTCATCTCATGCAAAAACACAATTTTGATGTGTGTGGTCTCTTAGAGATTAACCTAGTTTCATCCAAGCTTCAGTTCCTATATAGGTTCAGGTTGAAGCGCTGGAAGGTTTTCTCAAATGTAGAAGCTGTTGGTACTGCCAGAGTAGTTGTGTTGTGGAATCCTTCTACTGTTTATGTTGATTTGATTGATTCATCCCCCCAAGCTCTTCATATCTCTATTCGTAGCTTAGCTAACCACCACTCTTTTGTTGCTACTTCTGTTTATGGATACAATACCATTATTGCTCGAACATTACCATGGGATAGTCTCAGGACTTGGGCTCCGGCAAGCCCCTGGATTGTCATGGGGGATTTCAATTCAATTTTATCTCAAGATGGTAAACACAATGGTCATCCTGGCTCATCCTATGAAGTTTCTGATTTTAGAGAATATTGCTCAGACTTGGGCCTTTTTGATATGAACTACACTGGTTGTCACTATACTTGGTCTAATGGGACTATATGGACAAAAATAAACCATGTACTGGTTAATCCCTTGTGGAACAATCTTCAGCTTATGTCCCATGTGCTTTTCTGTCCTCCAGGAGCTTTTTCTGACCACTCAGTAGCTCATACTCCGATTGGTAACAATCGAGCCCCAGGTCGACATCCTTTCAAGTTTTTTAATATATGGGTTGATCACCCTGAGTATGCAGGTTTAATTTTTGAAGGATGGCAGTCCCCAGTTGCAGGTACTCCTATGTTCATTTTGTGCAGGAAACTCAAACTCATGAAGGGTCCATTGAAGACTCTAAATAAGCTTCATTTCAGTCATATTTCAGAGAGGGTTGCTAAAGCTGAGGCTGATTTGGAGCATCATCAATACCTACTGTATGATACCAGAGACGACATCACTCTCCTGGACAGAGTTAAACATATAAAGCTGGCTTCTTAACCTCAAATCTGCTGAGAAAGCATTTTTTTTATCAGAAGCTCAAATGTAATTTCTTCAAGGAAAGTGACAGAGGTACTAGCTTTTTTCATGCTCTGATGAGTCAAAAGCACAAACGCAATTTCATCTTTGTTGTCCAGCGTAGTAATGGTACTCTTACTACCTCTTTAGATGAAGTTGGAGATAAATTTTTTCATCACTACTAGAACCTCCTTGGAACTTCATCATTTACTACCCCAATTGATGTTGCTGTTGTTCATGGTGGTCCTTGCCTTAATGAAACCCATTCTGATTTTCTCTTGGCTCCTGTCTTAAATGATGTTATTAAGGAAGCTCTCTTCAACATTGGTAATGACAAAGTTCCTGGACTTGATGGATACTCATCACTTTTCTTCAAGAAATCATGGGACATAGTTGGGGCTGATTTTTGTGCTGCGGTTTAAGATTTCTATACTTCTGGCCAAATTCTCAAGCAGATCAACCATTCCATTATAGCCTTGGTTTTGAAATCTGCTAATGTTGCCTCAGCTAATGACTACAGGCCAATCTCTTGCTGCAATGTGGTTTGCAAGGTGATTTCCAAGATTCTAGCTGGAAGATTGAGCCATGCTCCTCAAGACATTATTGGTCCAGCTTAAAATGTCTTCCTTGGAAGGAGGAATATGATAGATAACAACAACCTGGCACAAGAACTTCTCAGGCACTACGGTAAGAAAATAACCTCTCCCTGGTGCCTTCAATTTTAGAAAAGCTTTTGACTCGGTGCAATGACCTTTTCTCAGAGAGCTTCTCTATATGCTAGGGTTTCCAAGGACATTTGTTCATCTTGTTATGCTATGTGTGGAAACTTCTTCCTTCTTTATTGCTATCAATGGTAACATCTATGGTTTTTTTCCCTGGGAAGTGTGGAGTTCGATAGGGTGATCCTCTTTCTTCTTATTTATTTTTAATCTGCATGGAGTATCTTTCACGTATGTTGAAGATAGCATCCTAACGAACATACTTCTATTTTCATCTGAAGTGTACCTTTCATGGTATCTGTCACCTAGCATTTGCGGCTGACATTCTTTGATTTTACTGGAGCAATTGCATATCTTTAGCGAGACCTTAGGATTACATATTAATGTAGGGAAGTCTTTTATTTATTTTGGTGGAGTTGGGGACAACATGAAGCAGCGTATCCTCCAAAACTCTTGTTTCTCTAAAGGTAGCTTCCCCTTCAAATACCTTGGAGTTCTTCTCAGTCCCCATAGGCTGTTGGCTAGCCAGTTCTCTCCCTTCCTGCATAAAATTGAATCTGCAATACAAAGCTGGATGGGCAAGCATTTATCCTATGTTGAGCAGCTTGAATTAATTAGATCAATCTTATTTGGCATGGTGCAATTTTGGCTTAGTATTTTTCCTATGCCAAAGAATGTCATCAACCAAATTACATGCATGTACAGGAACTTCTTATGGACTGGTAACATAGTTAGAAGCAGGTCTGCTTTAGTAGCCTGGAAGCATATTTGCTTACCAGAAAATGAAAGGGGTTTGGGCCTATATGACATCAAGGCTAGAAACAACTGCTTTATAGCAAAGCAACTGCGGAATATTCATCTCAAATCTGATTCTATTTAGATTCGATGGGTGCACCATTTTTACTTGCAGGATGCCATTATTTGGGCAGTTCCCTTTCAGAGATCCTCCTCACCCCTATGAAAGTCCTTAATTTATTTACGAGATCAGCTTCTTGAGGATTGTGGGGGACAACCAGAAGTGATTTCCATGATGCAAAGTTGGGACAGATCTGCTGGGCCTTTCTCGGTCATGCCTATGAGTACCAGAGAACCAAAGGAACCTCGGTGTCATGGGCTAATGTTGTTTGGGAACCTTGGTGTTTACCAAGGCATAGCTTCATTCTTTGGCTGGCTTTGCTGGGGCAACTGAGAACGAGAGATAGGCTGCACTTTATTGATACCGATGTTGGTTATGTTCTCTATCGTGATCATGATGAGAGTCACAATCATTTTTTCTTTGCTTGCAGTTGGACATCTCTCTTATGGATGAAGATTAAATCTTGGCTTGGGGTTTGCAGGAGTATGTCTACTTTGAATAGTGTTGTTAAGGGCCTCCATCTGAAGCGGAAGAATGTTGTTGCCAGAATGAGAAGGGTATCCATCAGCATTGTTGTTTATCTGATATGGGAAGAAAGGAACAAAAGGGTCTTTGAGAACGCCTGTTCACTGGTAGACTCTTTTTCGAAAATTTCAAGTGTTATTATACATGATCTTGCATTTTCATAAGAGCAACCACCTTATAATCATTGTGGGATAACTGCATTGGTGGTTGGCTTGAGGAATTTTCTTGTGAGATGTTGCCCTCCTTTCGGTTTATGACTGTTTGTGATGTCTTGTATCTGTTGCTAGCTGCTTCTTTGTAGATGGTGCCTCTCTAGAGGGTTTGCACCATTGTGCATGGTGATTGTTGTGGCTTCTCCATCTGTGGTTTTGTTGCTTGGTCTGATATAACCTTGTGTATATTCTGTTCTGGTTGCTACTCAAGACGTGTTCTTGTCTGGATTTTTGCATTGTGTTAGGTTGTTTGTTTGCTTGTTGGGGCTACCAGTGCTCTGTTGATGATAGTATTAGGTTATCTTGGGTGGGACTGCAGTGTTGATTAAATGTTGTTCATCTGATGGCTTTGATTATCTCTATGAAGGGCTTGTTTTGTTTGGTTATTATGGCTGGTGATGCCTTTTGCTCATTTTTTGTCATGTGTTAGGGGGGCACCTTGTCTTTGATTTGGTTCCTCTTCTAACCATTGTCAACTGATTCTTTTAGCTTGTTAGTTTTTCTTTTGGCTTTGATGTATATGGTTTATCAGGGAGTCTGTTCTTTTATTTTTTGTAAATCCTATGTATGAATTTGTTGGTTCTCTAGCTTGTATATTTTTTGATCTGTTATATATACTTACATTTTGATCAAAAAAGAAAAGGGTGTATGGCTTATTTAGCTTACATAATAGATTCTGAAAAACAAAACAAGATAGAGTTGAATAATATTCCCATAATGAGAGAGTTTTCGGATGTGTTTCCAAAAGAATTGTCAAGGCTACCCCTGGAAAAGGAAGTGGAAGTCTCAATTGATATATTGTTAGGTATCTCTCTTATAGCTCAGACACCATTTAGAATAGCCCAGTAGAACTGGTTGAGTTGAAAGTTCAATTGTAAAAATTACTACAAAGAGGGTTTATACACCCGAGTAGTTCACCTTAAGGAGCTCCAATTCTGTTTATGAAAAAAAAAAGGGACATTTAGGCTCTGCATGGACTATAGATAGTTGAATAGGGTAACAGTGAAAAACAAGTATCCACTTTCGCAGATAGATGACTTGTTTGACCAAGTAAAAGGGTCTAAAGTGTTTTCAAAAATAGATCTGGGATCAGGGTATTACCAGTTAAGGATCATGGAGTAGGATGTACCAAAAACTACCTTCAAGTTAAGAAAGAGCTCTCAGTAAAGAGAGAGAAGCTCCTGGTTGTAGTGAGAGACGCTCCCGCTTGCGTGAGTTTGCTTTCCTATCATTGTGTAGCATTTTCTCTTCTTGTTCTCTGCTCTTATTGTTCTTCCTTTTTCTAAGTCACAACTTGACGGCAAAATCCAAGAACAAATCTTCGATTTTACAGTTTGCTCAACACGATTACAATCTTCAAGCCTCATGCCCTTCGTCCACTTCTCGTGCAACAAGGGCTCTGTCTCGTAGTAGATCTCCTATCCAGCAAGACCCTTTGTCTCCATCTCAAGCCTACACTCCTCTTAGATCCAAGATGGTCTTTGTCGATGTAGCTGATTCCTCTCATGGGGTTAAGGTTTGCTCAAAGAGCAAAAAGAGGGACGTACAGAGGAACAGGCCTAACGCCCAATCATCTTCCTCTCTTACCTCATGTGGACGAGATGATGGTTCTTCTGGCAATACCAGACCTCACCTTTCTTCAAATGACCATTTGGTTGGGTTTAATCCTTGTGGTTCCTTCCCGAGTCCTAGTAATCCTAACCCAGGATTGAGCGAGGACCCTTCTTCCCTGCCAGCTTCTAGGCGTGGCATCCCCACTTTACATCTTACTGGTGTCACCTCTCCGGTTGGCGCTATCTCTTCCCCTTCCTTGTTGAAAGGCGAGGCCCCTTCTGATAGTCACCAGCGAGCCCCCCTGATATTCATACAAGTACCCCCAACACACAATCTCCCACTTTAGTGCATTTTCCTGAATATGCATCTTCAACATCCTGTCACTTGAAGGAAAATGATATTAGAGAACACATAGACTTGTGGCAGTTTTGCTTTATCGGTTATGTTGCTAAAAAATTCCCAGAATTTTCATCTCTGTCAAAATTCATTACCAATAACTAGAAACACAGAGCAAATTTTACTATGCATGATTCTGGCTGGCTAATTTTTGCTTTCTCCTCTGAATTGGAAATGCTTGGTATTCTTGGTGGTAGTCCTTACTTTGTCTTTAGTCGGCCCCTCATTCTGAAAGTCATGCCAAAATTCTTTGATTTCATAACCACTGATATGATGCATATGCCGATTTGGGTAAGATTTCCTAACTTACCTCTCAAATGTTGGTCTTCAATCTGTCTTTCAAAAATTACTAGTATGATTGGGAAGCATGTTCACAGTAATGCTCCTACTGCCTCCATGAATCGGCTGTCATATGCTATAATTCTCGTAGAGGTTGACTTGCTTGTTGATCTGCCTACTTTTGTTAATCTGGTCCTGCCCAATGGCTTCTCTTTATCTCAGCAGGTAATGTATGAATCACTACCTTGTTTCTGCGAACAATACAAGGTTCTTGGGTATACAGTCTCTACCTGCAATAAAGGCACTGGTCACAAACGAAAAAAGAGGTCCTATGAAACTCATGTTCGCTTTGGATGCTCCAGCCCCTTTGCAGAAACTATTGCTGTTAAGAAATAGCAACCATACAACAAAGGCCTTCATGATGAACCATCTATTGATCCAATGACTGCTGAAGTTGCCACAATTGTGGATATGAGGCTTGTATCTCTTGGGTGCAAAAGGCCCAAGCTAGCTGAAGCAGGACATTCTGGTGCTAAACACCCTACTTCCCCAAATGTTGTTCATATCTCTGATGATCAGAATGTTATTGCAGATGTGGAGCCTTTTAAGAGGCAATATCTAACTCATAGCAAAGTTTTTGCGGCCACTAACTTTGGCCAGTAGGGGAGAGTATCCAAGCCCTCTGTTGTGGCTGATTCAAGGCATCGAAGCCGCTCTGATAATTTTGCTGCCTCATCTTCTCTTTGATTTTCTCTTTTGATTTCTTTATATTTGTGTATCTTTATTTGTAAGGGAGCTTGTTTCCCTCTGTTTTATTTTTATGTCTCTTGTATTGATTTGTTGTGTTGTTCTTGATCCTGAGCTGATCAAGTCCCTGCTGCTCTTTGTTTTGGTTTTTGGTTTTCTCTTGCTGCTTAATAGGCTTGTTCTGCCTTTTGCTGGCTTGCTACTGTCTTTATGCAGCCATATTCTCTATGGTAGTTCTTCTTTCTTGCTTTCCCTTCTGCCTTGTGATGGGGTTAACTTGTTGTTATGTTGCTGGTTTTGTTTTTGTGCAGGCTCTCTGCCTGCTTGCCCTCTTGTTCTTCTTGTTTGCTTTCTTTTAGGCCTTGTGTTGGGGTTAGCATGTTGTTGTGTTGCTAGGTTTGCCATTTGTAGACCCAATGAAGCTTGAAGCGGTACTGAAATGGAAAAAGCCTACAAATATAACAAAAATCTGTAGTTTCATGGGATTTGTAGGGTATTATAAGAGGTTTATTTAGGGTTTTCGACTATAGCAATTCCTTTCACTTGGTTGACTATTGCCTCAATATTGACACTCCCTTTAAGAATAGAGGGATTTATGGTCTATAGTGACGCATCTAAAAGGGACTTGGCTGTATTTTAATGGAACATGGAAAAGTCATTACTTATACCTCAAGACAATTGAAGTCTCATGAAATCAATTATCATGTTTATGATCTAAAGTTAGTTGTAGTGTTTATATTACGAGTGTGGAGACATTACTTGTATGGATCTCGGGTTCAGATATTTACAGACCATAAAAGTTTGAGGTATTTAATGAGACAAAATGAGTTGAATATGCGATAGATAAGGTGTATAGAGTTAACTAAGGACTTTGATTGTGTAATAGATTATCACCCTGAGAAGGCTAATGTGGTTACGGATGCCCTTAGTTATAAGAATAAGGTAGTTGTGAAGACAATAGAGGAGGGTGATGAAAGGTAATTGATAGAGTTGAAAAAGATTGATGCTAAAGTTAAGGTTGGGCATGAGGGTTCATTATTGGCTCAATTAAGTGTACGATCTGTGTTACGGGACAAAGTTTCGGAGGTGCAACGAAGAGACACTAAAGTGAAAAAAGTGAGAGATAAGGTGAAATTAGGGGTTGAGACACCCTTCTGAGTCTTGGATGGATGGTGGAATGGTAATGATGGTTAGACGAATATATATGCCTAACGATAAAGATTTGAAAAAGGAGGTTCTAAGAGAAACCCATTAATAAAGATTTTTGGTATTTTTGGTATATATACCTAAAGGAATTCTATTGTTGGCCAAGCACGAAGAAGAAAATTGATGAATTTGTGACCAAATATGGAGTTTGCCAGTAAATAAAGGTAAAGCATCAAAAACCAGCTGGACCTCTCCAACACTTTTCTTGCCCATAAAAATAATAGATTCAATAGATAAGTTAGCTAAATTGTATGTGAATGAAGTGGTGAGATTACATGGGGTACAAGTATCGATTGTTTCTGATCGAGACCCTAGATTCACTTCATGGTTATGGCTTAGTATTCAACATGCTTTAAGGACAAAGGTAAAGTTGAGCACAACCTTTCATCCATAGTTGAATGGGAAATCAAAAAGAACGATCCAAACTCTAGAGGATTTACTAAGGACCTATATATTGGAATTTGAGGGTAATTGGGAATAGCATCTACCACTAGTGGAGTTCACCTATAACAACAGTTTTCAGTCTACAATAAGGATGGCCTACTATAAAGCATTATATGGTAGGAAATGTCAGACCCCTGTTTCTTAGGAAGAAATCAGTGATAAGAAATGGATGGGACTAGAATTAGTGCAAATCACTTTGAAAAAGATAAAAATTATAAGAGACAGAATGAAGGCGGCCCAAGACAGATAGAAGAGTTATATAGATGTCAAAAAAAGACCTTTTAAATTTAAAGTTAGAGATATGGTGTATTTGAAGGTCGCTCTTTAGAAATGTATGTTGCAATTTGGCATAAAGGGAAAAGTGGCACCAAGGTATATTAGACCTTTCGAAGTGTTAAAGAGAATTGGATCGATAACATATAAGTTAGCTTTACCTCTACATCTAGCCAAGATATAAGATGTATTTCATGTTTTGTTATTATAAAAAGCTAATGTAAACCCTTAAAGAGTGTTGCCACAAGCTCCATAGAAAGTCAAAGAAGATCTGTAAAAATTCTGGATCAAAGCAAAAAAAAGTTGAGTAATAAAAATATATTTATGCTGAAAGTGAATGGAAGAGTTCTCGAGTTGAGGAAGAAACTTAGGAAATGGAGTCAGAAATAAAGAAAAAGTATCCAAAGTTATTCCCCAATACACGTATGAATTAAATTTTAAAGACAAATGTTTTTTGTATGAGATGTCGCACGTGGCGGTACGTTGAGGGTAAAGGAGTCCCTATCTAATTGCTTAGTTCATGGTCACTAGGAGACCCAAGTGTACTGGTCTTATCATAAATTCTAAATATAAAGGACTAGTTGTGGCTAGGAAATGTATTAGCACCCCCAGCGCATCTTATCTAAGGTAAGTTGCATTGTGTGGTCTGGATACAGTTTAAAGGTTTTGATGGGTTCCTAACTGGAAGTCAATTTATGGCTTAGAGAAAAAATTACTCTTATGAATAAATCTGGCATTTAGAATTTATTATAGACTCGTATGCCAAAATAAATTCTCATGAGAAAAATACATGTAGGTACCCTGACAGAGTTCACATATCGTGGAAAGCGAAAGGGTTTTCCACAACTCGTATATTGTGGTGAAAAATACTCCCAATTAAAATTAATGAATATCTAAAATAATTATGAAAATTTTCTTGTCAACTCCCGGTATTTAAATAACAGCCTATTTGTAGGTCCAACATTTATATCAAAATATTGACCATTAATTTTTATGAATTAAAAATTTTAGGATTATTGAACTATTGGCTCAAATCCTTAAGGAATTTTACAAACTTGATGTAAATTCTAGAAAAAAATGCAAAGAAAAATCAACACAAGTATTTTTTTTCTCTTTTTTTATAAATAAAATGTGATTTGGTAAGGATTAGGTTATATGTTCAAAACCGATACCCTGGGATTAAAACCCACAAAAACATGTTATTGATGCATGAAAACCCTAGATTATTGACTAATAATGTCATGCAAATTTGCAGAAACCAAAATTAAATCAAAACAAAACCTAAAACTAGCACTCAAGATAATATTTTTCAGGTGAACATAAAGAACATGAACCTAGGTTGCCCATAAATGCCTAAGCTACTGTCAAACCCAAAAATTGGCCTTTTAGGCCTCTAAACTTCTAGTTTTTAGTCCTCACATAACGCACTATAAAAAACAAACATGACAAACAACAAAAAACAATAAATCATTAAAATCATTCATTAGATTTTTCCTTGCAAAACTACAGCTCCAATAACAACTAACAAAAAACATCAAATATAAATCCAAAACTGACTCTTTAAACATTAAGGACCCAAACCAAACTTAGGAATCGAAAACATACATTAACAATGTAGAAACATCATCACATACCCACTACTATATTTGGCAAATTCCAGAAACCATTGCATTTCAGCAAAAACAATATCCAAACATCTTCTAAACCATCCAGCTAATATTAACAACTTCGAAATAGGATTAATCAATCAAAACAACATTTTCATTTATCAATCCACATAAATGTTAATACATAACATAATGCCAAAAAGATTCAAAAACATCATTAAACATTGAAAAAGCATGAATGGGTAAGCCACATGGACTCCATCCTTGAGTTCTCACGTGGTTATGCCTTATCCAAGCTTATTGGCTATAGGTTGTTACTTCCTTTCTCTTTTCTTTCTTTCCCTTTCACTTTCTATTCTTTCTAAAGATTGTTAGACCTTCTATATTAGGTCTTTAAACCTTCATACTAGGGTCTTTTAACAGAGTATATCCTCATGTTTTTTTCCTTCTTTTTTTTCTTTGATTTCTAGTGGTATTTATAGGGATTTCTAGGATTTTTGGTGGATTTCCTCAAAGATTTATCAAAGCTCAATCCTTTGATTTAAATGAGAGCTATGGACAAATGTCAACAACTAGAACCTTTGTCCTTCAATGGTTTTTTGGGATGGTGATTTTTCCTAGGTGGTTTTCTCTTTCTTGGAGGCAAAGGCATGCATTTCTCACCTTCTGATCTTGGATGAAAGATTTATGACCCTTGATAAGAACCCCTAAAAGTTTTTGAGTTTGAACATGTTAAAAAATTGGGTGGTTTTGTACAAATGAGTATTTTAGTCAAGACTATCTAAGTTGACTACTTTTGAGGCTTCGCTGGAGCAACTATTATGTAAATATCATTGGAGACCGCCTAAACATGGTAGAGGAGATGCAAATCTTTTGTTTTAACCCATCTTTGCTCAAGTTAGAGGTATTTAGCTTTACATTCATTTGTTGAAATGTGTCAATTTGATCAGCCTAGCATCTAAAAATACAAGAAAAGTTAATCGGGGATAAGATGTTGGAGACTTTTGTGGAAGCATTGGGGTGTAAACGTCTAATTTCATGGGCATAGGATTGTAGAGGGGATGCTTCTCGGTTGAATAGTGGTGGTTACAACCCTTTAAGAGGTCGGAGACGACACATTCATTTGCCTGAACAAGCTTACTTGATCATCCAGAATTGCTAAGGAAGGAGATGAATGGTGGTTGAACGATGCGTTATCTAGGTTAAACCCCTAGAAACTAGGATTTTTAATTTAGGATCTGAAAGATTTTATTTTAGTTCATATTCTTCCAATTGCTTTTAATTGCACCCGTAATCGCCTCTTAAACTCTTAATTTCATGCAATTTCACCATTGTCAGACTCAATCATCAGTCCCAAAGTTTAGCTACATTTTGATCTTGGTCCTTGGTTTTTTATTTATGCTCTTAAACCCTTAATTGACCATTAAATTTTTAATTTTTTTCAATTTAGCCCCTGATTTGGTCAATTTCAGCCCTTGAAGTCTTGTGCCTTTTACGATTTGGCCCTTGATTTTTAATTTCTTCAGTCAAACCCCTAATTGGATATCAAACTTTATTTTTTCACAATTAAGCTCTAATTTGACCAATTGAACATTTCAAAGTCCAATTTCAGTTCCCTAAACTTACATTTCTTCCTATTAACAACTAAATTGACTTCAAAAACTTATGTTTCTTACAATTAAATTCCTAATAAAATTAATTAAGCCTTCTAAAACCCTTATTGAGTCCTTACTCATCCAAATTTGTATTTCTTTACCCTAAATAAAAAATACTTTCATTGAATAAGTCTTTTATAAATCAGAATTGGGTCGTCAATTTTATCAATCTTGTATATTTTGGTCCTCCAACTTTTCCACTTACTTCTTTTATGTTCATCGAATTCATTAAAATGTTTACATATCATATTTTCTTTTAACATGATATTTAATCTATACTCCCATTTCATCTTATGAGCGTATCTAGTTCGTGTCATTATTTCATTTCATAATAACCTTAATCCATACCACCTCTCATCTCTCAATTATAATTTTATGTTCTTTAAGCTTCCTCAAGCATTTATTTCATTTTAACTAACTAATTTTATTTGTTCATCTCAACATCCATTGCATCATTATTGCCTCATTAATATCAATTTTGATTCCAACATGTATTACATTCATTATTACTTATCCATACAAATTTAAAAACTTAATATGCATCTAATATGATTCTAACTTGTATATATATTTCTTCAATTTTCACATACTTTAAGCCTATTTGGCTCTTCTAATATATTTCCCATCTTGACTATTTATTAGACATATTTATGGACATTCCAATGTTTCTTTTCAAAATATTTCTCAAGTTCATTTATGTCACATTATAATATTTTTCTAAACTAATTTATGATGATTACAGTAAAATTAATTAGTTTTTAATGTTTAAACTAATAATTTTGTTTAGAGTTTTTTTAATAACAAAAAGCATAGCATTTACATTGCAAGAATCTTCTCATAAACACAACTCGTAGTGTGGTACAATTCGCTATTTAGTTATATACTTTAACATAAAAATAATATTTAAGCACTTCTAATGTGTTTTTTTTAATAAAACAAATTATAATTCTAAACTCAAAATATGATGCATATTTGACTATATCTTTTTAAAATATTGATACTTTGACATATTAGATGATATTTTTTAAAAAAATATTGAGACGACAACATATTGAATCAATCAAGGTTAATATGTCAAATTTGCAACTTAGGTAATAAGACTGTGATAACACTAAAAAAAATAAATCAAAATAAATTATAAAAGTCAATTCTTAATCAGTCCAATGTTAAAAGATAAAATTAAAAAAAAAACATATCTAAGTCAACCCGAGTTAACATGTCAAGTGCACGATTTGGGTCATGAGATCGGGATAACTCCATATAAACAAAATCAAAAGAAAAATTACAAAATCCAATTTTCAACCAACTCAATACTGAAGGATTAAATTGAAAAAAATAAAAAAATAATTTAAGTCAATCTAGGTTAACCTGTTAAACTCAAGGTCATAGATTGAGATAACTTTATAAAAAAATAAAAAATTATGAAGCTATATTTGCTAACAGATCCAATGTTAAAAGTTAAAATCAAGAAGAAATAAAACTAAATCCATGAAACCTATATAACTCCAAAGAAAGAAAATTGAAAAAAAAAAATATTATGAAACACAATTCCCAAACAGCTTAATATTGAATGATGAAATTTAAAAAAAAATAATTGGGTTGTTGGAGGGTGAAATTGAAAAAACAATTAAAAAAATGACCTCAAAGAAAGAATTGAGTCAACTCGAATCAACCTGTCAAACTCGTGATCTAGTTCATGATATCAAGATAACCTTGTATTTTAACAAATAAAAAAAATGTGAAGCCTAATTAAACAAAATAATCATTAAAAAACGGATCCAAAAAAATAAATTGAGTCAACTTGTCAAACCTGTGACTTGGGATATGAGATCGAGATAACCTCATAGAAAGCAAATATAAGAAAATTTTGAAGTCCAATCTTCAATAACCCAATGTTAAAAGATAAAATCGAAAAAAAATTGTAAAATGCAGCCCAGAAAAAACACCTCGAATCAACCTGGGTCAACTTGCTAAGAAAATTAAGCAACTTTGATCATGAGATAAATATAAATTCATAGAAAGCAAATTGAGAAAAAAAAAATATGAAGTCCCACTTCCAACATATCAAAGAAAAAAACTAAATACATAAAACTTGTATATAACCAAACAAAAGAATAAAATAAAAAATTTAAAACACAATTCTCAAACACAATCTAATATTTAAATATAAAATTGAAGAAATAAAAAAAATACAAAACACTATTTATATTGTTTTGTATACTATGATGATGTACTCATGTATTTTAATGTTTTGTTAATTAATTGTTAATAAGGGTAGATAAAACTCTAATATCTAATTTCAATACCTTCATACTATAAACATCCATCTCCTTATGTTAATTTTTAATCCCTTTCTGCTTTTAGGCACCAAACAACATCAATAATTATTCTTGTGAACTTTAACCCAAAACAATCATTCTAGCCAAAACTTTTGTCCCTTGCCAAACATTTACCGTTGTAACATCTTTGGGGTCTGTTTGGCATTGCGTTTGTAACTGCGTTTTATTAAATTTTGAATTTTTTTGTTAAAATTGAGTGCGGTTTGTACTTTTTGGATCGTTTTGATGTGCTGATGTCAAAAATAATTTTTAAAAAATAAAAAAAATCATTGGCATGTATTTTGACACGGAAAGCTATTTGAAAAGCAACCGCAACCACACTGTCAAACACGCTTTTGAAATAGCCCTGCTTTTTTTCCTTCTTTTTTCTTTTTTATCAAGTTGAGGAGAAGAAAATATTAATTCTTTATGCAAATTCAAATCACAAAATATTAATTAAATATTTCTGCTAGAACTACAGTCATAATGGAAAAGAGAAGGCTACACTTATAGGAATGTTTCTTTCTGCAGTTAGTTGAGATCGTACTTGGTTATTTCTTGAAAATATTCCTTTTAAATTAAATTTTTTAATATTTTATATTATATCAAAAATATCTATTAAAAAGAAAATTTACTTTCATTTACTCCCAGAAAAAAATAACTTCAAAAATACAACCATAAAATACAACCATAATTATTCTCTCAAACTCTATAAAGAGTGATGAATGAACAGAAATCATCCTTTTCTTTAACTGTTTGCAGATCTAAGCACCTCATAACGACATGTTTGTAGCAATTTCTCTATCGTCAGAGTAATTTTAAACACAACCACTCTCCCGATCCGAAACAGTAAAGGTTTTTAAATCAATTACTAACGGAACTGTCAAAGATAAATAAACAAAATAATTAAAAAGTGGGTAATTAAACAAAATGATCATAGAGGTGGTGGAAGAACAAACAAAGCCAAGAAAAGAAATGAAACCTCCTTGGTTTCACGTTCGATAGCAGCTAAATCTCTACGCGCCGTCGCTTTCCGCCACCGGCGTCGCGTTCAAATCCAAAACACCGTTTTCCTCCTCCTCCACCACAGCCGCCACCTCTTCAGCCCCGGAACTCTGGATCATATTCTCCTCCTCGTTATTTCCACCACCATCAATCACTTTCACCACTTCAGCCTCAACTGCAGCCCGCCACCCTTCTCCACTACTCTTTCCAAAGTACTTCGCGGCTTCCTGCATCCTCCTTAGTATTGCAAAGAACTCCTCCACCTCCTCCTCAGTCGCCACCGTCACCACCTCCTCCTTTCCCTCCCCTCCCCTCACCTTCCTTTTCCTTCCTTGCTCGCTTTCTTTGTCTCCCCTCTTTCTTTTCTCTTTTCCTCTGTCCATCTCTCCTTCAGGAACCTTGGAACTTTTATGCAGACCTTGTAGCATTATAGAAAGCTCAACCACAGGATACAAAACTTGTAAAATAATAGCGGTGGAGGTAGATACATACTTGGAACTGTTTACATGACAAAACCATATGAATGTATATAATGTGAATTTAAGATATACTACGTTTTAAGGAAATAATATATTTATATTCAACTAATAGTAATGAAGAGAATAAATAAATAATAAAGTTGAAGACAATTTCATTCACATAAATGCCGTCCATTTTAATAATTTTCCAATTTTCCAAGGTCGTTGAAGACTTGTGTGAAACAGCTTACAATGGTCGTTTTCCCACCGTCGATGCAGACAAGATGAGGAGGGGCCGGGTGATGTCAACTTCAAGGGCACAGATGACGTCATGGTCATGGCGTTTGATAAAATTATGGTGATGCTTTAAGCTGACGAGAATAGGGTGCATAACGATCTCACAACGCGCATGTCGAACGGTTCATGTTTTTCTTATTTATTGATTTCTTAATTTAATATATCTATCATTTAATATAAATTTTTAAAATCCTTCTTTTATTTATTTATATCAGTTTGGTATTTTAAATATTAGTTTTAAAACTTAAGACAATTTCTTGAAGTTATATTATTTAACCGGGCTGGTGGATCCAAGGGAATAAGATTGCTTTGGATGCTCCAATCACCGTGTAAACAATCAAAGAATAAAGTTGAGAACTTGGGAGCCGCCCGTAGTTCATTGGTGATCCCTGGTAAATTGTTTGAGTTACGCGTCAAATCTTATTATTTTTTTTTAATACGTTGTTTTTACATCTGGTCTGGTTTGATGATGCTAATTATTTTTTAAAATATTTTTATTTTAAAAAAATTATTTTTAATATTAACATGATAAAATAATATAATAACGAACAATCTCTTGATATGTTTGATGTATTAGATTAACTATAGTTTATCTTGTTAAAGTTATTGTTTCTTATCTTTTAATCTTTCTTATATTTTTATTTATTGATGTATCAGTTATTATTTTTTAATCTTTCTTTTACACTTTATTTTTTGTTCGAATGTTTTTGCTTTTCATCTGTTTAAAGTTCATGTTGGCGTCTAACTCGCTTTTTCCTCTCTTTAGATTGCCACTGAAACTACTTTTTCTTTTTTTTAAAAAGAAAACTAAAATATTGTTTATTTATATATACATAAATATCAATTTGACTATATTGACATAGTAGAGGGCCTTTCAGTGGTTCTCTCTGCCTCCTAGAATTCAATGAATTATTAGACATCAGAGTGAGTTGGATTTTGCAAAATTATTGAAAAAACAAAAAGTCGAGGTCCCTTTCTAGTTTAATAAATTTAGTCAAGTGCCCCTGTAGATTGCTGGGGGTATGGTAGTTCATTAATACGACATTACCGAACAAGTGCTCGGAAACCGCGGTGGTTGGAGAAGGGCCATGACCACTACAATTGAGCTGTCAAAGTTTTTTTTTTTTTTATGAACCTATTAAGAAAATTTTACATGTATTTAGAAATATAGTTGTAATTATTTTTTAAAATATTTTTTATTTAGAAATATATTAAAATAATATTTTTAAATTTTTAAATTTTTTTAACATTAACGCATTAAAATAATCTAAAACACCAGAAAATATTGATCTAAAATAAAAATTAAAAATAAAAATAAATAATTTTTTAAAAAATATTTTAAAAAAATAACACAATCGTTGTGATACAAAATCAGGTAGAATCAGGTCTATCTGCTGCAAAATTCATCAGCCAATCTGCTGCAAGCTTCCCTTCTCTGAATGTATGCATGTGTCCAATCAGTTTGTTCTGTATGGGCGAGTGAGTTTGAGCGCGTGGAGCGCTTGAAAAAGTGGTGAGATGACCAAAGCAGCTTCGATTCTCTAGCGATATAATTCCCGAGTAGACCAAGAGACGACCCTTTATCTAGTCAACATTTTTATTGCTGTAATTCAATGGGAAATTAGAAGTTGTGATTTCATCATATCCTTAGATTTATTAAAGCTCAAGTGGGTCCATAGTATATGATTCTCAATATTAATTCGTTTCCATAGTTTTTTCTTATTCAATAGCAATAGGTGTCTTTTTAATTAGTTTATATTAATCAAAACTAAGTTATCTTTTAAATAATATTAAAGATGCTTTCTCAATATCATACAGTAAAAGAAATATTTATAAATCTTGATCATAAAATTTAAATCTAAAAAATCAAGAAATACAGCAAACTTCTTTAATTATATATGAACTTTTTTAAATTATTTTTTAAATCAAGAAATACAGTAAAGGATGTTCCTTGGAGGCTTCATCAATGGCTTTCATTATTTAATTGTGTAGTAGTGCCTGGTGGGGGCATCTTGGGTCTATCCCCAAAAGATGAAGGATGCGAGATGTGACCCATCACCTCCATTAGATTATTTTTGTGATTAAAAGGTATTTTTATAAAAATTAAAATTCTTATTATTTTAAGTTTTTTTAAACAATTAATAAAATATTATTTTAATAAAAATACACTTTAAAAAATAATTATTTAAGAATTATCAAACATGCTTTAACACGTGGCCTTGAATTTCTCAACGTAGTTACAAAGCTTGCTTTTACCGAGTAGCATACCTGCCACGTGATATTATGGCCTCTACAGTCAAAGCCTTTTCTTTTGCCCCCCTGTTAATTCAAAATAGTAGTAAGTGATGTCAATTCTCACCTAATCCTCAAAAAAAAAAAATTAATAATAATAATAAAAAGAAAACAGTAAAGTAATTTAGTAATATAGCATTAAACAATAATTTTGCAAATTTTCAGGGATATTTATATTTTTTCAAATAGAAAATATTGAGAGGGATTGTGGTTTTTTTTTTTTCTTAAAAGGTTTTAACTCAGAAATAAATCATTAATAGTAATTGAAATATAATTTTTTGATTGCTATATATTTTTTTTTTATTTTTAAAAATTTTATGTTTCTTAGATTTTGATTTAATATGATTTTTATATTAATTTCGGTTCTCATTCTTTTGATTCTTATTTGTTTTTATCTTATTTTTTATTTATCAGATTTAGTTCTTTTTTTATTTATTTTATTTAAAATAATTCATGAAATTAAATTTTTGTCAATTTCATTATTTTTTTTACTTTTTTATCTATCAGATTTGGTCTCTATTATTTTCATTGTATTTTTTTATTTGAAATAATTTATTAAATTAGTTTTTGTTTTCAATTTCATCCTCCTTTAATTTTTTTTATTTGTTAGATTTGGTCCTCATTCTTTTAATAAACTTGAAAAAAATAAAAAAAAATTAATAAGTTATTTTTCAGCTTATTTTCATGACATAGTCAAACACTGAAAATTATTTTTCAACTTATTTTTTATGACAATACTAAACATCGAAAAATAATTTATTTTCCAGAAATTTACTGTAACAACATCCACTTTTTATACTTAAACTTACAAATAAGAATATCATAATTCAATTTAAGATTCGTGTGAATTTTTTTTCTACCAAAATTTTAGCAAAGTTTCCCCTATATTTCAGTATCAAGTTATGGACATCAAACATAAAATCTTTGTTCAATCATTATGGACACAATCGTTTCAAACTTTTATTCTATTTAACAATTTATGATTTCAAATTCATTTTCACATTTCAAAAATCTTCTCAATATACTCCATATTTACACAAACAATTAATTAAGCGTGTGTGTGTCTAGATTTAAGGAGTTAAATAAATACGTTCGTTATTGTTTAAAGGAATTAAAAAAAAAGGATAAACCACATAATATATTATAAAAGCTTTTCTAAATGGAATTAAATTACCTTAGTTTCTAAGTTTTTACTTACAACAAAAGGTAATTGACACGATTAAAAGATTGATGTCTTATCTCAAGTCTAGGAGTGTCGAAGTAATATATAACCCGGCAAGACCGGGGTCGAACCATAGGGAAGTGAACTATATATATTACAAATAATATATATATTTAATAAAACAAAGAGTTTATGAGAATTTTATAATATAAACTCTTTTTATTACTCAACTGGAAACCACACACAAAGGAGGTTCCAATCGAATTATAAATTGTTAACATGATTACATTAATTATCTTATTCGAATAATATCAATACTTGTAAATATTGTCAGGTATTCATAATGTTAATTTATGTTAACAACAAATCAAAGTTCCTTTCATAGCACAGGTGTCGACTATACCATACAGTTGGACTATGAAAGTGCCAAGTATTTGTTGTACTAAAGGTTATACAATATAAATCTAGATTAACCATTTAACAAACAAAGTATTAAAGTGAATAAGATAACAAATAGAAAACATGTTAGTATCAAACATTAAAATCCATGTGTGAGTTTATATTATACTTATCCTTACACCATTAGTGTAACATTTTTACATTGACATAATATACTTAGCTAAACATGATTAATAAGAGAAACATAAACAAACCAGATAAAAACATAGTTATGATGAAAAGTATAAACAAGAGATTAATGAGAGCAAAATTTAAACATTATAAAAATACAAAGAAAGAAAGCAAGAATATAATCTTGATCTGAAAACTAAGATGCTTAAATGCATGGCAAATGCCTCCTTTTATAAGCCAAAACTCAGAACTATTGATATGATGACTAATTGTTGAGTGGGTGGTTACATCTTGACTTGGTGATAATCCTTATCTTCTTGTCTGAACACAACATCATTGCTACCATCAGAATTTGAATAGATAGTCTTCATGAAAGTTCTGGGAAATTATCTCAACTTTCCAACAAAATAAGAATCGGCGCATTTGGACTTCTAAAACTCGAGTTATGGACTAAACACTGAACAATGTCTGGGCTGCATGACAGATTCCGACTTCTCTGCTGTTGCTACCATTTAAACTCGAAAATGGCACTTTTAAATCTTAGACTCTCATAAAAGTTTTAGACCTATGTCTTAGCTTTTCATACATATAAACCAAACCTAAATCCAAGTTCTATAGCTTCACTTATGATCCAATAGCCGAATGGTGTTTTAGTTTGAACTGAACCAGCATCTCTTTTCTAAACTTAGCCCTCTCTTTGTCTTCTCAATTTCAGTAGTTAAACTCATCAATCAATCCTTTGATTCATGTGATAGGCCTGTATTTAAGATGAACATTTACCATAAATTAAAAGTATCTTATATTATTATACATGTTATTATAAAACATGCTCTAGTTAAAGAGTTATTGATACTTCAAATGCAAAATGATGATATAAAACCTTGATAAAAATACACTTTTAAGTACAACCCCCAACCAGACAACCCCCAACTAGCTTATTACTAAGCCCTAGTAATCAAAGCATTAAAATAGAAAAACAATTTGCAAGTTCCACAAAGCAAGGCATTCATCATTCAATTTCCATTAATCTATTCAGATAAACAAACTCTCATTCAATTTATATGTCTGCTCAGTACCTCTTTTCCAAGATATTAATAAACCTTTCTTTTGTGTTCAATAAATCAATACATGGTTATGGGGCTTTACTTGGAAGAAAATAAAATTTTGTTCTAATGTTTAAGGTTAACTTCCTTGGGTTGAGATGATTATCTTTTTTTTAAGTAATAATTTATAACACAATATATTTTGAACCCATGTAGCGAGCTTTAGGCTAATGACTCCCATACCAGTTGGTCTTAGGGCATTAGATGTTGAGACACCCCTTCGAGCTTAATAACTCGGGTTACAAATACTAAAATGTAGATAGTGCAATATTTGATTCCCTTAAGCTTTCTCCTCAACCCATGTAACAAGCAATGAGCCAATAGCTCCCAAGTTAGTTGACTTTAGGTAATTAGGTGTTAAAACACCCCTTTGGGCTTAATTGCTTAGGTTAGGAAGACTACGAAACCAAACTTATCTACATTTTTATTTATTTATTTATTTATATTTATTATCATTTTTTTCTGTTTTTTTTCAAATTATATACTATCCCTTTCCCTTAGTTCTTGCCTTTAACAAAAGAACATAAATAATGTAATAATCCAATGTGCAACCCATAATTATATTTTAAAATGTGTGTGTGAAAATGAAGGTTTAAGAATACTTGTTAAATAAGTATATGAGCAGAATCAAGTGATAACAATGCGAGAGTTTGTAAATCTAAATATTTCATGAGAAGTATGTGATAGACCTTGTTATGAATATTGTAAATAACCATTAAAAAATATTTACTAAGATGCGTCTCAAGAGTCAATAAAATTCTCCCTTATTCTGTCATCCTAGTAATAACAGTTTTGTCAAATGATTTTATTAAAAACAAAAGCAGTTAGTTAGTTAGTTATTTTTTTTTTCAACTACTACCTCTCCCCCCAACCAAAATGAAACATTGTCCTCAATGTCCTAAGACAGAAAGATAGAATATAGAAGACATCACCTGAAACAACGAACACTGACAAACCTGAAACACACTTAAACAAATATAAAAAACAACAAAACATAAATATTATGCTATTAATAAAACCAAAAGACACACGTTTTTACAAACTAAGGTTTAAATTATAGTTGTGATTGTGGCTCACATCTACCCTTGGTTTTACATCCAAGAATGGCTTAAACGCCCTCTATAGGTCGATGATAGGCTTCCTATCCAATTTTCTTAAAAATTGGCAAACATGGTGTTTTTTAGTCAGATTCCCAAAACTATGATGAGCATGTTCTTTATGAAAATATGGTCATAAATCATGAATTGCACGATGCACATCTCTACTATAATGAGACTTAAGAGTCAATAAAAGATTATCTAAAGACTCTTTATGTTTTGAAATAAATCCCACCTTTTGACAATTTTCATAGGTTTTTCAGAATGCATGTGAGTCTTGAACATGGTGGGCTAATAAAATCCACTTTGTAATATTTTTACAGTTTTCTTTCTTGATGAGAAATGACCCCCATATACCTCGGAATGATAAAATTTCATGACACTACTTACCTCATTGTCAAGAATGCATCTTTGATATATTTGATTAGGATAATATTTGAATAAGTAAGGGTCATCCCAATAAAAGTTCTACACGTCGCTCAAAAACTTTCTTTTGTCTTGGGTATCCAAATGAGCTGGCAAAAATCATGAAGCAAGAAAATTATTAATATTAGCAGACCAAGGTATTGAAATAAGAAAAAGTAAAGATTCATCAGAAAAGTAATCATCAATTGGTGTGATGTCAGATGTCGAATCTATTGTCAATTTTAACAAATGATCCACAACAACATTTTCGTGCCTTTTTTATCCTCAATTTCTTCCTATTTGAAAGTTTCAAAGATTTCAGAATAATGATTGACTTCCCTTTGTTTGGTCATGGCATGGGGAAATGAAAGCACTGGTGGGGAATCAGTCTTTTCTTTGCAATATTCAGGTTTAACCCCTTCCTTACCCTCAAAGATTGACTTATCATCTTTCTTACAAGGTTCAAGAATGGGTTTTTCAATAACCTTACCATTGTGGAGAGTAATGACTAATTGGACTTGATCCATGTGTTGGCTTCTAGAACTACTTGCATTTACATTGTATTGCCCCTTGGGATTTTGCTGTGGTTGAAATGGAAACTTACATTTCTCTTGAAAACTGAGAGTAGATGTGAATTTTGCAAGAGTATCTTTCAAATCAGCCATAGTATGAGCATTTTGAGTGTTGATTATCTCTTGCTTTTCAATGAATACATGCAAAGTTTCCTCAAGATTTCTTCTAGGAAGGGGAACATAAGGAGATGCATAACCATGAGAATTTTGGAAATTATGGTGTGCTTGAAACGGTGGCTATGAAGTTTGTGCATTACTCTTCCAACTGAAATTTGGGTGATCTCTCTAACTAGGATTGTACGTTTGCGAGTATGAATTATGACTTGGCATTTGGAAATTGTTTAAAACATTGGCTTGTTTATGGAGACATTCCTTAAAAGAAGGCTAAGTTAGACAATCATTGGTAGAGTGTTCATTAGTTTCACAAATTTGACACATAATTTCTTGAACATATTTTAATTGACCAATCTTTTTCAATTCCAGTGCCTTGATTTTTCTAGTTAAAGATGCAAATTTGGCTTGAAGGTCATGATCTTCTTTAAGGTTATACATGCCTCTACTAGATGTATGAGGTTGAGTTTTATTTGGTGCCTCATAAGTGCCTATAGTGTTCTAATTTTGAGCATTTTCAGCTAACAAATCTAGGTACTCCATTGCTTTATCAGGGTCTTTATCTTCAAAAGTTCCATTGCACATCAATTTTACCATTTATCTATCTTTAGGTGTTAACCCTTCATAAAAATGTGAAACCAATCTCCATGTTTCAAAACCATGATGAGGGCAAGTATTAAGAAAATCTCGATACTTATCCCAACATTGGTAAAATATTTCTCCTGATTTTTGAGTGAATGTGGTGATTTGTCTTTTGAAAGAGTTGGTTCTGTGAGACGAAAAAAAACTTCTTTAGAAATTATTGTTGCATTTCATCCCAAGCATGAATGGATCTGACCTAAGATTTTATAGCCATGTTTTAGCCTTTATCTTTAAATAAAAAAGGAAAAAGCTTTAATCTGATGATGTTCATGCTACAATTTAAGTCATTATAGATGTTACAGACTTCCTTAAATTCTCTCAAATGCAAGTATGGATTTTCTAGATCTAAGCCATGAAAAGAAGGTAAAAGTTGAATAATGCTTGGCTTAAAATTAAAATGAGATGCATTATGAGGAAAAATTATGCATGATCGCGCACTTGTTCTTGTTGGATTCATGTAGTTTCTAAGTGTTCTAACTTGATTATTCTCATTATGAAGCGACTAATTATCCTCTTCAACCATGTTTTTTGAAAATGATGAGGATTTCCTAGAAAGTCTACCACTTAATGTGCATGTCCAAACTCTCATGCAAGTGCAGAAAAAAAAAAGAAAAAGAAGAAAAAGAAAAAGAAGAAACAAAGATTAGAAAAACAAATCAAAATGAAATGAAAAGAAAATATATAATTTATACAATAACTTACCTCCCCAGCAACGGCGCCAAAAACTTGACATGATCAAAAGATTAATGTCTTATCCAAGTGCAAGAGTGTCGAAGTAATAAATAACCTGACAAGACCAGGGTCAAACCATAGGGAGATGAACTATATAAATTACAAATAATATATATATTTAATAAAAAAAGAGTTTATGAGAATTTTATGGGATATTGATGTAATGATTAAACAAGGATAAAACAATTGTCAAGGTTAGAAGATCCACTAATGGTATTTCAAAGAAGTATAGTATAAACTCTTTTTATTACTCAATTGAAAACCACACACAAAGGAGGTTCCAATCGGATTATAAATTGTTAACATGATTACACTAGTTATCTTATTTGAATAATGCTAATACTTGTAAATGTTGTCAGGTATTCATGATGTTAATTTATGTTACCAGCAAATCAAGTTCCTTTCAAAGAATAGGTGTTGGTTATACCATACAGTTAGGCTATGAAAGTGCCAAGTATTTGTTGTACCAAGGGTTATACAACATAAATCTAGATTAACCATTTAACAAACAAAGTATTAAGAGTGAATAAGATAACAAATACAAAACATGTTAGTATCAAACATTAAAGTCCATGTTGAGTTTATATTATACTTATCCTTGTACTATTAGTATAACTTTTTCACATTGACATAATAAACTTAGTTAAACATTGTCATAACCCAATTTTAGCCCTTTGACTTTTAATTTAATTTTTACAGGGTTTAAAATGAAAAATTAAAAGATCAAAGATTTATTTCGATGAAAAGTGTGATTTGTCAACTTCCGTGAAAATTAAGGACTACAATGTGCTTTTATCATTCTATCTTTATCTTCAAGATAATCCCTATCTTCAAGATAATCTTTATCTTCGAGATAATTCTTATCTTTAAGATAATGATAGTTATCCGCTTTCAAATTTGATTCTTAATCAAATTCAAACTTCAAAAAAGAGAATGAGTTTGATTGAAACTTGGTTTCTCATAAGCGAAGGGACTCTGGCACTATAAATACAGATCTCAAGGTATGAAAAACGGGGGAGAGGAGGACGATTAGAGAGAAACCCTAAAAAGAAAACTCTAGAAGAAAGCCATTACCCGAAACCTAAAAAAAAAAATAAAAAAGGACATTAAAAAAAAAACAGAGCAATACAGACCGAAAACCAGAGCAAAAACCCAGACCCAATTTCAAAAGGAGATGCTCTCGACCTCTTCTTCGGTGGCTCCAATTTCAAAGGCATTGTTTTTATTGCTTGAGAAGGAGCGAACAAAAAAAAAACAAAAGGGAGCATACAGCAGAGACAGAAACAGAGAAGGAGAGAAGTTAGCTTTGGCCAATCAACACATCTCCGCCATTGTCTTCGTCATCAAGCTCCAGCACCAGGCAGACATTGAGAGAGACAAGGAGAACAAGAGAAGCAAAAAAGACTATAGGCAGGGAAAGCAAGAAAGAGGCAGGCTGATCAGCAACCGCGCGCCTTCGCCTCCAGCAAACCAGGTAAGCGGCTTTTACTTCTTCATTTTGTTGCAGCTAATTAGCATTTACACCGTGCAAGTGAATTTTAATTCACTTGCACAGTGTAGCGACACGCGTGCGTTAAAGCACGCGTGTTGCTTAGCCCAGCCAGGTCACTGGCTTGGGCCAGTGACCGGGCCGGGCTGGCTGAGTCCAGCCCACATGGGCTGAGCAGCCCCAAAAAAATAGAAAAATAAAAAATAGAAAAATAAAAAGTAAAAAAATAAAAAACAAAGATGTGTGTATGTATAAATAAAAAATAAATATGAATTTATTGTTTTTATTCATTGACGCCAGAGTCAGAATAAAAATATTGATTCACATTTATTTCATTGTATTTTATTTAAATTACATAAAAATAAAAAAATATGCATGCAAAAATAAAATAAAATAAAGTAAATTTATTGGTTTATTCACTGATGCCAGAGTCAGGAATAAAGATACTGATGTAAATTTATTTTATTTTATTTTATTGTATTTTACTTTTATTTAGTTACATAAAAAATGTGTATGCGTAAAAAAATAAATTTATTTGATTTGTTTATTCACTGACGCCAGAGTCAAGAATAAAAAAATACGGATTTAAATTTATTTTATAGCTACGTACTATTTATCAACGCCAGAGTTGGAAATATTTGTAGTTAAATATTCACTGGCGCCAGAGTCAGGAATATTGCACGCAAACCATCATAGCATAAACCAACAAAACATTAGCAATTTATGACAAAACCAGCAATGCAGCCTGCCTCAGGCAGGACGTTTAAGGGGTGATAATATCTTCTCTTTTGCGACTAGTCAGGGTTCCTAGTAACCATAATACTAGGTGGCGACTCCTTAAACAAAGAATATCCCCATTAAAGAACAGGATGCAAGAAATTTGTTCTTTTTCAAAGATTTAATTTTTAAGGCCGCCGCAATGTTGAGTGTGACAAACATGATTAAGAAGAGAAACATAAACAAACTAGATAAGAATATAATTATGATGAAAAGCATAAACAAGAGATTAATGAGAGCAAACCTTAAACATTACAAAAATACAAAGAAAGAAAGCAAGAATATGATCTTGATCTGAGAACCAAGATGCCTAAATGCATGGCAAATGCCTCCTTTTATAGGCCAAAATTCAGAACTATTGATTTGATGACTAATTGTTGAGTGGGTGGCCACATCTTGACTTGGTGACAATCCTTATCTTCTTGTCTGAACATAACATCATTGCTAACATCAGAATTTGAATAGATAGTCTTCATGAAAGTTCTGGGAAATTATCTCAGCTTTCCAACAAAACAAGAATCGGCGCATTTGGACTTCTAAAACTCGAGTTATGGGCTGAACACTAAACAGTGTCTGGGCTGCAGGACAGATTTCAACTTCTCTGTTGTTGCTACCATTTGAACTCGATGAAACTTTTAAATCTTAGACTCTTCATGAAAGTTTTAGGCCTATGTCTTAGCTTTCTATATATATAAACCAGACCTAAATCCAAGTTCTACAGCAGTTATGATCCAATAGCCGAATGATGTTCTAGTTTGAACTGAATCAGCATCTCTTTTCTAAGTTTAGCCCTCTCTGTCTTCTCAATTTTAGTAGTTTAACTCATCAATTAATCCTTTGATTCATGTGATAGGCCTGCATTTAAGATGAACATTTACCATAAATTAAAGGTATCTTATATTATTAGATATGTTATTATAAAACATGCTCTAGTTAAATAGTTATTGATACTTCAAGTGTAAAATAATGATATAAAACCTTGATAAAAATGCACTTTTAAGTACTAATCAGTAATTTCTCAGAAGTCTACTACACATACCAACCAAACTATATCATCAACAAAAAAAATGTTCTAAAGTTAACTAACATCCTCCTTGCTACTAAGATGAACCTGAAAATTTGTTTAATACAAAACATAATTAAATCACATAATAAAATATAATCTCATGTAATTTTAGGTCCCTATCCTTCCTTTTCTTCTTTAACAAAACACAACTTCATTGAATTCAAGGTTACACCTTACACCAAAATTTTCAATTCTAATTCTCACATTCACTCTACTGTCTAGAACTATGCATTTATCCCATAATAGGAACCAAAACCCTTAACTAGGATAATAAATTACAAAGCCCAAAACAACACTAATCTTTAACTAGAACTACAAATTCACATTGTCTAAAAACAAGACACTAGTTCCTACACTAAGACAATTAGCTCACACTGCCCAAAACTCGGTGCTAGTTGAAAACTAGCTCACACTACCTAAAACTAGGCGTTAATCTTTACACTAGGACAATTAGCTCAGACTGTCCAAAACTGAGCACTAGTTCCTTAATCAGGACAACTAGCTCACACTTGATATCAAATTGCAAAATTCACAATTAAAAAAAAAAAAAAGGTTTTGAATTATAATAATAAAATAATTCAACTAATGTAGGGTGCTTACAATCTACCTGGATTTTGTACTCAACTAGCGATCCCCTGCTATTGAAGAGTGTTTGTGGCTCACCTGTATTAACAGGTACTCATATTATTATTATTATTATTAAATCATACACCTGATTTATTACTTCAATATTACTTATTGACATAATAAATCAATATATTGATTAATTCAATTCAATAATTCATTTTGATAATCTTTATCGATAAAATTAATCAATATATCAATTAATTCAACCTAATAATTGATCCTGATAATTCTTATCGACATAATAAATCAACACATCAATTAATTCAATTTAATAATTCATTTCGATTATCATAACTCATTTCTGGGTTATTCTCCTAAAATTTACCGTATTTCCTTGTAAAAAAAAAGAAGCAAAAATAACAAGAAAACTAGCAATGTGGTAAAAGCTGGCTGAGGAAGGTTCCAAATATATATAGAAGAATAAAGTTAGAGTTTCGGATGAAATTGGGAGCTTAATCATACCATATCCTACCTAAAACTAAATTATCTTATTTGAGTAATGTCAATACTTGTAAATGTGGTCAGGTATTTATGGTGTAACTTATGTTAACAACAAATCAAGTTCCTTTCATAGCACAAGTGTCGGTTATACCAAACAGTAGGCTTTGAAAGTGCCAAGTATTTGTTGTACCAAGGGTTGTACACCACAAATCTAGATTAACCATTTAACAAGCAAGGTATTAAAAGTGAGTAAGATAATAAATACAAAACATGTCAGTATCAAACATTAAAGTCCATGTTGAGTTTATATTATACTTATTCTTACACCATCAGTGTACCATTTTCAACTTGAAAAAATTAACTTAGCTAAATATATTTGTTGTTACTCATTTTTGGACCCCACGTGCTAGAGATAATGTATACCTCTTTCGAACCAAGTGCAAGAGTGTAGCTCATATTTCCTGGAAATTTGACAAAAATGGAGAGAGAAATATTTATTTATTTATTTATTTATTTTATTTTTTTCTTTTTCCGAAACCCTGTTTGAGCTGTTTTCTGCTTCTCTTTATCCTTCCCCTTTGCTGCCAAAATCATCAGGTTTTCTTAGACTGACTAGGGGTCTTCATAACGCTAAATTCATTCCTTCGTTATCTTGTTTTTAAGGTTGAATAAATCCCTCAGAATTTGCACTAAAAAAATAGTTCTGCTACTGTCGCAATTTTTTGTTTCAACTTAGGCTCTGATTCTGACTCAGTTTCGTACGATATCTGACCATCCTAGGTATATTCTGTCGCTCATTACATGTTGAAAAATTGACGTACACCTTTATTAGGTCCTAGGGATCATTGTTCTTAGAGCAGATTCTCAATTAGATTTGGATGCTTAGTATTGTCAGGTCAAGAACCTTTTTGACCAACTAGATTACTACCAGTTTCTGCTCTGTAAAAAGATTTTATCTCACTTCGACTCCTTCATCAAAGTTGTAGTCCTAGACGCGTAGATGAATTTGAGCTTTTGAATCACTTGATTTCAATATTAGAGGCTCAAGATGTTCCCATTTGAATATCTAACGTGAAGGCAGAGAATTCTACCGCGAGAAGGATATTGACCCGAGTCTGCACTAAAGAAACTCTATTTTTAGCCTAGTTTTGTGATGTTTGTTCTTAGTTCATACTCTCAGTCATATCAGGATTCTCGGCATTCGTAAGTTTTTGAGTTAGACCCAGAGATCCCTTTTGACCAACTAGATTACTGCCAGTTTCTGTTCTGTAAAAAGATTTTATCTCACTTCAACTCCTTCATCAAAGTTGTAGTCCTAGACGCGTAGATGAAT
>Ga0325404_1000241_pt1 | contig 53290 bp, 27 predicted proteins | sample PopdelMetagenome_18_FD_205664 | JGI IMG/M metagenome (GOLD analysis project Ga0325404, IMG submission 205664) | Populus deltoides microbial communities from Bellville, Georgia, United States - Xylem-Control-R1 | ecosystem: Host-associated > Plants > Phyllosphere > Stem > Wood/Secondary xylem...
AAATAAATTTATTATTATTTATTAACAAATATAGTTATTGATTTATTTTATTAAATTCAATTTGCATTTATATTTTATCTCGAAGGTAAAAAAACAAAAAATAATTTGGAGACCATTAGTATTAAAGAGATATGTTTCATCTCTTAATTCTTTTATTTCGAAGCATAAATCTAACATTTTAATAATTTTATCTTGTTTAATACATTGTATTAATGATCGAAATAGGAGATAAGCTGACCAATCCAATATTTTTAAAAAAGGTGTGTGGTCAAAAACGAGGGAGCAACGAAAACTACAAGTAATGAACGAAAGGGCAAAATGGAGATATAAGAAATGGTGTCGCTGTCTTGCCGTTGACGGGAATTAAATGGTTGCACACAGATTTTGGCACGTGGTGTTTGGAGACTTGTGATTAACAAATCCCCCGGGTTTTCCGATTACCTTCTCAGGTGCTGTTCTGTCATAATCATAAAGATTCAAGGCTATTCCTGTCACTTCGCTATAAACTTCCCGTGACAGCGTACGCCCCCAATCCTCTCTCTCCTCTCTCCATCCCTAACTCAGAGAGAAGAAAACCATTTAAAAAGGGTATAACATTTATGGATTGATAATGAAATATATGATTATAAGATTTCACATAAAATTCAATAAAAATAGTAAGCGAATAATTTATTTTTGTATTTTAAAACCCAAGTATCAGTAAATTATAGGAAAAATATTTTAGATTAATGTTATTATCCAATTTTTATCATCTTTTCACAAAATAATTAAACAGGCATGCTTGTGTTACATTTATGTGTGCAATTAAAGATTATATGATTTTTCCTTAGCTATAAAATCTATGATTATTATTTTTAGAAACATAACATAATCACATGAAATTTTGAGAAATGTTCGCCTGACCTTGATATAATATTTGCCATTTCTCTTATTTTCTCTCTCTAATTTATAACAAAACACTACCTTTTTTTTTCCTGAATATTTTTAAAGTGCTAGGACCAATTGACTGTTTAATAATATGATTAATGATTTTTAAAATTTTTTAATATTAATACATTAAAATTATGAAAAAAAATTAAAAAATAAATTATATATATATTTAAAAAAAAAACAATTTGAAAGTACAAGCTAAAACGAGTCTTAAATTAAGTGTTTGGAAGCAGGAGATAATCGCTTACCACCTAACTTGTTATTTAAGTTGTGAATATAATTTATTTATTTATATTTGTGTTTGTAATTTTAAAAAAATTTAAAATTTTTAATTTTTTACTATAAATTAATATTTTTTTAATGTTTTTAAATCATTTTGATGTATTGATATCAAAAATAATTTTTAAAAAATAAAAAAATATTATTTTGATATATTTCTAAATAAAAAACACTTTAAAAAACAGCCACAACCACACTTACATAAAAAAAAATATTTAATTTTAATATTAAAAAATTCATCCAAAAATACTTTTAACCATAAAAAAATTCTTCTACCATCCAGAATTCTTTTGCCAGTCAAGTTTTAAATAAATGATATTCACTTCGAAGATGTGAATCAAAATATCCGCACAAGAATTTTTTCTTTTTAAACTCTCCATAAAATTTAATCCGATTCAATCCAAGAAGATTTTACACCAATATCAAACAAATAATAAACAAATACTAAATTAAAGTTATTAAACTTAATATAAATTCAGATCAAAAATTTAATAAGTTAATCTAAAATAACTAAATCAATTTAAAATAATATTTTTAATTTTTTTTAAATAATATGATATTATTTTTATTTTTAAAAAATTAAATTATATTTTAAATAAATGAATCAAGTCAAAGCTAATTTGTCGGGTTAAATGAATTTGATAAAATTAATTTTCACTCGATTTAATTTATATTTTTTTAAAATATAGCCTAAGTTAAGTTCTAGATTATTTAATAATCAAATTAGGTTCTGAAATATGTTTAATAACATTAATTGTATGTTTGATATTATATTGCATGATATTTTTTTAAAATATTTTTTATTTAAAAATATATTAAATATTCATTTTATTTTTTTTAAATAAATTATATTTTTAAAACACGTAAAAAATAATAGAAGCTAAACTCCAGACATTCACTAAAACACTTGATTAAAATGAATTGCTGTGATGCAGTATCAATTAAATATAATAATAAGTGTACAAAGAGTCCATCATCTTCGGTCGCTGTCTGTAAATCACAGTGATATCTCTATGATTAATAATTAAATTAACAATATATAAAAACCCTAACTACCTCATACTCTCCCTCACTCAGTCCCCCCCTACCTCCTCTTTGCTTCTACCAGACACCATCTTTCCCTCCTTTTCTCCTTCCTTTGCTAAATAATGCAAATGAAAATGGCAATGGCAATGACAATGTTCATCAGCATCTAAACCCGCATTTGCTTTTGCTGTCTTAATGTGAACAAGTTATTTATTTATTCCTCTTCTTTGTAAGTGAATATCTACTTTTTTTTGGGTTATTTTATTTGATGGGATCTTTCTTTACTACCAAAAAATGTAGATTCTTTGCTTGTTTAGGTTCTTGATAGATAGATTTGACTTTGTTGCTGCAGATTCAGTTGCTTTTTTTTTTTGGTTTGGAGTGTCGAGTAATGTAAGTAAAGAGAGCGACAGCTAGCTGCCGCTGTACTTTGATCAGCACAGCTTCTTTCTCTCTATTTGGTAAGTGATATTAATTAATGTTTAGTTTGGTGATTGGTTTTCAAGCTTGGAAGTATCTACTTGTGGTAATCGAGAACTGATGATTTCATTCTTTAAAATAGTTTGTCTTATTTAGAAATGCTTGTGTAAGTAATCTGATCGATTGTAGAAAGTGTTTTTCTTTTCTTTTAAGGGGTTTGTGGTTTTTTTTTTCCTTTCTTCAAGTGGTTGAGATTTGGGTTGTTTCTAATTAATTATTTAATTAATTAATGAAATGTTTCGACGAGGAAAATTTGTCATACTTCTGAGTATTATTTTATTTTCTTCGGTCAAAAAAATATAAAAGAGAAACTGGGTTGTCATGATTTTTTAGATTTCGAGTGTTATTGGTGTTACAATATGGAGTTGACTGGTTTTTTATTGTGTTGGATGGAGCAGGTACCGTGGGAGATAATAGAAGTTGGCAGGCAGTGAAAATGAGGGTGGTGGAGTTTTGGCGTACAGTGCTTTTCTTATTTGCTTTGTTGATAAATGGGAAAGCAGAGGTGTATATTGTGACCATGGAGGGAGAGCCTGTCATAAGTTATACAGGAGGTATCCCTGGTTTTGAAGCCACTGCTGTGGAATCTGATGAGAAGCTTGACGCCACCAGGTAGGTACTTCCGAGTTGCAAGTTTCTTTGCTTTTGTGTACTTGTAGCGTTGTTATACTAATTTTCAATAATGGGAAACGTGTTGTATAGTCGAAACATCCTAGTGAAATTACTATCTGGAATTTTAATTTACTGGTTGTTTTTCGAATAATCGTAATGTGTTTGCTGTGGCCGTGTACTTCATGCTCACAGTTTGATATGGATCATAAAGGTTGATAAGTCATATACCTCTTCACCAGTTGCAGGCCATTAATAATATCTTGGAAAGGAAGTCGGGATAGAAATAAAGGGCACGTAAAGACTGTGCGCTGCGTGTTTCCTGTCCCATGTTTATGTTCTGTTTGCATCTCATTTTCTAAGCATTGACTGTCTTTATGGTCAGCTGATTTTGGTAGACTATAACTGCTTTGGGAATTTAGTATAAATCCTATTCGAATTGCTTCCCAGTAGAATTAAACGACCATTGGTTGTGAAAAGATTCAAACATATGCATGCATCTAGTCATCCCGTCAAGCATTTAATCCTTGACTTTTTGAACAGTTTATTTGCAGCTAGTAGCTCATCTGATATGAGGATGTTCTCACCAGCCTTAGTGTCTATCATGATTCAATTAGTGGTTCATGTACCTTATTCAGTCAAATCTAATTAGGTTCCTTGTTGTTTTGCACTGTCTTATGTGTTACCTTGCACTGTGATATTTTGTTTTTGATAAAAGATCGTCACACCATGATTGATAAAGGAATAAATGGAATTGGTTGAAACTGTTTCACTTGACTTATTCACTCTCTATCTTTGGGCCATTTTTCAGTCAATTGGTCACGTCCTATGCCCAGCACCTTGAACAGAAACATGATATGCTTCTTGATTCATTGTTTGACCGTGGGACCTACAAGAAACTCTACAGCTATAAGCATCTTATAAATGGCTTTGCGGTTCATACTTCCCCTGAACAGGTGAAACTATGAATTACTCTCTCTGTACATTTGTCTCTATGATATTCTTAAAAGGATGATATATTATTTTCTTTCTATTTTTGTATCCTTACATTGTTCCCATATATTAGTAGGCAGAAACCCTGAGGCGTGCCCCTGATGTGAAATCTCTGGAGAGAGATTGGAAGGTGAGGAGACTTACAACACACACCCCACAGTTTCTGGGGCTTCCAACCGGAGTTTGGCCAACAGGGGGTGGCTTCGACAAGGCTGGAGAAGACATTATAATAGGATTTGTAGACTCAGGAATTTTTCCACGCCATCCAAGTTTTGGATCTCCCAGCAGTGACCCATATGGGCCTCTTCCAAAGTACCGAGGAAAGTGTGAAGTGGATCCTGATACCAAGAGAGAATTCTGTAATGGAAAGATCATTGGAGCCCAACATTTTGCTGAAGCTGCAATTGCAGCTGGGGCATTTAATCCTTCCATTGATTTTGCTTCTCCCATGGATGGAGATGGGCATGGAAGGTTAGAACCTATGCCATCTTTATATGCAATTTCCATATAAAACTGTGATGCAATATAATCCTTTAATTTTTTTTTTCTGACTGGAATTTTAACCTGTTACGATTGCTTGCATGACAAGAAGCTCAATTAATGGTTTCACAAAGTGAAAATCTTTTATGCTTGCATGCTGTGTGGGTTAGCACATACTAATGAAGAAACTTTCAATTGGCTTGCAATACCTATTAGAGAATGCTATAAATTTGATGGAAGGGTGCACATGAAAGGAAAAAAAAACTATTTTCATTTGGACCTGGAGAACAGGAAACATATATGGTAAAAAAAATTCAATCTAATACTTTTTCCTTGGTTTTTTCTGTAACTTGATTCCAGTCACACAGCAGCTATTGCAGCTGGAAATAATGGTATCCCTGTGAGAATTCACGGCCATGAATTTGGGAAAGCAAGTGGGATGGCTCCTCGTGCTAGGTGAGCAGAATAACAACTTCAATTAGTCATATTCCCTTCGAAATTTTAATATCATGTCCTTTTTTGATATGACAAGTGATCTTATTTATGACCAGGATTGCTGTGTACAAGGCACTCTATAGGCTTTTTGGAGGCTTTATTGCAGATGTGGTAGCTGCTATTGATCAGGTGTGCTCTCATTTAGTTGCTAACCACCCATAACAGATTTGAGGATACTGTTCATAACTTGTTGCTTTTCTGGTTGTCTTGTAACCTCAAGTCTTGCACCAGAATATTGCTTGTAATCTTATCCTTGTTACAGTACAATCACCACCTTCAGGGTGCTGAGATATGATAGACTTTTTTTGTGGCCATATATATCCTCCCATCTCAATGACAAGCGAGCAACAATGTGTGGTTTAAATATCTATGAGTGCTTGGTAGCCATTTACAAAGAAAAGGCTTCTCTTCTTGATTTTTGTCACTAGAAAAATCTTCTTGGTGTATCTCCCGTTAAATTGAGTTTAAAAAAGTGACACCTGCCTTGGATTTGAAATTCTATGTTGAAATGGAAAAAAAAAAGATATTATTTTTTTGGTCTACTATCAACATGATATTAGAAAGGATACCAATTTCCCATCAGTGCTACATCTTTTGATGGTTATCTCTTTATTGAACAACTTTAATGTGCAAAAACTCTTGTGAATAGGCTGTTCATGATGGAGTGGATATACTCAGCCTCTCAGTGGGTCCAAATAGCCCTCCAGCAACCACCAAGACAACATATTTGAACCCTTTTGATGTTACACTTCTTGGAGCTGTGAAAGCAGGTGTATTTGTTGCACAGGCAGCTGGAAATGGTGGTCCTTTTCCAAAAACTCTGGTTTCTTATAGCCCTTGGATAACATCTGTGGCCGCTGCAATTGATGACCGGAGATACAAGAACCATCTGTACCTAGGAAATGGCAAAGTTTTACCTGGAATTGGTTTGTCACGTAAGTTTTACACTTAAGCTTTTGGTTCTAACTTGATAGCCTTTGAGAAGAGATGCTGCATAATGTGGGGGTACTGTTGAGAAAGAATGTCAGTACAAAAACTAAATGTGGCAACTATAAATTTTCCCAACCTATTCTTTTCATATTGCATTTTTTATGGGAGATTGAATAGAATAGTAATTTTGTCCTTTGTTATAGTGGATCATGCGCTAGTTTCATGTTTTTGTTTTTTTTTCCTTCTCTAGCTGCCTTTTCCATTTGTTTTTAGCTTTATGTTTCATTGATATACTGACATTCTTCTGCCTATGGTTGAAATCTTCTATAGCTCCATGTAAGAATCAAATGGTACCCTCTTTTCTAGTGAAATCAAGTGTGAAAATGAATTGCCGGAAAGGTTTATCGTGATTGACCAAAGACAATTCACCATAGAAATGATTTCTTTTATCATTTTAATAGCAAGTTTGGAGTAATTTACTTTACTGGTTTTTCTTTTCTTTTCATATATGAACTTAAGCAGCCACAATGAGGGACGGACATTCATGTGGTGTTGGATGATTAAATTATGTTTCATTAACTCTTTTTTTATGTCCTCCCTTCAAGCTAAAATCTTTCTTTAATTTTTGCTTTTCGGATTTGTTATCTTTTCAAATTGTTAAAACCTGTTTCGAAAGTTGTCTCAAATGATTCTTGTTTGCCACTAAGCTTATCCAGCTTTTGTTGAAAATTTATTTTGTATAGCTTCTTTGGCAGAGCGTCATTGTAAAAGTAGCTCCCTGACCCAACTGCTATGGGTGCATGCTGGGGATATTTAAGTAGCCAGTCATCTTTGGATATACCTAGTGAGTAAACAATAGTTCACGGCTTTATCTACTGTTCTACAAGCTAAAATTTAGTTCAAGGAAAATTCATTGAGAAGTCTAGAAGCAACTGGAAATCTTCTGAAGCTTCTGTGTTGTCATATTCTAGCCTCGAGGAATGAGTGGATTTCATGACCAACTTTAGAGACATGCTGCTGATGAACTAAATTTAAATATTCCTCAACCCAACAATTTACTAACATAAGAGCGTATTGTGAACATGTGCTCTAATATAGTCCAACAATTTACCATCACAATTTCTTTGGATATACCTAGTGAGTAAACAATAGTTCACGGCTTTATCTACTGTTCTACAAGCTAAAATTTAGTTCTAGGAATATTCATTGAGAAGTCTAGAAGCAACTGGAAATCTTCTGAAGCTTCTGTGTTGTCATGTTCTAGCCTCGAGGAATGAGTGGATTTCATGACCAACTTTAGAGACATGCTGCTGATGAACTAAATTTAAATATTCCTCAATCTAACAATTTACTAACATAAGAGCTTATTGTGAACATGTGCTCTAATATAGTCCAGCAATTTATCATCACAATTTCTTGATCTTGTTTATTTCAATTTGTAATTAATCTCACGGTCTGGTTCTTCAATTTATAGTTATTGCTTTAGGCATGCTGTAGCTAGTAATTGCGTAGCAGCTGATAATTATCCACCAGTATCTGGATTCAAAATCTGAAATAGGTCCAATGGATTTCTGCAGCTTCTACACATCCAAATCAAACATACACCTTGGTTGCTGCAAACGATGTATTGCTGGATTCTTCAGTGATGAAGTACAGTCCTTCAGACTGCCAAAGACCAGAAGTATTGAACAAGAACTTGGTAGAGGGGAATGTTCTTATCTGCGGCTATTCCTTTAATTTTGTTGTTGGTACTGCATCCATCAAGAAAGTCTCAGAAACAGCCAAGAGTCTTGGTGCAATTGGATTTGTTCTTGCCGTGGAAAATGTTTCTCCTGGAACGAAGTTTGATCCTGTCCCTGTTGGTATTCCTGGAATTCTAATCACGGATGTTACCAAGTCAATGGTATCTTCTTTCTCATTTATCATTAGTCCACACTTTCTATGTCATAAGTTTTTGATTTTTGTATTGCCTGTCTTGTTATTCTCTTATATCTTCATGGTCTTGGATCCCCCCAAATCACAGAGTTTGTTAGTTGTGTTAAATTATGACAATAATGTGAGTTGTCAACTGTAGGATCTTATAGACTATTACAACACCTCTACACCAAGAGATTGGACTGGACGAGTGAAGAGCTTCAAAGGTACAGGAAGCATTGGGAATGGCTTGATGCCTATTCTCTATAAATCAGCACCACAAGTGGCATTATTCTCTGCTAGAGGGCCCAACATAAAAGACTTCAGCTTCCAAGATGCTGATCTTCTCAAACCAGATATCTTGGCTCCTGGATCTCTCATTTGGGCTGCTTGGTCTCCTAACGGAACAGATGAACCAAATTATGTTGGTAAGTGAGTTAATAGATCAAATTCAATATCTCTTTAAGGCATTAATCTTTGGTTTCACGTCACATTTGTTCTGTCTAGAAGTGCAACCAATTCAAGAAACTTTGCATAACTTTTTGGGGGGTGGGGAGGTGTTCGGGGAGTTTAGTATCTCTTGATTCCAATTTCATCGGAGACTTGGGTCACTTTGAAAGGAGGATTATAAGCTCTTGCAATATTTTATTTCTCTTTGTGTGAAAGCAGAGAAATTATTTTATTTCTCATTGTGTGAAAGGAAGTAGGAGAAATGGTGTATGCAATTAACAAAAAAATATTATTTTCATCGTGAAAACTTAAAAGAGATCAAGGAGCCTACTTAGAGGAGAAAGAAGAGATTCTGTTGTCCTCCTTGAAATAGATATCTGCATCCTAAGCATCTATTGACTTTGAGCAGGAGAAGGATTTGCCATGATATCCGGAACCAGCATGGCAGCGCCACATATAGCAGGGATAGCTGCTCTTGTAAAGCAGAAGCACCCACATTGGAGTCCTGCTGCCATCAAATCAGCATTATTGACAACATCAACAAAATTGGACAGAGCAGGAAGGCCTCTTCAAGCACAGCAATACTCTGAAACTGAAGCCATGAAGCTGGTCACAGCAACACCCTTTGATTATGGGAGTGGTCATGTTAACCCAAGGTCTGCTCTGGATCCTGGACTCATTTTTGATGCAGGTATGATCCTCGCTGCCTTTTTTTCTTGGTGTGGTTGATTGCATGCAAGTTATTGCTAATTTAGTTTCACAACATGGAGTCCTTTAAAGTGAGCTGGTGTTGTTCTTGGCTACTTTCCAAGTGAAGTTTTGGAACAAATACCTGGTAATTAGCAAGCAACTAAAGCTATAATTTTGAATCCTAGCAGACTGAACCCAAATCATTTTTCCCATGCTTTGTAAGAGTTGTAAATTGATGGCATACACAATGATGGTTTCAAACTCAAAGCTGAAGCTAGCTAGGCTTACGAGTTTCTACCAGTATTTATTAGTCTTGGTAGTTCAATTTGGTGCATAGTTGACCAAAACCTCAAATGACTTCCTTACCTTTTTTTTGGGACTTGTGTTAACATTGTAGGTTACGAGGATTACTTGGGTTTCTTGTGCACCACTCCTGGCATTGATGCCCATGAGATACGGAACTACACTAACACACCCTGCAACTACACTATGAGTCACCCATCAAATCTCAACACCCCATCAATCACTATCTCCCATCTAGTGAAAACGCAAACAGTGACTCGCACAGTCACAAATGTTGCGGAGGAAGAAACCTATGTGATCACAGCCAGAATGCAACCAGCTGTTGCCATCGAAGCTAACCCTCCAGCGATGACCCTGAGACCTGGTGCATCACGGAAGTTCACGGTGAGTCTCACTGTTCGATCAGTAACTGGAGCCTACAGTTTTGGTGAAATTTTGATGAAAGGCAGCCGAGGGCATCAAGTAAGGATCCCAGTAGTAGCTATGGGATATTGGCGATAGAAGGAGTTGGTTTGTTGTCTAAATTAAGGTTGACGGTTACAAATAATTCTTTGTAACATGTGGTAATAAGATATAAGGCTAGGTAGATTTGTTCGAAATATATATGTGGAATAGCTGTAAAGATAACCAGTGCATGCATGGAAGATACTCCTAGTTTCTTCCATTTATAGTTTTTGCTAATTTGTTTGGTAATTTAATAAAATGCTTACGATTTCTGTATTAGGGTTTACTTTTCATCCATCTAGGCACCCCAGATTCCATCCTCTTAGGGATTTTGACAAAAAAAAACTGAGCAAGTTAGTTGCTTTCCCTTTGCTTCATAAGCAACAACTAGGGTGCTGGTGGTAGTGGTGACCCGGTCTGCTTTCATCGAGCAGTATGTTTAAGATGGAATCTATTTATCACTTGTAAGAATCTTAAATAGAGTTGTGTTTAGAATTGAAATGAAAATTGACATTTCTAATGTTAAACATATAATTTTCCTTGCATAAAGTTTTAAAAATAATAGCATAACTAGATAATTATTTAAATTCTTTTATTAAAAAAAAACCTTAATTAAAGAATGAGAAAAGAGTCCAAAGCAATGGAAAAAATAAAATAAAAAATATTAAAGGGCCAAGCACACTTGACCCAACACGAAAACTCAGGTATGTCTAGGATTGAAAATTGAGGGGTTGAAACCTAAAATAAATAAACTTTTAGACCTAAATGAACATTCTAGAACCATAAAGGACCAAACTTGAGAAAACTAAATCTGAGAGATTAACTTGTATATTTACGTGACTTGACAACCTTAAACATGGAAACTGTTATATTTTCTGTCAAATCTCAAATCTCAATTCTGTTTTTGTTCTTTTAATTTTGTTTTTTAATAATTCAGAATTATCAATTAAATTCTTTTAGTGATTTGGTCTATTCTTGTTAATTTTTCTCATTATTCTATACAGTAAAACAGCACAATTTCGAAAAGAATATGTCATTTTCCACCATTTTTTCCAACGGTTTCAAAACAAAGGACACAATTGAAATATAATGTATAAATCAAGGGCAAGAATGAAAAAATTAAATTACCTTGGGATCAAATTGAGAATCAAACAATACGTTATGGATTCTATAAAGGAGATAAACAACACAGTACAAGTAACGATCTATCGCTGTCAGCTCCGCTTTCATTTAAACAGGTCATATAAACGCGCTCTCTCTCTGATTTCCCTGTCTTTCGTTCTCTCTTTGGAGCATTTCACCGAACGAAAGATGCTCATTCATTGAGTTCTTGATGTTAGTATAGATCGTTGCTTAAATGCACTTACATGTTCGATAAAATGCTTCAGAGAGTATTTTCTTTCCTGTTGTGTCTGATTCCTGTTCGTTAAGATGCCACGACAAATTCAAGTTCATTTCTACACGGAAAACTCTTTTTCGTGGTCCTTGTATGAGAATCTTGAATATATATTGAGTTGTCTTTATGTCTTCTCTAGATTTGATATATTGAAGAGAGTGTGTAGATTGAATAACAGGAAGTGTATCTTGTCTTGTGCAGTATAATTTGAAAGTGCATTCTTTTTCATCAATCAAATGGAGGAGAAATCATTTTTGGATAGAATGCTTGGTCATCTACGCGAAACATGCAAGTAAGATTGATTATAGCTTTATGATTTATTGTTGGTCGTAGCTTATTGGTGTCAGTATAAGTCCTTTCCTTGTCAAATATTTTAATGCACTTCATTTTGTATCACTTTCATGCTTGTTGTGATACAATCTTGTTGTGTTGCCTGTTTCGCTTAGGTGTGATCAATTTCTTTAATTGTTATTGAATTCAAAACCCCTGAATTTTAATTTTTCTTTCAAATGTTCATAGATTAACTTAAGAAGCTGGCTATTTTCTTACAAAACTTTGCGCAAAGGGAATATTATGATCTTATCTTTTATTTTTTCGTCTGGATGATTTGAAATTTAAGGTACTCTACTGGGTATCCCAAGGATCTTGGGCCATCACGGGTTATTCCCTTTACGTCAGAGCGTGAGTTTGTCCAGCTTCTTCACCAAGGGTACCCGGTTGTAGTAGCTTTTACCATCAGGTGACTTGAAATGAATGCATCTTGTTATTCTCTCCTTGTCATCGTAATATTCTGTATTTCTGACTATTCATTTTGGATAGTGCAGAGGCAATTACACCAAACACCTTGACCAGGTTCTTGAGGTAGCTGCTGCTGAATTTTATCCACATGTAAAATTTTTGCGTGTAAGTTGTTTCTGTGAATGAGTTCAACCAGCAATATATTAAAAATAATTCTTTCTTCTACGTCATTGAAATTATCAAAATCCGATGGAGTTTTATTTATTTTATATTTATAAATGAGTGGTGGACTGGACTATGGTTGAAAATTAAGGTTGTATTTTAAAGGCATTTTTGGCATGGAAACTCCTTTGAGGAATCGGGTTCTTTTGGGATGGGCTTTCCTAAGCGAGCACCCAAAATGAGTTTCATTTGGAAGTCTGTGGAGATAGCCACCGAATCCCAGTATACAATTTAGACTGCTGATGATAGGAAGCCCATTTTGGGTGTAGATCAAGTGCTACCTAAAAGTTTAGGTGCTGTTTCTACATGTTTAGAGCCATGTCCACCGTTAAGGCATATCTTTTATAATTTTAACAAGTTTTAAGGTTATCATCTTCAGCGTATTTAGCACCTTAATATTTTGTTAATCATGATTTTTGGTGTTGTTTTTTTCCAGGTTGAATGTCCAAAATATCCTGGCTTTTGTATAACTCGGCAGAGGAAGGAATATCCATTCATTGAAATATTCCATAGCCCAGAACAAGTAATATATTCTTCTCTGCCAATTCGTTTGTTCAAGGTCTTCATGTCACCGTGCTATATATATGTTTCGTCCCATCAACCAGTTGTAGGAGATGAAGGTTGTTCTTGTGTGATTAAAAGTGGGGGCTGATTGTCTATGAAGGGCTTAAATTAGGAAGCCGGTAGGGATCTGTCTTTCATTTAGCTTAGAAATATTGTTGTTGTCTTCTAGCATTGATATTTAGTTTTTAAATGAAAGGATTTTTGTTACTTCGGGCTGGTGGTTTCTTGGCAGCCTTGTTTAGACAAGAAAAAAAGAAAGTAAATGTCAAGTGAAGGAAAACTGTTATTTTCTTGGTATGGTGAAAAGAGCTTTTTGGGCACGGAATAATTTTGCACTATTCTATCTGAGCTGATCCTTTTGGGCTTCATAAACAACAAGGAGTGAATCAGGTGTCATTTAGGCAAACGGTGCTATCAGCATGTTCTCTTGATATTGCTTTTTCAGAGCTGCTTAACAATGTAATCGTTGTCCTGGTGCAGGCAGCTAACCGGGGAAGGGTTGCTGGTCCAAATATCACGAAATACTCTGCGAAGGCTCTTCCTGTGAGTACTGGGTCATGCTTATCTTTCATAGCGCAAATAATTTGACTCATTCTCATCATAGATTCTCCTTTTGCTCTTTCATGTTCTTCCAAAATAATGGTCACAGAATGTTCACAAATTTGGTTAATCTGAGTGTTGGAAATGATCTGCTGTTGAACAGAGGTATAGTGACAAGTCATAGGTAGATAAGCTGTGGTGTTTTGCTTAGTTGATTGCATCTGCAGTATAGTTTTATAGTTCGATTTTGGTGATCTTGTTAATAAATTTTTAAGTAGAACGACGGCAAGAAGAAAAAACAGAGTTGAAAATTACCATTACATGCTAAATCTCTTTTGTCCTTGAAGATGATTGGAACTTCAAATCTTTTCATAAAAAGGCTGCCCATGGATACATAATTCCTGTACTCCATTTTTTAACTAGGTTTTCTTTGTCTGTGAGAATGGTAACTGGATATTCATTTAACCATCAACAAGGTAAAGCAGGTAGACTAAGTCAGAATTCAGGATTCAGGATTCTATGAAATATGAAGTTCTATTGAAACAGTGTCTTTTCCTTCGCGTGTGTTCAATGCGGATATCTGACTTGCCCTTATATATCTTTATTTGTCCAGTTCAACTATGACCTGAGTGCCTATGGATTCAGAGAATTTTTCAAGCGTTATGGCATACAATCATCGCAGGAGCCAAAGTAAAAAGACCTTGTCAGAAAAGTACTGGTGTATGGCTTAAGGACCATGCCTTGCAAAAAAAAATAATCTAAATATGGCTGATAAGCATTAGCGGCCTGCGGTTCAAGTAAATGTTGTCATGTTTAAAAGTCATGCCTACTTATTGTGGTACTTAATGAAGCTTGAAATATTTTCAATGAAAAATCCTGTATGTGTTGAAGCCCTTTTATAGAATTTAATTCATTTACAGAAAATGTTTAATTTAAATGACAACCACTCTTGAAATAAATCTGTTTGTGTTTTTCTTACTATATTTGCAAGTTAACAAGTGATTTGATTTTTAATATTTAGAGCCAAGTTTATTCATTTATTTATAATCTTGATTCAACTAACATGCTGCTTAAAGCCAATTTGATCTTCACCAATTTAACTGCTAACATTGATCTACAAGTCTTAAAAATCTCTTGACATGTTCTGTGCTCACCCTCCAGCTGCCTTCTTCAATTCTTGGTTCACCTGCCCTTCTTTCTTTCTTTCTTGTGCGTGCTCTTGGTGTGTGAATGGCCTCAAAATCTCTCATTATAAAGTGTGCTTCCTGTTTACTGTAAATCACAATACCATAACAGAGAGTCCTTCTATTTTTCTCTTCGCAATTTGCAAATCTTCCAGTCTTTTAGATAGAAAGTTGCCTTCTTTCATTGCAACGAAAGAAATCATGGCCATTACCTTTCAGCAACTGTTTTTCATAACCTTCAGTCCTTTAAACCTTTCCCGTAACTACGCATACAAAACCCCAACGAATTGTTGATGATTCATCGTCACTCTATTCTGGCTCCAAAAACGATGCTCAAAACAATCTTTTTGTCAAAGGCTTATTTCCTGTGCGATTCTCTTAAGAAGAAAAACAAGAAGACAAGAGAATCCCAAACATAAAGGAGGCCTGATCTCCCTCGTTGTCCGGCAGTATGCAACAACACCTGTATCAACAAGAAGAGGAGGTTGAACGACTCCTTATCTCCCAGAAAACACGCTTATGCTTTAATAGTGGCAGTGCATTACTATTATAGCACGTTTCCAGCATCTTTTGAAGGGTATTTCCGACCTCTTGTTTATTTCACACCTTATTTCAAATAATATTTAATATACTGTGTGATTTTTGAAGTGTTAGAGTCTATGCTGCAGCATGGAAACTAAGGGGTATGAAGACATCGAGGAAGTTTACTATTGAGATGGAACAAGGTTGGGAAGCAATACCTTGCAATGCTGCATGAAATTGGATTGTTGTTTGATGGTTTTTGTTATGTTGATGTGTGTTTTGGTTGCTTGATTTGTGTTTGGTTTTGTTTTTGCATAAGAAATCATGTCATTTTGAACTACTTGCTTAAAATCATGGACATTCCTATTTGCATAAACACAATTTCAATTAACCAAACCTCATGATATTTCATTTTGATTTCAATGAAATTTCTCTCAAATACAATTTCATTTTGCTCATACATTTTGTATATCTTTTTTCTATTATTAATATAGACGTTTAGGCTAATTTGCGTGCACCTCTACTAATCTCATATGCCCTGAAGTTAACGATCATATAAGCCTCTAGTTGCCCTCAGGTTTGTGAGACTCGAACTGGTAATCTACATGGAGCATACCCAAGACCTGATCAGTTGAACTTTACCACTCAGGGTTACATTTTGTATATCTTGTCTTGGCTTGTGACTACCATTTTCGTCTATATACATTTTATTGTTTTTTTCAAGTTTTTATATGTGTATATATAGTACATTGAAAATAAGTCCACGGTGATGATGGCAATCATATATGTTTGCGTGTTGATTGCAATTTGTGTGATTGGTTTTCTCTATTTTTGCACCATTGAGTCTTGAAGCCACCATATTTCTAAGTTTTTTTTTTGTTTAATTTTATGTGTCAGTGAATTTTTTTTCTTATCCAATAACCAACACAATGATTTTAAGATGTATGGTAATGTCCTATCCCTCTAAAATTGAAAGAAAACATAATTGGTCAATACATGATTTTATTTTCAAAATGATATTAGTTTTTTTGTTTTGTTTATGGACCTATGATTTTGATAATAACCCTAAAAATACCTTTTTCGATCTAGTTTTCTAATTATCCAGTCAATCATCATCCTATTAGCAGAGTTACTTTCATGGTGACAACATTTAATTATTTTTTTCTAAGAACATATACAATAAACAATTTGTAAATATTATTTAATAATTATGTATTTAAATTCTAAATGTGTGTGAATGCTCGTTTAAGTAAAAAAAATACCCCTTGTTGATTAATTTAGGATAGATCATTAGGTTTGACTGCTTAAAAAAACTTTATGAGCTTGATAGGGATTTTGGTGAGTTATGAGAGAAGTGTTAGAGTTAGAATCTGCTTGATGACTTATATGTATATTCTTGATGAGAGGTAATTAATTTTCTATCCTTCATTCTTTATTACAAGAAAAAGAGATTTGATATTTGCATGAGTGGGGCTTGACTAGTCATTTGAGGTGAAAAAAGACCATTGTTGTTGTTATGGAGAAGTATTATTAGCCTTAATTGAAATAAGATATTGGTAATTTTGTGAAAAAATACTGCATTTGTAAAACTGCCAAAGAGCAACCATAAAATATTAGCTTTATATATATAATAACTAATTCTTGAGAATACATAGGAGGACTTGTTTATGATTTTGTACTTAGATTACTTTATGCATAAAGGAGAATGAATTTTGTATTTGTTATTGTTGACAAATTCACAAACATAAATTTTATTTATTGTAAGGAGACAAATGATGTTTCTGCAATTGCTTGGTTTTTCTTTCAAGATGTGATTTATTTGTATAGGGGTGTCGAAGACTATCACTTTTGATAAGGACAAAAAGTTCCTTAGTCATTTTTGGCACACGTTATGAAGGATCTATGATTCATCTTTACAGTTTAATAATACAACACATCCACAAACAAATGGGTAAATAGTCGTTAAATCAGGCTATTAACAACTTGATTCAAAGCATTTGTGGTGACAAGCCAAAACAATGAGATTGTGCACTTCTCCAAGAAGAATTTACATACAATAATAAATCAACGTTTAAGATTGTATATTTGCAATGTCCTAAATATGTGCTTAATCTCGTACCAATTTTAAAATATGTTAGATATTAGAATAATATCATGAAGATATCTATGAGTATGTAAGCTATGATAGATGATGAGAGGAAAAAAATATTGAAAATCAACACCAAATATAAAAAGATTGTCCATAGAGATTATCGTGCTAAAGTATTCCAGAAAGAATATAAGGTTATTGTGTTTCTATACAGAGAGAGATTTCTCTATGGGTTTGTATTTCAAGCTATAAAAGAAAAAACATGGTCATTACACCATAATAAAGAAGATTAATAACAATGCTTATATTATTGATCTTCTATATAATATGGATATTTCTGAGACCTTCAATGTTTTTTTATATTTATCTTTATTATGACGAAGAGTCATTATATCTAGAATTTGGTATTGACTTGAGTTGAGTCTTTAACAAGTAGAGGGGGATGATGTGGAATATGTTGTGGATATGTTTATGGACCAAATATACAAGGTAAAGCTTATGAAGAAACACAAATGCGTCAAAAAAAAGTCTAAAAAGAAGCCATAATTTTAGATACGATCATGAGATTGAGCTTAAATTTGCTCAATAAGATATACATGCCAAGTTATATAGGGGTCGACTTGCTATAACTAGCCAAGGTCTGAAAGACCTTCAAATTAGTCACAAAAGGTGTTAGTTTTGATGTTTTAATTATTTTCCTAATTAATTTTGAATTATAATTTTTTCATACCTATTTTTGAATTCTTTTGGTTAGGCTGATCTTACCTCTATATAAATAATTGGTGTGTTATTTTTTCACTAGATTATTAAATTTCATATTTTTAAGAAAATATAAGATGTTTCTCTAACTATTTCTCTACAATTTAGGGCTATAACTTTAGAGTTTAAGAACCCTAATTTTAATAATGAAACATTAAAAGAGGTATTGCTTTTACTATTTATTGTGCATCAAGTTACAAAGCACTATTCATTTCAATAATGCTTTGTTTTTTTTTAGATATTCTATGGTTTTTTCAATTCAAATTTCATCCTTTTAAGTACTGGACTTTATGATTTGTTTCAATTTATTTTCTTTGGAGTTATCATATCCTAATGACTCGGGTTACGATCGATTCACTCAGGTTTTTCTCTTTTTTTAATTGACTTTTTTTTTCTAATCTCATCATTCAATATTTTATTGATTAAGAATTAAGCTTCATGTTTTGTTTTAATTTGTTTTCTATAAAGTTATCTCAGTCTCATGACACTAGTCACAAGTTTGACGGTTATCTCGATCTTATTTTTCTAGTCCATTTTTTTAAATTGATATATTTTTTTTAATTTCATCTTTCAATATTTTATTGATTGAGAATTAAACTATATATTTATTTTGGTTTATTTTCTATGAGGTTATACCGGTCTCATGATCTTAGTCATAGGTTTGGTGGAATAACTAGGGTTGACTCGAGTTATTTTCTTTTTCTTTTTTAAATTTATTATTTTTTAAATTTTATAAACTTAACAAGTTAACTATAGTTAATTCGGATCTATTTAATATACCATCCATTTAATATTAAAAATAATAATATTAACTTGTATCCAGATAAAGTGAGAATTATTCCTAAGCTGACAGCAATTTAAGTTATCAAAATCTTTGAATGCAGAACTAAATGCAGGAGGGTAGATGTCAATTGTATTTTTGTTTGGTTTGGAGGTGGTTTTAACTTTTTTTTTTTTTTTTTATGAGATTCACATAAAAAAACATGTATTTTTAACTTTTAAAAATATAATTTATATTTTAAATGAATTATACCTTTAGAAAAAAACCATCAAAGCTTCCACCTACTCACACTATTAAATATGAAATAACAAGGCAAATAAAAAGAGATCCCACATGATCACCACGTGCTTGATAGTATCATATACATTCCAAGGACGAGTGTACAGTGATTTCGGATGATGATAAATTTTTTTTTAAAAAAAACAAATATTAGTGTGATGGGAAAATGCAAGGTGAGGACTGCCTTCAGGAATTTCGATGTAATTTATCAAGGGCAAGATTGAAGATATAAGAGCAGCTTAAAGCTTGGATGATTTTTCTGGAAATTCTCAGTAATGGCATTACATTAGTTGAATATAATAACTTCAATGTTTCATTGCTAGGGTTGAATTAGATGATGTTTTGGAATGGAATACCATCATAAAAACTATAAAAGACAAACTTAAACAATCAATTTTTTTTTTTAAAGTTATGAAAATATGTTATGAAGGATGCAAACACATGACTATGAAGAAAACAAGATTTTGAGATACCATGCATGGCCTCCAAAGGATAGATAGATGGTTTAATTTTGTAGGTCTATTTGTCACATCCAATTTGGAGACAAATCTAAGAAGAATTTGAATCATTGTGCTAATCACGAGTCTTTTTGAATAAACTAATTTTTTTTTATATAGAAATAACACTGTTTTTTTTCCTTCTTTTTTGTACATATATTTTTTTTTTATTAATGTGGATATCTGGCCAACTTGCGCGTACCTTGACTAATTCCACGGATCCTGAAGTTAACGACCATGTAAGTTTTCAATGGCAATCATATTAACAACCACAGGGTTCGAACATGAGATTACAGTAGAAACAAACTTTTTAGTTTCAAGTTTTTTACATTAAAGTACCTACTAGATGATAGGTATTGATCAAACAGGTGGATGGTAGGTATTGATCAAACAAGTGGATGGGGTCGATATTTAATTCATTATAGCTAAAATCCACAACTCAAACAAGGCTCGATATCATCTCAAATTATCACAGGGGAACACAGTTGGTAGAGCAATAAATTCAGGAAAAGATGTGAAAGAAAGAGAGAAAAGTAATCCATGGCTTCCATGGAACCTTTCTCGGGCTTCTTGAATCGCCAACCAACTTGGTGGCTACTTGTCCCAAAGTGAGATAGTTCCATCACTCAAAGTTGTGGCGAAATTGAGCAATGAATTCACTCAATTCGATATATATATATTTAAAAAATATCCTTAAAAAAGCATCTAAATTAAAATATAGCAACCTCACCCCTAAAGACATCCATGTTCGTCATCTATCTTCGCATCAACAGTATAACGTCCTCCCAGTTGCTATGATCTTTCGCATTGATGAATCCTGTTGGTGGTTTTAGATAAATTATTACAAGTTAGACAAAATGGTTTCTTTGATTTCTTTTTTCAACTGAAGGAGGAATTAAATAGTTTAAAAATCAAGAAATTTCCAACTACGATATATGACAATAATCGAAAGATTGCAGGAACAATTACCCAAACAATAAAGTTGTTGAGTAGGATTAATATATATATATATATATATATATATATATATATATATATATATATATATATATATATATATATATATATATATATATATATATGAACTGGTGAAACATCCTTCTCCCCTTGTTCTCTGCCAGCTTGCAATTTTATTTTATTTTCTGCAGTATTTTGGGCTGTTGTTGCTATGGAGTATGGACCCCAAGGGACGGGGAAGATGTATGGAAGAGGACTTGGTGAAATTAATTTCTCAGTTTCCCATTTTTTCGAATATATATATTTATTTGATGTGATAGCAGTGATAACGGGGAGAAAAGCTCAAGTGTACTAGACGGTGTCAAATTGTCAATAGCATGTAAGAAATAGCCTTTTGATAAATATTTGATTTAACGGATCTAAAAAGCCATTTTCTTTGGGCTGAAGAATCCTTTTTTTTTTTTTTTATGCAACTAATTTTTAGATCGAAAACTATTTTAACCGCTGGTCATATTTTTATTGATTTTAATACTGGATAAAAAATAATATATAATTTTTTTAAACCCCACAATATTTGTATTTATTTGTTATATATATTTTCACTTCTTAATACTATAAAGTGAAATATTATATTTTAGTTTACTTTACAATGAATTCTCTACTGCATATTTATTATTAAAGTATTTCTTTGTAATATTATTATATTTTTTTAAAAAAATTATTGATTTTATCATTAGAGAATCTTTAAATTTATTAAATTTTTTTTTTTTTGCATGTACTAAGCACTTGTCTCTCACCATATTAGCTAGAAAGAATTGGTCATATTATCAAAATTATGCAAGAAATTATCTGATTATCCAAAAATAAATCTTTCCATTAATCTACTTGTATTTTTTAGTACATCGTAACCTTTTGCACTTCCAAACTTGCTTTCTATATGATTCTCTATTATAAATACGTAATTTGGATTTTAAAGCAATGAATTAAATTTTACTAATATATGTATTATCTTTCAAACCGTTAATTTAGATCACCTTTGAATGCGTAAATGAATTTTCGTTTAAGTGGTTGGCCAATACAAATCATAAAAGAGCATGAACAAACCATATAATTAAATTCATCAATTCCGTCCAAGTAGCTAAGCAAACAAAATCTGGCTGATTGAATAATGCAAAAAAATAAATAAATAAATAAATAAATTGATTTTTTTATTTCATACTTAATTTAACATTGAATTAGAATTCTTACTTGAATTCAAATTTATAATTTAATAAATTGTGAATTTAAAAGATTAACTCAAGTTTATAAAATTCATCCGAATTCATTTATTTATTTTTTCTTTTATAAGTTCATGTGTTTTCAATTTTATCATTTAACCTTAATTTGATTTAATTGGAGATTAAGTTTCATTTTTTTTTTTTTGCTTTCTATAAGAATCTCACTAACTTTGAAAATTAGGTTATCTTGGATTTTTTTATTTGTTATTTTTTTTATAAATTTAAATTTTTTTTAAAAAATTAAGTTTTGAAATAAATAAAATATAAGTATGTCATGCTCAATTTATAATATTTTTGTTTGTTTAAATATAGTTTTTTTTAATTATTTTTATTTTTATTTTTATTTTTAGTCTTTAACATTGACTGAATAGAATTGAGTTTCCTTTTTTTTATTTTAATTTAACTTACATGAGATTACCATGTTTTTACATAATTTTAGTCGAATCAATATATTATTTTTTCAATATTTCACCATCTAAATATCTTAATTAAAAATATTTTTTCCAGTATTCATGAAATTCTTTACTTTCTAGTATCTTTATAATTTTTCTTTAAGATTAAAAAAATGATATGACCATGGCGCAGGCGAAGAGCATACTAATAATCTAATTAATCAAGTGGCTTTGACATTAAATATACCAGCACCCTCTGATTATCGTTTTGTGTGTTCACTCCCAGCTCCCTGAACCCTATAAAAAAACGTTGTACCTGGCAAGAAATCACCCCACAGCTCTCTCCGCGTCTAAAAAGCTCCCCCTCTCGCACAGCAGAAGAACCATCTTCCTTTACTGTAGTACCGAGCCCATCCTCTTTCATCAAATGGTACGTATACATCTATCAACGTCTCTGCTATTTTGTGTTTATGATGATGATGGAGCGAGATTTACGAAACCCTCTTTTTTGTATTGATTCCCCTAGCTAGTCTCAAGAAGCTTAATGTTTTCCTTTATATGTTCATAAAAAAGATGTTTTCCATATTTTCTCAAAGAAGAAAGAAAGAAAGACGTTGTTTTCCGGCGAGTAAAAGCTGTTTTTCAACAGGCAAGAGTGGTTTGCGATGGCTCTATCTGTGTGCAAGATGATGTTGATTTTCATGGAAGATTTACTATTTGTTATGCTTTGCTGTGGAACATTTTAGTGTTATATATTAATTTGGCATCTTTTTTCTGTTTGTATATTTCTTCGATACGAAGGTTGAAAATGCTTTGAAGGCTCCTAAAATGAGCTTATTTTTTATTACTATATATATATATATATATATATTTATATGAAATCAATTGTTAATTATAGCTAGTATGAATACTTAACAAAGGTTTGGATGCTTTATCAATTAATCTGGTACGTTCTTCTGTAATTTTGACGTAAATTTGATGTAAATAGTAGTCTTATTTTACTTTTTATTTGCTTTTGGCAGCAAGTTAGCTAGAAAGTGATCAAGATCATGTTGGCTAGACAATCTCTTTTGTTTAATTGTTTAATATTGCTAATAATTAATAAAGAAGGTATAAAATCTCGGAACGCTGACAATGTAATCACTCAGCACTCTTTTCTTCCCTCTCGTGCATGAAGAATTAAGACAAGGCAACAAGAACACTTTGACTTGTAGCCCTTAAAGATTATAGTGCCTTTAGATTTTCACAAACCGAATCTAAAAGCTACTGTTAAATTCTTTCGTCTTTCTGAAGATTAATTTGGTGCATGAAAGATTCTTTTCCTTTCCCTTTTGATGCTTGTTTTCTCTATTGCTCTTCATAGGCTCGCCCGCACTTTTAAGCAAATATAAACTTTTTATTTATTTATTTATTTTTATAATATAGTAAGCAATTTAAACCTCAGTTGCTTCTAGTAGGGATGTTTTGCCTAATTATTGGCTTGGCTTGGCGTATCCCTTCAAGATCTGGTTAATTCAAAATCTAGATTTGTGTTTTGTAAAAACAAACAAAGAATTCATATTCTAGTAAAAAACTCGAATCAACTCGAGTAAAATCAAATCCTCAATTTATTACTTTTTAAAATTTTTTTAACTCGTAACTCAAGTCTTATTCTGAATTGATCTCAATTCAAGTTTTAAAATTATAATATTTTTAACTCTAAACTTTCAAACATAAGATTTCTTACACGCTTTGTTTATGTATTAGAAAAGTACAATAATTGAAGAAGATATTATGAAATGCTAAAGGAAACTTGATATCTCAAGAACATAAAATCCTAGATTTTACAGCCAAGTCATATCCATAAGTTAAATCATCAACGCACCATGTGTTTGCTATCTTAAACAGTGAACGAAAAAAGAATAAAAAAGGACATGAAGTGGGTGAGGATACGAATGGAGCATCGATGTCCACATCACATTCACTCATTCTCTTTTCTTTTCTTGCAGAGAGAGCACAAGGAAATATATATATATATATATATATATATATATATATATATATTGACCATTCGTTCTTGGACATTGGTTTATGATTTCTTGTATGAACGAATGCATGAGACTAAATCAAAGTAATTAAATAAATAAAAAATACTATTATATTCCACAAGTAATTTGTCTACCTCTTTTGCGTATCCAATTAATTATTCTCCAATTTTCTTTTATATATTTGATTGGTACAATGCGAGACTAACGTGTTGGTTTGGTTTAATATTGAAAGTTCATTTAATTTATTTAACATAACTTTTCAAAAGATAATAGAACACTAATATAGTTGATTTATGATTTCGTGGAAAACATGCATTTAATTAATGTGTTTTATTTGATTAATTAAATATTTGTTTGATGAAAAGTATTTTTTAATTAAAAATATTTTAAAATAATAGTTTTTTAGATTTATATTAAAAAAAAAACCTCTTAATAAACGCAGGTCAGTGAAGGTAATGGTGATATGAAGGTTGTCCTGACCAAGCCTTTATCATTGGATGGAGATGCCTCCGCCTCCGCCGATTATAAAGCTCCTAATTTCGCCCAACGCTTTTTAAGTCTGTTTAGGAATGTACGGCCAGGATCAGATCTCACCAATTTCCAGGCAAGTGATTTTCTTGGATAAATTATATTCTTATCCTCATAGATTTGTCAATATTTTACTTCGACTATATATGATAGTTTGAAATCTCTCAATGTTATCCCTATAGCTCATAAAATCTTCCAATTTTGCTCTTACTACTCAGGAACTAATAAATTGCTCGCATTTTACAAAAATTTTTTCCATTTTTTTTCCTCTAAATCCCATCGAGTGACAAATCACAAGTAACGCTTACTTTTGGACCAAAGTGTTGATAAATGTGTCCATTTTGCAAGCTCAGCTTACACCTCAATTCAACATTCCAAAGTCCCAGCTCCAATGTTTTGGTGAATCAGCATACAGCTTTGACAAAAATTTGCTGCAGCAGTGCAACAATGCCGAGAGCTCACTTGAAAGATTCATCTCTGTTGTAGCATGGAGCATATCCACCACACGTCCTCCTCATTTTGGTGTTGCCCCTTACAATCCCATTCTTGGAGAGACTCACCATGTCTCCAGGGGAAGCCTCAATGTTCTACTCGAACAGGTAGTTGATTCATTTAACAGTTACGATTAATGTTATTTTCTTGTTCTTCAACATGAGGAGGTAGACCCAATTTATTTTTGTTCGAACCAGGCCAAAGTGGGCAAAATATTGTTGCTCAAGCTCGTTCATTATTAGTCGGGCCTAGATTGATCTGTCAGGCTGTCCGGCTCATTAACATATCTCGCTCAGGATTCGAAGTATCACTGGGATAAACATCCGGTGGTGGTTGTATTATGTGATTAAATTCTTGTGGTTGCAGGTTTCCCATCACCCACCAGTTTCTGCCCTCCATGCAACAGATGACAAGGAAAATATTGAGTTCATTTGGTGCCAACATCCTGTTCCGAAATTCTATGGTAGTATTACTTTTCCTAAACTTAGATTTTGGTCATCTGGATTTTAGCAGCCTTTTCTTTCTTACAAAGATCAATGCTAAATGTAGGTACTAGAGTTGAAGCTGAAGTGCTTGGCAAAAGGCAACTTAAGCTTCTGAACCATGGAGAGACTTATATGATGAATTCACCAAAGCTCATGGTTAGGTTTTTTCCACCTCGGGTTGATTGGATAGGCGATGTAAACATTTGCTGCCAGGAGAGTGGTCTTCAAGCTGAGTTATGCTACGCAACCAGTTCTCTCTTTGGACGTGGAGGACTCCATTCTGTTAAAGGCAAGATTTATCAGTCTTCATCCATGAAGACCCTTTATGAGGTCGAAGGGCACTGGAACAGGTAGATATATATTCACTCATAAACAGTGTGAGATTAATGCTAATCTCACTGAAAGACTGTTCCCGAAATCACTTCCTGAAAAAAATCCAACCATTGGATTTATAGGATTCGATCGCTAGCTCAATGCATGAGATTGTTTGCATTTTTTTTAGGAAATATATTGTTAATATTAGCATTACTTGTAGTGTGATGGATGTGAGTTTCACTTGCTAATCTTTTGAATCCAGTACTGTGAAAGCCAAGGACATTAATAGTGGTAAGGAGACAATTATATATGACGCAAAGGAAGTGTTTTCCGAGCTCAAGATTGCTGTCGTCGAGGATTTGCAGGTACCTTCGCAGTTATTACTTATTTATCACTTAACGATTTTTTTTTCCTTGTGCTTCATATTAAAAGATTGTAAGCAATGATTCTTCATATGACCTGCCAAAATTCTGATTTAGACTAAAAACGTTGAGTTCTTTGTTTCACCAAGCTGGTGGAGAGATCCCTCCCTGCAGTAATCAATACATCGTATTGCTGATAAAAGGCTAATATGCAAGAAATCAATACATTTTTTTAGTTGTGTCTATAGTGTATTTGCAAGAAATCAGGATGCGTGCATTTGACTTGATTTATGATGATTGTATACCTGCCTGATAAAATGCTGGTGTTTTTCTTTGTCAGGGAATTCGGCCAACTGAATCAGCTGCAGTATGGAACGAGGTGAGCAAAGCCATACTAAGCAAAAACTGGACCAAGGCAAGAGAAGAAAAGAGCACTGTTGAGGATAACCAGAGGAAGCTTGCTAAAGAAAGGAACTCAAAAGGAGAAACTTGGGTTCCTAATAATTTCACTGTATCTTATAGCAAAGAAAATGGCTGGGACTGCTCACCTATTCAAGAGAGAGTCCCACCAGCCCCCATTGTTGTCCCCATCTAATATTCTTTGATTTCTAGTAATCTAGAAGTTCAAAGTGAACAGCATTTATATGTGTTAATCAGGTTTCCTTGGACAATAATAAGACAGGATCCAAACCATGGATCTAGTTACAGGATCATATGATTAGTTTCAAAATGAATGTTCTGGTTGATCCTAGAGATAAGAGTCTCTGCCACCAACGCAAAGCAGGATCTGGTCTTCCCTTGTGTAATCACTCACTCAACTATCTTTCTTCCAGACCTTACTCACCAACTTGCTTCGATACTTCATGTGCCTTAAGAGTACCTATCGGACACTCAAACATGGGTATAGACACTTGGACACTCCAATTATATAGAAAAATGAAACAGTTTTTTTGAAAAAATAGCCAAGTCCACCATCAATACTCATGTCGGCCATGCATCGGAGGAGGACATGAATCTCGTGTCTGAGCTGTTAAAGTTACGTTTTACTGACACGTACTGTGTATTTCTGCAGGTAGAAATCTGCATTTTGATGTTGAAATCCAGGGACAAAAAAAACCTTATCTATATAACAAGATTCATATTAAACTTCTATTGATATAACTCTAATGTCATTAATTTAGAAAATATTAATACATGAAATACACTATTAAATTTGAGTATATCAGAGCTTATATGTATCAAAAATTTTTATTTATTTATTTATTTATTTTAAAAAAATTCTAAATACAGATTGTTTTAGAAATTTTGCTTCGTGGGTCCGCCCGGGAGAGAGGTTCTATAACATACTGATCCTAACAACGAAAAGCTTTTTGTATACTGTATACATGGTTGTGAACTGTGAGTATTCAGCAGATGACACCGACCCCACAAACTTGGGATATTTCAGAATTTGGAATGGCAAAAAATTCAAGAAATTGAATTGATGAGGATAAGAATGAACCTACAGTACAAATGAAAAATAATAAAAGCAAGCTAGACAACATACCTAATCAATATTATATCACTCAAAATCTAATAGCTAGCCACCATTGCTAGAGCTGTTGCTCACTTTTAGAGCTACAAGAATACAGTATACCTCAAGCTACTATTTGGGGTCTCGAAATCCATTTCCCGTAGGTCTGATTCACTCCTCCGGTTGAAAGACTTCTCTCTGATGGTATCCAAAACCGGCTTCCATGACCTTCTACCCGATAATCTACACATTGGATTACTCTGGCCCAACAAGGAAGTAGTTCCTGAAGAATTATCCTGAGTCTGACAACACTTGCTAGATTTTGCTATTGAAGAGAGCCTCTTTACTAAAGCAAGAAAGTCCACAGGAGAAACATCAGGCTGTAATATTGAGTACGGAAGCAAGAAGTAGAGTTGGCCCGTTTCAAGCTGAGCATCAGGCTTTAATGGTTTGGACTCTGTAGAAAGAAGCTGAGCAGCAGTGAAGACGAGATTCCTTGAGGATGATTGGCCTGTAGTCACTTGGCTAACTGAAACGGGATTTTGAAATTCTTGAACATAACCATTCAGGTGAACTACACGAATGTTGTTGAATTCTGTAGAGGATTTGCAAGACAAACAACAACCCATTTCTCCTTGTTTTCTCTCTTTCTCAAGGGATTATCGTGTTTCTAAGGAACGGAGTCGTTGCCTATAATTGTATACCATGTATGACCTGTTCATTAAAAACATACATTTATTGGCTACTTGTTTGGCCAACCACTTTGTAATATTTTAATGAAACGTAGCCACCTGAGATTTTTATTACTTTGTTTGCTATACAATGTGTGGACGTCTTCTAGTCTAGAATCAAAATCAAGTGAAGCAGGTTTAGGGTTACCAAGTCCACTAGAAAATTGTAGATTACTTTAGTGGTGAAATTGTCTTCGCTCCCACGAGAAAAGGTCTGTGGTAACGAAATTGATGGAGTCCTGCATCATGTAGAATCGGGTGATTCTGAATATTTAGAAATGAATTTATTATAATTTGAGGAGAATTTACTCTAAATAGATTATATAAATAACTTCGAATATATATTTATTCACTAATAAGATAGATTTAGACTCAAGAAAAATCTGTTATGTTAGACTGAAATGATTGGTAAAAAAAATCATAATTTTTAATGTGATTATTAAATTGAGCTGAAATCTTTAAGGAGTTTTTAGAGATTGCTTTTTCTATAGCAGCGATTATATTTTTTTATGAATCATTAGATATTTAGATATTAAAAATCTCGTTCAAACCCCTGGTTTTGACAATTTTGTTATTTTCCATTTGTTTTTCGGATTTCCTAGTTTATTTTGGGTTTTATGCTCTTTTTCTTTATATTTCTGTATTTTTTTTCCTTAGTTTAGGTAGAATTTCTAGTCTATTTAAGGTTTTGTAAACCTCACAAGGAAACAAAATTCATTATTATTATTTCAAGAGAGAATAAATTTATAAATTTAAAATTCATATTTACAACTATTTTCACTAATTAAAACTCTATGTTTTTTTTTTTTTATCTATTGGGATGTTTTTAGCTGCCACATAAAAAAAATAAAAAACCAAAATCAAGGTGACTAGGAGAAGAATGAATTTTAGATTTTAGATTTGAGACATTCTATTTCGTTTACTAGGATTTGAATTAAAAAAAAATTACTTCTTTTTTCTTCTCATTTTTATTTACTTCAATGATAAAAATTGCAATCTTGAGATGGTCAGTAGAATCATTACGGTGGACGACAAGATTGCTTGACGTCTTTGTTAGGAAAAGTGTTGCCATAGGATCGGGGTATTTGAAACTGCGGTAAGGGTAGTTTTTAAGATGAATTTTTTTTAAAAAAATATATATTAAAATAAGTTTTTAGATATTTTATTTGTTCTAATCATTATCACATTAAAATTATTTAAAAATTAAAAAAAAATATATTCAAGCTAAAAATACAAACAAAAACGAAGGCCGTGACAAGCACCTCTGGATACAAATATTGAGAAAAAGCGTGTTCCACAGCTGACCATCGTCATAAAAAGGAAGCATTCCTGGAAAGAAAGATGCCTGCACATGTTTACATCTAAAAGCGTACAGTTTTGTCTATTGTTTTAATTAGCGGATGGGCAAGTTGCTTCAGTGTTATCCATTTAGGAAGTCGTCGTTACTCCTCGGTCAACGATCCAGTTTCATTAATTTAGGGTATTTTTTATACCACTACGTCCAGAATTAACGAAAATTTCTCTGCTAACATAAGAAAACACGTCTAAATGGAAATCTTGATTTTTTTATGTATATTTTTATTGTTATTTTTATTTTTAATTAATCCCTCTTCTTCTTCTTTTTGGTTTTCTCTCCCGCCATTAAAGCTAACTTTTCCTTGCAATAAATACTCAATAATTAATTATGTTCCTGAAGATAATCATGTAAAATTAACTTCAGTTGTTTTGAATAAACATGCAAAATGACAAAGCGAGCTTGCGTTTTCAACGGGGCAAGCATTAAAGAGAGAGTGATTGAGAGTGACGGGAAACGTCTGAAATCACTGTATCATGTCCAAGAGGCAAAACTTCGGTGCCATGTTTTTTTTACGTCCATCCCTGTCCACCGGAGGCCCAGACAACAGCTAGAGTCACTGTGCATTTGAATTTCTATTTGTATTTTACTGGAAATTGTCTGTTTATATGCTAAATGTTTCTTTAAATATAATAGATGCTAGCTTTTACGAGCCATCATAAGTTCATAACCTAATGATCATCTGTCTAGCTAGTAGTTTCTTTTAATAAAATAGGTTTGTGACTCAGTATATAACTGGATCCATGTTATTATGTAATTAATTAATTCCCATTCAATTAATAGATTTCATGAGAATATATAGAACATGATTTAAAAAAATTACAACATTAAAGAGATCAAAGAAAGATTCATTAAGGAAAGATATATAGAGTCATTTAACTCAGTTTTAGTTATCAACAAAAGCATTCATTAAACTTGCGTCCGTCGGCAAAATCAAACGTTAAAGGAACAAAGACACCGTCTGCGAGGAAGACTTTTTATAATCTATATTTAATCTTATCATAAGCAAATGGACCCTCAATATGTATATATAACAAAAGTCAAAACATTAGGAAAAAAGAAATATTATTCTGTCGGCTACGAACAGGTGGCTATGGGATCGAGCACATAATAATAAAACAACGTTGAACAAAACAAAAAAGAAAAGGGAATTTTTTAAACTAGGAATTCAAGCAAGCAGGCTATAAAAAAAATTAAACTGGTAATACCTTAGCCAAAATCCACATGCGTTGTTATGCTGTAATGACACATTTTGTGCTTGAGATGAGTTGCTTGCTCCTGGTTTCCATGGATTATTAAGGTTTCTTTTTAATTTTTGTTTGCGAGTTTGTTTTGGCTCCTGGGTGTTCCCCATGAGTAGCATATAATAAAAAATTAATAATATTTGAATTAGTTTCATGAGAATTAATTTCTTCTCAGTTTTTATTTAATTATCATGAAAATCCTGCTTGCCTTGTGATCACTTAAAATTAGTGGGGTATCCTTAGGGATTGCGGGACAGTCCAATCTTTTTCCAACTAGGTAGATAACTAGATTGCTTGACTTGTTCATGTAATCTTAAAAGCAAACCATCCCTATATAGATAACACTAACTGTTGATTATTACTTGGAGAAATTCAATAATCTTTGTCCTAATCCAATTCTGGGTTATTCTCCAAAAATCAATTTTTTTCAAAATAAAAATTAAAAAAATAAAATAAAGGCCGGCAACGTGGAGAAAGCAGGCCGGAAAATAAAGCTGTAATTTTTGGATGACATTCAAGGCCTAATTGTACCCCATTATACCCAAGAATGGAGAAAAAAATGCAAATTCAAGATCAAATTAAATGATTATTGGACGAATTTGCATAAAAATTAAATCCAATGACATAATTAAATTTTTAATAGGCTAATTTGATTTAATCATGGGTCAAATTAAATTTTAATTATGTTTAAGAATTAATTTGGGTCCAATTAAAGGATTTAATTAAGTGCAAGGACTTAATTATACTTTAAATGGGTCAAATTAATTTTATTTGGGGCTTAATTGGTGAAAAATTAAGTTTGGAAGCTTAATTTAGGCTTAATTGAGAAGATTGGAATTAATTTTAAGAGATCAAATTTAATTTTTTTCAAGTTAATTGATTGAAATTAGGGGGTCAACTTGCAAGACAATTGAAGTTTTGGGGTCTATTAGGGGTTAAATTGAAGCAATTGACAGCCAAGGACCAATCTGCAAAAGGCGCAAACATTTGGAGGCTTAATTAACAAACACCGGGGTGAAATTGAAGACATTGAAACTTTGATGGTCAATTAAGGGTTAAATTGACAAAATTCGAGACCAAGGACCATATTGCAATAGGCGCGTAACTTCAGAGTTCCAATTGAAGTTCATCAGGGACTTAATTGCATTGAATCAGAAGTTTATGGGCAATTAGGGGTTCAATTGAAATAAATTGTAAGCCGGAGGACTCAGTTGAAAATATGTTAAAATCCCTAATTCAGTCCAACACGGCACCGTTTTGCATTTAAAAAAAAAGAGGACCAGACGACGCGTTGTTCTGTCACTGTTCATTGAACCCCTAATATAAATTGTCACGTTTCTTTTACCTGAAAGAAACTGCTTTGGAGCCTTATTTGCAGGTGCATTTATTGCTTGATTTATCCATCAAATTGAACAAAACTTGCACGAAACGGATCCCCTAAAGTTCCTCTACATCCGTATATGAACGTTTCAGGATGAATGATAACACGGTGATGCCAACGACGGCGTGAAGAGGTCAACTCAGGCAGCCTTTTCCTGCAGATTTGATAACTCAAGGAAGCTAGTTTGAACCAACGGTTGGTATCCTTACCAACCACATAAAGGGCTGAAATTTTACCCCGGTGAAGAAAAGATTACCTTCTTCCATTGAATATAAATAGAGTCTCCGTTGATGGCCTGAGGGAGGAGAAAATCGAGTCCAAAGTTGACAAAAAACCAGCCCCCACTGGCCCGTTTCTGCAGTTTTTCTCTCCCTCTCTCTCCCCGCCGTTCTAGCCACCAACCGGAGCCACCACCAACTTCTCCACCATCAGCTCCACCATAGAAGCCTTCCTCCTGCACCAACATACGGTTTGCCAGTGGTGGAGCAGCCATCGTGAACGTCTTTCTCTCCCCTGCAACGTTTCTTCTTCCCGCTGTGACCAACGCCGGCCTCCACTGTTGCAGCCGCCAGTGAAGACACCGTATTCTCCACCATCAGCTCCACCATATAAGCCTTCGTCCTGCACCAATAGACGGTTTACCAGTGGTGGAGCAGCCACCGTGAACGTCTTAATTTCTCTCCCCTGCAACCTTTCTTCTTCCCGCTGTGACCAACGCCGGCCTCCACTGTTGCAGCCGCCAGCGAAGTCACCGTCCTCTCCACCAGCACGACCACAGGCCCTCACCACCTCAGGTGGTTCTCCATCCCTGCCTTGCATCAACCGTCCCCGTTGTTCACTGCTGCAGTCGCTGCATGCAGAATTCATTCTGCATGCAGCGACCAAATAATTAGCTTCCCACTTTGGGCCGGGCCAGTTCTGGCCCAGCCCAAATGGCTGGGCTGGATTCGGCCCGACCCCTATTTTAAAAAAATTCCAAAAAAATCAAAAATCATTAAAAAAAATTGTGATTTTCTCAAATATTTTTCTATCCATTTTGCATAATATCGAGTTGTATATTTACAATGTAAAATACAAATTTGGTATTAAAATACCTGGTTTTCTCTGAAATATTTCAAAAAAAATTCAAAAAGAAAAAAATATTTTGTTGTATACGGCCAAATCCTAAAATTTTTCCAAGCATATTTTTCATAAAAAAAAAAGAAAAAGAAAAAACAAAAATTGCATATTTTTCATGTTTGTTTTTTAAAATCCAAAAATGGATATCATAACCAGTTTATGATTAGGATTTGGCCAACATGTCAAAAATCTTTCTCCAACTTTTTTTAGGATCTAAATGTAGACTTTAATATTTGTGGGGTGTAAAATTATACGATAAAGTACACCCTCAGGTATTAAAGATACAAGGTGTAAATAAATGCGATCTTAAAATTTAGACTTTAAAGCGGTTAGGATTTAACCCATTAAGGTGGAGATTCTCTCATGAAGAGAAATCTGCCTTGAGCCTTAGAAAAGACCAACGAATAGAAACCCGATTTAGAAAAAAGAATCAAACAACAATGCAGCTTACCTTAGGTAGGGTGCACTGGGGGTGATGCGTCTTCCCCTTGCACAACAAGTCCCTTACTCAGATTCTCGCAGACCATAGGTTCCTAGTGACCATAATATTAGGTGGCAACTCCTGAACATTAATCATAATTTCCAGAAAACCTTCCCAACACACAACACCTCACACCAGGAGGCACGACAGAGAGCCTCCACCGTCGTCAGACGATGTCGCGCCGCCCCGCGACAATCTTAATTAATACTATATTGATATCATAGCAATTTATACCCACTGACATAGCGCAGGCATACCTAGAAACTGTCAAAAGTAACAACTTGAAAGTCCAGAATCATACTCATTATCGCGTATCATATAAAATTATATTGAAACAAAGGCTATTTTTTTTATTAGCATGTTTGTTTTTTTTTTTAAAAAATAAAAATAATACAATTTGAAAAAACTAGTGAAATAATATAGTTTATATATATATCATGATTGACAAACATGAATTTTAAACTTGTTATTATTCATAAATGCAGCATCGATACCGTTAAAAAAATCTTGATAAAATGAATCTAACAATAGCAAAGTAAACCCTGTTAGTATTCATGAATTTATACCGCATGAGTTTTTTTTTTAACACATGTTAAAAAAAGTATTTGACAAGTTAGCATAACATGGGAACTATTTAAGCAAATAGCATAGTTTTTTAATTATATTATTGGGAACAACACAATTTTTTTTTTTAAGATAAAAGGTTATATTATTTGAAATAGTGCAATCTGATAAAAATATTTAATAGATCAAACGGATGAGAACAATATAACAACTTAAAATCTTAAGTGGTTAAATTTTTCGGAATAATACAACCTTTTATTTTTAAAAAAATTGGGTTGTGCTGTTATAAAAGCTAGCTGTGCTATTTTCTCATTGATCTTTTAGATTGTGTTGGTTAATTTAATGAATATTATTTTGACATGTATTACTTAAAAAAAAATAAACTCTGTATTCTTTTGATATGTGCAATTACGTACCATCAGCGTACTCAGAATTGCATGAATAGATAGATGGATAACCACATTCATCAGATGATCATGGTAAATTTTGAAAGTTTGAGGACTTCGAGGGATCGAACCTTGGACCATTTTGTGGCATACACTCTATGCAGCCTGTGCATTGAACCCGTGTAAGGTCACTTCCATTATCCATGGCTGCGAGTTGGGGCACAGCTGGCTCTCCAACATAGAAATTCACAAGAAATATGTTATTGTCTGGAAAAAGATGCTTTGTGCATCGTTTTTGGAGTCGTTGAATGGGGGGAAAGTAGAGTGGCGATGAACTAATTTGGTAACTAATTTGGAGTCGAGGTTTTGTGTTTGCAGTTAATTATGCTGGGTAAGAAAAGGAATGTGCAGGTTATGAAAAACAGTTGCTCATGAAAGGTCACAGTCATGATTTCTTTCGTGCAATGAAAGAGGGCAACTTTCAGTCTTTCTGAAAATTAGTGAGTTGCAAGGAAAAATATAGCATGGTGTTTTATTGTGTTGTGATCTTCATGAAATAGGAATAACACACTATATATGAAAGAAGTTAAGGCCTGTCTCGTACCAAGAACGTGCACAGGAAAGAAATAGTAGCAGGTGAACCAAAATCGAACAAGGTAGAAGAACTTGAAGAGTGAGGCACAAAACATGTTCAAAGTTGTTGATCATTGCAGAAGAGCAAATTATGTGTTTCCAATTTCTAGTGGCTGCAGAAGAAGGGTAGATGAACTGTAGCACTTAAATGGTCAGCAGTCACTTTTTCTAATCCGAATTTTGTTTACAATTAATATAGTCTATGAACGTTTTAACAGAGTAGGTGAAATTGGCATAAAAGATTTGTGCTGATCAACTAAAGATTATGATGGTGTTCTTAAGAAACCCTTGAGGCAAGTGATGGATATCAAATTTGAAGTCAATAATTTGCCAAAAGAGTCTGCTGCCACAGAACCCAGGTTCCCTCAGATGCCGTAAATATTATACACTTCGGCTTCATGCTACGTAGAGAAAATGAAAGCTGTATGGCTCCAAGGCGTTCAAAAGAAAATGACGATAGATAAATAAATATAAGTTTTTGGAAAGCTTTTTATATTATTATAAAAACATACATTCTCAAATGAACGCTGCTTTAAACTTGTATAGAGCTATTATTATTTATTATATTTTAATTAAAAGAAAGAATTGATTGTTATATTTGAACAGATAACTGTTAAGAATTTATATATCCATGTATATAATTAATGAAACAAGTAAGAAAATAGAATAAAATAAATTATATTAATTGATCGAACTTCTCCATTAATAATTAAGATGATTGAAATAATTTATTAACTGTTTGTATTAATATTCAATCCCATGAGTTAATTTTTCTTTATTGATTAGAAAATAACTAAGAATATTTATCTTTATTATTCCGTTAACACTCCTCTTCAAACTCAATTTTATTATTATTATTATTATTATTATTATTATTATTATTATTGTAGCTTCATCTAAATATCAAATTATCACCATTAAAAAATAATAATCTTAATTGATGAATAAATAAACTTAAGTTTCAATTTTTAATTGTTGATAACTGATTTGCGTTGAAATCAAAGCAGATGTTTTGCTTTTAAAACAAACGTGCCTCCTATTATGAGTTTCAATTTTTAATTAAAATGATAAATTTCCCCATTGATTTTGTTTTAAATTAAAAAGAAATACACATACCAAATATTCTAGGTTTTTACATTATTCTATTTTAAAATATTTTTTATCATTGATTTTTATTAAGATAATGTGTCTATATATATATATATATATATCATCATATTAAAAGACTTTTGAATTAACTTGAAAATTACTTTTATAATTAAAACATATATATTCTCAAGTTATGTAAGCTCAAGAAATCATAAATTATTAATTTAATGTACATGATATGAATTTAATTAAATAATTTTAGTGCAATATCCTCGTAGGTGGATTTTACATCTTATAAGCACATGCAATAATATTTAGTTGCTATAAACATGACACGACATTAATTAGTTATCAAATACTGCTTTTATTTCATAACATAACACCAAATAGTGCAATAAAACAGTCATAGCATAGAACAACACAACAACACCAAATATATTGCAGAGCGGCATAAAAATCAAATAATATTAATCTAAAAAGGTTTATATATAGGCCAATAACAGACTTTTTCAAAAATCCCAAATCAAATAGAAACAACAACATAAAATTCAAAATTAAACTATAAACACAAAAAATAAAAATAAATTATATAACAAAAATGGCTCAAATAACATCTTTCAATTCTAATTTGTAAACCCTCTCGACCTCAGATGGTTACAGTCAACCAGCCCCTAGTAAAACTAGGTTTGTACAATCTCATGTTCAAATTAAGCTTGTCCTAGGTTGAAAGTTATGTATTTTTTCATTAGACTGATCATTTAACGTGACCTTGGACTTAACTCTTTCTTTCTAGTTCATAAACAAGTCTATTAGGCTTCCTAAGTGAACCAAAGTGAACCAAATATAACAGATGTCTTGGATTTCTGAATATCATACACGCAATGAAAACAATAAAACAAAATTATTTGGGATTTTTTGGGATCCTATTAGACAAATCTAGAGTTGTTTAATGATTTATTATCTAAAGATCTGATCTTCTCTGGTTTTGAATAGTTCTTTAAAGGTTGAGTTGTCGCAAACTACAAGCTGTTCAATTGTTCGATATCCAATGAAAATCCACACGAACCACTAGTAAGAAATCTCTTAAGTCCCTAATAGACAACTTCTTAAAAATAAGAGGCAAATCTTTACATTTATAGGGAATTCTAAAAACCCAATAAATAATAAAATATATATTTGTGCCTTAAATAATATTCATATATTATTTAAGAATAATTTTAGAAATTTAATCAATCAAGTCCTTACTTGATTATTCTAGGACTAGAATTCTAATCCCTGAATTAAATACATTTTGGTGCTTAATTTCTAAAATTATTTTCAATCAAGTCATGCTTAATTAATTATCGTAGTTTAATTTCTAACAAATTGTTTTTAATGTGTGTGACCCATTAGGTTCTTAATATGTTGATTCAAATATAAATTATAATTCTAAATAAATAGAATTAAATAAATCAAACAATTTAATTTATTATCAATTTAATAATTGATGAATTTATATTTGAAAGATCAAGTGTATTGTTTAGTAACATGTCATGATCTCTAAAATATTAGAAAAGTCATAAGTGATTTAACTTAACCTTTCAGTGACCGATTTCTCGGTGTAATTATTATCTCATCATCAATAATATTTTGATTTAGACATTTTAGCATGAAGTGTTTTTGTCATGTCAAATCATATTTGTTCCCAACATTATAGTTATTGATTATTTGAATCAGATCTGAAACTCTTTTTAAATTTCATTCCATATTATATAAGAATTTAACAATCAATACTAATTGAGAACGTGCATAATATTTTTTCTAATTTATCTAGGATGATAAATCCTTTTTTAATCATTTAAATACCTTCTTCCTTCTTCGTATAATTTATATTATATCCAATATCTACTTATTTATTACATTTATTAAGATAACGTGTAACTGCACATTAACAGACCCAAGCAGACAAACCTGATCCAGCAACCTTCTCCCTCTTGATCAAACCAACCCAAATCAACCCTATCATCGTGAACCAGACCGACCCATTCAGAGCCTCAACAGCCACGCCTCATCTTCTCCTCTATCAACACCTCATTGGGACATACATATGAGTAAACTTCAACTCCCATATTAATCAAGAGAAACAAATTAAATTAGATCCCCCAAAAACCAAAGAAGTTTAATAAATTGGTCGGAAAACAATCTCCCCTTTGCGTGGAATTCAATTCCTCCCTAGTCAGGATTAATGCCCATGTAAACAGGCGCGGCCCGTCAGGTTTTTGCTGTAGCATCATTGAAATCTCAAGTTACAACCTTCACAAGCATCGTGGAAAAGGCTGCCGAATCCCAAATCGTCGTTAGAGCCTCCAGTAATACTAACTGAAAGGGGGCACTGGCATCAGAATAAAAGCGTTTACAAAGACACCCATCAACATTCAACAAGCACCATACCAGAAGCAAGATATTTTGTCCAGCTTCAGCGACTACGTGCTTTCAAAGGTGAGATTGCACGCACACTTCCACAATTCAGAAGGAAAGTAGAGGGGTGATTTTAAGCTGACATACAATTTCTTGTACATTTTTCAGAGACTTACACAATTTTGACTCAAAGCTTCTGATAGATTTTCAAGAGAGTTGTACCAAGTTTTGTAATTGCAACTTCATATTTTTTAGTCAGTTTTTACAAAATATCCAACCATCAAACGAACTAATATAAATTCCCCAAAATTCACTATACCAAAGGAGAACATTAATGGCCCAAAATGAAGGGAAAAAATGGATAATAAATCACCCACTCCTGTGGAAGCAACACTAACTAACTCTGTTAGCCTCCAACCCATCTAAGTCATCCCTAACTGCTCTCAAAGTTGCCCTTGCACACAAGAATTGTGCTAGGGGAACGGAAGATTCACACCTCAATGTCACAGCATTTACAAATTTGTAACTTGTAAGATTTAATGAGAAACCGAGATGGGAGTGGGTGGTTGAGAGCAACTGCGGATTCCATCAAAGAATTTATGTGTCAAAACTATCTCACTCAAAGTGATGTGTAATTGGAGAAAAGCTTCAACAAATTATCGGTAGTTTCAGGGTGGAATTTCCTCGCAAACAAGTAACACGGCCGTGTGGTACCATTCCATAGGCAAGGTTGCACCTGCACATCCCTCTATAAAAGCCCAAGGGGAGGAGGAAAAAAAAACAGAAGTCAGCCACAGCTTATAAAAGAATACAGTACCCAAAACTCCTTTAAGAAACTGTACCTTTTCATCACTTGTCACATGAATACTCAAATCGATTGACTGCAGAAAGATAAAACACTCAAAGTGTTACAGTCAAAACCATAAGAATAACACAGTTCAAAACGAAAGTCCATGAGAATAATAACTAGAAATATAACAAAAATACCAATCAGCCTTTAGACCGATTGATAATGACCCGCTACATTGTGCGAGCTGGTCACAGTTTGTCCCTAGAGGAGACAACCTCACCCCCACTTCCACCTTTGTAGACACAATAATAACAAGGAATATAAGATCCATTTACACATGTAAATATAAAATTTTTACACAATCTTATATTTACATTTATAAGATCCATTTACACAAGTAAATATAAAATTTTTACACAATCTTATATTTACATTTATAAGATCCCTGTTGTATTGACTATGTAACATGATATGATGGGCTTTTTGGAAGAAAAAGAGTAGGTATTTGATGGATGTTAGTAAACTCCAATCACTCATATTCAGCAGTGTCTGGAAAGAACAAAGACTACTGAGTCTGAGATAAACCGAACTCTCACTAAAAGCGCCAATGGCAGTACCCTTTCAACAACACACATTTAAATATGAGGCAAGACCATACCGTAATATTCTTCAGAAGTTCAGAAGTAACATCCTGAGTCCTATACAATTTTGGATGCCACTTTCTCTCAGACCAGTCAACATGTGTTACAGACCAGTTTGCTATTCCACCAGGATCAACTATCTGAATTCACATAAAAAAATGAAAGTCATAAAGAGAAACCAAGAAACGGAAGGTAAAGTTGAAGGAATATGAGGAATATTCTCACATGGAAAAATGTTGGCAAATAATGTTCATCGGCAATGCAATTTTTCCCTTCCAAACCAGGCTGAAATTATGTAAAAAAAGAAAGAAAGAAAGAAAACATGTCAATATCATAACATACACAAAATTTAGAAAGTCTAATTTACAAAATCCCAAAAGCAAGCATAGTCACAAAAATTTGAGCACAGTTGTACGTGAACAAATGCAAAATAACAGATAGTGCTTGAGCTTAAAACATGGAAGAAGGGCCCCAATATAAAGCTCAATGTGACACACCATCTGAAACATTATGCAATTTTGATTTTGATCATCATATAATATTATTATAGGATGTTGACCACCCAAGTTATGAGAATGTGATACGGTTCCAGCTAGAGAACAAAAGTTAGATGCAAGCTTACAAAATATTTTGTTGGCAAAAAAATTGCACTTACTAGGTTTCATATTCCAATCAAAGTACAAAGAAAATGGGCAAATAATTAAGAAATTATTAAAAAACAAATGAATAACCAAAAAAATTAAAGCACTCATCAATCATGAACAAATAAAGAATTCTATATTCTGATTTATGACTCCTAACATTGGAGTTCCATTACCAAGGCAATGAAGATAACATTAAAAAATGTTCACTGTATGGAGGGCACATGGATCAAAAAAATTTTAGGAAGATCTCTTGAATCTTTTCTTTATTGAAAACAATTCCCTGATATCTCAACCTTTCTTTAATATTCAACTCTGAGAATCAAGAACAAAGGGTGCATCCAGCAAACCAAAAATCTTGGTACACTCACAAAACACAAGTAACATGATAAATATATAACAATCATACACATGCAAGTAAATCTGTAGCTGTTTGGATAGAATGCAAGCCATGTAGAACAGACCATACGCCTATAACAAAAGCATAGCTTAATTCAGAATAAAGGAAAACCTGCCTTGCAATAATCGCGGAATTTGGTGTAGTAAAGGCTGTCAGCCATAACTATCACAGCATGTTGTCGCTTCATTGAGAACCACTGCATAAAAGTTCATTCATTAAAACTGCACAAATAAACTAAGAATCTAAATCAATGTGATCTATGCTGAAGAATCTAAACAAAAAGATCAATTGCCAACATGACACCATGTCCAGAACTCACACATACATGTTTCTTGCATGTTGAACATTATACACGTATTAAATCAAGAACCCACATTTAAGGTTAAATAGACAAATGCTAAGGGATGATCATGACTAGTAAGAATTACAAAAGCCAATGATGGCAAATATGAAATCAACATACAGCATTATTTCCTTAGTTTGATCTGGCATAATAATAAAGGCCGCATGAAAAATAGAGCCATATGGTCATAGTGGCTTGGAGAAAGTATACCTGTGCACCCTTTCTAAAGTCTTTCAACTCAATTTCAGGTAACATGTGCTCTGAATACCTACCATTCCCATGTGGACCAGGATCATAAAAGCTGAAAACAAAAAGACATGTCCATCAGGAAGGGAAAACCAATTTGGAAAATAAAGATCTTCAATTTTACTCCATTAGTTGCGATTGACCTCTTGCAGTCCAAACGATAACATTTTTATAGAAGTAATAACCGACAGGAGAGCCTAACACAACAGAAGAACACAGGGTAACTACCGTGTAAGGGAACAGGGCTTACCAATCAAGATAGCTCATGTTCGAGGACATCAGATAGTTGTATATGTGGTCAAACTTGTACAATGGCACGCAACTGCAATGTCAAGTGGTCAAAATTATATCAAATTCAGATTATTTTATAGATTGAAAAGATAAAAGCTACAAAAGATATAATGTTCTACCTATCAGAAAGTAACACAAAGTGTTGGTTATCAGGATCTCCAAGAGCATTTGCCAATAGGCGTCTCTCTGCATCAATCATTGAAATTTGTCCCCATATCACCTGCAAAAATTTGCCCATGCAGAATTGATTAGTTTTCATTAGTGATTTGAGAGATATGGAATCTATTTTTCAGTCTAAGAAACTTAAAACTACAAAATATGGTTTTCATTATGTCTATTTTGATGGGATAGTTCAACCATTCATCACATATATTTTATAGGCAGTCCCACCACTGATAGTCACCATGGTAATGTTAGTGTTATCATTACACCATAATATGGATAAATTAACTAGTTTTACCAACTGCTTGGGGCTTTAAGCGAAGATTTAGTACATCAAAATCCAGCAGTACAATAATGATGTTGAAACAAATAGCAGTCCTTTACCAATAGTCTGCCAGCACGTTTAGATTATCCCACTCTCAGAGTAACTATTAATCTGTCAAAATTTGTTTAAAGCTTCATCTATCACAAACAGGATAGTTTTTACAAGATTAATGATGATGTTTTGGTTCATCATCATTAAAGAGGGCTGACCACAGAACAGATGGACAACTGAAGAAGGCAACAGGCCACCACTGATTCATCTTTCAAAGGCTGACACTTGACATTATTAACAAAGCAGGGGAAAATGATCAATCAGGGAAAGGAAAGTTGACACCTTATATAAGGAACAGGACTCCAAGAGCACCATGGCGTTATCCTAAAAAAGCATCTTATATGGGTGGATTAAAACAAGCCAAATCCTATAAATTCATCTAACATGTCTTTCTTTTCTTAAGAGCTCCTGATACAAAATACGAGATCTATGGTGCAAGTATGTTTGAGAAATCATTGCCCAACTATCTACCCTTGATAATACAGAACATGAACCTAGAAATATCTAATCAATCTGTTATGTAGAAAGCAGACCAGGTACCAGAAGGCAAGAAACTATATATAACTGAAAACTAATGGCGAAACTAAAAGACTGCAAAGCCCTTAAACAAATGTAACAAATAGGAAAAGTAGAAAAGCAATAAGATATGCTTTTAAACATACATCCAAAAGTGTGGAAAATTAAAGTAAGACATGAATATATTAAATAAATGAAGGCAGACATAGCATATTGACATTAAATTTACAGACCTTGTCGCTACGTACATCTCGATCAACAAAGTAACGGCTCACATGAACTGGTTTTTCCTTGGATGCATGCACATAAACAGAGAATCTGTCCTCATGGCCCTGCCAGAAAGATAAATTAGCTTCAGCAACAGATACAAGTAGTGTAACAGAACATACAACAACAAGGAAAGTCCACCACAAACACTAACAGTTTTGACATTTATTACAACTTATTAACATTCCATCACCTCAACACCTAAACTACACAGTCGACATCATGCACATCCACACAGATATCTGAGTTAGCTAAATCATTTGTGCAAACTGCAAACCACCTAATATCTATACACTGTATATATGTATATGTAACAATCTAAATCATTAAAACAGTTTGGCCATGTTCAGGAGCATCAGCAGTTACAGTTCAGAACAGCTTGCACCTTAACAACATTGACAATGTTTTTCAATTGAAACTTCACTGGAACATGTTATGCCAGTCAATAATGTCTTGACTCTTGAGATATTACAATTTCTTTTGGGACAAGAATCACATCTCCAACGATAACTACATTTGTACAACTACATTTTGGAGTCCTTGCATCATGTCTTCAAACATATTAATGGATCTAAAACAAACAAAATGATGTCTATCAGTATACCTTTTTCTTTTCCTTCTAGAGTTCTTTTAAATTTTTTTTCCTATTATATGCATGAAAAACCTTTCCCAGAAACTTCCTTAAATAAACTTGCTTTCATCCAAATCATTTGAGCATTCATCAAAACCATCTTATCTATATTAAAAATTTAGAATAGTAAGACTTCTCCACTAGTTAATGGAATGTACCAATTTTCTAGCCCATCTGATCCACAAGGAGAAAAACTTTAAATGCATATATGGACAAGTTAAAAAATGAAAAATTCATTGATGGGAACTAACAGTCCTCAATTGATATAGAGCAAAACCTTATATATAAACTCAAGATTGGTGAATAGTTCAAATATGCTTACATATATACTATGGAAGCTGGTCAGAAATATGAACATACAAAAGCTCCAACTATGCTTGTGAAATTTAAAAACCAAAACTTAAAAACCATTTCTTTGATCCAATAGCTTTAAAGTCAATAGTTGACAAAAATTCCAAAAGTAAATGAACATGAAGAGAATGACTAGAAAAGCAATGCATATTTAACATAAAAGTGCGATAGAAAGCTTACAGAGAAAAATTTGTCCCAGAGTTTCTCGAAAGGTAACAAACTGGTAGTCAAAAACATAAAAGCAATTTTAGCTTTTTTTGCAGGAATAGAAGGTGTATTCAAAATTTCCCTAACCACAATACGAGAAGCAATTTCTTCATCCGTAAATTCCCTTGTAGGAGCAGGTGGAAGCCAGTCTGTTAGAACCTTGCAACCTCTCGAAGAAAATACATAACAAGCGCTACTGCTTTGTGGTGGATAGATATAAGCACAGACTAGAAACAGGCTGACCATTGAAACCAAAATTATAATCCACATTGGCCTCTTCAAAGGAGGGCGGTGGCGAGCTCCATGCAAGATCTGCACATCACCCATGCCTAGACGCCACAATTGAGGTGTCTTCATCTACTACAAGCACATCTGAAAAGAAACTCCTAATGATGCATCCCTTTCCTCACAGCCACATTTCACCACTCTCTCTCAAACAAGGAATTAGGACTTTAAAGCAAGCAGCGATTCCCCAACAGAGTGAGAAAAATCTGAAGTCAAGGGTACAGATAATTAATTGGTGTAACATAAACCATCAATTATTACACCATATTTGAATTTCATAATTGATAATCAGGTGTAAACCCGGGAACGAGTAAAAAAAGAGAAGTTTTCTTTTCAAAAAGTGGGACAGAGATTCTTCAATGCTTTGCAATATCCAATAGGAAACCATTTATAAGCAGATACACCTTTCGCAAACAAAATGAGAAAAAACAGCACCATCATGACATCATTAACCCAAACTAATCAACAGAGAAATCATAACAAAACCATTAACCGAAACAAGCAGGCAGCAAGCTCCAGAACATAAGAGATAATGTAGGAATTGTGTAAAGTCAAAAGCACCTTCACAGTCAAACCAAGATAGCACTTGAAATTTACTTTCCTAATACCCCAGAATCTAAATTCTAAAACTTAAAATCTTTACTTTCATTCCCTCTTCTTCCTATCTTTTGTAAACAAACAAACAAAAGGTGCATGCTCTTTGAACAATTAAAGATAAAAACCAAACAATAACAACAGATCAAATATAAAAAAAACAAGATCAAGAAACTTAAAGAAATAAACCGAGCTGGATGCTAACAATTCAAAGTCTTCAATTTGCCCAACTACTAAAACCAAACCCCATATTCCCAACTTCACCGATAAATACATATAAAAAAACCATCCCCTAAAAAAAGTCAAACCAATCCAACACACCCTCCTACAGTTCCAAGGCATACCCAGAACCAATTACTCATTCAAAATCCAAATCCAAAAACAAAACCAAAATGCACCATCAATTGCACTTTAGCCAACCCCTTCCCTTTCTACAATTCAAGATTTCCACACTTTCACTCACACCCCTGTTTGGTTCCCGAGATAACACAACCAAATAAAACACAAGAAAGAAAAGAACCAATTTTCTCTTGCATACTCGATCAGCCATTCACTCAACCTGGATAAAACACTCACTTAGATCCATGCAACTATACAAAGTCCTAATAACAATACAGCCACGTCCAAAAGATTCCTTCTTTCCTCTCCTTCCACTCTCTTTTTTCTCAAAAACCAATCAAAAAAGGAAGAATCAAAATCTCTCCGCGTCAACGAAACATCCACAATGAATGAGACTAGAACAAGAAAACCTACGATAACCATACCTGATAAAGCTGAACAGAGAAGAACCAGATCTTAAATCGTGTCAATCCATTCAAAAACTGGATTCAAAAAGATCAAATCTTTCACCTCCTTATTGGCTAATCAAGATCTGGGGCCACACAAAACAAGAAATAAAAAACACAAAGACCCAGAAAGGGAAAGACTATATTTATATATAGAAAGAAGCAAGAGAGTGCTGAGTTTGTATTTGTTTATGTGTTGTGTTTTGTTGTAGGTTTCTTCTATATGTTGTTTAGTGCCTTTTCTTTCCTTCGTTCTTTCTGTATATTTCTTCTCTTTTTTTTTTTTTACTCTCTCTCCCTCTCTCTCTCTCCATGTAATGAAATGAGAAAGTCTTATGTAGTATCAGTCGTCGTTTAGGGCTGCACTGTTCCAAACATGGAAACAGGAAACAAATTAAAGCCGGCGAATTATATTTGTTAATTAAATTTATTTATTTCACAATAATTAAGGTTTTTCTTTTCTTTTTGTGTTTAATTGGACTCGTAGCTTTGGTTATTGGAAGGACAAATTAGGAAAAGTACAAAACTGGAAATGTGGTTTCGGGTTTGGAATCGCGTTTTAATCGGAGTTTTTAATAAATTTAAAATTAATTTATTTAATATTTTTATATTATTTTAATAGATTGATATTAAATATAAATTTTTAAAAATAAAAAAATATTATTTTAATATATTATTAAATAAAATATATTTTAAAAAACAAACACCCGCTTCTTACATTTTTTTTTTTATATTATCAATTTAATGGTTAAGAATTTATGTTTTCTATTTTGCAAGAAGTAAATTTAATTTTGATAGATTAAAATTAATTTAAGATGCCATCAATCATAAAATAAAACAATGTGTTATTTTGCAAAAAAATAATTCTTATATATATAATTTTGTTCAAATTTCCATAAATACCAGGTACAAGGGAAGCTTCAGCGGAACATTTCAAACGAATATTAGTACAATAATATAACATAATATATTTGATATTGTGATAAAAATTATTTTTTAAAATATTATTTATTTAAAAATATATTAAAATAATATTTTTTTATTTTATTTTTTAAAATTTATTTTAAACACCAATACATTGAAAAAAAACTAATTCCAAACAAAAAATTATTAATTTTTTATAAAAATATTTTCCAACAACGAAAATAAAATAAACAAAACCCAAATTTTCTATCAAAGCCAGACCACAATAAAATACAACAATATCTCTCTCATTTTAAGGATTTTACGAGCCTTATGACTGGTGGTGGCCACCCTGAAGAAGCATAAGGAAAGGTCTCCGTTGATTTGATCGATCTGAATGCTCCTAGCAATAAGCTTTGAACGTTCCCAGCAACACACACTACTTGAATTCTTTTTCTTTTTATCCTTTTTTATTTATTGATAAAAAAAATTATAAATATTTTATAAAGTTATTAAATTACAATAATAATTTTCTCGCGTATTGTCGTTAAATATACTTATATAAAATTATTTTATTTCTTGTAAAATTCAAACCTCAAACAATGATACGTGTAAATCGGGGAACCTACCAATCTTAGATGTTTACTAATTACTAATAGCATAATCCTTTTTTATAATTAATATTGGTGGGGTCCACATACATATTAACAAAATACTTCACGTGGAGAGGGTCAGCTGTTGGCTGTTCACCTTATCATGTATCCATGGACTCCTGTCTTGGGTCCAACACTCATATATGCTAGCATAAAATAAGATTCCATTGTACACACAAAATTTTGTGTGGTAAAAATAATTACAATAATAAATTTAATTAAAAAACCTCTCTCTTTGCATGCATAAATTCTTTAATTAACCGTTAGATCTAGATGTTACTTTGAATTAGAAGATATTCACACGCGTGTGAGATTTTAACTTAATAAAAATTAAAAATATTCATGTAAGCTTGAAAGTTTTAATTGTAAAAGATCTTGATTTATTTTGATTTGATAAAGATGAAAGGTATTTATACAGATTTGAAAGCCTCAATTGTATGCTATCATTACCTGATTTGATTTTAGGAATGAAAGGATTTTGATCATTTGCTTATTTGATTTGATTCGATAAATGATTATTTGATTTCTTGATAGATTTACAATTTACCTTAGATATGCTTTATCTAGAAAATTATTTAAAATACTCTTATTTAGAAGGATATTAAAAGTAAGAACTATAAGATGTATTTGTACTTAGTTTTTAATTTATTTTGAGTCCAAACTCAATAAATTTAATTAGTTTGGTCAAAACGATTATTGAATAATGCGCAAGACTTGTTGAAATTCTAATGTCTATATCTTCCTTTTCTTTTAAATTTTTGTAACATGGCTTTGTGCATCACAATTATGTGGTCACCCTAAGAGACAAATTAATCATTAATAATTTTTATGATTAATTACTCTATTTGTTTTAGAAAAATATATTTGTTATCATATAAGATGGACACATTTTCACATGAGAAATTTTAAACTCATGAATGTTTTTAGTTACTCCTTTCTTTTTGTTTTTTTTAGTTTAACGTGGGTGTCCAGGTTAGCTTGTGCGCACCTCGACTAATCATACGGGTCCTAAAGTTAACAACCATGTAAGCCTCCAGTGACCATCATATGAGCAACCACAGGACTCGAACCTGAGACCACAGAGGAGGCAAATCTCTTAATCCTAAATTTTTATCACTAAACCACCACCTAGATGGTTTACTCCTTTCTTTTTTTTGTGTATAACTCATGGAATTGTCATTTTATCATGCAATTATTAGGGAATATTCAGAAACTCACCATTTCTTCTTTAATTTATTTCCTGTTAAAACAAGGTATTGTTCATTTCTAGAAGTACTAGAAGGGTCTCCATGCACTGCTTCTGCTTCTCCTTTATTTGAATTGTATTAGTGTTGACGTCTAAAGATCAATTTCGGAGTCTAAGACTTGAATTTTGACCATTGAAAGGTGAACGGTAAACGTGAGACAAAAGAGAAGACCTTTTCATGGATTTTATATTTGCTTCTACGTAGATTAATTATATATTCTATAAAGGTGACTCGTGATATACTACAGATCATATCAAACCTTTTTTAAATATAAAAAAATATTCAGGTAATGAAAGATGAAAAGATATTAATAAAAAATCCTATAAAAAACAAAAAAAAAAAGAGAGAAAGAGATATTAATCCACAACTGAATATAAAAAAAGAGAGAAAAAGAGATACTAATCAACAACTGAATAAATAATAAAAGATGAAACTAAGAAAATATAAACTTTTTAAAAAAAAAACTCAAGCAAATTCAAGCGAATCTCCTAAACATGAGTTAATCTTCCAAATTACAAGTTGTTCAATCTTAGACTAGGGCTTAATCAATTCCCAACTAATTTAGATTGTTGAAAGATAAAATTGAAAAAAATATTAATTTAAAAAACTTTTCAAGGTAAAAAAATAACAATCAAAAGAATGAAGATAAAATTCGATAGGAAAAAAACAGGAGGATGAAATCATAAAAAAATCAATTTTAAAAATTATCTAAAATAAAATAAATATAAATTAAAAAAAAAGAAGGGCAGATCTAATTAACACATGAAAAAACTAGAGGAGGATGGAATTAAAAAAAATCTAAATTAGACATGAAAATTGAGGTAAAGAGAGAAAAAAAAAGCTCATCGGCACTAAATTAGAGGTTGTTGACCACACGCACAACCTAAGAATAGAGGGGTTGCCGAGACAATTCAAATGTTTGTATATTGCTTGCGGGTGATGATACATGCCCTATCCAAAAAGCACTACCAGCACTTGCATAACCACCTTTTTATTAATATTTATGATAATTAAATTTCTAAATCACCACTAAGTTAATTTGATTATATATATAAAAAAAACCATACTGATAAGATGAAAACACCATTGGACACCAACTTTATCTTTTTTAATTTAAAGAGTAATTAGTCATTTTATTTTGTTAAAACAAATGAAAAGACTAAAAAGCATTGAATGCCAATTTAGAATATATTTGACAGTGTGGTTGTGGTTGCTTTTCAAATAACTTTTCATGCCGAAATGCATGCCAATAATGTTTTTTATTTTTAAAAAATTATTTTTGACACCAGTACATCAAAACGATGTAAAACATATAAAATATATTAAATTTTAGCAAAAAAAATTGAATTTTTTGAGAATATAGTCTGCACCGCGTTCCCAAACAGTTTCTAATTAATATGATAATGGCCAATAAATTATTTCATTCTACAAAAAAAAAGTGAAAAAGATCAATTTGTCCAAATTAATACGATAATTGCCAATAAATCATGTGAAAAACATAATATTACCCCTACCAACAAGTTATTTGATTTTGTTTGATATGGGTAAAATATTCATTTCACTTTTCCAACCTATATTGATATATGTCTTGGTTTACAGTGAATTACTGAGCCTTTTAATTATTTTTTTAATTTAATTGTATTATAACCAACATAAATATGAGAAACTCAAGTGTCTTCTTATATCTAGTGTGAGTATCATAGTTTTAAAACTTGGTCCGGCCCGACAAATTGATCCGGGACTGGAACTGGGTTGGGTTGAAGAAAAAATAAGGGAAGAAAAAACTTGGTTGACCCGGCAAAACCCAGTAAAAAACCCAGTTGCGACCCGTTGACTTTTATTTTTTGTTTTTACTAAAACGACGTCGTTTTGATTTTTTTTTAAAAAAGAATTGATCCGGATGACCTAATCAAAACCCCGGACCCTAGCCTTGGACTAGGCCGGGTCTGAAAACTATGATGAGCGAGATCTACCTTTTAATTTCTCAAAAAAAAATATGGTCTAATTTGCACTCTATAAAGAAAATTTAATTATTTTGAACAATGTGAGACCTTTCATGGTGTTATTTTTGAACCATGAACCCAAAATTTTCCATTTAATTTGATCAAAATACTTCGATATGATAGAATACATAGATTTGATAAAATGCTTCGAACCCTCTCATCATGTAATTTTCTCTCACATTTTTTTTCACTTTTCTTATATGTAAAATGCTTCGAACCCTCTCATCATGTAATTTTCTCTCACATTTTTTTTCACTTTTCTTATATGTAAAATGCTTCGAACCCTCTCATTTTTTTCACTTTTCTTATAAGTATAATTTGGAACTGACAACGACTAGTTATTGTTTATATTGTTAAATCGCAGGATCAAGTGATAAATGAATTTATTTATACCATCACCATTTCATATATTTGGATTTCAGAGAGTCATATGAAAAAAAAAAAAAAAACATTTCGTCTATGCACTGATAAAGAGCTCCCTGTAGCATAGAATCATTTATCTTTATATGTGGTTATTTTTTAATCTTTAGTTAGCATTAAAATCTCTTCTAAAATTTATTAGCATACATAATTCTTAATTTATTTTATTAAACTTATGCATAAGTTTTGAGTTCATAATTAAAATTTTTTTTTACTAAAAAAATACATTATCAATACATAGATATATATTCTTTTATATTTATTTATTATCTATTCTGCATTGTAGTCGATGTCAACGATCTTGTAGGACGTAGGCCAATGATCTAGTTACCTAAACACACTGAAAGAACTATATTATGTTACGGAGCTTCACTACTCATATGAATAGTGAAGTTCCTCATTCTTTTTTTTATATTTATTTATTTTTTGTTTAATTTAGTCCCTCTCTAGCATAATTATATGAAACTATGGTAGATCTATACAATTAAAAGACAAAAGACTGGGATGTGAGACACAAAGATAATATATGTCTAATTCCAATTTTTTAAAATTTTTATTTTGGCCATAAAATTTATTTTTGTCATTTTTAGTTTTTGGATGAGAGAGTGACTCGCTAGAAGATGGTTGCAGAGAGAAAATATTTGATTGTCGCGATTTTAGCAACAAAAATAATCAAATTTAATGTCAAAATAATTCATTTTATGAAAAAAAATTTGATGATAATTATTTTTTATTCTCAACTCGTTGGAAAAAGTAAATTCGAGCTTGACAACTTTAATGTCACAAGTGAGTTTATTGAGGTTTGTTAAGTGCCTTTTAGGTATTTTTAGATGAAATATTGGTTGAGAAATGGATTGTTTGGTGAAAAATACAAGCTTGTTTTTTGAAAGAGGAAGGAAGTGTGTGTCTATATACATATACATATATATATATATATGTATGTATGTATGTATGTACGTACGTATATATATATATATGTATGTATGTACGTACGTACGTGTATATATATATATATATTAGCTAAACAACAGGGCCAAAGGTCCAAAATTAAAGTCTAACGGACAATATATAATCATGAAAATTAACAGTACTTTATGAAATAAGTCTGACGGCCCAAAACAAAGAACTGAATAAGACCATCTGCAGAGAATATTCAGAAGGAGATTGCTTTATTGGGTTAATGAAGAGGCCTTGGATGCCGCATAGAAGGAAAGAAA
>Ga0325404_1000242_pt1 | contig 53286 bp, 16 predicted proteins | sample PopdelMetagenome_18_FD_205664 | JGI IMG/M metagenome (GOLD analysis project Ga0325404, IMG submission 205664) | Populus deltoides microbial communities from Bellville, Georgia, United States - Xylem-Control-R1 | ecosystem: Host-associated > Plants > Phyllosphere > Stem > Wood/Secondary xylem...
CTTCTTTCTGTGTGTGCATGTTGACGAGAAAGCTAATTTTGGGACGTGAAGGCTTGAGAGTCGGATAAATTTCATAAGAAATGATCGAGCATTTGCTATATTTGGAATCCCCCCCCCCCTCCTCTTCTTTCTGTGTGTGCATGTTGACGAGAAAGCTAATTTTGGGACGTGAAGGCTTGAGAGTCGGATAAATTTCATAAGAAATGATCGAGCATTTGCTATATTTGGAATCCCCCCCCCCCCTGTTTATAACAATTACCTAGCCTAGATTTTTAGTTTCGGTATGGTATCTGATGCATGAGTGTTCGAGAATCGCTCTACATAACAGTTATTCTGGGTACGAAGTGTGTTGTGGATAGGATGATGCTGTCTTACCATAAAATCAGCTAGGTTTGTGGTGTGGCATTTTCTTCCATCACATCACAGTTCCAAAAAAAAATAAAAAATCAAGTCCTTGTAAACTGTCTTGTACAATGTATATCTTGTTGCACTAACAAAGCTTGTAGCTGACTTTTTCTAAAATCAGGCCTGTTTCTCTTCTATTTAAGACTCCACAAGCTAGCAACGAGATACGATAGGATGCAACTATACGTCATCAGCACAAGATTTAATCTTTTTTCAGTTTTCAACAATGGGTTCCTTCAGGAATCGAGTTTTGATTTTTGCTGCCGTTTTCTTATGCCTCTTCTTGCATTTTCCTTCTCAGACCGAGGCCATGTCTCGAGCCAAAAGTCTGAAAATCATGGCTCAGATTTGCTAGCAAACCGAGAACATTGAAGTATGCCTGCAGGTTCTGTTGTCCCGCCCACGAGCATTGTTTCGCTATGATTTGATGGCCATGGCGGAGAATGCCATACAACTATCAAGAGAAGAATCGAACGATACAGTCAATTCTTTAATAACTTGGCCAACAGCAAGGACACAAACCTTGCATTTAAGCTGGTCCTTAAGAATTGTATATCCAATTTCAAAGAGGGGTTTATGTTCCTGAACCTCGACGGGCTGGAAGGTCGGACGGCAACCTTTGATATGCATAACGCTTATGATAAAGCTTTTGCTTGGGAAACAGATTTGTCTGCAAACAAAGTTGCAATTGACTTGGTTCTAGCTAGAATCAAGAAATGGAAGGATGTCTTTTCGGTTGCGATGGCAGCGGCTGGAGTTCTTGAAGACTCTCTTCCAATCCCTGAATAGTAATTCCTGATTTGAACATTAGGATAACATTATTATTATTATTATTATTATTATTATTAATTAATTAATGTGTGATATCTAGTTTGCTTGCTTTGAAGATTTGGTGCATTTGATTTATGTAACGAGTTCTGCACACTTGAGTTTCAGCAGAATCATTCGCTAATGCGTTTGGTCTGCTAGAACCATGGGTATCTGAATGTTAATGTTGCTAGTGTTTTTCTTTCCTTCTCCTGTGGCTCCACTGACAGCAGATTCGGAGAGCCTTGTCATCTTTACCTAGTGTAAGAAACTTCTTTATATTTGCAAGAAGCGATCAATCTGAAGAAGGGAGGAAAATTCCTGGAAGCCACCTTTTTGTCCTAACACATCAAGGGTGGCAGATTCCTTTTTGGTAACAGGCATGCGAAGATGTCATGTAACCTTCCTCTAAGTGTATTCTGCATTTTATGAAGATCAATAATGACTTTTCCTTTTCTCCTATCCAATTAGCTGCCAAGGGATTCACTAAAAAGAGCTTAATTCGTCGTCAAGTTAAAAAGAAGACAGAAAAGAAAACCTAAAAACTGCTTTGAAATTGACGTTGGGAAAAATGCAGGAGCAGTTTTGTACAGGAGTATGAACCAAAGAATTTAAAATCAAAACTTTTGACCCTAAAACAAAAAACGAGAAGATCCTCCTCCTGTCTTCCATAAGCTTGTGAGTTCGCTAGCTGGACCAACCCATCTCGTGAAACCATTCAGCTATGGCTATGGATATGCTGTCACTGGCTTCATGCCTCTATCCATCTGTTGCTGCTGGATGGATCATGGCATTTGACCCACCACAAGAGCCCTACCACATTAAGATTTAAGCCTCCCCGCTTTCCTCTCTGCTAGTGATGTCATCACCAGCTGGGCAGGTAAAACTTCAAATTAGAGTGGGTGGACCCTACCCACTATGCATTAATAATAATAATAATAATAATGATAATAAAAAAGAAAAAACATCAGCGTTGACAGACTGAAAGGGGCTTCTGCTTAGCTTCTCCATCTCTCTCTATCTCTCTCTCTCTCTCTCTCGTGATTAGAAAAGTATTTACTGCCCACTACTCGGAATCACTGTCCATGCTCTCCATCCCCTTCAACCCTCTTCGTTTTTGCTGCATGTGAAAAGGAACACAAACCAACCATCACAAACAAGCATAATATTATATGCTTAATGGAATAACATAAAAGCTTTCCTCCCATCTATTCAGGCCTCCAGGCCACCATCCCACCGCCCATCCTAATATGCTCCGTATAAATAATAATAATAATGTCATGTTTCAAGAAGAGGTCATGTCATGCAGCATCCATACCAGAGACTTGATTTATTTATTATTCTGGTTCCGCAGACAATTCACTTTACTGTGCAAGAAGATAAACCTTCCATGGATGAGTTCATTAGGTGAAGAGTTGAAGAACCCTTGAGTTGTTGGGAGACATGGATTAGGCTCACACGTGTACAAAAAGTTGGACCTCGTGTGTAACATGCTTAACACAAGTAAATGATAGACCAATGCTCGATGACAACAGCGTATATGTGCCAGTGATTCCAAGGGATGGAGACATGGAGGTAGGTAAGCGAAAAAAAAAAAAAGAAGAAAAGAAAAAAAGAGGCACATTAACACAAGTTCAAATAGCATAATCAGTTCACAAGAAAAGATGTATGAAGCAGAAAGACTATTACCTTCTTCACACATTTCTTCTCTCTAACCTCGTACCTACTCTTTGTCAAGTCAGAGAGCCACATCCCTGGAAAACAATACTGCCCAAATACACAAAATATAAAAACCACTTTTTTTTCAATCATTCTTACAAGCAATATCAATAATTTTAAAGAAGATAGGCAAGTTTGTGATTACCTGAAGTGCTTTATCAATGTTCTTGGCCCTTTTTTTGGGTCTTTGGGGCAGTTTTGTGCCTTTCATTGCAAAGAAATCATCTTCCTTTTCCTTCCTTGACAGAGCAATATAAATTCTTGGCCACTCAATGACTTCATTGTTATTCACCTTTTCTCCTCCGCTAGCTACTACTGGTACTGAGGCAGGGTTACTATTTGTAGCCCCGGCTTCCTTTTCTGATTGAGCCCGAGTGGAATCAACTTGCCTCGTTTGATGATCGGCTACTACTATGGATCCATTTGATTTCTCATCTTTTGCTGCTGACCTAGAGCTAGGCATCTTTCTATCAATATTTTCTGGTGTTGGAGGAGATCTCTTTCCTGCAGTAGATCTAGAAACAACCTTGCCACTGCCACCACTATTTCTTGATGGGGACCCATTACCAGCACCCGATCGCTTTTCTAAATTCCTGGTCATGGCCACAAAAGAAAAAAAGAAGAAAGAGATGCAAACTTGCTGATGAGAAATGCTTTGGTTTGGTTCTGAGATACAAACAAACAAACAAACAAAAGTGGGTTTTTTTCTAGACTTGAAGAGAATATGAATCAACGGCAGAAAAGGGGAGGGCATAGAATTTAATACCCACCTAAAATAAGAAAAAGAAAAGAAAAGCATATAACCTTATTAGTCATCAATAGAAACACTATCACTACATAACTGTGTTCTAAGAACGAAAAAAAAGAAGATAGAGAAACACATTTCACAAATATCACAAATACCAATAAAGAGTAACGAATTAATTAAGTTTTTTAGAAAAAAGGAAATTTCAAATGGGGGAAAAGTCTCAAAAGAGGACATAAGGGTCATGACCTGAGCAAGGGGCAGGAAAAAAAAAAGGCACCTAGTGGACGAGTGATACCTTGACCCCATCAAAACAGCAAGCACAAATGTTAAGCAAGATAAACCAAAAACAATGCAAAAACAGGGTAGGCAGAGGTGGCTAGAAATGGAAATGGACTTCTTGGATACCAATCAAGCCAATAAATAGGTTAAGAAAGATGAGAGATTGATATATTTCATATATTCTTCTCTCATCCTTCAAGGGGTAGAAAGGTTAACCACTTTAAAAAGAAGCTGCTCTTCAACAACTGGAATCAATGAATAGAGAAGCTAATAACAGCATACGTTTAGATCCCAAAACTTTGAAATGCTTTCCATATAAAGCAACAACCTCAAAATAAATAAATAAAATAAAGAGAAGATCCACCAAATTATACCATCCAAGTAAATCCAGGGAATTTATACCAAAAATACATACAGGGCAGGTTTTCAAGCATCAACAATATCTAGCACATAATCTTAAGAAATAAATTCATAATTTAACAAATACCCAACCAGCTTAAAAGTCATGAAAACACCAAGAAAAAAAAATACCTGTGAGAAAGAATCCCAGAATTTTCTTTCTTTAAGTTTCCACCTCTGGTATTAGTACTGGTAGATTGTTGTTGGGATGATGGTGGTGGAGGCGGTGGTGGCATGGACGATGGAGAGAGCTTATTATCAACTCTCCTAGGAATCTTGTTGATGGGTTGTCTAGCTTTACCAGAAGACGACGATTCATCAGGAAAGGCCCTGATCTCAGACCTTGAAACTCTAGCTCTCTTCTTTTGTCCCCATTGCAACAGCACGTCACCGTTGCCAACACGGCTTGGGCTAGGACTTGGACTGGTGCCATGTCTTTGTGTGTGATTGTGGCTGTTATCTGAATGTGGAGGACTGGTTGTACTGTTATTGTGGTGGTCTTGGTTTCTCGATGGGGATCTAAATCTGAAACCTTTAGTTTCAAAATTAGTACTTGTGGAACTGAATCCATTTGGGATTGACCTTCCATTCTCAACTCCATTGGGTTTTTTGCCATTGCTTAAAGGAACACAATCTGGGCTTACTCTCTGATACCTGTACACATTACAGCAGTCATTCATAATCAATAGATAACAGAGAGATGATCCACAAGCCAATGCATAAGGATTCAAAAAAATCATCACAAACATACAGTGAACTTTGAAGTCCAGAGATCATACCATTAAAAAGAGAAAAATGTAATCTTTTTCACAGCATTCGATGTATAAACCAAGATTAAAACATAATATTTTCGTGTTTGATCTTTTAGCTACCACATCAAATAATCCATGCATTCATTCAAACACAACCCAGATATTTGAAAACAATCAGCCATAGATCAGTGAGTGAAAAGCTTTGGAAATAGAAATTGCAGTAATCAAAACAGCTCATTTTACTCTAGCAATATTCGGAGTGGAATCACAAAGGAAAAACCAGAGAAACAAAGAACGGTGGAGCTCTGAAGTTGATGATAAATGAAGTTTTTTTTTTTTTTTTGGCAGTCTGTAGAAAGGAGGAGGTTGAAACAGGTCTTCGACTGCAGTCCAGCAAGAAATGAGCATTACAATATGGAATTTGAAAGGATAAGGCCTGCCTAATCCAAGAATGAGCATCAGAAGTTTGAGACCAAAAAAGTCATCTTTGATTTAACAACAGAGATTTTGAATCTTTGTATTGTCCACAGCAGCAATTGAAATTTGACAATGGTTGTTGATCGAAACGCAAATTGATCAATATCAGTCCCCATATATTATCTGGATCTTATAGATAATCCAAGTCGTTGAAAAGAGTGTTAATCTCACTCTTGAGGGACAGTTGATTATTCATCATATCATGTAGTTTGATAAAGAACTTGTCTTTGAAACACTGAATGCTTGTAGTTGCTTTTCACAAAGAAATATGCAATCTGCGAACAAAATCTCATCTTTAAAAGACACAAATAAAAAACGAACAAAAGCAAGCAAAACCCATGTTCATGTCTCCTCCTTCTCATCATGACCATCACCAACAAACAACAATAGCAGGAACAGTTGTACCCGGATCCAACAACCAATCCATCTATTCAAAAGTCGATAAAACAAAACAAAAAAGAAAGCTGAAAGATCAACACTCAAAGCGAAATTCAGATTTGAACAATATCCAGATGATGAAAAACAGAAGAAGATGGATGAGTTATAAAGATGGAGGAGAAAAAAGAAACAAAAACAGACAATATTTGTTGAGGCAGCAAAGAACACGGACCTCATCATTATAACCAAGCAAAAACACTTGTTGGTACAACTATGTAGAACCTTAAAGAGTTAAAAGGTGGGATCCTTGGTTTTTCTTTTAAAGGGATGTTATCTTGTCAGTCAATAGTTTCATCAACAATGGCTTTCTCACCATCCCATCCAGCAAGACATGGGAACTCAAAGAGAAACAGAGAGAAAGATAGATAGAGAGGAGGCGAAGGACATGAAGGGAAAAAAACAGGGAGAGAGGGCGAGAGGAAGCCGAGGAAGGGCAGGCAAGCAGACAAGCAAAGAAGTGCATATATGTGGAGTTAAAAATATATGATAATACACAATGGAAAGTATATAAATACTTGAGAGAGTAGTCACTCCTCCTACACACTACCACAGTGGCGTATGTGAGGAGGGGGGTAGGAGGGTTTTTTTCTTCTTCTTCTTCTTCTTCTTCTTTTTTATTTGGGTTTGTTCCCTATGTTCTGTTTTTTTTTTATTATTATTGTTCTGTTTGCTGCCTCTTGGGATCCAAGGCCATTTCATTCATTCAATAATACTATTCTTTATTGAACTATATGCAGTTTGCGCCAACTACTAGGGTTTCTTGTACTTTAGGCCCAACTCTGAACTCAGCCCTTACTCAACTTTCGGCTGAGTTTACAATACCTTGTCAAGGTTTTCCTGTTAAATAAGGGTTAAGTGAAGTCACCCATTTTGCCCTCAACTCTTCTCTTTTTTTATATAGTTTTTTTAAACTATTTAATTTTTTTAATATAACACGTAAGTTTTTATTTTATAATACATGAAGATTTTTTTATAATTTTATGCACGGATTTAAGATTTAGACTCTATTATGATTCATGGAGGAAGAGTAATTTATTTTCTAGACTTAAAATTTTATTCTTACAAAAATATTTTAAGAAATACCTGGATCCGATCGAGTATTCAATGGAGAGAGTTCTTTATCCCACCTTATTTGATCAAATTGGAGGCGGAGATAGGACTATTGACAAATATTTAAATATTAAATATTAAAGATGAGATCAGCACACCTCGATCCATTGCCGTTTCTAGCATTACCCTTGTCGAATTATCTTGAGAAATCGACCGTGATATGTTGTCATCCAATGTTCTTCTTAGAGAACAGAGTGGCAAGGAAAACAAAACAACGTGGGACTTGGCATTAGAGGGTCTCTTCCTCTAAAATGGCTTGCGGATTCTGATGTGATCCTTCCTTAATACATGCGAGGATTGGCAGTTCCACTTTAAAAATGATTGCAAAAGTACGATCTTGGCATGCATCATTCGGATTTCTCAATGGCAAACACAGATTCACTCATGTTGGAAGAACAAAGCTGCTTCATATTCCATGCTGTGTTTACATGATCAAACATAAAACTAAAGCAGGATCATGTTTCCTCAAAGCAATCTTCTGCTTGCTTTAGAAAACTCCAAATAATGTTTCCTGAAAATAACATCTGCCACACACCCAAGCAAGCACACCCTTGATAGGAAAAAGGATCCAACACTCATTTTACAGAAAATAAATTAATTTTGACCAGAGTCATGGAAGAAAAACTCCTTTTGTTAGCACAACATGTTTGTTTGAAGTGAAAACCAAATCAAGGCTCATGGCTGATTCACTACGGTGTCAGAGAAGGCATCTAATGCCAATTCTAATTTTGAGGAAGAGAAATACAGTATAAGCAGCAGATCAAGGTGCATCCTGGAAAGGGGGAGAAGTCACCAGGCCTTTGGTTGACAGGGTTCATGGCAGGATTCACAGCTCTATGAACTTGAATCAGGTGACCTGAAAAGTGAAATCAATGGGACAAAACAAAACAAAACACAATTCATATGGTCAGTAATAAAAGGCTTAATCATTTAGTTTTAGAATTTTGAGCGACTTCGGCTCAATTTCAAGAAAAGAAGATGATTTGATTTTCCAAACCTTGACAATGTAAAAGGGTTTATTCCCACTCTTTTCTCCCAACCCCTTGACTTTTGGTCTAGCCCCTTCTTCGCGTGCTTTTTTGATGGGATGCCGAACCCAAAATATTATTTATGCACTTGAATGATCATAGATGATGGAGAATAGTCTAAATAATTGAGAAATTGGGCTTTAACTTATGTTTTGAGTTTAATTTATATGAATTTTTAATTAAGATTTATTAATTTAGTTTTATTTGTTGGATTTGATTTAATTATTATTATGTATTTTATTTAGTTGGCTATAAACCCAAACGCTTGTTCTAGTTAGGATTTTAATATTTATATCCCACTTTTCTAAATATTAAATAACTTTTGATGATTAATGAAAATTCACAAATTTTATATATCTCTAATCCCTTTTATTTTCTTTCTTTATTTTATCTTCTCAGCTTCTTCTTTAAAAAAATCTTTTTTTTTCTTGCTTTAATTTTATTATTTATTATTCCGCTTATTCAGCGTCACTCTTGTATTGTTATTGACTTTTAAAATTGAGATGTGAAAGGTTTTTAGAAATGCATTTTACAGGGAAAAAAAGAGTTACGATAATTATTCGTTAATGAACAAAAGGCTATTTCAAAAATATTAAGAAAATGACACAAAAGGATGTCTTGATTTTATTTATTTTTTCATTAATGAATAACCAATATAACAATACTACAAAACTATTACCTGTGAAATTGTATATAATTTAAAATACAAAGCTTTTTTTTTTTTACCAATTTTTAAAATTAAATCCAATGATCAAGGAATGTCTTTATTTTCTTTTGTTGTCGTTACATTATAAATTCAAAATCTCAACCATACAAAAATTAAAGAAACCGTAATCTTAAATAATATGCATTTGTGAATAGTAAAAATGCATCAACTGCTAGTTTTGGAAAAAAGAAGGAAGAAACGACAGAAAAATTTTATGCATAAGCAAATTGCAAGTGCTAGATGGTATTTTTGTAATTGATAATAAGATTTGCAAATATTCACTCATTCTTGGTTAAGTTTCTTTCTAGAATTATTTGCTTTTCAAAATGTTTTTATTTAAAAATACATCAAAATAATTTTTTTTGTATTTATTTTTGATATCAGAACATCAAAATCATCAAAAAACACTAAAAAAATATTAAATCAATCATTTTTTAAGACAAACACACTACCAAACATGCATAAATTTTACATCATTTTGACATGGAACCCACATAATAATTATGATATCCAAACATTTTTATAGCGGAAAAAATCACCCCCAAAGGCATTTCCAAACAGGGCAAAATTCTAACTTTTTTTTTTGTCTCAGCATAAACCAGCATGATCAGGCCCTTGCTGTTATTTCTGTTTACAAAGGAAAATCCATGAGCCACCGAAAGCATTTCTAATTCCTAACTACAATAGTACAAATTCTGCCCTTTGAATCATAAGCATCGCATTGTGACCAGTTTGTGACATCCAAATTGGCAAACTAGGTTTTCTAAATTTAACTTTCTAGACTAGGTACAATGAAGGCGAATGCAAAAAACAAGATTAACATGCAGATTAGAAATGTGTTAACAGTTCAATTCCAGAAAACTGAGCATGCAACCACCAAATATGCACCTGGGTTCCATTTACCGAAAGAGCCTTGGTACTGATCTCTTCGGTACTTTGCCTTCAAGCTTTAGTCTTCTATATGCTTCTCTTATGTGGCAAGGCCTGATAGGCCCAGATTCCTTCCTCTCCGTCATTACAATTCTGGCTGTAAACCATATAAAAGAAACACATTCGAGGAAGAGTTATTCAGATATCAATATACAAACTTTTTTCCAGCATAGTCATGCATAACATCATGCAGTTCTTAAAAGTAGGTAACATCAAAGTGTTTGCCACCGGTCTGTCATCATGTAACTTGTATGATGGCCACAGAAACACCACTGTTACTTCTTCATTTCTTACATTTAAAAGTAACACGCATTTCTATTCTGCAAATGAAATTTAAAGAAAACAATGACAAGTAGGAAATATATGCACACCTGTTTCAACAAGTTCACCAACAAACATTTTTGCTATACCGCAAACTACAATCGTCATTGGTAAAGAAATTTTCTGGGATCCAGTGATGCTCACTAACAACTGCATTCATGCCATGAGAGAAAAGTAAAGAGTTCAGGTTCGCATCAATAAATAAATGAATCAACCTGTGCACAAATTAGTGACATGAATGATGCATCGCAAGAAGGCTGCCTGGAAGTAATTGCCAAAAATAGCAAAACCAACTTGTGCAAAACTTAATGAGGCATTTCAAGAAGGTTGAGTGGAAGTAATTAACAAATGTAGCAACTACTGTATAAGCCCAAAGGATTTCTGGCAACTTGTTCCCCACAACAGAGAAAAATATTCATCTTGCATGTATCAACCCACAGGAGGCAGGGGGGAATAAAAGACCACCATGTGCCCCCAAAAAATAAATTTCAAGGACGAGACAAAAAAAGAAAGATATAGTATGAGAAAAGAAGGAAGATGCAAGCAATAGGAAAGCATACCCTTTTCATGTTAGTCTTCTGCAGTGCAGATCTGCGGAATGATTCATACCTACTCATCTGTTCTTCAGTAAACTGAGCTAAAATAGTCCTGAATAAAGAAACAAAGGGAAATAGCTCAAAGAAAAGCCTCCTTCTATAAATGATTAGACGAGGAAGATAAAAATAGAAGAAGGTGGCTATAGTATTCATCCAATTAATGATACAAAGCATTTGAAATAGTTGTTTTCGTTCTTCCTAGCACTCAATAAACAAAATTAATTTCTTATTATGTCCCAGATATCTAACCATCATTTGTAATTTTCATGAAATAACAACCTGTGGAAAGGAAACAGCCAATAGCTTTAAAAGCAAATTTTTGCAATTTAAAAAAGTGTACCTCCTGATATTTTATATCATCCATTTGAATAAAGGCCTGACTGTTAGCAACACCAAATTCTTTCCTTTTTGAGCAGAATATCATGAACGAATAATAATTAGGCTTTCTATCAAACATTCTATTTTGCTTTTCAGATGTTGTTTCCAGAACATCACTTCAAACTGATGTTTCACTTTTCTCTTGTCATTCTGTTCTATTAAATTTCTTTTTATGATAATAGCATTTGAACTAGGATCCCTACCTTTATAATAGGTGCAATTACCATAGCAACACATAAACCATAGGATTTGAACTAGGTCCCCTGCTCATCCTACTATCTCATGCAATGTAAGGAAATAAAATTATAATGTGCTAGCAATCTGAGGAAAATGTTGGGCGAATATCATCAGATCCTCCAAAATCAATCATTAACATTCTTAAATAACTGTATCATTATCGAGTTGAAACAACTTAAACAAGTTCTTGTATCTAAATAGAATATCACTCTCAGTTGTAAGCAACCAAACATGATTGAGCATCTTACAAAAGGCACAAGAATCAGGAATTCAATAATGTATCTAAGATCGTAGTTGCAGTAAAAATCTCAACGAAAGCAGTTAATTACCTCAAATTTCTTCATAGAACAGTTAAAAGACAAAAAAATGAAATTACCTACTAACCATGTCATCTGGGAAAAAGCATTCAGAGAAGTAACAGAGGCAATTATTGCAACTGGCTATCATGTCATGCAGAAATGAACCTTTTCTAATCCCAAGCTTTACATTCTAACCTTTCTTACAGAGAGAATTGTAAAAATATTTAAGGCCTGAAGGTCTAATGGATGAGGCTATTGTTTGCGCATGATACTCTTTGCAATAAGCATGCACAGGAGCTGAAGCTAAAATATGTAAAAATAAAAAATTATAGGCAATCTGAGTCTAACTGGAACTGATGGCCAAGAAAAGCAGGAACTTTAGACACTCGACACTCAACAAAACCATCTTGTGCCTATGCACCAGACTATTTACCCCCTCGTATCAAAAGCCAATATATACCTCTTCTACCATGTAATGCACTATGAACATAACTGCTTAGCTCCTGAAATATTTCAGTCCTGCTATTCCCAAATCTTCAATACCATCATAACATCAACTGATAACAATGAAGGGGGGAAAAACAAGCCTGCCCAGAAAGTGCAAAAAGCAAAGTAGTGCACCCCTGCTCACCCTTTGATCGATTTCCATATCTCCAACATCTTACAAAGACACCAGCCCTCTTAAAAGAGTGCCTTCAAATACAGCCTTAAGCGATAAATCATTACGACAAACATATATAGCAGAAAGTTCCTAAACACCATTCTTTATTTACAAGTTAATGTACCCATAATCACAATCAAATACATAACAAATCACAATAACAAGAAGGATAAAATAAAGGAATTATGAATCTGAAAACTTACTGCATCTTTGCCATTTTATCAGGGTCAGCAGTAGAAGCCAACTTCGAAAGCTCAACATCCATGTTATCTTCCTCCTCCTCTTCATCATCGTCTTTATTCTTTGCCTTACTTCTTGCAGAGCCCAACATAGGCCTCGAAGCAGATGGGTGGTCAGAGGAATGGGCAAAATCATTGCGGCCTCCACCGCCAAGGTCATCATCATCTTGACCAACGACAGCACCCTGAGAATCATCAGCAGCAGCAGCAGCAGCGTTAGAAGCTTGAGTGTCATAATCATCTTGGGCAACTGGGGATTCTGGTGGCGATTCTTCTTGCTCCACATACGCTGCCTCGAATGGATCCTTCGATTGCTTCATTGCCCTGTTAACGCATTAAGCAATGTAAGCACTGAGCATTTCTGACGAATACTTCGAGCGCAAAAAACTAGAACAAAAGGATCTAAGCCATAGATTAATGAAAAGAATCCAAGGAATAATAGGATTCAAAAGTGACACGAAAATTAAGTACCTGATTAATAGATTATTAATAAGGAAATGAATACCAAGTAAAATCCCACAAGGGTTTGGGATAAGTTATATGAATGAACGATTATTGGTAAAAAATGGTTTGGAAAGATTTTGCTAATTGTCTTGTAATTTGGGATTATTTCATTTCCTTATTTATTTGAACTGTCCAGAGATTTTCCCAGGTTCTTTTTTTTTATGGGCAAATTGAAATTTACCCACCGAGCTTTGGGCCCAGTCCAGTTTCTACCCTGGACGAAGAAATCGTATGAGCCCTAAACAGGTATTATTTCTTTCTTTCTTTTTGCCCCTCGGGGTTAACATGGAATGATGGGATCTGGAAAGACCGTCAACCCACTTCATTACTCTGTCTAGTAAGGCTAATCATTTTCGATTCAGTTTAGTTTTTCCTTTCAAAATCAATGAAATCAAAATTGTTTTTTTTTAAAAACTGAAACCCAACTAAAACCAGTTCTAACCAATCAGTTTCAGTTTAGTTATTTTTAAGGCATTCTTTTAAGAGGGCTGGTTTCTTTGTAAGATGTTGGAGAAAAGGAAATCGATCAAAGGGTGAGCAGCGGTGCACTACTTTGCTTTGTGCGCTTTCTGGGCAGGCTTGGTTTCTCCGCCCCTCAGTGTTTTCAGTTGACGTTATGATGGTATTGAAGATTTGGGAATAGCAGGACTGAAATATTTCAGGAGCTAAGCAGATATGTTCATGGTGCATTATATGATAGATGAGGTAAATATTGGCTGTTGATACGAGGGAGTAAATAGTCTGGTGCATAGGCACGAGATGGTTTTGTTGAGTGTCGTGTGTCTAAAGCTCCTGCTTTTCTTGGCCATAAGTTACGGCTTTTCTGTTTATTTTTATGTTTTAAAAATATTTTAATTTTTAATTTTTTTTATTTTAAATTAATATTTTTTAATCATTTTAATATATTAATATCAAAAATAATTTCTTAAAAAAATTTATTTTGATTTGTTTTTATATAAAAAATACTTTAAAAAACAACCACAACCACACTCACAAACCAAACATTCAACTCGACAATGAAGTTCGAGTACTGGATGATATTGGAGTGGTATCAATAAATAAAACATTTTGATTTTAAAGATTTTTCATTTATAATTATCAAATAAAAATATATTAACAACATCTGCTAGATAACATAACATAAAATCAATGAATTTATTAACTTGATTTCATTTTTACACCACAATCAACCATTCATAATTCTCATAATAATTCTTCATTCAAAAATACAATTCAATAACACCGGTAAAGCAAGAAGTATTAATTGACAAGATATCTTAGTTATATCATGAATTAAAAATTAAAAGAAAAAAGCTAATATAATATCAGATTGACTACTAGGTATAAAAAAAAATCAATGATAGAACCATCCACAATTCAATTCAACATTAAAATACCTATTATATTAAATGATCGACAAGAATCAAATTTTCTAGGATTTTCTCACTAAAAAAAATTGAAAACAATAAAAAAAGCCTTTTTTCCTTTTAAAATTTAAATAGAAAGGAAAAGTCTCTTTTATTTGTATTTAAATCTTTTGTTCTTTTTGTTCCAATTTCACAGCTACAATCTAAGTTAAGCACTATATCAGCATAGTTCATTCTTCAACAAGTATTCAGGGAAGGAATAAAAGGAGATAACATATTGACATCTCATGCATTCAAAATAAATTAATAAATATTAATAATAAATTAATATATATTTTTAATTTCATCCCTTAAAATTTAATTTAATTTAATTTTTATATCAATTTTGATCTTTATTTTTATGATTATTATTTTCTTTTCTCTTATTATTTTTTAATTGAAATTTTTTATCTATTAGATTTGGTTATCATTCTTTTGAATGCTATTTATTTTATTTGAAATAATTTATGAAATTGTAATTTTTTAAATTTTATTATTTTTAAAAATTTTTATCTATTAAATTTGATCTCTATTATTTTAATTGTTATTTATTTTATTTGGGATAATTTATAAAATTAGATTTTTTTTCAATTTCATTCACATTCAATTTTTTAACTTGTAAGATTTGTTCATCATTATTTTAATAAACTTGAAAAAAAAAATATTAATAAGTTATTTTTCAGTTCATTTTCCATAATATAAACAAATACTGTAAAGTATTTTCCAACTTATTTTCTATAATATCACCGAACATTAAAAAATAATTCCCTTTTCAAGAATTACTTTCTAAAAAAAAATCTATTTTAAAAAAACAATTATTTTTCAACATACAAACAATATCTTCATACCAATTTACTCTTTAACCATTGAAACACCTATTGCTCTATCAGTCACCGTGGACTGTCCAAGTAGCTTGCAGTTCACGAAGAACGGTCAGAGACTGAGTTATCACATAAATTTCACTCCAACTGTCTCTTCATTATAGAAAGACTTGTTTGGACCAATTACATGGACAACCGAAAAACTTAATGTCTGCTTGCAAGTAGCAGGCGATTCAGGAAAAAACTATATAAAAAAGATGCTTTTTACTAGTAGTAAATATAAGGATGCCTGTGATGCTTAAAGCATATCATCTCAAGCTCAATGTATGTATATATAAGAATGCATGTTGCTAGACTGCACAGCTTCCTGAGAATTGTTTATCAAATGCTTTAGGGTTACATTTTCTTGTTACATTTATTGAGCGAGCGGGCTGAGTCGAGTTAGGCGGGTTTTAAACATCTTGACCTACCACCCAACCCGTGATATTTAATTATTATGTTTTTTTAACTCATTATTATTTGTAATATCCATATCAATTAAATTTTTTTTTATTAACATTGATGTTCGGACTAGTTTACGTATGCCTTGACTAATCTAACGAGTTCTAAAATTAAGCCTTCAATAATGTTAAGGTTTATGAAGATCAACCAGCTTTAACTGGCTACTACAAGTGGGTTTTCTTTAACACCCCTACTTTGAATGCAGGTCATTGGCTTCTCAATGGAGACAAGGAGATGATAAAAGCAACTTTAAGATAGATATGATTTGCTTCCGTCAGGTGATGCAATTCCACACAAAGTATCATATAAATTATAAAACAGAGTTAGAGATGCAGCTGCCTTGCTATTCCTGGGAACCACAATAAATACAATAATCAATACACTCGAGAATGGTTTGCATGCTTGTCTCAATAGCATCCCTTACATTACAATCGAGTGTCAAACTCACAACCAGAAATTAAAAAGAAAAAGAAAAAAGATTGAAGAGTTAAAATTTGTTCCTGCAAAATTAAAGACCTCTCCTGGGTGACAACAATACTGAGAGTTCATAATTATGGCTTTTTCCCGTGAAGAAATGGTCTCGTGTAATCAAGTAACCCCGGCCTAAAAGGGACCTGCGAGTGGGAAGATGATGAAACCAGCATCATCACTATGTATCGAGGGATGGAAACAAGCAGCCCTATGTGGGCTCAAAAAAAAGGTCTTTGTTCAGGAACTTCAATGATTGTAGCAGACCCGTATTTTTCCAGCTCCTTCATCTTCTTTTATATATATATATATAAATCATCAAAATCTCTTTCTGTACAAATGCTTTGTTAATCTCGGTAGCTTCCTGGCCCAATATTATAATTGCTTTCTATATATTCTGTTCTGTTTAGATAAACTCTCCGCTCGTGGTGAATTCCATTCATGAGCTCTGGCATCGCCCGCCTCCTTTCCCCTTTATTCTAAAAGACTTCCGGCTCGTGTCTTTCTTCTGTAAGCAGGACTTTCAATTGGTTTTTTCGATTAGGCAGTGGCCCTGTCTTGTTCTCTTATATTAACCATCAATATCGTCGAAATTTATTAAGGACTACTTAAGGAATGTTGATAAACGACAAGGACTATAATTAAGTGGTTGTGCTCTGAGAAACCAATCTAGATGAGACTGAGCAGTACCTCGTCAAGCCGATGTTGGCTTTAGAAACAGTCCAAATAACAGATTGACCAGGCAGATTCCAGCAGGTCCACCACTAGAGAGAGAGAGAGAGAGAGAGAGACTAAAGGAGTGATGAATCCCAACATGATATAAAAAGAATCAACCCATGAAGTTGCTTTCACTTTGTTATCTGTCGCGGTCTAAAGTGGGGAGGGGCAGTGCCCCCTAGGCCACTACTTATTATTCCTACGCAAATAACATCCGAAAGAGGACCTCTATCTTTTTTTATTTATATATATATATATATATATATATATATATATATATATATATATATATATATATATATATATATATATCCACCTCGAAAGAAACAAGTTTAAAGATTTATCTTTATGCTTAAAGCCTCTTTGTATCATGAAAAATAATATTTTTATAAATTATTTTCAGTACAAAAATGGTTTGGATTTCAAAAAAATATATTTTTTTTATTTTTAACGAAATATACTTTTTAAAGTTGTAAAAAAATAAAAAAAAATATCTTGTTATTTGTTAATTATATCAAATTTGATTATCAATCCTTTAATTGCTATATATTTTATTTTGAATTCTTGTTTTTATTAATTTTTTTCAACTCCATCCCTTAGAATTTGATTTTTATATCAACTTAGGATCTAATTTTTTTATGGTTATTTATTTTTCTCTTATTATTTTTTAATTGAATTTTTTTTATCTATCAAATTTGATTTTTATTATTTTGATCTCTTTTGATTTTATTTAAAATAATTTATGAAATTATATTTTTTTTCATTTCATCATTTTCAATTTTTTTATTTGTCAAATTTGATCTCTATTTTTTTATTGTTATTTCTTTTATATAAAACAATTTATAAAATTAATTTTTTTTTAATTTCATCTCCTTTAACTTTTTAATCTGTCAGATTTAATCATTATTTTTTTTAATTACTATTTTTTTTATTTGAAATAATTTTTTAAAGTGAAAGTCTTTTTTTTAATCTCATACTTTTTTAATCTTTTTCATATGTCGGAAGAAAATATTTTTCAACTCAATTTTTATAAAACTTTCAAACATTAAAAAAAATCTACTTTTCAAGAATTCATTTTCCATAAAAATCTCTTTTCAAAAAAATAAATTACTTTATAAGAGAGCTAAGTTGATTAAGTTATTCTTGGGAGTCTTTAACACACTGTTTTTTTTTTCTTTTAAGGTTATGTTTGGGAAGCTGAAAATATTTTTTTAAAATGATTTTTTATTTGATATGAAAATATAAAACTCTAGAAAAAAAAACTAATTTAATATTTTTAAAATCACTTGGAAAAATACCGGACCCCTAATGTCAAAATGACTAAATGTTGTAATTAATTAAGTCTTTTTGGTTACAATAATCAATAGCAAAATAAAGTCCAGGCCGTTGTACTTGGGGGCATGGATTGGTTCAGTGATTGGATAAGCAAAGTGTCCCATAGCAGCGTCCGAAGTAACGGGTTGTTCTAAAAGTAATAATTATAGAGAATCCATGACTGTACAAACATTTCCCTTGCTTGTAAAGAAACAATCAAGGCGCCCCCTGTCAAGGAAAAGTGGAAAGCAAAGCTACCTTGTATGAATGCAGTGTTGCAAGCAATGATTAACGAAGTCAGCAGCATTGGCTAGCAAGCTTGAATGTTCATGTTTCTGTGTTTGTATATAGACATTATCTGCAATCCAAAGCTTGTGATTGAGTACAAAACTGATGAGATCTTAATTAGGTGTGCTGGAAGGAAAGAGAAGCACATAAAAATCACTAATCACTAACAGGATCAGCACCCCTACGCTTAATTAAGCTAGCTGTGCTCGTTCGTAATCAGCCCCTGATCATTAAAATCAAACTTAAGTGCTCGTAGTAAACCAGCACCAGCAAAGGCTATAGCTAGCTAAGAAGATGCTGCATCATTGATCATCCTACCCATTATTGATAAGTAGTATCAATAGTTTGTCAACTTGGTGCAATGCGATTTCTTTTTTTACATTTTTTTTTAAATCTTTGCAGGGTGACGAAAGCCATGAGTGATAAACAAGGCGCAGATAGCTGACACAGCAACACCAGATCATTGGTTTGCAGTTGGGATAAGACTACTCATGCTAAGAATGGAAAACATTATAAAAACAAAGGTCAAGAGCTAGATTTGTGGGTGTGGGCTGAGTCAATCAACAAAGATGTTTGGTGTATTGGTTTGAGAGATAAAGATTGATCGAGTTATGAACATTGAATCAAGAGAAAGGAAGGGCTAGAGGCACTGGATCCACTAATGATCATGGAAAAACAGGAATCTAATTAATCCATCTAATTTAGTAGTCTAGCTACTTGATCCAGCTTGAAGTCAACTTACAGATTAAGTGCTGATGATCATTTTCTTTTTATATAATATTTTTGTTGCTTTAAGATTTCTTCTGTTGTGTCAAAGAAGAGTAAAAGAAAGGGCAGATATGTAATAACGGAAGATTCAAATAATGGCTGATGAAACGGTCTGATTGCTCCACATCTTTATGCGAACATTTGCTTTTGCTTTCTTTCTTCTTTTTTTTTTTTTTTTGAAGAAAGCAAAAGATGGAACCAAAAAAATATACCGAGCCAAAGAAAAAGATGACCTTGGATGCTGCTGTTAATGTGCTACAGCTTTGCCTTTAGATTCTTCAGATCCTTCAGATCATCTCTTTCCTCTCACTCTGTCACACCCACAAACACCTCTTCATTTATCTCGATGTGTTTATTCATGTGTGACATCAGTTCAGATTGTATGAAATGGACTGTTTTTATTTCATTTGATAAATAGGATGCTGGGTTCTCTAGAACCCATTAAATATTGTTTTTCTCTCTCTAAATCATTCAAACTTCTAGCATGGCTGCTTCTAACACGAGGCTTGCCGTCTTCTCTTCTCTACTTCTTTTGTTTCTGATCAACTCCTGTCAATCACTTTCCTCGCATAATACCTACCTCAAAAGACAAGCTTCAATCCTGGTTTCTCTTAAACAATCTCTTGAGTCATATGATCCTTCACTTGATAGTTGGAATGTGCCAAACTACCAACTTCTGTGCTCTTGGACTGGCATCCAATGCGACGACATGAACAGGTCAGTGGTTGCTCTTGATATATCCAATTCAAACATCTCGGGCACTCTCTCACCCGCGATCACTGAGCTTCGAAGCCTTGTCAATCTTTCGATCCAAGGAAACAGCTTCTCTGATGAGTTCCCACGAGAAATTCACAAGCTTATAAGGCTTCAGTTCCTCAACATATCCAACAATCTGTTCAGTGGAGAGCTTGCTTGGGAGTTTTCTCAGTTGAAGGAACTTCAAGTGCTGGATGTTTATAACAACAATTTCAATGGCACACTACCATTAGGTGTCACTCAACTAGCCAAGCTGAAGTACTTGGATTTTGGCGGGAATTACTTTCAGGGGACTATCCCTCCAAGCTATGGAAGTATGCAACAGCTGAATTATCTGTCACTTAAGGGAAATGATTTGCGTGGTTTAATACCTGGTGAGCTTGGTAATCTTACAGGTCTTGAGCAGCTCTACCTGGGGTATTACAATGAGTTTGATGGAGGAATCCCACCTGAGTTTGGTAAGCTGATCAATCTGGTTCATATAGACCTTGCAAACTGTAGCTTAAGTGGACCGATACCTCCAGAATTGGGCGGCCTCAGCAAGCTAGACACCCTCTTCTTGCAAACGAATGAGCTCACTGGTCCTATCCCTCCTGAACTGGGCAACCTGAGCAGCGTCATATCTCTTGACCTCTCAAACAACGCCCTAACGGGAGATATTCCACTAGAGTTTTCCGGGCTTCGTCGACTCACCTTATTGAACTTATTCCTTAACAAGTTACATGGAGAGATCCCTTATTTCATTGCGGAGCTACCTGAGTTAGAAGTCCTGAAGCTTTGGCACAATAACTTCACAGGAGCCATTCCTGCAAAGCTGGGAGAAAATGGCAGGTTAACTGAACTTGACCTGTCAAGCAATAAGCTTACCGGATTAGTCCCTAAATCTCTCTGCTTAGGAAGGAAGCTGCAGATACTAATTCTGCGCATCAACTTTCTGTTCGGTCCTCTGCCTGATGATCTTGGCCATTGTGACACTCTCTGGAGAGTTCGGTTGGGGCAGAACTATCTGACTGGATCAATCCCGAGTGGTTTCCTTTACTTGCCAGAACTGTCACTGATGGAGCTGCAGAACAATTATCTGAGTGGCCAGGTTCCACAACAAATAAGCAAGACGCCATCTAAACTTGCGCAGATGAATCTTGCAGATAATCGCTTATCTGGGCCACTTCCTGCATCCATCGGAAATTTCTCCAACTTGCAAATTCTTCTGCTCAGCGGAAACCGATTCACGGGGGAAATTCCATCTCAAATAGGTCAGTTGAACAATGTCTTTACATTGGATATGAGTAGGAACAACTTGTCTGGGAATATCCCCCCTGAAATTGGCGATTGTCGTACCTTAACTTACTTGGATTTGAGTCAGAACCAACTCTCAGGCCCGATTCCAGTTCAGATCACACAAATCCACATATTAAATTACCTTAATATATCCTGGAACCATTTGAACCAAAGTCTTCCTAAGGAAATTGGGTCCATGAAAAGTCTAACCTCGGCAGACTTTTCTCACAACAACTTCTCTGGTTCCATACCTGAATTTGGACAATATTCATTCTTCAACTCCACATCATTTTCCGGTAACCCTCAACTCTGTGGCTCCTACTTGAACCCTTGCAACTATTCATCTACGTCTCCATTACAATTCCACGACCAAAATAGCTCCACGTCTCAGGTCCCTGGAAAATTCAAGCTACTTTTTGCTCTTGGACTTCTAGGATGCTCTTTGGTATTTGCTGTTTTGGCAATCATCAAAACCCGAAAGATACGAAGAAATTCGAATTCCTGGAAGCTCACAGCATTCCAGAAGCTGGAATTTGGATGCGAAAACATATTGGAATGCGTCAAGGAAAACAACATCATAGGGAGAGGTGGAGCTGGCATAGTCTACAGAGGTTTAATGCCAAATGGAGAACCAGTAGCAGTCAAGAAGTTGTTGCGAATAAGCAGAGGATCGTCTCATGATAATGGCCTATCTGCAGAAGTACAAACATTAGGCCAAATTCGACACAGGAATATAGTGAGGTTGTTGGCATTTTGTTCGAATAAAGAGACCAATTTACTTGTATACGAGTACATGCCAAATGGAAGCCTAGGTGAAGTTCTGCATGGGAAGAGAGGTGGTTTTCTCAAGTGGGATACCAGGCTGAAAATTGCTATTGAAGCAGCGAAAGGCCTTTGTTACTTGCACCACGACTGTTCTCCTCTAATTATCCACCGGGACGTCAAGTCCAATAACATTCTACTCAGCTCAGATTTTGAGGCTCATGTAGCAGATTTTGGGCTTGCCAAGTTCTTGCAAGACACCGGAGCTTCAGAATGCATGTCTGCAATTGCTGGCTCTTATGGCTATATTGCTCCAGGTACTCCCATTACATATGGTTTTTAAAATAACTTGAGAATGGAAGATCACATACAGTAATTTTAAATTCATCCAAATGAATTGGGCTCTAGAACCTGAGACCTATCGGCTTTGGTGACATGACATACACTCTTCATTGAGTCACTAAGTAAAGCATTTCTCGCATTTGCCTTTGACTTGGTGTCATGATTGGGTTCTCTGTTAATCTGGTTTTATTGTTCTTTTAAAACATTAATTATGTGTGTTCGACTGGCAAGTAAATATGTAGAGTCTGTTCTCGTTTGATCTCGTTTTAGATCTGCAATAAGAACAAGTGTTTTCTTCCCTGGACCGAAGTAGCTAGCAGAGTCCCATGTGAGTCCAAGAATGGTAGAGGCTCCACTAACACAAAGGAAAATTCTCCCTCTTACTTTTCCTCTTGCTTTAATCCACACTATTAGTAGTGGGGTTGTGAGCTTTTGTATTGGAAACCATAAACCAATCTTCACTCATGCCAATCACTAGCTGCCCTTTTTGACCGAAACCCAGAAATAGGAGCAACAGCAAGATCCACATAAATCCAAGCAATACCTCCTTGAGGATCCTGATTGGGATCTATCTAACCTTTACTTTCCCTAAACCCCAGAAAAATGAAATATGTGTACAACACAGTTATTAAAGCACAAGCTGCCTTTTCTTTTTTAGCGTACACAAGTTGTTACTTTACCTTGGGAGATGAGTTGAACACTACATCTTTTTCTTTATCAAACAACAGTACATGTCACAGAGATTCACCATTTAAACTTGACCAAAACAATAGTGCATGGTTACCCTCTTTTAAATAAATAAACAATATTTCTATTCTATCACATTTTCTTTAGGACTATCACTTTGAAACTTATAGGGCTAAGCAATTTCTTGTAACAGAATATGCATACACATTGAAGGTGGATGAGAAGAGTGATGTCTACAGCTTTGGAGTGGTACTGTTAGAGTTAATCACAGGCAGAAGGCCAGTTGGGGATTTCGGAGAAGAAGGGCTAGACATTGTTCAATGGACTAAGACACAGACTAAGTCAAGCAAAGAAGGGGTGGTGAAGATTCTGGATCAAGGGCTGACAGATATTCCATTAATTGAAGCAATGCAAGTCTTTTTTGTGGCGATGTTATGTGTTCAAGAACAAAGTGTGGAGAGACCAACAATGAGAGAAGTTGTTCAAATGCTTACAGAAGCTAAACAACCCAACGCATATCACAAGCAGTGACTTCACCAACCTAATGCAACCCATCATAATCATTATAGAAGCTGTTAACAACAAGAAGATATAGATGATTGATTCAGTACTGATGAGTGGTGAATATTGGGGATGACTCTGCTCAAGCAGTACAACCAGGCCATCATTGCAACAGTTACCATTGATAGTATATAAATCATTAATGGTGTTTTTTCTTTTCTTTTCTTTTCTTTTTTTTTTTGGGGGGGGGGCTACTAATTAATGCTTAAAAGCATATTTGGCTCTATTATTGTGCATGCATTTGATTAAGAGTCAAGCTGTGGTTAGCTACGAGGGGTGTTTTGTTTTGTTTTGTTTTTGTCCAGGCATGAAAACTAGAACAGGAAAAGATGAACTGCTGCCAAACCTTGATTGTAATTCCTGGCTTCATTATTATGTCATCATTTGGATGGTATGTCTAAATGATTTGAAGTTTTGCTTTTATTGCTCGGATATTTTTCTCTTTTTTTTTCCCAGCCAGTGCTTTAGACACCTAACTTCAGTAAGACTATGAGAGGAAGTGAACAATAAATTCATCTTCTCTTTTAATTTTTGTTAATTTCATGAGAGTGGGATTTATGATTTATTTTTTTTATAATTTCTCCAGATTGGGCAGTATAAACTGGATGAGTGTTCTGGAAGGAAAGAGAAAACAGAAGCAATGATTTTATTTGATGTAAGGGTTCTCGAGTAAAAAAGAAGTTAATGGTAGTGGTTACGGATATCACTTCCCTATTTTTCTCACTTCACTTTACTTTTTTTTTTATTCTCATTTTATTTTTATTGCAGGACAAAAACAGCTTTATTTAAATTGTTAAATGAGATTTCAAGAACATATTATCTTATGTTTAATTTTATTAATTAGAATTGAGGTGATGAGATTTGAACTTGTAACTACTTAGTCACCAAAACTTTAATATCATGTGAAAAAATCATTTCAATTCAAAAACTTAAATTATTAGATGAGGTCTTAAGAATTATTTTATATTACTCTCTAATATTTTTTTAATTAAATCTTTTGATAACAAATTATAAAATAGCTCTACTTTATTCTAAAAACATATATTTATAATGTTATTTTTCAAAAATTCTAGTCATGTAAAATATTTTTTCTTACAAATTTAAAATTGTGTAGGTAGTATTATAAATTTTATGAATACATCACTCAATAAATCATGATTTTGATTTTTTGTGTAGTGAAAATCATATACTCTAACTCATAAATTATTACTAATAGTTTAGCATTGTTTTATTATACAATTAATTACTTCACTATAAATTAAAGGTGTATATTATGAACTATAAATTATTATAATTATAGGTAACATTGGTAATTATAGATAACAATATAACTTAGATCCTCTAAAATACATTATTTAAAAACAAATATTGCCCAATCAAAGATAAAATAAAATTCTTTAAATTTAAATTTTTCTTTTTAATATTTTAAATGAATATAAAGTAATTATTTTAGAATTTGAAATTATAGAATAATTAAGATAAATATTTAATATTGTCATATTAATCACTGTAAAAATAATGGAATGAGAATGATGCCATTCTTGTTGTAATTGGGAGAGAGTCTTCTCGCTTTCACTAAAACCTCATAGAAAACAAAATAGATAACACTAGATAATTTTCTGCGGATTAATTTTTTGTAGAATATAAAAAAAAAATATTTAGATATTGTTAATATATTTTCTAGTAGAAAAAAAAATTAAATTATATTGAGATTGACCCAATATAATCCAGTCGACTTTGCATGTTTAAAGACAACCTGAATAACTAGTAAACATATAGTTTGACTAGAAAAACAAGATGATATCTTTTTTAAAATATTAAGATGATAATATATTGGATTTACTTAAATCAATTCAAGTTAACATACCAAATCTCCGAACCAGGTCATGAGACTCTGATAACCTTTTAGAAATCAAATAAAAAAAAATATTAAGCCCAATTTTCAACTAACCTGATGTTAAAGGATGAGATTGAAAACATTAGGAAAATGAGCTGAGTCTACCTGAGATACCTGTCAAACTTGAGTCATGAGATTGAGATAACCTCATATAAAGAAAATCAAAACAAATTATAAAACTCAATTCTAAGTTAACCCGATGTCGTAGGATAAAAAAATAAATTAAAAAAAGGACGTGAAAACAACACCCGAGTTAACTAGAATTAACCTCATAAAAAGTAAACTAAAATAAATTATGAAGCCTAATTCTTAATCAATCCAATATTAAAGGATGAGATTGAAAAAAATATATTCAATTAAAAAAAACACTCTGAGACAACTGGGTCAATCCACGACCTAGGTCATGAGACTGTGATAACTCCATAGAAAGAAAATAAAAAAAAAATAACAAAGCTCAATTCCTAATCAACCAATGTTGAAGCATTAAATTGAAGAAAAAAATCAATTAAAAAAAATATCTCAAGTCCACTCGGGTTAACCTGCCAAACACAAGTCATGAAATCGAGATAACTCTATAGAAATAAAATAAAAAATAATTATGAATTTAAATTTTCAATCAACCCAATATTGAAGGATAAAATTGAAAAAAAATTATTCAATTAAAAAAATAAAAAAATATGAGTCAACCTGGCTAACTTGCAAAACTCATGACATGAGTCATGAGATCATGATAACCATATGAAAGCAAATAAAAAAAATATAAAGCTTAATTGTCAATCAAACTAATATTGAAAGATGATGTTGACAAAAAAAATCAATTTAAAAAAAGTAAAAAATAATCCGAGTCATAAGACCAAGATAACTTTATAGAAATTAAATTGAAATAAATTATGAAGTTTAATACTCATTAAACTCTATGTTAGAGGATAAAATTAAAAAAAAATTAAGTTTGAACTTAAAAAATAAAAACTGGATTGAAAACGACTGGAGCATTTTACTATTAATTGCTACAGTGAAATGCCAAAGCTTTTTAATATATGTTAATTAGCACATTGGCCTGCAAGAGTTGGAGCAAAAAGAATTTAAAATGTGAAAAAGTCTAGGTATTATTAACGTATCTCCTAAAAAAAGATTTAAATTTTAACCATGAATCTAAAATCAATTGCATATTTAATGATATTTTTATTTAATATTGAGATAAAAATATAATGGATCTACCTGGGTCAACTAGGTTGACATGCAAAATTTACGGATAATCTTGAAAAAAATAAATTGAAAAGCTTAATCTCCAATTAACTTAATATTAAAGGATTGAATTAGTAAAAAAAAAGCGAATTCGAGTCAAACACCTAAACTCGCGATACAAGTCATGCACATGAGACATAAATTATTCTTCATTTATACATGACTATAAAAGGCATGAAAATTTCTTGATGTGAGATATTTTTTTAAAATAAAAAAAAAAACTATGACAAGCACATAAGACAGAGATAACAGAAGAAATCATTGATAATAAAGAGTGAAATTGTATTTTTTTTTACTTTTAAGTTAAATAAAACAATAAATTATCAATAACAAAGGGTGAATTTCACCTTTTTAAAAAAAAATTAAGGGACAAAAAATACATTCAAAAAATAGCTCAGGTGTTGTCGCTTAACGCGCGAACTCGCGATCCAAGTTATAGACTAAACCAAGTTCGATTTTTTTTCATAAATCTATATTTAACATATATATATATATATATATATATATATATATATATATATATATATATATATATATAGCTAAAAAGGCCAAGGAGAGCAGGCCTATAGCCTAATGCTCCTGGGCCTTTAAAAGAAAAGTCTAATGTGTGGGCCTTAAAGCCCAAGCCTGCATGCCTAGTCTCATTTTTTTTTTCTCATTTAAAGGGATAGACTATCTATTTTTGAAAAAAAAAAAGAAAAAAAGATAGACAACACAGCAGATGATGTATCTTTTGCCAACCCATAATCTTGCAACTACTACAATGGCTAGAAAATCAAATATGTTGGTTTTTTTTATTAAAAAAATCATTTTAACCCAAAAACACTCTAAAATCACTCTTAGAACATCTACAAAATTATTTGTCTCTTGCCTTCCGCTTTCCTCAAGTTAGCTTCTGCTATTTCAAGAGTTTGCTGAACAAACTTATCACGCTAATAACCCCATAAAATTGTCCAAGTCAGAAAATCAAGACAAAAAATTTTTCTCTTCCTTAACTTAAATGTTTTTTTTTAGGAAATATTGGGACTCGACACAATCTCTATAAGACTCTATTCATCAAATTGAACCCATTGAGATAAATTTCAATTATTTTAGTGGTCAGTATAGGTGTCAACGGTGACTTTCTCTCTATACATCAAAATCTAGTAATTCTTTCTCCTCAAACAAATCAGTGACTGAAAAATAAAAAATAAAAATTTTTGTATTAAAATTAAATGTCCAACAATTAAAGGGACTGATTACATATTAACTAGAAAATAAAAAGGACTAGAATGAACTTTTCACACAAAAATTGAATTTGCCACATATTTTCCCTATTTTTCTCACTTTGATCATCTATGTTTAAATTCAACCCTTTCTTAAAAAAAAAAAGGAAGAAGTGATTAGGCACTAATTTTAGACTAAAAATGTTTCAATTATATATATAAAAAAATTAATAATCAATTTAAGATTTTTTAAAAATTTACTATTCCAATACAACGGGTTTTGTGAAAGCATGCACAATATATATTGCATAGTAAAAGCGTCTTAGTTTTTTTTTTACTAGATTTTTTTGGTTGCGCTACGTTGTGTGGCAGGCCAATTTTTTTTCTAACATAAAAAAAGAATTCAAATAGTGATAACCTGAGTGAATCCAGGTTAACTTGACTAACCGGTAATCCAAGATAACCCTAGAGGAAGGAAAGGGAAAAAAAATTAAAAAATTCAAGGTTAATAACCTAATGTCAAAGGATGAGATAAAAAAATAGGATCAAAGTTAAATCGGTCTAATTTTTAAAACCAGTAACCGAGATGACTATACAGAATACCAAAAAAGATCTTGAACAAATTTCTTAAACATCAAGAAATTAAAAAGAAAACAAATAGTAGTCAAAACAATGAGGATCAAATCTAGTATAAAAACTAATGAAAGAAAATAATGAGGGACTTAATAAAAAATAAATAAAAAAAAGATAAAAAGAGTAATTAAAAGGATAAGAACCAAGATTGGATTAAAAAACAAATGAAATAAAATGTCGAGGGACAAAATTGAAAGAAAAAAATAAATTAAGAAAAGGATTAAAAAAGAGCAATTAAAAAAATGAGGACTAAAAATAAAAATAAAATGTTAAGGGACAAGATTGAAAGAAAAAGAAAAAACAAACCAAGGAAAGGATAAAAACAAAAAACAACAATAATCAAGAGAATAAGTACCATGTTTGATATATAAACAAAACAAAATCAAATGGAAATGGATGAAACAAAAAAAATTCCAAAAAAGAACCCAAAATAAAGAAAGATCAATAAAAAGAAAGAAGATCTTAAATGAATTTTTTTATCTATTATTTTTTATCAAAATAATATCATTTTTTTAGCTGAATAAAAAATCAAGTGATTAGTTAGGGAAAAATCATGTCAACACCTGTTGATTTTTCTACCATTATTTTTTCCATCAAAATAATATCGTTTTTACTTCCTGCATAATAAAAAAAATATGGTTGACCCCAATAACCCTAATCATTCAACCCAACCTATGACCCAAAACATAATGAGGGTCGACTCTCAGGCCAAGTCTTTAAAGAATGATAAAAAAAAAATAAACACCAAATATGATATGAAAATTCAATAAAATTAAACAACGAGGGATTAAATTGCCAAAGAAAACAACCAATCAATAAGAGAACTCAAAATAAAAGGAATTGCAATCATAAAAATAAGGATCAAATTCAACCGAAAAAAATAATTAAATCAAATTATTAGGGATGAAATCGAAAAATAAAATCCAATCAGAAAAAAAAGATTAAAAGCAAAATAAATAAAAATCAAAAGAATAAGGATCAAATCTGATAAAAAAAAACATAAAAAATCAAATGTCAATGAATGAAATTGAAAAACAACTAAATCAAATTCAATATAACTAAAAGATTGAGGACTATTTTGCAATTTTGCAAGGTCATCTCACCTTTTTAGGTGGTGGGGAGAGAAAAGAAGGGGGAGGAGAAGAATTATTGTTAGAGCTTTGTCGTGCCCTTGCGGCTGACACACACTAGCCCACCATGTGAATGATGGCGCGCTGCTTCAGACAACGTCTTTGGAGGCGACCAACGGTCACCAGGAGGCAACGCACGTGCTAACCATTTTTTGTTCTTGATTTATAAAAAGGTCATAATATGTTTGATCCCACATGGTAATTGCAAAAAAATTGAGGAAAAAAAACCAAAAATACTCCTTTACCTTTGGAAAAAAAAAAGTTGTCCCCAAGGACTATAAGGTAATTAGACTGTACGAAAAATATGAAATTTTAAAAAAGTCCATCATACATTAGTTGTGTTTTACTTTTTTCAAAGACAAAGGAGTAATTACACTGTGCAATAAAGATATGAAAATACAAATTTACTGCTAAATGTTTGTTCAATAATTTGGTTTTTTAAGGGAGGCATCAATCATTTTATTGTGAATTGTATTGTGCACAATCCATAATAAAACACTAATGTCTTTTGGTTTTATTTGTAACTAGATTGATAGTTTGCACTTCGCCGCAAGCCGGGCAATTTCTTTGTAGCAAAAAAACACGATGCTAAAGCATTGTCATTGTATTTAAAGAATGAAAAAAATAAACGACTCGACATAATATAAAAAGAACTAAAAAAAATGATTGTCAAACCGCATGATTCAAACTGTAAAAGGATGAAATGAGAAGAAAAAAAATTAAAAAACAAAGCACCAGCAAAACCAAGTGAGGTAAGAAAAAATATATATATATATATATATATATATATATATATATATATATATATATATATATAATTCTAAAAAGAATCAAATTTTAAAAGACAAAATCAAGAAAAAAAAAAACAACTTATAAAAAAACTTGGACCACCCAGATAAACCTTCAACCTAGATCATGAAATAAAGATAACCTGATTGAAAAGAAAATTAAAGAAAATAACAAAGTTTATTTTTTAAAAAAATAAACAATTTCAAAGGATGTAATTGGAAAAGAAAACAATGTCAACTTTTCAAACCTATAATCTTAGGTAGTGACTAAACTATAAGTACCGCATCTGGAAAACAACCATTTAAAAACTTGGCTCGATCTGACGAGTTGACCCATGTCTCAGGTGACTCTTGACTTAAACTAGCTCGAGTTTCAAAAGAAATTCAGGGAAAATTGATCCAGTGTAATATGATTAAAATAATGGGTTGGCCAATGTTTCAGTTAACCCGGGAAAATCCAGTCAAAACTCGTTTACTATTTTTTTTTAAAAAAAAAATAGTATCATTTTGACATTTTTTATAAAAACAAAAAGATCTGATTGACTTGGGTTAATTCGAGCTAACTTACTTGACCCATGACTCGATAATTGTCCTGGATTGACTCTTATGTAGGGCCTAGAAACAATGAGAAAAACTAACGAAACCAAATCCCAATAAACGAAATGTCGAATGATGAAATAAAAAAAATAAATGATAAAACAAATAGCAATTAACAGAATAAGAATCTCATTTGAAAAAAAAAATGAGAGGATAAAGTAAAGTTTTGAATTGAAGGGCAAAAGGTTTTTTAAAAAAATTCAAATTAACATATGAATTAAAAATTAATAAAAAAAATCAAGAGAATAAGGACCAATTTTTTTTAAAATAAAAAATCAAGAGTATGGATTTAAGGATGAAATTGAAAATAAATTAAAATTTAATAAAAAGGCTAAGAATCAAAATTAGAAATTAAAATATTGAGGGTCAAACCTTGAATATAAATAAATATTGAACTGCAGTGCAAAATTAAAAAGAAAAATTAAATTTATAAAAGAATCCAAAACAAAAAAAAACAAAAAAAAAATAAATTTCCAACGAACACAATGATGATAGATGAAATTTTTAAAAATAATTGAAGCCAACTCCCAGTCCAACCTTTAGAATTTGTGACACAGATCATGAGACCGGATCATAATGTAAAAGGTAAACTAAAAAAATAACAATTAAAAATTCTAAACCAACTAAAATAATTAAGGATAAACTTGAAAAAATAAATTAAAAAAAGTGATTTAAAAAATGTAAATTTGAAAAGAAAGAGAACCAAATTTGACACAAAAAAAATAAAACCAAATCATAAGGGATGAAATTGAAAAACAATTTTAATTAAGAAAAGGATAAGAACAACTAAAAATAATAATCAAAAGAACGAAGACCATATTTGATTTAAAAATAAAATGTCAATTGATGAAGTCCAAAGATGAATTAATTCAATAAATGATTTAAGACAAAAAACATCATAATTAAAAGAATAATGATCAAATCTAATATAAAAATAAAGTGTAAAGGGATGGAATAGAAAAAAACAATTAACTTAATAAATGACCTAATATTAAATACATTGCAATTAAAAGAATGAGGACCCAACCTGATATAAAAATAAAGTATCAAGGGGTGAAATTGAAAAAAAAAATTGACTCAATAAATGACTTAAGATCAAATACATTGCAATTAAAATATTGAGGATCTAATTTAACTTGACAAACAAATAATTAGACTTTCTTGTTTTTTTGCAATGACTAGCACAGTTTTCTAGGAGGAGAGAGTGAAAAGAGGGAGGAAATGAAAAACTCATTGTCGAAGTTCCTCCGCATGCTGTTGGAGAACACACACCTCACCACCATGACGGGGGTGGTGAGGTGTATCGAACGCCACTCTAAAAATCAGCATTTAGTGTTGTGTGGACACCTCACACACCACCTGAAGAGCGCAGGTGGCACCCACTTTTGAATTTTAATATTAATTTATATATATTAAAATATCAAATCATCCTTAATTCCACATGAAAATTACAAAAAAAAAACCGTAGCAAAAAATCTAAAATGACATTGCATTTATAGTAAAGAGAATTAGTTTTTTAGGGATATTTAAGTAATTGATATAAATAAAGATTTATGAAAAACCTGAAAAGTCCCTTTAATCACAAGAAACATTTTTGTAAAGGGTCTGGTAATTATATTATAGAAAAAAAATGTGAAATTATTGATTAACACCTTTTTTTAATATAATTATCAAGGCCAAAATAATAGTTTTATTGTAAAATTAAAACACTTATCTGTTTAAGCTTTTTTTTTTAATTGTAACAATAAAGTTATCTTAATTTTATAATTGAATGTCTAAAATAAAAAGATTAAAAAAAATTAAAGACTGACCATTTAATTGTAAAATTCATATAAACCTAGACCCTAGCTTTATCCCAAAGCAAAACTAATCCCTAAAAAAATAATTTCTCATTGATTGAACAACTGAGTCTTCTCTTGTACCATTGATTATCTTTTCTTCCATAATATAGAACCTCTCAGCACCTGTATTCTTCTTCAGCATCAGTAAAACATAACAAATCTGCAGCAGCAGCAGCAGAAGGAGAGGCAGAATTGCACAAAACGGGTAATCCCTTTGTTTTCCTCTTCAATTCCCAGATTTATTACATCTCAAACCTTCACTTTGCCTAGCCTCCTTACCCTCTTCCCTTTTCTTTATTGCTTACTGTTTGTTGTTATATAATAATCAATAATCATAATGCCATTTTACTCTATCTTGAATCCCATTACTGCCCCAATGTTTAGGGTTTATTGAAACTTGCAATTGTTTAAATCGATTCGTTTTACAGTAAATAACAAGTGATCAATCCAGTTCAGTTCAGGTTGCTTACATGATGTCCCCAAAAACAGCACAAATCCGCCTTATGAGTTCGCATCCCGAGGTTTATGAACCGTGTGATGATTCCTTTGCGCTTGTCGATGCGCTTCTAGCTGATCGAACTAATATACTAGATCATTGTCCCAGATTATGTTTGGAAGTGGGTTGTGGTAGTGGTTATGTTATTGCTTCTCTAGCTCTTATGCTTGGACAGGAGCTTCCTGGGGTGTACTACTTTGCCACTGATATTAATCCTCATGCACTGAGAGTGACGCGTGAGACGCTGGATGCTCATGCTGTTGATGCCGAGTTAATGTGCATGGATATTGCATCTGGGCTTGAGAAGAGGTTGGCAGGAATGGTGGATGTGATGGTTGTGAACCCACCTTATGTTCCGACACCTGATTATGAGGTGGGTCGTGAAGGAATTGCGTCAGCTTGGGCTGGAGGGGAGAATGGTAGGAGTGTAATTGATAGGATATTGCCAGTAGCTGATAGACTTTTGTCGGATAAGGGATGGTTATACATGGTTACTCTTACAACAAATGATCCTTCACAGATATGTCTTCTGATGAGAAAGAAGGGGTATGCTTCTAGAATTGTTGTCCAGAGATCAACAGAAGAAGAGAGCCTTCACATCATCAAGTTTTGGCGTGATTCTGATATTCAATTGGATACAAAGGAGATCTTAACGACTAACAAATCGGTTCCTGCAAGGGTCAAGGACTCACTCATCTCACAGTTTTCTCAATTGTCATTCTGTAGAGGTACCAACAGCAATTGTTTATGAAACAGAAGGTAAACAAAAAGTTAGCATTTTTATCTTCGGATATGTCACCTTTTCTTGCCTGCCATTTCTATATTTATCTCATAGTTATCTTAGACTTAGGTGTATATGATTATTTTGGTGCCTGCCAAGGGATTTCATGTCAGCAAAAGCTCAGATTTTTGCAATAATCTGTACTTCCTCTCTTCTGTATCGATTGTCCACGGTTACTCTCTAACATCTTACTTTTCTTTGGTGATGCGGAGCATACTTTAAAATTGTGGTTTCGAAGGCTTTTTAAAACAGATCAGGATTAAGGGCTGGCCAAACCATTCAGTGAACTTGATTCCATGTCTAATATGCTCATCTATTGTTTACATTTCCTTTTCCTCATTTCATAAGATAAGAGAACAGTCAATTAAAGACTATAAAAAAGAAATGAGAGCATTTCTTGCTAATGGTATATGAGATTTGAGAGGTCCAAAGATGGAGAAAAGAACGATAGCTGGGTAGCCTGCTCAAGAAGGCGCATCATGAGTCAGCATACCAGAATAATTCAATTTGCCTGAGCCAGGTGAAATTCTTCTAAGATACCATGCAGACAAAGAAATAAGAATAGAATAGGACCTTCTATCAGAGATTCTTAGCTCAATTCTGATAAGAGGCAACAAGGAACAATCCAACAGAAAGTAAGCGTCAGCCCCCAGCAAGATTATTTAAGAAACCACCAATGAGGAGTGGAAATTTCCTCGTCTTGCCTTTCTTTTTGATAGTTTCTCTTTCCCCTCATGAGTATTACTAAATTATCTACTTTTTACTAATTGTTTGATTTCCCATTTACAGGCAAGTTGATAAGGTCGCAGGTAGCCTTACATTTGAGATGACCATTTTTGCACTCGAGGGTTATAACAGAAGTTTGCAATCCACACTTCGAGCTAGTTTCAGAGTTTATGGATCTCATTGTTGAAAAACCTCTCTAGAGTCCCTTGTCGGCAACCTGGTTGTTGGAAAACTTCTTTTTCTTTCACTGATACCCGAACCTAAGCTCATTTGTTGGTCTCAGATGCGTCGAGTCCTGACTGCTGCTGAAGATCATTCTATCAAGATCACGGCATTTATGGTCTGATGCTGTCTATCAATTCTAGGATTTATGGCAAATGTTTTCAAATGTAATGTCAAAATCAGACACGCCACAGTTTGCTTATAACAAATTTAACTTTCAGTTCACATGGTATATTCATAATGAAAACAAACCAAAAGAAAATCCGAAATGATTGGAAAAAAGAAAAGAAAGCAACCATAATATGGTCTCTACTCTCCAGAGTTATTAAGAGCGTTATGGTGATCACTTTGAAAACTTAATTTGGTGGAACAAGGTTAATGCCCAAGTATCTCAGAAAATGCAACATTCCTTTTTTTTTTTTAAATACCACCACAACATGCTGCTCGCTCCCAAGGTATATTCACAACACATGAGAAATGTTAATATGCAAAATGCTAATTGCTAGTAATGACTGAAATAAAATCTTAAACCGGTGCCCACAACTTTTACTTCTGGCAATTTCTTGTGTAAGACCTGCATTTGCCTGATTAAAAGTCAATCAAGCAAGAAGCGTATTGTCATTGATTTATCATCAGGAGTTGGAAAGGACAGAGTCACCTAGAGCCCTGAACCCATTTTCCTTTCAGGAAAGAGCTCCTGGAGCCCAAGGCATTGAGCTCTTTGTAACATGGCGGCTAGGGTTGGTGTTAAAAGACAGGAACAAACAAATCCCTGACTACTTCATCCGTAACATTTAAACTGATGTCAGAATCAACAGAACATATATCTTGCAATTCAAGAGAGTAGAATATGTACAGAACCAATATACACTATTTGCCACTTTCCTTCAATATATACAGGAATATCTTCACAAATCTCTCAACGTGATTAATTTGCCAGATAAGAGGAACCTCCAAACCTTCAATCTTCACATATCACTTATGCATGTGCATCCACACGAGAGGACACATGGAATGTGATACCTGCCACAAATACGCACCATGCTTTTCTCAATTGTTCACATCCGCCATTTCTTCCCATCTCCAGAAAATTTCCTGATTTTAACACTTCCCCATGGAACCAAGTAATCGAAAGCCATTGATAAAGTAAATGGTTGCTGCCAGAACAAATCCAAAACTGCAATGGTAGGCTATGGATTAAGGGAATTAAGTGAGATCTTCTTAGTCCTCTTGGCAGATGCCTTGGTCACGGCATCACACCTCTCTCCTTTCCTTTTGGAAGCAGTGGTATTCCTATTCTTGTTGTTGATGTTGATCTTGGCCTTGTTATCATCATTGTTAATATTGCTGTTGCACCCCATACCCGTGTCCCCAGAATTCCTGCCAGAAACTTTTAGTGCATCTTGCACAAAAACCTTTAACCTCCATAACGTCACATCACTCTGGAATGGGAAAACAAAATTAAGTAAAACAAAACATATTAGCTGCTAGGGCAATATATTGGAAATTATAATCAAGAATCTAAACATGCTTGTCAATTTAGAATGCTGACAAGCATGAGATATAAATGATCACCTGAGTATCCATGTCAAGGTTCACCTCTTGAGCTGTTGCTTGGAAGCTCGGATTATGCTCAGCAACTATTTCCAGTGCCCTAATCAGATCTTGATGAGATAATTGAGTGAGCGCTGTCCCAAGTTTCTTCTTCTCTTCAGTCGATATCTTTCTAAAACAACATTATCCACTGTAACTGAGGATGGCTGATTATACTAATATAATGAAAGATGGCTCAAATTCAGCTGGCCAGTCTCAAATGAACACAAATACACACATCACATACAGTTGCAAGCACACAACAAGCATGGGCAAACCACGCATACAACTCAGATCATAATGATGATTTAAAAGGTACTTTTGACTCTATTATCAACATCTGTTAAAATTTAATTTTTTTCAAAACTTTCTTTAATGAAGTGAATGAAAAACGAGCCAGGAAGCAAGAGCAGTAGTTTGTGTTTGAGTAAGTTAACAAGAAAGAAACTGTATAGAGGGGGGGGGGGTAGTTAAGATTCTAATGATCTAGTACATTTTTAACCCTTTCCCCTTCATTTTTTACTATTCCTTAAAATTGTACTTTGTGGATGAGTTTTTTAACTTGAAATATCCTCTTAGTTGAGAATTCAACAAACTGAGTGCCAGGATCAGCTTTATATCAGTATAAATGGGGACAAGTACTAAATTAGTAACTCTATGTATTGCTCCGACCTTTTCATTAATTTTCTGTTTTTGTTAATGTAGCACAAGTTTCTAAAAATTTATTGATTAAGCATAATTTTGGATTTTTTTTCAGACTCAACAGTGTGTCCATAAATGTGAATGACTCGTCTATAAATTGAACAATAAGAACAAACCAGCATGCCAAGCTATGCTGAAGACTAGCTGTTCATGTCATTCACCAGCTCAGATTCCAGGTAGAAAAACTATAAAAAAGCTTTAGAGACATTAAGAATAGCACTTTTGTTTTTGAAAATCAATATGTACTGGCACTTCATCCCAACTCTTTTTTTCTGCTTGGAGAATTTAAAAAAACAAAGAAAACATCATGAATGTCCTACATACAGTAGTAAAATACCATGGAAAATCTATCTGAACCAATAAAAGTTGAGTTCAAAGTTATATAGCAGGAAACTGAACATGGGCTGCTGAACAAACCTGCTGTTGCGAACCACCATTTCTCTGATTCTCTCCAATTGCATATCAACTCCATGCAGCTGACAGAAATTTAACATGTATTGTTCAACCCATGTTACAGATATATTCTTATACAATATTAAACAATTTAATAGAGGGACGTCATCCAGTGTATGCAAAAAAAAAAAAAAGCATCTCCTTCCATTAAACAGCGAGTTACAAAAAGGCTCTGAAGTTTCACATACTTCATTGCTTAAATCCTGAGCCATGTTAGCATAAGAAGCCTCCTCAGCTAGTTTCGTAGCCACCTGAGTTGCTGTTTGCTCCTTTTCTCGTCTTTTTTCCTGCAAGCATTTAATATTGAATTCACCCAACAATAGAAAGTACCAAATAGATAACGAGGTTTAGAAAAGAATTATCAGACTCAGTCTGCTGTAGAGAATCAAGCAATTCCTAGGCAAAACAATATTCAGGCTAGGGTAGCAATTCACCTCTTACAAATGTCAGATGGGGTGCTGAGAAAACAGTTAAGCTATTTCCAGTGAGAAAAGGGCAATCAAACAAAGGTAGCAATATACCTCTTCGGCAACTTTAGGCAGAAGTGGTAGCCATTTTTCTTCAAATTTTTCTAACAAAGTTCTGGCCATCACATGGACATCATCTCTTTCATCATTATATTTCATTGCATTCTTAAAAACAAGTCTAACATCAGCATATATCTCCCGAACATTCTTGTACCCAGTTCCATCCTTAGCCTCCATTCTATTCTTTATTGTACTAAAGTCCATTGGCTTTTCAATAACCTGGGATGCACAACCTTAAACATTAACTGAAGATACATATATCCACAAGGAAACTCCAAAATTAACAAAGATGACTAGTAAATAAAAGGATGCATCAAGAAAATCTATAGCATACCATGGCAAGAAAAATTATAGGTATAAGCAAACTTGTAGATTCAAAGCGTGGATTTTTTTTTTTCATGTTCAATCCTTAAAAAAATCTTATTTTGCACCTCTCCAACTCTTGACTGGTAGAATTTAGAATGTCAGATAACCAACCAACAATTCCAGATGTTTTGTAAATACCCACTATCTTCCACAGCAACCTTTTTTCTCTCACAAAAGTGGTTTACAATTAATTCTATAAAAAGCAGGAAGGGAGTTACTTCTTCCCTATGGCAGAATTGAGATTTCCGTGCAACAAAATTTAAGGCCAAACTGGCCTAGTTTCCATTAGTTTTAGTAAGTGATATAATATATTTTTTATTACAACTGCTAGAAATCTAGAAATTCATCATCATAAAAAAGAAAAACATAACCCTTCCCACTTTCTATCTCTTTAGATCTTGAATCTAGAACCCAAAGGGTGGAGGAGATCCTAAAATTATTTTTGGAACAAAAAACCAGATCAGTTGATCATAGATATATATACAAGTAGAAACTTTTAATGGTAACAATAAGCTTTACCTCATAATAATCATGCAAACAAAGACCTTCAACATCCACTGGTTCCAGAAAAGGCCATGCCCACTTGTGCTGAGTGATCTGATGAACGATAAGGAAATCAATTAGATTTTTCACCAGGGAAAAGAAGGTTTAAGGAAGAAGGAAAGCTATATTACATTATGTAGCATACTTATCAGACTAGAAGTTCTATCAATGGAAAGAGAGCACAAGCTTAGTCCAATCTCATATCTGAACAACATAATGAATTAACATGGTTAATATCCGGATAGACATCTAGTGTTTAGGAACGTGGTAGCTTCTGCTTTTGGGGTGCGTTTTACTTGAAAAAGCATCAAATTGATGCATTTTTTTTTAGTGTTTTTCGATGGTTTTAATGTGCTGGTGTCAAAAATGAAAAAATATCTGAAAATAATAAATTATTTTGATGCATTTTCAAGGAAAAAACACCCTACACCACAATACCAAACACTAAGCAAACTTCAGCTACTACAGAATAGATTTAGTGAAAATTTTGAAGACACCCTCTGAGCTGCAGAACACTCAATTTATTTTGAAGAAGGGAAACAAAAACAGGTTACAAGACAGAGAAACTACACAAGGCAGCCAGAGGATAATTTTTATAGTAACATTGAATGTTGCTATGCTCTCTATATGTGCATACCGCACCAAACACTGTCACATAACCTCTGAAGTGTGCAAGACTGTTCAATCACATCCCCAGCCATCCGGAAGAGGGCAGAAATAGAGTTCAGTTATTTTGTCCACTATGAATTATGATTTATTTAGGCTGGAAGTTTGAATGTACAGGCCCACAAACCAAACAAGATTATCAGGCTAGGAATTTGACCATGAAAACTTCTACTCCTTATAACAGCATAGAATTTCTATCATCAAATGAGGAAATGAAGAGGGTGGGGATCAATAAAATCTCAATTCATCCTAGATTTGGAAACTTCAAATCTACAACTCAGAAACATAAGCATGCATAACTCCTGATTTACGTGAAAGCATAAGTAGTGGCAACCTCTTACATAATCAGAGAGCTAACTACTTGCCTGGCGAAATATTGCTGCAAACTGGCGCATGAGGTCTTGCGTTAACTTTTCAGAATCTTGTTGTTGCTTCTCAACGGTCATCAAATGTTTCTTCTTGATTTTATCCTTCAGAATTGAGCTACATTTAGCAGTATTTAGTTCTTTATTATCTGCGTAGTATCTTTCAACTGCATCTACTCGTTGCTCAAACTGCAAGCAAAACAGGCTGGTTTCAGTTGATAATCAACAAGTAAGTTGCGTAAAAAATGCAATATCAAATTAATAATGTGACAATCTTTTCATTTCATTATCCAGCACACTTGTAAGTTGTAAGTAAGAAAATCAAGACATAATTGACAAAAAATCAACTCTTCACTGCATTCCAACATCTATTAACATGAATTTAAGGAAAATATTAACAAAACCAAGTAGTCATTATTTATTTAGAATTGATAATATTAATAATACAAAAAAAAAAAAACACCTCATTAACTTTTGAGAACATTCGATCAATACAACCGCAAAACACCTCCATTTCTGAGTTATCAACTTCAATGTTCCCAGTTCCAACATTTCTGGAACCTCGAATAGATCTGATCATACGTTCCATCTATGAAAAAGAAGCAACAACAAAGAAAATAAAATAAGATGTCATAAGGTGTACAGCAAAGAAGAAAAGTAGCAACCTTCTTTCCTATGAAAGAAAAAAAATCCCAATTTCTTAAAGGAACAAAAGTTAAAGAAAAGAAGAATCTGAAAATTTGCAGCCCATTTTGATCTATTTCTTCCAAACCGGTAAAGTCTAAGTCTTTGATGGTTAAAAGAAAGGAACTAGAGCTTAAAAATTAAACAAAAAAACTACAATACATCTTCTGGGATTTGCACATGGACTCCATTTACTTGCTCACAATATGCCAAAATCCATTTCGTTTTCTTTTGAAAAAAAAAAGGAAAAACAAAATTCCCATCTATCAAAATCATGATAATTTCAGCATAAACAACACAATTAGTCAAGAATAGCAATAAAAGGGAAAGGGCACTAACAAATTTTCGTGCGATGAGAGAAACTGAACTCACTCTTGTCAATTCTAACGTCCGAAACAGCAGTTACCCTGTCAAAAAGTGCAGAAGCACAAGAAGAGGGGAGGTCCTAAAAATTGAATAAAAGTAGTTGGGTGGACGACTCTTGGTGTTTTTATAGTTTCTTATCGTCGTTGGATTAGTCAAAGATCTCCCTGATCCTGGGATGGCCTTGTTTTTTCACTGTCGTTTTGAAAGGCCCAACTCATTCGGTCTATATATTTTTCTTTTCTGGGCTCACGAGATTGAAATGGGCCTTTATGAGGCAGTCTCAAATTAGCATCCAAAGGTTTGGTTCAGGTGGCCTTAAGTGGTAAAAGACAGTTAGAAAACTACGTCGTTCAGTCTATAAGGCACGAGGCTTTAGTTTACAACCCAAAACCTAGTATGTCCCAGTTCCAAATTGTTCTGAATCAACAAAGATTTACAAAAACCTAAATCTACAGTGTAATAAATGAGTCAAATCTTCTTCTTCTTCTTTTCCTCTCAGGTTCTTATTGGTGAAATAAAAAAAAAATATAACAATTCCTTTTTTTCCCTTTTCTACCCTTTTCTAAAGAGATAAGAAATCATCTTATTAATATTTGTATTCTCATATTAAAAAGTTTTATATCTTTAAAAAAAAGTTGTGCTTCAAATATAAAATTATTGAACAAAAAGTTGCTCCATTAAATTCTAACTTCAAGTCTAAGCTACACACACACGTATTGGCATTATCATAACCAAAGATATATAAAATTCATAATTCTCATTCATCTCTCTAGCCATTCATTTGTTCATCTAATATAATACTTAGTCATCTTAGATGTAGAAGAACTGATAAATTAAATAAATCTTTTAGGAGAATAATGAAGTATGGAACAAACTTTAAGATATATTAGGCTTTTTTTCATGACTGATTGATGAGCTTTGATATTATTAGAGAACTGTCCAACTAGTGATTTATAATCTCATTCAAAACAAGTCATTTGTGTACTACAAAAAACCCTATAATTCTTAAGTCAATAAAGATTTAGGAGAGATGTTATCATGAAGGTTGAATATTGTGTATTTATGTATTTGTGTATTTATGATTGTTTACAGGAAATAACAAAAAAGATGAAGGTCAGAATACTAGAGTATAAAAGAAAATGTTTCACCTCACCTTATATTCATGAATGCATATTTATATTCATAAATAACACTCATTTGCTTGGTGATAAGAGCCAAAATAGATGGAGAATATGATTCATATAAAAATAGAAATCATTTGGATTTATAGAGCCTAATGGATGGTGGATTTTTTGTTCAAGGCAGAAAGCTTTACTATTCAATTATCTACGGAGTTTAAATGAGTCTAACATAACAACTATCGTTTAGCAGGCACAATTATGATAGAATGACGGACGTGGGTGAACCCTAGGCAACTTATATTTCAGAATATTTGTCGATGAAGGACATATGGTCAGTCCACCAAGGAAGGGGCACACAGTCAGTCCACTCAAGCCCAACTAGAAGAAAGCTAAAAGATGATTTTAGGTTTAGGTATAAATTTTTTTGGACAAACGAAGAGGCCAATAAATGGCCTGTATTTGGAAATAACTTGTCTTAACCCAACTAGAAGGAGGCCAAAAGATGAATTTAGGTTTGGGCAAGGTTTGCCCTAGCCCAACATGGAGAGAAGGTCAACTTTAAGTTCTTTTAAGCTAAGATCATGCTAATAGAGCACGTCTAAGAGTGAGGGACCTCTAAGCCTTATCATTGACCCAATATTTAGGTCTTGATACTTGTAAAATAGGAAAGAGTTGTTTTTCCTGAATCCATTGGTAGCTCTCTAAGTCTTCGTGACCATAACGACACAAAGACTAAGAGTTGTATATGGGTTATCTTGTTAAAAGGCATGTATTGGAGGAGCATTTAAGATATGCAAGATCTCTCTCTTTGTGCATGTTATATATATTGTAATCATACTTTGTACCTATTTTAGATGTGTTGTATTTTTTTATATTGATACGGCTACACTTGGGCCTAAAAAACAATCAAGGAGGAAAATGGCTCCAAGGAAAAGATAGTTAAGGAATTATTTGAGTCTAATTCTAGGAAGTTGGAGATGATTATCCAACTCATAGAGAGATAGGCTGGGTAATTATATGTGTTACAATAAGCAAAACATGCAAAAACACCACTTATAAAGGAAAAAAAAAACATGATTAAGAAGTAGATAATGCCCAATATTGATACCGGAGGAGACTAGCCTGAGGTTATAAGAGAGAACCTTGTGGACAAAACCCCTAGGGATGAAAAATGTTTATATTCTTGTTTTTTTTATTATAAAAATTGTTATCTTTGGCCTCAATCCTATGAAGTTTAGAGGGGGTAAATCATGAAAAGTTATGGAGTAACTTATGATCTGGTTGTACTCAGGCAAAATGATTCTTTTACTTTAGTGGATAATGTTTTTGTATACAAACGAAGTTGTTTCTTATAACTTAAAACCCCGATGAGGATTGTTTTTGAGAGATTTAAATTAGTATTATAATATGCGTCATGACCAAATGATCATATATTTGACATGTTAAAAGGCATGCATTATGTTTGGATGAATGGCCATTGATGGACCAATTTTGGAAAGGCCCTTTAGTTTTTTTTGTTAGGATTTTTTATTTTATTTTATTTTATGCCAAGCTTTTCAAGAATGGTTATATCTAGTTCAAGCTAGATTTTCTAATGGAATTATGTCCAACTTGACCTTTTTTCATTCTAGATAGAGATTACCTAAACTGAGAGTGTGCCTAAATAAAGAGTATTTTGAGTTTAGGCCAGGTCATCTCTATACTATAATGGAAGATTTGAATAGTTCATGGATGAAGAAGTTTTATAGTGATCATTTTCACTTTGAGTGTTGAATTCCTTCAGTTCAAGTTAGGTTATCCTTATACCCAAATATAGACTTGAATTGATATTGTATAATGCTTAATTAGGTAATTATACCTAAAGAAATTGTATATGCTTAAATAGGGTGTTTGTACCTAAAAAGTTTGTTCATTCACAAATAAGATGTTCTAAAAGGTAGTTGTACCCAAAATGATTGTTCATGTTCGAATGGAAAATCATACGAATAATTATTGTTACTCTTATGAGTAAAGTAACCATTTATGCTGTCATGGAAATTTAAGTTGGCAAACTCCTATGTTTTCCTGAGTGGAGATGGCCTTGTGTCTTTGGATTTTAATACACAGTTTTAATGCTTAAGCTTGAATAAAGATTGTTTTTTTACCTAGTCATTTTTTTTTCCTAGTGGTGGGGAATCTTTTGGAGAAAATGCCATAATAAATATTTCACACAGATCATGTTATACCCAAATATGGATTTTTTATACCCAGATTGGAAGAACATTTTGAGTTCGTTCCAAGTTATCCATATACTCAAATAAAGACTATATTATACTTGGGAGGAGAAGTCTCATGAAAACCATTCTTACCTAGGATAGAGAATTACATGCATGGAGAAATTTGTGTTAAATGTTTTATAGAGATTATATTGCTCTTAGAAAGGTGTTCTTGTCCAGGTTGGAAAGTTACATGGAGACATTTATGGTGCATGTCTAATAGAGATCATGTTATACCTAGATAGAGGTGTTCTCTTGTCTAGGCTGGAGAATTACATAGAGAAAATATAGTCTAGTGAGCATTTCATAGGATTCATATTTTACCCAAGTAAAATTACTCCTTGTTATATAGAATTTTTTCTAAGTTTATGTTTGTCACTTGGTTTAAGCAAAATAGTCATTGGTGTCTTCATAGAGAATGGAGTTATATAAGTAAAGTGGTCATTTTTTTTAGATGAAATATGTTTTTTGTTCAAGTATCTGTGGGAATTGTTTTTGCCTAGATGAAGATTGCTTTTTGTTCAAGTAATATTTTTACCTGAAAATAAAAAACTGAATAAAAATATGATGATTTTTCATGAGGATTTTTTCATTTAGGTAATAATTGTCTATTTGCACTAGATGATGCATGTGATGGAGCTAGTGGTTAAGTCACTAATTAAGGAATAAGTAAAGCTCTAAGTTTCTCTTGTATTGTTAAAAGTGTTTCTATGAGCATTCATTCTTGTTGAGCTAACTTTTAGACATAAGGAGAAGTTGATAAAGCATCTATAATGGGAAGGTTTGTCACTCTCCCTTATCCTAGTGTTTCTGGGTAATCAACCATGAAAAGAGTTGGAAGATTTGTAAAAAGAAAATGAATTGATTTGGCTTTTATTTAAGTTCTTATAGATGACACCACTAACGAAGTTTAGAGCAAACTCCGAGAGATATTAGACTTTTTTCATGGTTGGTTGATGGGTTTTAGAATTGTTATAAAAGACTTTAACTTGTAATTCATGATCTATTGCAGAATAAGTCTCATGTATAATACAAAAGATCTTCTCATGTTTAAACCAATAAAGATGCAAAAAGGATGTTGTCTTGAAGGTTGAGTATTGTGTATTTGTGTGTTTATGGTTATTTGTAAGATAACAAAGAAGATAAAGGTTAGGATGCCAGAGTATGAAAGAAACTCTTCATTTTTACCTCATGGTTCATAAACGTATATTTATATCCGTGAACCATAACTATTTACCTAGTGATAAGGGCAAAAAGAAGATGAAAAGATTGTGACCACCCTTAGTAAATAAAAAATCATTTAGATATATAGACTTTAATGCGTGGTAGCGTTTTGTTCAAAGTAAAAGGTATTGTCATATTAATCATCTACTAAGCAATGTTAACAAACCTCACTTGGCCTAACAGGTCAAATCTATGACCCGTTTATCCAAGGCTTGGTTAAGGCTAGGTTTCATGTCGAACCGGTTTGGGAGTTAACCTGGTTATACTTGTTGTCATAAAGAGTTAATTCGTAATCCGATTAAAATTTAGATAAGACTTGATTTAATTTTTTTATTTAAAATAATATTATTTTAATTTTTTTAAAAAAATCTTGAAATAATATTATTTTATATTAACCTGAGTTCAAAATCCAACTCATAACCTGGATAATAAATTCTGTTAGGTGCCGATCATGGATTATGGATTAGGCGAAGTTTTAAAACGGCAATTAGCCTAAATGAGTCCAACGTGATAGTCATCACCTAGTGGGCTCAATTATAATAGAATAACGTAGGTGCGTTAAAGGCAATTGGTTGTATTTGAGAGTTTATGTCAAGGAGGGACGTGCGATCTTACCTCCAAGGAGAGGAGGCACGCAGTGAGGCCATCCTAGGCCAACTAGGAAGGGGCTAAAGATGGTCTTGAGTTTGGACATGGCTTTCCCTAGCCTAATTAGGAGGAGGCCGAAGAGATGGTTTTAGATTTGAGCATGGTTTGCCCTAATCCAACTATGAGAGAAGACTTAACTTTGGATTCCCTCCAAGTATTAGACCATGTTTCGTGGAGCATGTCCAAGGATGAGGGGACTTCTGAACCCTATCCTTGACCGTTTTACCTGCACCGATATGAATAAATTGATAAAATGGATGGCCTTAGAACTATGCCCCAGCTCCTCCCTGGAAAAAAATGGTCTGACATGATGATCATCAGAACAAACAACAAGCATTTGTCCTCACAGAGTCTGTCCAAATTAAGGAAATTAATCTTCGCTCCGGTGGTATATAACAACATTGTCTTGATGCTGAACAAGTATTCATGATAGGAGCTGATACATCATGATACCAAACAAATGAAGTGCTGGAGCAAAACATTATGCTCCCCAGGGTGGTAGATGGTATGGTAGACAAAAAGAAAATGCCTAAATAATGCCATCCACTTGTAAAACGACAAACAAGAATTTACAACAGCACAATCGATCTGTTGTAATAATTCACGAGTTCTTACAAAATGGATCTTGAAGCACACATCCCTCAACGGCTACTTGGCCCTGTACGTCCCAAAAGTGAAATCGATCAAAATAATTTAACTACTCATGGAAGTATAATTACTATGATTTATTCAGGGTCCCCTGATAGGAAGTGATCGAGAGAGAAGAAAAGTCGGGAATATATATATATATACACATTTTCTAGCTAGCATGTCGTTCGAAAGAAATAGTTTGTATCTTGCATGTGCTCCCGGTTTGTGTTCTTAAAACAAATAATCTCTTCGTTCTTACAGGTAGAGAACGCAAAAATTGAACTTCAGCAATGAAGGACAAACACAGGGAACTTAAACAAGCACTCCATTTTTAAATTAATAAGCTTTTATTTCCTCCAAGGTTTCTAATTATTTTTTATTGAAATATTTCTTTCCGAGCAATTAATTCTTAAAATCCCAAGCAAAGAGGCAACGTTTTGGTCTTTATCAAGCAAGGCACGATAAAAAAAAAAAGGACATATACCAGCAACTATTAATATATAGGAGTATAAGACAAACAGGCAAAAAGACATGCAGAGGGAGAGGACAAATACAATCCTATTCAAAGAAATTTAATATTTTTTTATCAAGAAGAACAAATTAAGAAAAGAGAGGAGAAACCCAAGTGACGCACCCCCCACCGCTTCTCTAGACTGTAAATTGATATTACAACTTCAAAAAAAAAAAAAAAACAATACACAAAGGAATATATGACCCAAAGAACTTACAATGAAAGGATACATGATAAAGAATAACAAATCCTTTTTTTTATGTAACCTTTTTCACAAAGACGTGCGGGATTTACTTCTTGATGATGAGTCATGGCTTTGGTGGTTCTGCTTCTTCCACCTTGGCAGGTGGTTCAGCCACTGGTTCAGTCTTCTCTGAAGCCTCCGCTGCTACTACCTCTGTTTTCTTCTCTTCTTCAACTACTATCTCCTTCTCTGTGCTAGAAGTTGCTTCTTCAGTTTTTGTTTCAGGTGCTGGTGGCTCAACTGCCTTTTCCTCTACCGGAATAAAGGTTGAGACTTTTTCGAAAACGAAGAAAATAGGACCCGAAACATAGGCTGGTCCAAATTTTGACGATGCTTCAGATACTACTTTTGATCCTGGAAACTCTGTGCATGCAAAAATATGGCAAAGTAAATATATATATGGAGATGACAATAATAAAATAGGTTATAGATATTGAAAGAAGCTAGAACATGAGATCATATATATATATATATATATATATATATATATATATAGAGAGAGAGAGAGAGAGAGAGAGAGAGTAAATTTTCTATATATATATACCGATTTTAACAAGCTCATCAAGGAACTTTTGAACTGAAGTAGTTTGCTTCTTTAATCCTGCTTCTTTGGGATCCTTAACTAAGGTCTGTTTCAAGTTAAGATAATTAAGAAGCCCATGTTAGTATATATCCTGATTCATGTATAAAATAGGTAGATGTACGCATGGAAAAAAATAAAACTGACTGACTTTGATTTCAGCTGTTGAAGCTTCAAAGATTTCTATCACTTTAGGTCCAAGTTCAGTCCTCTTCTCTTCAAACTCCTTACTGATTTCCTCCTAATAAAGCAAGAAAGATACATATTGCAAGTTAGAGAATAGAGACATATTGTAAGCCTCTAGCGAGTTACAGTATTCTTGTGGAAAAAGAAGAAATCCAAGAAAGTTTCAGGTTAAAAAGAGCACCTTAGACTCATCAAAGTTCTTGATAGCTTCAGCTGCAGCTGCCTTCTTGGCTGTACTGTCCTTCTCAAAAACCTTCTTGATCTTTGGAAGAACCTTAGATTTCCAATACCCCATATCTCTCTTGTCTCAAGTACTCAACAAATCTGTATATCCGGAAAAGAAACAAGTATGAATAATCAAGAGGTTGAAGATCAAAAACTCTATCCAATTAAGAAAGAAAAATATTTAAAAAAAAAAAACATATTCATCGATTTACATGAAAGAAATATCATGAATTATATATTTACGAGTCAAACATAAATTCATACAAGTAGAGAAGAAAGGAGCAAAGTTGATGAATCAGCCAAAAGAATCTGTGCGCATCTTTCTCACTTACTTTCAAACTCTCTGTCTCTCTGCTATCTATCTATCCTCGTGTCCACCTCAACGCAACTGTTACAGCCAATTGTCTCGCATCGTGCTTAAGGCCAATGGCATCATATAGACATGCTTGCAACAAACCTACCCCTTGTTTTCCAACTTAATTACCGAAACATACCAACTTGTTATTAATGCACGCAAGCCAGCCTCACCATGCAAATGACCCTCTCTAGCCCTTTGCCCCCCCGCATCACAAGGTGATCCCCGCGGGGCTATAAGTGTCCACAAATTTAGGGTTGGTTTGGCCGATAATGATTGAAAGCAAGGGTGGGTCTTGTAAATAAGCATGGCATGGGAAGGGCAAAATAGGGAAGAGAGGTGTGGGGGAGATGCCAGTTGGCAATCAATCTCAATGAAAGGTGGCAAATATTATAAGTGGGTCCCCGCTCGAACGTTGATTGTGATCTGTAACAAAATATGTTTCTTTGGCTTCTCAAACTTCTCACGTGGCTTCGCTGGTACTTCAATCACGCCGTCAATGACTAACCCTTTGTCTTCTTTTTTCAAAAATAAAAAATCTCAACCTCTTGATTCGACACCTCTGTCTAGTCTATAGCGATGATATTCAACAACTCTTACAACGTGGACTGTATTCATCGCCATTTTCCATTTTCATGAATCTTTGATTTTTTTGACTGACTTATTGCGTTTGTGCCATGTTTCTTTGGTGATTTCATATTTTATTGAATCAAGTTTAATTTGGTGATTTAATTATTTACCATTTATTAAGTATTTCATGTTCGATAAACGATCCATATCTGTTTTTATAATTAATATTCTCTTGTGAGTGTGTATATATTAAAACAATTTCCAAGTTTTTCATTTAAAAAGTCAGGGATAAAAAAAGACTTAAAATACTCTCTTTTTTATTTTAAAATATGAGGTATTCTCAGCCAACTTGAACACACCATACTAAATTTTTACGCTAGCTTTTATACAGAGTTAAATCTTGTAGCCCATGATCTTAATAAATTTAATATTAGTAGGTGTTGAACTTGAGATCTTAAGGAAACAAGCCCTCCCAAGCTCTTAGCTAAATGATGATAGACCAATCGATCTTTTGCGGGTTAAATACTTTATAAATAGATAGATATCAGTTAAACATGGAGTATTCTAAGTCAGTTTAGACGCACCATGCTAAATATTTACGGCTCAGAACCAGCTTTTGTATAGGGTATGTTAAAACAATTTCCAAGTTTTTTATTTAAAAAGTTATGGATAAAAAAAAAGTTAAAATACTCTTTTTTATTTTAAAATATAAGGTATTTTAAGTAAGTTTGAACGCACTATACTAAATCTTTATGGTTCACAACCAGCTTTTATATAGGGTTAAATCTTGTAGACCATGACCTTAATAAATTTAATACTAGTAGGATTTGAACTTGAGATCTTGAAGGAAACAAACCCTCCCATGCCCTTAGCTAAATGATGATAGACCAACCGATCTTTTAGAGGTTAAATACTTTATAAATAGATAGATGTACGTTAAAACTGCAGGTTTATTTACTCCACTAACCTAATTATAGTTGAGGAGATCAACTTCGAAAAACCAGTAAACTTTTCCTGTAAGTTAAGGGATTACATTCCATTAAATATAGATTAATTCATGGTCTTTTGAGTTGCTGAGTCGTTGTAGAATAATTACATTGATGGGATGCTTGAACATACAAATGAAGAATTAATGACATGCAATATCCACTCATGCAAGATAAGAAGGGGGGAAATTAACAGCAACAAGAAGAAATATAAGCAACAAGCTTGCATGCACATGGGGTGCTTCATTACAATTTATGTTTGGACAAGAACAAGGAGAGGGAGACAAGAAACATGGATTAGTTAATGGTGGGGTACTTGATGCTTTTGCAAGTTTTTTCTATTATTTGATACCTTGAGACATTATGAAATATTAGATTTAATTAGTACATAATACGTTGTTCATTAGCGGTAATGACACCTAATATTACCTGACAAAATATTTTGTAGCCATGGGAGAGATCGATAATGCAGGTTGGTATGCTTGTTTATGCGTAGGGTAATATAGCGAAGATTGATCAACTGTCCTTAATTTGTAGATATCTCTGTCGACAGCTCTAAATCGGTGGCAGAAGCTTTACTATTGAGATCCTTGTCGCTTTCCATGGACTTTATAGTTTACGTACATTGTATGTACAATAAATATTATGATTCAATTTCTACTCGTTTTTTCCTCAGAGAGATCCTTTCTCTACCCAAAAATAGCCAGCTCTTCTACTCAAAATGAAAGATGGATATCTATTTATAATTTGCATAAGCAAAAAAATAATAATAATAATAATCACTGTCATCAACTAATTATTGATCGTATAATATTTTCAACTTGCTCGAATAAAGAAAAATTAAATATAATAAATTTACAATTTGTAATACCAAAAATTAAATTGAATATAATTAATCTAACCCAACTTGAATTCGGTTTAGTTTTGTAAAATGAGACATTAATAATTATATCAACAGCAGGTTGTTTATATAACTTAATTCGGATATATATATTAATGAAGCCCCCGGTTCTAAATCTCCATGAACATGTTGTTCTGCTCTCTCAAAAATCCGATGTACTCTATAGTCTAGACAAGCACATCTCTCATTTATTTATGGAATTCGTCACGCAAAATTAATTGATATTTGTATGTAACTTTGAAAAAAGATAGCTATTTTCACTTGCTATCTCTTTAAAATGTAAAATAGGATTTAATATATCATAAATTCATAATGCCTCATGTTATTTTAGAGTAGTAATATTCTTCTTTATAAAAAAAAGATTTATAAATATTTTTCATGATGAAACGTATATAAATTTATAAGTATAATAGAAGTAAATACCTGGAAGATACCATAACCACACTCCTCTTAATTTGTTTTCTTACAAAGTGACAATTATACCCCTAAACAAAAGTCATCTTCTCGGACTAAAATCCAGTCTACCAACACCAGACCAAGAACGTATTTCTCATTCATTGTTCTTTGTGCTTGGTTTCTTTTTCTGGTTGATATCATCGTATATCGATCTCACTGATATTGTCATTTTGCTACCACCATTGCCGATCTCTACCACACCAACTGCCTTCCAATCCGCTATTATCACTGCCCAGCTGATCCACCAACCTACGGCTTATATAGTCGGTAGCTTGGCAACTTAGCATTAACTCAGTTCATGAAAAATTAGGATACAGTGATAGCATATTTATTCCTATTACAGCGTAACAGAGGCTTCTAATTGATCTTGTATTTAAGGAAACAAACCAATTAACTTATGTATATATAAAAGGGATACCAATCGATCAGCGAATATCATTGGATATCTTCGAAAGAGAGATTCTGATTTCTGTTGCCCTATTCCAGCTCAAACAAATCTCAACACTCCCCTTCAAGTTAAAGCATGAATATCTGTTCCAACTTGCGTATTAAGTTCATAAAGTGCTCATTTCTTCCCAAAGCTTTTGTGAAGACATCCCAGCAAGTTGGAGTGAACAAACTTGGTTAATTATGATATGTCCTGCCTGAATCTTTTCTCTCGTAGTCAAGTTCAATGTATTTCGTGCGTTCATGAAACACATGATTTGCAGCAATATGTAGAGCTACTTGATTGTCACAATATAGGATCAACTGGTCCCAAATGTGCACTTGCAGATCATCAAACAAAAATATAAGCCATGTGAGTTCACAAAGTTACAGCAACCATAGACGTATGTTCTGCTTCTGAAGATGATCTATATACCATC
>Ga0325404_1000243_pt1 | contig 53275 bp, 39 predicted proteins | sample PopdelMetagenome_18_FD_205664 | JGI IMG/M metagenome (GOLD analysis project Ga0325404, IMG submission 205664) | Populus deltoides microbial communities from Bellville, Georgia, United States - Xylem-Control-R1 | ecosystem: Host-associated > Plants > Phyllosphere > Stem > Wood/Secondary xylem...
AGCTTTCAGTAAAATAGCCATCTTAATTTCATTTTAAATTAGTTTGATTTAGGAGCCAACTACTCTCCTAGCTAGCTCACAAGCGTATTATTGATTGGAGTCCTTGTTTGAACCTAATTTTGACAATCAGTCATGATGGGTCATTGACACACGAGCTTGTAGGAGTGATTTTAGGTATGAATAGACTTGAAGTTAAGTCTCTCAGAATAAAAATAAAAATAAAAGTAAAAACTTGAAGTTAGTTTTCAAGAAAAAGTTTCTTGCTGACTCCTGAATTGGATAATTAATGTCATAAAAATCCCATGGTAAGAGAGAGAGAAAAACAATAATAAAAGTAAAAACTTGAAGTTAATTTTCAAGAAAAGTTTCTTGCTGACTCTTGAATTAGATAATTAATGTCATGAAAATCCCATGGCAAGAGAGAAAAAAAAAATAACAAGCCAGTCCCTCTCTCTATCTTTTTTTTTTTCCTCCTTGTTTTGGAGAATTACATTTTTTTCATGAGTTGGTTTCTCCTTCTCCTAAAATTATGCTTAAACCAAAATATGTAGTAGCGTGAAGCTAGCTAAACCCTAGTTTATCTCATCATCATCATCATCACCAAAGCTTGATATCAGCTGCGCCTCTGTTCATTACTGTTTTCTGCTCCTAAAGGCATAAGATTTGAGGGCTTCATTTTAGGTTACATATGCAACGATCATCCCTCATGCATGAACGGGTCTCTGCTCACCTTTAGAAATATTTGAATCTGAGTTTTCCCAATCAAAAATTTCAAAATAAATAATTTGAACTACCGGACCAGCTCCTGAGAAAGCCACTTGATCCCACTTGTAAAATTTCTCCCTTAATTTCCATTTAATTAGGAATATGAAAAATTCAAAGATAAATACTTTAATTGTATAATAATATGCCTGTCATTTAATTGTAATCACCAACTCATCACCAGATTAATTAATATCATGTTATACCTCATCTTTGTCTCATGATGACGTGATAAAACTGATCATTTAAGTAATTAAATGAAAATGAAATTAATACCATGATCTAGCTTCTTATTTCATGTATATGAACAAATTAACAAATATAAATACAAGATGTATAGCGAGTGTTCCTAAATCCAGGAAGAACGAAAGGAAAGGGGCCGGGAAAAACCTAGCTATAGGTATAGTTTCATATGCGATTACACATGTAAGATCTAAAAGAAACAATTGACCATAGGAGCTGTCGTTCCGAGCTTAAACAACTCCACATCATTCTCATAAGGAGTCAAATTCAAATCCAAACACAAAACCCTCCTGCTATTAGATCTCTTCACGACAGGAACTGCTTTTTGATCATCAGTGCTAGGAGGGTTCAGAGGATCCACCTGGTTTCGATCATTCAAGGCAGCTCTATGTCTCCTCATGTGACCACCCAAAGCTTGTCCAATAGCAAACTCTAGTCCGCAAATAGAGCACTCGTGCGTTTTAGGCTTTGCTGGCGATTGAGTCTCGAAGCTCCCTTCTCCTCCCATCAACCTTGGCTTCTTGTGACTAGCACGGTGGCCACCTAGGGCTTGAAACGATGGGAATTGCCTATTGCATGTTTTGCACTCAAAAACACGAGCAGGAGAAATATTGCTCATGGCATGATCATATGAAGGAAAAGAATATGATTCCCTTCCTTTAGATAGAAACATCAAGCAATTAGCCATGGTTATGCTATCAATCTCTCTCTCATGCAGACCTCTCTTCATGGTATAAGAATATGAACAATAAGGATTTTGTTATCCTTTGTTTTCAAATGTGAAAAGGATGTTGGATTTGCTTAGAAGATGGAATCATGTAGGAGTCATATCGGTGTGGTATTTATAAGTTGTTCACTTGTTTGGTTTGTGTAAATTGTGTAAGTGGTACACCTATCATTTGACTTTTATAGTTGACTTTCCCTATAATTACATCTTTGCCCTTGTACTTGATGGATACGAAAGCGAAGAAGAGATGGGGGAATAAAAAATAATAATAACTTCAAATGGAGGGTTAATTATTGATTGTAAAAATGAGTCGTCTATTGGCACGTAAGCATGACTGAGAGGCTGAGCCAATAGGATAGAGTGAGTCCTTCCTGGAATCTTCATTTTTCTAGAAGATTCTCACGGGTTTGGTCTGCTAATTAGTTTGAACGAGGAAGCAACAGGGATAGTAAATAGAAAAATTTTGGGCTGGACTTTTTGGACAATTTCTTTTTTCCGAAGGTGATGATCATATATATTTAATTATTGAGTATTCACATTAATTCAGATTAGCAAGGAAAAAAAAATTAACTACGTACTTGCAATGTTTTATCTATATATATGGTAAATATTCTCACAAGCTTGTGCTTATTTTTTTTAAGATCAGTGATGATTAATTAATAAAGATGAGATTAATTTGAACTTGAGATTTCAATTGATACAATTATTTTACAAGATTAAAGAAACTAATTAAGGATTAAACTAATTTTCTCATGCTCGGAAAATGATGAGGAAGTGAGAGGGCATGCATGATTGCCTCATTACATGACCTAGAAACCGAACAAAGAAATGTAAAACATGTCCATCAGCTTGCAGAGAAGTCATGGTTATTTCTAGAATCATATATCAAAGTACGTGACGAGTATAACTTTATCCAAAAAAAGAAGATATACGTTGGGTTTTTTTTGGTGTAATAAATGGGGTTTGAATTTGTACTTCTACTAGACGCCAGGAAAACGTCCTGATTAAGTTAGAAATTGCACGCAAGCTCCCCCCCTAGCTAACAGTTTCGTCCATTTTAACTTTGTAGTGAAGATGTTAGAATTCTCTTTGAACTTTGAAGCGGAAGAAATATATATCATGGAGTTATCTTTACGTGACTTTTACTATGTATTCAAGGGTGTTAGATAAGGGCGGGCCTGCTAATTAGAGAGGGAAATGAGACATGTCAAAGTCTGGATTGTACTACTGTAGAAGTCTACAGATCCCTCATGCTCGGCAACAAATGGAACAGCCGTGGGTTGGTAGCTAGTTTCTGTGACCTAGACTTTCTGCTTCAAAAGAAAATTTGAACGGGGAGGTATTTTTTATGTTGGAATATTGATTATTTCTTCTTCTTTTTTGGTTACTTAAAGATGACTAGAAAAGTATTAGGGCAGCTTAGCAAAATTAATTAATATAATTAAACATACAACACTCCAAAAGCTTACAGCTATAAAATGTTGTTAGTCAACCATTGTTTCGTTATGAAAACTCAGAGTAGTGTGTGTTATCAGCTTTTTGTACTTTGTTTATGTTTTTAATAGCACAAATAATTGACTTCTCTAGAGATTAGCTAGAGCCGATCGAGTAAACCAACTGCACTACTTGAATGATTAATAATATCCCATCGTTTTAATTTGTCAAAGTTTATTCAATATTTAATATACTCCCCTTTATTTTTCAAGAGATGAAAATTTGAACTTAAATATTTTATTGAATTAAAATATATCTGGCAGCACATATATATCGCTAAACTCAAACCTCCATAAATTTCTTACACTAGATATATAGGGCACACACTACATCGTATGCCATCCAAATCTTTCCAAACGTAATAATAAAAAACAGATATTAAGCCAATACAAGTGTTTAAAAAAGGTTAAAAAAAAATTAAAACCTGGATTAATTATCGACTTAATAGGATTTAATAAGCTCATCTAATTTAAATAATACAAAATAAAAAAAATGCATCTCCAATAAAAAAAAAAAAACTAACAATATAAAAAAACTTGACTTGAGCCTATCTAGATTATCATGCAAAACATATGATTTTACTGTGATACTAGGGTGATCCATAGAATGCAAGCAAAAAAAAAAAAACAAAGCAAAATTATAAATCAACAATCAATGAGGGGTGAGTTAAAAAATACAATAAACTAAAAAAGGCTCCAAAAAAAAAATAAATAGCAATAATAAAACTAAGTAAAGATAATTTGAAATTAAATGTTGTAAGGATTAAATTAAAAAAATAAATTAGGAAAATTTTAAAATAAAATAACAATAAAAAGAATAAAAACTAAATTTGATATAAAAATTAAATGGAATTAGATGATTAGAGGCAAAATCAAATAAAAAAATCAATCAAAAAAATAAATAAATTATATAGTAATTAAAAGAATAAGGACCAAATTATATACAAAAAATAAACAAGATGACACCTTTATATTTTGATAATGAAAAAAGAGAAAAGAAAAAATCCATCAAAACCTAACTATTCATTTGCCACCCACATAAGCCGAACCATCGAAAAGTCTGCGGTGAGCCGCTTCAAACATTACCTTTGAAGGTAGTGTTTAGGTATGGGGTGATAATGCATGCATCACTCACTTGCTAGCACGTGCTACTCACCCACCAGCAACTACTTTTTTTGTTAATATTTTTATTGATAAAAAAACTAAATCAACTTTCACCCAACTCCAATCAACCCTTTAACAAATTTAATTTTTAAAGATAATAAAATTAGCTTATTGTTCATTTGAAAGATTTAAAGACCAAATTATTCTCTATCAATAACACAATAACAAATTGATCAATTGAAAAAATCCAAATTACCCTCTAGAAACAACCCAAGTTTTTTCCTGCTAGAAGAGAAAAAAAAGTAATTAAATTTTTCTAGTGAATAGTGATAAATCATGTGATAATTTCATAATTATCTTCGTTTTTATTTTTAATTTATTTTTAATGCAAGAATATACACACACGATTTAGATCCAAACCCTAGCTCTCTTTTTTCTTAAAGATAGAGTCCTTATCCATTGGTTTTACAACACTAAAACATTCGTGTGTCAATCTCGAATGTGTCAATAGATTGTACTTATGAAAGTTTCCTTCCTCGTTTTTTTTTTTTTTCAGTGTAGGAAAAATAATGGGCATACAGGGATGTTTCAACATGTGACCAAACATGGAAACAAAAACTCTTGGAGACCGAAGTCGACACGTACGATGGCTCCTCGCAGAGCTAGAAAGCGTGGCGGATGGTTATTATAATTAATGTCACACGAAACCAGATTTCTTCCACTGGCACGACTTAAGCATCTTTCTTCGAGCCCACGGTTCCACAAGTAAATTAGGGGTTTAATTTCCAACGTGCAATGCCGTGCGGTTCAATACACCTTTATTTCCCCCCTCATGGTCTTCACACAACATTTTTTTTATTTTTTTTATTTTTGTAAAAATATTTTGCAGCAATTTAATTTGGAAGAGTGTGTACACAAACGGTATAGTATTTGACTTAATGGAAAGAGTTGATTTTATTTAGGTTTTGACCTTTGATAAAATTGGCTTAACCATAAAAACGCTAACAAATTAATTAATTAATTAATCCATTTGTTGGACTTGGAAGATTTCATAGCAAATTAATACGTTCTTCACCAAGACCTTCCCACATGATTAATTTTTTTCAGAAAAGTAACCCAAACCTTTCACATTTATACATTAAAGAGACGTTTAGTTGGATTAGGAAAATTGCATGGTAATTAATAATTAATATATATTTATTGCAGGAAAATGAATATTAGCCTATCATTTTCTACCAGCGAATGCGCTGATGTGTTTTTGTCCAAAATGGGAAAACGACTACGCTTCTTGGTTACGTACTAGCTAGGAGAGGGAAGGCCCGCTAACTTAGAAAATAAGTGTAATTAAGTAGTACTGACTTTGTTGAAGACTATTATAAATGGTATTTAAATTAGATCTGTCGTCATCACCAGAAACCGTCAATTTTAGCCGTCACGATCCAGTCTAGCAGCGTGCATGAAAAGGTTACTACTTCTACTTGTGTCCAAACAGGGCTCGGCTCAGAGGAAGACCGGCTCTAATAAACTTGAGCCATAATCTTAACTCGTAAGCACTAAACACTACTTATTTTGTATTGTTCAGTCTCGAAAGGGACAGCACAATAGGGCTTATTTTCTTTTAAGTTTAAACATAGAGTAGAGCCAGGAATTTAGAGTTGAAAAATTACCACCCATCCATTATATAGGTTAACACTCATTGTACATCCAAATAAGTTTAAAATAAAATTGTTACTTTTATAGTTTAACTAATTATAAAGTTTGAATAAAGTCATAGTTATTAAACCGGTCTGGCTAGGGAGTTGAATCGGGACACGGTTAACCCAACCTCTAAGTTTCAAAAAACAATTGAACTTGAAGGTGACCGAGTTTGACTCGGTCGAACTATTAGGTCAACTTGCGTTCTTATTGATCCACTCAAAATTAATTAATTTCAACTTTAAATAAAATCAAAACGACATCGTTTTAATTAATTCGGGTTAACCCTCATAACCTGTGACCTGGATCTTGGATAAGATCAAGGGCCAAGCCGAGTTTAATATCTTTGCATAAAACAACATAATATGTAGATATAAAAAGTTTGTAATTCGGTATTTTCATCGCTTCATCGTGTTTTTTTATTTTTTATATTTGATCAAATACCAAATTGCTTTATATCTAATATTATAATGACAAAAAAAAATCATTATGAAAATACAAAAATACCCTTTAATAAGTATTTAAATTTTTTTTCAGTGGTATTTTGATCATTTTACCATACAATTAAAAAGAAAAAAAAACTTATTAATCTCTGTTTAATTTAATAATAATAAATAAACCTATTAAGCACCCTGTTTAAATTTTTTAAGTGAAAAATCAAAATTATCATTAAACGGTGTTTTTCCAACGCCATTAAGCTTAGCCTTTTAACTATTGCAATTTGCAAGGGATATTTCTCGTAGGAAAAAGTATAGAGATTGGCAACTAGATAACCAAAATCCCAAATGTCTCCATATGGGACCAGTTTTCAGCTCCCCTCACCCCCGAAGTTGGTTAAAATTGACTGCAATTCGTGAGGTCCAGTCGGTTCACGATAAGAAATTGCGCCCGAATGTGAGGGACATAAGCCTTACACGTTTGCTTGACTTCCTACAAAGACTTGCCTCGTGGCCTTAAAGCATGCAAAAGCTCTTTCAAACACCCCCACTTGTCCAGGATACGGAGGGAGGTGCAGGTAATCGGTTAACAGAGAACGTTTGCAATCTGAAACACACGAAAAATTCTTCGTGTTTTGGTTTGAAATTTTCCTAGCAAGAGATCCCATGCGCTGTTTTGCTTCTCTGGTCAATCCCAATCCAATATTGACTTCCCCGTGGTAGCGCATAGGATTCGAATTTGGTAATAATAATCATGTCGGACTTTCAATTCAAAGGTTTGTGTATTCACACATTGTTTGAATAAATCCCCAAAAAAATTAAAATGTAAATTGTAAGGTTAATACAAACATCTAACCATGTAAATAAATCGATAACTATTTATGTAAATAAATAAATAAAATCACTAACAATAATCAAAAAAAAATTAAAAAAATTAAGAGATGAATCAAGATATTCAACTACATAAAATAAGATATTTGCTCGATTTTTTCCTCAATTACATTCATCAGTGTTTAATTTGTTTGGGATTAGATTTCATCATTTTTCGTCATGCTTTCAATTTAATTATACAAGTCACAAGTTTTAAGTGTTAATGCAGTTAAAAATCCATGTTCCCCTCATTTTCTTTTATGATTTTATCTTTGAAGGTGAAAACTAAAATAATAATAATAATAATAACTTAAAGAGCATCTAAAAAAATTAAATTGGAGGGTTAAATTGAAAAAAAAACTTAAAATTTAATTGAATGACAAAATTGAAAACCAATAAAATTCTAACAAAAGAGCCAAGGATCAAAATAAAAAATCAAAAGAATAAAAAACAAATTGGAAAAAACTATATATGATAAATTGTAATTTAAAGACTAAATTGAAATCATAAAAAACTTTTGTAAAAGGAGCAAGGATGAAATAAAATCGTACAAAACATAAGGAATGAAATTGAAATAAAAAAAAAGGACAGACATGTACTTATTATGAGAGAAAAAAAAAATCAATCTACGATAAATCACCCATCAACTGTCATCACACCCCACACCAAGAGAAAGGAGACTCGATGGTGCTTCTGGGCACACGGCCGAAGACCAAGTTTGGACAACCATTGGTGTTGCATATGCCGCCTAAAGAGCACGGACGCCACCAATACATCAGCGCGTAACCGCATGCACAAACACCTTTTCAAATAAAAAAAATCAATGCAAAATTACTAAAACACCTCTCAATGGATAACTAACCTTTTGTCTTTTTGAAGGATACATGCATATTTTTGTTGCAGTTTAGCAAGTGAAAACCCTTAAACTTCCTTGGTCAACAGCTCAATTATTTTATGAACTTCAAGGAAAATATTTTTACTATTTAAAAAATTTTAATTAAATAAAAATACCAAAATATCTCTACATCAAAAGCTTTTATTTTTTTCAGTAAAATGATAATTTTACTTCACGTGTAAAGAAAAAAATACCCCACCCCACTCCAACCCTTAGAAATAAGAAAATCCACTGCAGGTCCAGAATATACTGTCTAGTCCAGAATATACTGTCTTGGAACGTATCCATAAGAATAATCGCAAGAAAACGGTTGATATGCGGGGCTGATTGAAATACCATGAGCTGATCATCATCGATAATGTCAAAGTGAAATATTATCTATTATTGTTTCAGTAATGAAGAGAATGGATTCAATTATATATATAAAAAGATGGTGTGAAATGTGCACTCCAATATTTCCTGAAGAAAATAGATACTGATATGTTTTACACGGGTGCTTGTTCATATCCAGGAAAAAAAATGCATATACATGACGTGAAAGAAAGAAAAAATTGTAAAATAAACAAAAGTCATATCCAGCAAGCTCCAAGTTCAAACTTGAATTATTATCTTGATGAATATACAAGTCAGTGCTTACACCTACCTCGAAAGGATATGATAAGAATAATATTAAACAAGGCAACAGCGCACAAGATCAAGTAAGTGGTGACGTTTTTGATAGATAATTTCTGTTTAGCTGCCAAAGTTGCAAGAAATCTAGCTTGTGGTGAGGGTGTGTAAACACACCGCCGCCACACTTAGAGTAGTATTCTGTCGTTGTCCAGTGCAATTTCTTTTCAATTTCACGTATAAATTGTATCGTAGAATCAAAATAAAGAAGTAGATAGACTTAAAGCATTACAAGAAATCAATTCAGAAGTCAAAGAAATGCATTTAAAGTCAGTGCAATGTTCAACAAAAGAGTTACCAGGAGTGAACGGGCTGGTTGTAATGTCACAAACTGCTGGTTAGAGGAGTATTGACTTTCAATAAGATGGTGACTAGACTAGCAACCACAATATAGAGTGTTTTTTAATCAGGGTGATTCACATTTTACATTGCTTAATCTTTAATAAATTCGCCACGACTAGCAAGCACAATACCTAATTGTTTTCAGGTGCCACAAGGATCACATTTTCACGGTAAAAACAAGGGGGGTTGCATTCATGAACCTCGAAGTCAGACATGGAAGAATAGCATTACAATAACTTACAAAAAATCATCATACCAGTTGCCGTAGATGATATTTAAATTAGCAGCCACCTAGCTGCATATTCAAACAAGTTTCTCCTTTTTGTGCTCATATTCAAACAAGTTAAACTTTCTTTATGACGAGAATATTGAAAAATATAGAATTATTTTGTTTTATTTATCAATGAAATCCTAGTCTCCTGCTCTCTTGTTTTTTTATATTTAACAGAGAACATACCCCAGATAATACTTTCAACTTTATCATTGTATAGGGTTCTTCAGAAGCAGCTCTAGTTTTCCACATCCACCACACCACTGGCTCTTATCTGCCAAAGAGAAAATAACTTCTAAATCATGAATAAAAATGTTAACTGCAAATTATATTCCGATCTAGGGTCTTCAGGAGCACACTGCCACCAAAAGGTCCCTTGGTTTTCAAAACCACAACATAAATAGAATAGGCAAAGCAGAGGCCTAAAAAGGTTGGACATAACAAATTTGTAAGAGCTAATCCTGTTCCAATTTATGGTCTTCAGGAGAAAACTTTACTGCTTAATGCATACAAAGTAGCTATCATGACACACTGATTTCAGTATTAAAATTGTGGGTAAACTAGTACCACAGCTCACGAAAGAAGCTTGGCTCTGAACAAAATAAAACAGAGAAAAAAAGTTCAGATAACCGATCCCCAACTACCTAGTGATCAAGAGATAAATTATATTCACCAGCCACAAGCGAAAGAACAGACATGCAGATGAGAATCCTCAGGTAACTCCATTTTGGCCTGGACTCAGAAGTTAAGATCCCAATGATGCATTACGATATATCAGAACTATACTAATTCTGCTAATTCTAAAATTCTATTCCCCCATTCTCCTATTTGACCCTGGCTTGAAATAACAAAACAGAAGGTAATGTTAGGCTGCCAAATCACAATAATAATCAAGGCTTATGTATGCTAATGGTGCATGATTTTCCATAAGTAGAAATTACGAGGTTGAACTTCCAGTCAAAAGTTAATGGCCTTTTTTGGCTGAAAGTTCTGAAACACTTGCTGAACTTTTCTTCTTCATACCCAATTATCTTTGACACCGGATCAAAATTGTGCCTAAGTTTGATTAATATTATAAGGCAGCTATTAACAGTTCCAGCACCGTATAGTCAGAAACCATTTTCCAAGGATTTGATGATTGGGATACAAAAGTTGACATTCAGAACCAGTCTCAGTGAGTACTACAAAATAGTACTGCAAGATTTTAATGATTATCCACTTGCTGTAATCACTCCTGTATTAGAGAGCAATCAAAGAACATCATTCCAGGCGGTGGACGAGAAAGAAAGTAAAAGCTACTCCATTACAGGCTGCATCTTTAGACACACATAGACCCGTGCAGTCACATCTCAACTTCAATCCATGACTAAAACCTCAGAGTCTCATAGATCTGCTCGTGAACACACCAATTATTAGAAGTAAAACAACCATAAAAATTGATCAAAATGCCCATCTATTAATACAACTTAAATATTAACTCCAGATTCCACTTGCTATTTACAAGTAAAGAGCCCAAACCCAACTAAATTTCAATATTATTCATATCATTTTCTCCAAACAATTGAAACACTTCTTTGAAAAAAAAGCATAATCCACTTAACTAAAAATGCTTACTTGCAGATTGATCACCCCTTCAAAATCTAGGAAATATCTTCTATTGAATAAAAATCCCACGTCAATTACGGCAACTCATGTGACTATGCAGTTTGACATCCTAATCCACCGAATGAAATTAATGTCAGCATAAAAATTATAGCAAAATAAAAAACCTACAAATTATGCAATCAGAAAAGGACCACTAAAAAGCAGAGAATTCAATCAACTTCAAGAAGTCAAATTGCTTTTCATTAACATAATCAAGATACATAATATTGTCATTTCCTTCAATTTATATCCTCTCCCACTCTGAGAGAAGAGACCTCTAATTTGCACAATTTCAAAAATCGATTACCCGCAATTCATATATACCAAAATGTTCTTCAACAATCAGATTACAAAGGCCAAAAACTACATTGCCAACCCAGTCAAGCAAAATTCGAAACCACACCATTCCCTGCTTCTTTACAGACACAAAATATTTGAACTTCAAAATTCTAAAAAAAATAAAAATAAATTGAAAACCAATTAATCACGGATCACTCTTGTACAACATCAGTATTATCTTCGTTTGGTGATCCAAATTTCTGCTCGAAAGAGTCTGTAACAACATCACGCGACCCTTTAACACCCAGAAAAACAAAAACCCGTTAACAGAATGAACCCATAAAGCTAACTAAAAACCCAGAAAGAAAAATCTATTGCACAGACAAACACGTGTTTCTATTGTTATGTCATTATGTGCATCTGCAAAGGCTGTTTCTTTACCCGGAGAGCAGAAGTCGAGGCAATAAAAAAAGAAGCAACCATAATTTCTTGTTTCTTTGCTTCCATTTTGCCAAGCATTATTTAGTTTAAACTCTAGAGATTCTTTTGGGTTTTTGAGTCGTGAAAGAGGAGAGGTAGGGATGACAATGGGCAGCAGTGGAGTTGGATTTTTTATATATTCATTTTTTATCTATAATTTGTTATTCAAAATATTTAAATAAAATATAGGTATTCATATAAAATATTCATTATCTATTATAAATAAAATAATATATATATATATATATATTATTAAAAAAATTATTATTCTATAAATATATTTATATAATATAAATATACATCTTATATTTTGATAAGTTTTAGATTGTGTTTGATAATATTTATATTTATCTATAATTTATAAAATATTAAAAAAATTAATATTCTATATATAAATATATATATTGAGTTAAATTAAATTGAATTTTATAATATTTATATTTTATTTATTATTTATCTAATAAAATAACTACCTAAAAAAATATTCATCTACTCAACTCAAGTCAATATACATCAAATTCAGATTAAAATCGCTATCCCAAGCAGTGTCTCTTGTTGAGATGAGTTAGATTCTCTTCCATTCATTATCCTATATTATTTTACAGTTCAAATTTAAGTATCGGTTCGGGCCAGCTTGTTTGGGCTTTTGGCCCAAATCTCATCGATCTAGCATTGTTCGAAGTTTTTGTTTATAAGAATTTTGTCCCTTCCTGGTACTGTTAAGATGTGTTCACGGAGAAGACAGTAATATTGCTTTTTAAAGTGTTTTATATTTATAAAAGTATTTTATAAAAAAAATTAATTTTTTTTTTAATATCAATCCATCAAAATAATTAAAAAATATTAATTTGAAATAAAAAATAAATAAATTTTAATAGAAAACATGTTAAAACTCATTTTTAAACAAGTTAACGATCTCAAATTCTCAACATTTCATGGTTAACTATCTAAATAATTTAATTATTCAAACTAACAACTTCTGAATTCAACTCGAACTGGTTACCCTATAAGAATTAACATCATAGGATTCACAAAAGCTTTTGTTAAACAAATTAACCAAAGGCCATCCAGCTCTTTCTATATGGCAGAACTCATGAGGAAGAGAGTGTTGAAGATGATGATTTTCGAGAAAGGTAGAGAGAAAGTTCTCTCGCATAACAATGCCCGTCTTGCTGGCAGTCTCACAAATTTGTTGCCGGTAATCTGTGACATGTTGATGAGATGAAGGAAGCTCATCAAGCACCTTATCCTCCATGTCAATAACAATATTGTGCAACAAGCAGCAAACAAAAATAATCCCTGGCAACCTATTCTTACCAGGCAGCCACATTACCCCATGAATTATCTTCCACATTTCCTTCAGCCTAGCTAATGCAATCTGTGCTACAACTCCAGTTGCAGAATGTGGCTTGTTATACTTCGCCAGAGTGCATTTTGATAAGGAGTAAGAAGCCATGGCAATAGGGGAAAACCTGAGCCCCCAATTTATACTTCCCCAACTCCACTCCTTGAAGTTCTATTTTTTTCTCATTTAGCCTCTTCACTTCGTTAGATAGCTTGTGGGAACTCGAGTTCTGCAGTACAAGTGCATCACTTAAACTACCTGGGTACCCAACAATTACACCACAGAATCTCATGTCAGGGTCCACTGTTGCTTGCAAGAGCATGTTGTGGTTCTTCTCACGATCAATCCATACACCATTTGATCGGTCCACTGTTGCAGAGTCATGGCAGTGCGGGTAGCGTCAATTGAACCACAATAATTAGGCAGGCCACATATTTTCTCAAAATTTGATTTAATCTCTTCAATCTCTGTTACTGTGAAAGGCCAGCAAAGATGGTGCAGACCTCTTTCTTCCATTGCTTCCACAGATCGCCAGGTTATTTGAGAAAAAAATGATTGGTTGATCCCCAACAAGTCGCCAGTGTTTGACAATGATTCGCCAGAGCCGAGCCTCCTGAGAGCAAAAGTTTCTTGGCCAGTTACAGACAGTGGCTTCCCAGTTGAACCAGTGAAGTTTGATTGCCTTGCCCGCAGGTCTCCCTTCACAAGGGAGCAGATGTAGTTGGATGTCTTTCTTGATGTTTTGAAAAAAGATTCAAATTTCTTTGATTCAAAAAAAGGACCTAAAAGTGGAGACAAAGCAATCAGTCATCCAAGTGATTTTCGAATCATCATGCATCAAAATGTCCAAAAGAACAATAAACTCATGGGGATGTTTAGGCCAATTTGCCAAATGAAGGGATTTTCTGCCTCTAGCATGCTTGATAAAATACCAAATCCAAGGCTACATAGAGATATATCAAAAGCTGCATCATACAGAACAATCACAATAAACAAGGATGAATAGAAAGAAAAATAAATAAATATAAAGACAATGGAGAAGGTAAAAGTTATTCGTCTTTTATAGCAGAAAAATCAATGGATAAATTGTCTAAATTCTTTTTATAGTTTCATAACAACAACACTTTACATTCTCACTTTTCATAAATTACAAATAATTAAACATAAGTATATTTGGTAATTTAATCTCACATAATACATACAGTTTTATTTTGATCAGCATGTAAATTTCCTCGTTAGACTCTATCAAAATGCAAGATTTAGATTCTTTTTAATTTAGATTGCAGAACATTTTCCAAGTTCTCATCATCCACCAAAAATTCAAGAGAATTATAAAAAAGCTATCAGCTCATTCTTAATAATCCAAGATGCCCCTCATAGCCCTGTCACAAGGCAAATCCATCAGCTACCGTCCTCTAGGATGGTGGTGGTAGATGGTTGATTCGATGGAGGAAATGATGTTTTTTAAAGTTTACAAAGAGAAAGAAAAATGAGGGGAGAGGGAGAGGGAGAGAGTACGTGGGGAAAATGAGGATGTTTTGGTATTTTCAAACTCTTAGATGACGCAAATTGAAAATGTTGTTTGTGATTTATAAGAAATAAGGGCACAAAATGTTACTCCTGTGAAACTACAGGAGGTGATTTGAAAAAGATGGAGTTTCTGATGCTTCCTGCCACGGCAATATTAAGGGTCTGTGCTATTCCTCTTGAACCAGGTAACATTCAACTATTTCCTACCTTTCAGGAAGTCAGAAACAGAGAAAGGACTTCCAATGCGGCGCTGAAATGAGCAACGGAATTTGATATTGAATTTTAACGAAAAAACATTGAGTAATGATCCGGGGCATTCAATTCGACTGATTTAACAGGTGAACTTGGAATACAAAAATGTAACAGCTAGCGTCTATGACTCGTCCAAACTGATGAGACGTCAAAGAGTTCCAACAAATTTTTTAAAAAAAAAATAAGTAAAACTCTTTGCCTAGCTGAGTAAATAAGAAGAAAAAAACAAATTAAAAAAAAAGGGAAAAGAATCCCCACTTATTTAACTTGTATTGGAATCTGTTGGATCAGCAGTTAGCTTCTTTGGGCAAGCCGTAGAAATATGCCCCTTTTCACCACACTCATAGCAGGTCCTCCTCTTAATCTTACCACTGCTAATGCTTGGCACACCGTTATTAACTTCATCACTTGTAATCATAGGCAGAGCAGTTGATTGAATTTTTGCTTCTTCAACTATTTGATTTTGGTTTTCCTGGAGTTTTCCTCCCTTCTTTGGAACCGCACAGCTTATCTTGATGGGTCTCCCGCAGACAATCCGCTGGTCCAACTTTAGTGCCTTCATCAGCGAGTCATTGTCAGAAAAATCAACATGGCCATAACCACGGAATTCCCCTGTTCCCTTGTCCATACCAAAACGTATAGATGATATTTTGCAATCTGAGAAAAATTTCTTCAGGTCATCTTCAGTTATATCCCAAGACAAATTTCCAACATAGATCCTGTTGTAACCCTCCACAATTCCTGGTGCAAAATTGGGTTCCTTGTTGACTTTAGTTGTCTTGTAAGGCTGAATTTTCAGATAAAACCCGCCCCTGAAAAGTATTACAAATTTCATGAACATGATGAGAGGAATGGGTGAATACTGATAATGGAAAGCTAAGTAGCATTGTATCTACAAGTTACTCACATGTCAGATCCATCAAGATCCAAGGCTCGTTTGGCAGCAGCTTCAGTCTGCAAGGAAGAATTGCAGTAGAATCAATAAAGGAGTTAGTTCAGGAGAAAAGTTTCAAATTTTCGAAGTTCAAAATATTGGAACTTCATTTCAGTAACATCTTAACATGGGTGCCTTTCCTAGAATCAGCCTTCAGCCTAATCAAAGGGTTGTCTTAGCATTGCTCTGATTCCATCCATTTTTCATCTTTAGCTGTGACTTCCTTCACAGTAACCCACCATTTCCTATTGTTTTAAGAAGAAAAATTCCTGTAATTTGGCCAGAGACTACAATTAACCGGACAAAATTTGTGGTTCACTGCGATTGTTTAGTTTATTAGGAAACAGGTTAGCCAGTCATCAAAATTTCAGATTCCTTAGCTTGTAAAAGCACAGAAGAGAGCAAAAAATATTTAAGGAATGACATTGTTGACATTGGAGTCAAATTTAAGTTAATATTAAAATGTATCATGAAATAGATAACCAGGCTGAAGTAAGTGTAATTTAAATTTAGATGATTGTAGATACCTTGAAACTAATGATGGCAATTCCCCTAAACTTCCCACTGTCAGGAAATGTCATACAATCAACTTCGGTTATGGTACCACAGCCTTCGAAGAAACTACGAATGTCATCCTCAGTCGAATAGTATGGAATGCCTCCGACATAAACTCTGTCAGCAATATCCTCACTTATTTTACTGCAAAAGCATTAGACATATAAACGAAACAGAATTAGCATTCAAAACAACCATCATGTTGGTAGATAGAGAGTGTAATCCAATCTAAAATAGCACCATTTGTTTATCCCTGTTCCTAATACAACAGCCTATTTTCAAACCCAACTAAAAAATTATCCAAAATATTGATCAATTGCATTACCAAACACGTTATGAATACCATAATCAAAGAAAAAACATAAAAACCTGATTTGAAGAAAATGGGCACCAATAATCAAACACAAGCAGGAATAACAACCCGATTTAACTACAGGGGAATGCTTCAAAATATTACCTTTCTCCGGCCACTTTTGCTGCCTCTACAACCCCTTCTGCCTCACCACCTGCCTTCTCCTCCTCAGTTTTTGCCTTCGTCTTCTTCTTAGTCTTCTTCTTCTTCTTCTTCTTCTTCTTCTTTTTCGCCTTCTTTGCCTCCTTCACTTCTACATCTTCCTCTAAACCCTTCTTTTCACTCTCTCCCTCCTCCTTCTTTCTCTTCCTCTTCTTCGTCTTTATCTTCTTTTCACTACTTCCACCATCACCGTCCTCACCCACTAACAAACCCCCTTCCCTTATGTCTTCAACTTTCTTGTCCTCTTCACCATTATCACCAGCTTGGCTCTTGTTTTCACTATCAATCCCTTGTAACGATTGAGTCTTTCTTCTTTGTTCTCTCTTTGACAATCTTTGTCTCTGTTTTGCTGCCTCTAGAAGCTCTTGAAGCTGCGAGTTCGACTCTGGGTTTCCTAAAGATCCGTTTTTGCTATCTCGTTCGGGTCCATTAGACACTTTGGATACTAAAGCCTCAGCCTTCACAGCTCTCAGCTTCTGCTTTAGCTTCTTGTTTGATAACACCATTGTTGTTCGCTTTGAACCCAAAAACCCTAATTGAGGGCTTATAGTTTTATCTGTTTAAACGTGACCGTTAAAAGCAAAAACTAAACGACGCCTCGAGTGGTCGTTCTACTTCGTAAATTTGGTTGAAGGAAAAATAACGTGACCGTTATCATCAATCCTCTGATTTCGGTTGAAGGAAAAATACCATCCTTCATATAATTAGTTTCGATTAAAGGAGTATTTGGTTATTATGTTGTTTTAAATTGGATTAATATCACCCTTAAGTTTACTTAGAAGGCATTAATACGATTCAATTTTAAGTAATTAAAGTATTTTATTCAACCAAATGTAGAAAATAAAGGTTGTGTATGATTTTAGCCAATAAAAAAAAAATTAAAGAGCTTATTTTCAAAGTATAAAACGATAGCGTTTTGAAAACTCTAAGTGGGTAATAATATAAAATCCAAAACATGAAGAAAAATAAAAATCCATCCCAAGCATTTTTTATTAATGTGAAATAAAGGCAAAAATAAACAATTAAATAGTTGGTCCAAATTGTAACTTTGCACCTTAATTAGTTACGAGAAGGAAGGGCCCATTTATTTATTTTTACTTATCCACCCTAAATTAAATTGTTAGTGTCTGGTTTTTTAAATGGAGTTATAATTCAAATTTTATTTTTTTATTAATAATTTATAATAAACTAAACTAAATTTAAAATATATTTAATAAAAATTAATTAAAAATTTATAAAATTAGTTAAAATACGTCGAAACTCCCCGAAGATTTGCCTTAATCAAAACAATATTATTAACTTATACATATGCTGACGTAAACTCTTACGTGTAAAACTGTCAAAAAGAAAGTGATTACACTGCCATATGGCAAAGACGTTAAAGAGAAGGTTAAGGCGAAGGCATTTAGCAGCCCCCTCGCGTGAAAAAAAGGATCGAGCCTGGCCCAATATTTGAGTCGCCCGAGCCCGAGCCCGAGCCCGTCAGTCTGTTAATAAATAAATAAGCAATAAAGAGCATAGTTATTAAACCTGGACCGGCCCAGCGGGTCGACCTGGTGGCTGGACCAGTTCGGATTTGTCAAAAGACCGGCCTATGCAACGACCCGGCCAAACCCGGTCGACCCATGACCCGGGTGACCCGGGTGATTCTCCATGGCAGATTTGAGATCTTATCTCTGTCTGGATCTTTCTTGTCGCCTCCAACCCCTCCAAGCACAATCTTTCTTATTGGGGGATAAGGTCAGGCAATTTGAGATCTAACTTTAAAAAACTTGAGAAAGGCTTCTCAAAGGACCACAAAAGCACTCATAACCCTTTGTGAATGCATATATATGAGACTGCAGAGACATGGCCTGGAGCTCATTATTCCTGCATCCAAGCCCAGAACTGAGTAAGAAAGTGATTGAAGAAAGAAAAGGCAAGCAATATCATGGCCAACCTGGAACAACAAATCCAACCATAAAAAATGAATTACACGTTGGCAAGAAAAGGAAGTAGCAGTTGCAAATAGTAAAGTATGGAGGATAAAGATGAAAAATGAATCAAAAATAATAGAAGCATAAATAAATATGAAGGACAATAGCGCAAACATTCAAGAAAGCAAACTGCCTTTAGATGAGGATGACCAATTGTTTATGAAAGGCTGCCTTTGGATGATGATGACCAATTGCTGATGCAGAGTGGTGGAGGGGGTGGAGGTGGTGCTGGTGGTGGGATTGGGGTTGGGAATAATGGTCTTTTTAATGAAACGGGAGCGGATTCCAGGGCTTTTTTTATATTTTTTAAATGTGGGTATTTTTTTATATATATTTTTTAGTTTGTTAATTTTTTAAAGTTTATTATATAAATATTAGAAAAATATTTTATTTACAATATACATAGCACTATATTCATATGAATTTTTTTTTATAAAATATTAAAATTTAAAATTTATTTTTAAAAATTTTTCCGGGTTAATCCGGGTTGACCTGAGTTGACCCATAAAACTAGGAACCCAACTTCTTGACCAAATCAATACCCGGACCGGGTTTGATAACTATAAAAAAAGGCATTAAAAAGTGAGTAAACATTGTCAGTGGAAAGCAAACTCCCACAACAAAAAGCCCATTTGTGATTTTGTTATACGTAGTTAAGTTTGGGGCCTCAGGGACCATTAGATTCCACGCAAACCCAAGAGAATATTAATTGTTAATTAATTATTAACAAAAATTAAAAAAGAAGGTGTTCTTATTATGCATCTCCTTCCAAAATATTATTCATGGTATTATTTTTTACATTTTTAAAAAAAAAAATTATGTTTTTTCCCCTAATTTTCTTCTTAAATATTTGATTTATTGAAAATTAAGTTTTTTGATTTATTTTGGTTTGTATCGTAGTTTTATGATACAAGTTGTGAGTTTGACAAATTAACCTGATTTAATCAAATTTCTTTTCTTTTATTTTTTGTTGTATTTTCCTTTTCAATTCCACTTAAGTCATCGATGAGTTTATTAGAAATTAAATTTTTATGGTCTGTTTTGCTTTATTTTCTATAAAATTATATTTGTCTCGTTACCCAAGTTATTAGCTTTGTGGGTTAACAAAAATAAACTTGAGTTATTTTATTATGTTTTTTTTAATTTTATCATTCAATAATAAGTTTATTTGAAATTAGAATTCATAATTTATTTCAATTTGTGTTAGGTAAGTTAATATCGATTGTCTTATACCATTTTTGTGTGTCTTTTTTTTAATTAAAAATTTTCAATTGCATCCCTTTAATATTAGATCGATTGAGAATTAAATTTTATAATTTATTTTAATTTATTTTCTATAGTGTTATCATAGTCTATGACCCGAGTCGTGTATTTCATGAGTTAACTTGAGTTGATTTATGTTATTTTTTTTTTAAATTTTTCAACTATTTTTTTTTTCATTTTTATGTTACAACATTGAGTTTATTAAGAATTAAACTTTATAATATATTTCAATTTGTTTTATATTGGGTTATCATGGTTTTATGATTTTGATCGTAAATTTGAAAAGTTAACCTATATTAATTCAAGATATTATTGTCTTGATATTTTTTTTTAAAATTAACCTTAGATTTTCTCGAGTCAAATTATATTTTTATCAATTATATCTGTTACATCTAAACTCACCAAATCATACTGGTGACATTGAAACAATTACAGCAAAGTTTATTTTTTTTAATTAGAAAAACATTAACGATATTTATTTTTATGTTAAAAGACATTAACGTAGATAGTGTTAAATGGCGTCTATATCTATCATCGACCGCTGAGTCTGCCTTGATTTCCCTTTCCTTTTTTTTGTTTTCCTTTTATGGCGTTGAACCCGGCTGGCCGGCTCTATACCCCCCCGGCGAATGAACGAATCCGCCATGTATTTGGACAATTTCCTCCGTCAACTCTCCAGCGAAAATCTCTCTCTTCTTTTATGGTGTTGAATCGGCCTCTCATTTTTGTTTCCTTGTTAAAATGATACTTACCAATTAATTCTGCTATTCATATGGAAAGAAGCACAGACAAACAAACAAACAAAAAATGGAGGGGAGGGGAGGGGAGGGGAGGGGAGGGGGGCAGAGGAAGTTGGAATTTATGGTCATAGATTTGTTTCTTAATTGTATATATGATAGAAAAGATTTACCATAACTTTTTCATTGTTATTTTTAATTTTAATAGAATAAAATAAATATTTTATAATTTGGTTATCATCAATACAAATATTAAGATGACTATTGGGAATTATGGTTTTGATTTTTCTATGAAAATAAAAATAATCTTTCTGTATTTTTTTGTTTTATTTTTATAAAAAAATTATTTTATGTTTTCAATAGATAAATACTTTTTATTTTTTAATTAAGAAATAAAAAAAGAGAAAAAATTGAAAATAAAAGAGAAAAATGATTTTCTGTTATTGAAAAACCCTCTGAAAATGTTGGGTGTGATTTTAATGCAAGATTCGCTATATATAAAATTCCATTTTTTATAAGTTGTTTGGAATGACTTTTTATTTTAATTAAATTTAATTATAGTGTTTAATTTAAATTCAATTAAAAAATAAATTAAATTTAAATTCTTAAAAGATATAGAATTCAATTCATTTTGTTTTCTATATTATCATTGTAATCTTTATCTTATTTTTCTTTGTTTTCCATCATCATTTAAAAAAAAAAAGTTATAATATATCTTTCGGATTATTGGATTTTTTTCTCTCTCAAAAAAAGAACTGTTACATCCATATTTTATACACTGGTAAATCGTTTTTTTCATATATAATAAATTTTGCTCAAAAAGATATTTCTCATGATAGTTAATTTTAAAAGTCCTGAAAATGACTAATTAATGAGTTTCATTTAGGTACTGTATTGCGAAAATAAACAATAAAATGTTGAAATAACTCTTTCCTATTATTTCCACGAAATAAATGGAATATTTACACGTCACCCAAAATCAAATGTTTATGTTCTCAGTGAATTAGTTTAATTGGGAAACAAATTAATTGTAATCCAAACATGGAAACTGAAACGGATTTTCCATGAATTAAAATCAAAGCCCCATAAATTCAATGCCGTTTACAGCTTAAAGATCTTCGGGAAACGATATTCAACGATTTTTAATTCATATCTTGAAATAATTAGCCATTTTTCAATAATGCTGTTATAGAGGGTGAGGGATTTGCCGTCACACATCCGCACTTTTAATTTCTTGTTGGCAGAAGGGGGAAAAACAATGAATTTCCTTGCCTGGCTTCCCCTTTTCCTTCTAGTCAATTTCTTGCATCAACCTACGACGTTGGTAGGGGCTGATCTTATACAAGAAACTTGCCAGAAAACCAGGTACCCTGCTCTTTGCGTGAAAACCCTAAAGTCAAACCCACGAAGCTCTACTGCTGATGCCAAAGGACTTGTTCATATAATGCTAGAAGCTAACTTGGCAAATAGTAAACATACTTTGGCCACAGTAAGCAAACTGCTTGAAGAGTCTAGTGATAAAGCCTTGAAGAAATGCCTCGGCGTGTGCGCAGAGGAGTACGACACGGCTGCCAATGATGATTTTCCTACTGCAATACAAAGTTTAGAGATAAATGATCTTGGCACAGCAAAAATTCATGTAAGCGCTGCTTTTGATGCTCCAGGGAACTGTAGAGACACATTTTCGGAAGTTCCAGGCGTTCAAGCACCACCTGATTTAACCAAGCTGAATGATTATTTTGAGCAGCTTTCTGTAACAGCTCTCATAATGTTAAACAATCTCGGTTGATGCAACCTTTTTGCCAATAATACAATGTTCCATGCAGGGCCACAGAGTCCTGGAATCAGAATAATTTCACTTTGTCTTTAGGTCAAATATTGCACTGGTTCATGTTCATTTAAACGCTGTCATATTTGATATTTAGCAATATTACTCGTGATTATCTACAATTAATTACTTTCTTGCTCTGGGACTTTGGTTCGTATCCATGTCTGAAATAGACACGGCCTCTATCTTTCTCACATTGCACTATTGGACTGGAAAATAAGGACTCTCTTTGTAGATCATCAGGTCTTATCATGTTATAATTAAGTGACATTAATTTTCTTGTTTAAATGAACATGAACATGAACAAGAAAAACTCGTAACAATATATATATATATAGCTTAATTGTTGGCAATAAATAATATAAAATTTCTTGTTAGCATTTGTACATATAGAAAAACAGTTTATGATATATAAACGAATCTCAGCTGCACAAACATTTCAATTGAAGAGCAAGTGGGATGAGACTAAGTCCTACAAACTAACGTCAAGCCAATTGCTGTGGGATGCTTCTCTTGTGTTTACTTCTTTTTTTTTTTTTTTTTAATTTACCAGATTGAAAGGGAGCCCAGAAGCTGTGCTTCGAAAATGTGAAATATTTATGAGAAATTAATTCAAGTGTATGAATTTTCTTTTATTTATTTATTTTTATAAGAAGTTATAGGATTTTTTAAAAGGGCACCAACAAAATACAGGCTTGTTTCTCAACAAAATTAGTGCCTAAACATATGTTCAGGTATGGATTATGCCATTAAGCTATGGTATTCCGCAAATAACAGTACAAGAAGGCTGAAGCTGTAGAAATCCAAGCGGATGCAATGGATAGCCAGCCATAAGATTCCGAGTAAAGTTTTGATGAATGTCATATGCAATTTGATGAAACCTGAGGAGTTGACATAAATGCATTCGTCTTGCAAATGAATGGACGGACACCCAATCAGACATCATATCCTTCACCGATATTATAAAAGTGTTCATAGTCTAAAACTGGTTAAATTGGATGGATTTGAAAATCAAGCAGATGAAATACTCTTCGCAGAACGTATAGGAAAGGTTGTTACTACTGAGGCACTGATCCTAGCATCATCAGATGGGATTTGCTTGCTAGGTTTGACTGAGGTAAGCTCAAACCAGACAGAGCAGAACCGTACTCACAACTTGGAAGCGGTAGCGCCCCTGTCATGTGAAAGGAAGTGTTCTTACAAATTTGTGGAAGTTCAGGATATGAAGGAACTGTATATCAAACATGTTCATATGGCTCTGTGAAAACAATTTCTGTACACTGTTAGACTACTTTTCAAGTTAGCCACCTATTTTAGTCCATGATGCCCTGTAGAATCTACAAGGCAGAGGTTTATTCTTGTAAACAATGAGGGCACCGGTTTGTCTGAACAACACTATATGACATGGTTTCCTCTATGTTGTCAGAGTTTCAGTTACTCGAGAGTTAAGAAGTTGAAAAAGAAAATTGCGCTGATTTGTTATGTTTTGACATCGAAGAAGGTATGGTGCTTTAAAGCCTGCCCCTGGCTTTCTATATGTAAATATTAGTGATTGATAATCTGTTCTTGTTTCACTTTCTGAGTTCTGTTATTGGCTTTTACTTGTTTTTTTTTTTAGTTGAGCTCATTTTGATATGCCATCTATTATGATTAACTTTGTCCAGTATGTTAGCCAACAAAAGAAAGAAACTTCCAGGCTAAATGATTGCAAAGAAATGAAAAACTTCCATTGATTCAAAAAGCGACAACAATCTAACCTACTGACATGAAATTAGTGGAAACAAGAAGAATGCAAACTTTTACCCTTCCTTAATCCGAAAGAGGAGAGATATTTGTATCTCAACAAGGGGTTTAAATTCTTTAGAAATCGTTAATAGGAAGTCACTCATGTCCACCACCGCCAATATAGATGTTTTCATACAATGGCAGCTATGGCAGCTCCGATCAATGGACCGGGCCAGTAGAACCACTGATGCACCATCAGAAGCATCAATTGATAAAATGTTGGCACCAACTATGAAGCCTTTGCAATAGGTGCAGTTATGCCCAAACTTCCTCTCTTTGGATCCTCTGCTGTGGCATACAACGTGTAGACTAGTCCAGAGGCCACCACAATCTCACACCTGATGATAGAACATATTAAATAAATAAGAAACGAATGCAAGCCGTGTCCATAGGTCCAGGATGTTATTTTCCATCTTGATGGAGTCAAATCAAGAGGATGAAATCCTCTCGGTAGAACGTACAGGAAGGGTGGCCACCGTTGAGCTCACTAATTCTAGCATCATCAGGCGGGGTTTGCTTGTGAAGTTTGACTTAGGCATCTTCAAACCAGCCAAAGAAGAACAGAAGACACAACTTGGACGTGGCAGCACCCAGCAACGTGAAAGTGAATGTTCTTATAAATTCGAGGAAGTACAGGATATGAAGGAATGATGTCATCGTTTCGTGCTTAAAGCCCTGTTCTTATAATTTGTCATGTTTTTCACTTTCTGGGTTTTGGTATTGGTTTCTTACTTTTTTTCACTAAAGCAATTCTCTGATGTGATTAAGTTTGTCCAAGGAAGTCAGCCATCAAAGGAAAGAACGTTCATACTAAATGATTTCATAGCAAACAAAGCATTTCCATTGATCCAACAGGTAGAAGGCAATTAAACAGGGTACCATCCACTTCTATAAAATAAGTGGAAACAAAAATAATACAAACAGCAACATCGAAACTACCAGAAATCCAAACTTTATGCCTCCTTAATCTATGGGGAGAGATACTTATATTTCAGCAAGGGATGATGCAGTTCTTAGAAATCATTGGTGGGAAGTGGCTCATGTCCACCACTGCCAATGAAGATGTTATCATAGACAAGGGCAGCAATGGCAGCACCGATGAATGGGCCAAGCCAGTAAACCCAGTGGTTAGTCCAAGTCCAGCTCACAACAGCAGGACCAAAAGAGACAGCTGGGTTCATGGATGCACCATCAAAAGCACCACCAGCTAGGATGTTGGCACCAACAATGAAACCAATTGCAATAGGTGCAATAATGCCCAAATTTCCCTTCTTTGGATCCACTGCTGTGGCATACACTGTGTAGACCAGTCCAAAGGTCATCACAATCTCAAAAACTAGCGCATTCCATGCGCCAACCCCAGATGATAATCCAAAAGCTGGAGTTTCCTGCAGTAGAAAAAAAAAATTAGAATGGTAACAGAACCTATTTTGGCCTGCTAACATGTCAAGTATTCCTGGTTGGCATTAAGCTGTTAAGAAAATTTGTATGCTCAAGTTAATCTCTTACCAGTCCACCGGTGGCAAATTTAAGTAGCAAGCAAGCAACAACAGATCCTAGCAACTGAGCAATCCAATACAAAATGCTCCTCAACAGTGTGATATTTCCGCCAATAAGTGCACCGAAGGTCACAGCCGGATTCACATGACCACCAGAAATGTTAGCGCCAACCGAAACAGCCACAAAGAGTGCGAATGCATGGGCCAATGCGGCAGCTACTAGACCAGAAGGAGTAGTCGAAGCATTGTCGGTCAACTTGTCTGCCAAGATATCAAGCCAATTAGTCCTTGTCAAGCACGAGAACGCAAATATAACTTTATCATCCCACTACCACAAGTGAGCAACTTATGGGGGGAAATGCTTTTCTTTTTTCATTTGGAAATTAAAAAAAAAAAAACCATTTTAATTTTCTACCATTAGTTAATTAAATCAGCTTACGTGGTGATAATAATATTACTTTGTTTGTATCAATATATTACCAAGTGTCACCTGGTCATTCGATGAACAAATCTTACGCAATATTAATTATTCCAAAACATTAATGATTTAATTAACCCATCGTGTAATTTGATCTTTAATCCAAATTAATATGTAAATAAAGTTAATTGCAAAACAATAAAAACATATAATTAGAGTTGATATCTTACTGAAAGCCATGCCAGATCCTGAACCGGCAAATACAAAAATAAGCATGGAGATGAACTCCGCCAATGCAGCCCTAAGTGCATCTGGGTGGCTTGCCTCTCTAGGTGTTCCAAATGCTATTCTATTGATAGGCATTTTGTTGAATCTGAGCTTAGTTTCTACTTTTGCTCAAAGCCCGACGCACTGTATTTGATTTTTTAGGAGCTCTGTTGTTGCTGTTCCTTCTTTAATAGCTAGTCTCGAGTGACACTTTCCCTTTATATACACCTGAAATAACGGCTAAAGAACTGGTCCAACCGGTTACCCGGTAAAACCACGGAGGAGGAGTGGAGAACAATTAGGGAGGGGCACTTGATTAAGGAGAAATGACGGTGACTTTACAGCTAGTGAATGCGACTTTTGGGTGGATAAGATTGTAACACGTTTGTGGTGGAGATTGAATGTAGCTTGGCCAGAGAGATCTGGAATCGCCGACCAACAGAGGTGGCTGGCGGGCCCACTTGCCTAATGGTGTCCTACGTTAGTGCCTTGTCACTAGCTAAGATCTTATTATCTGGTGGTGTGGTTACCGCGATTTGGACGGCGAGATTTTCGAGTTGGGACGTGGACCGACCTTTGAATATTCAAAATCAAATGTGGGTCGTTTTAGGTGATGGGCTTGTGGGACCTTTTTTTCGGGCCTATCAGTGTTACTGTTGGCTGACTGTTTTTAATGTCTTGACTCTGAATTATTATTGTTTTTATTCTTTTGGGTATTATCGGTGGAAATGGAACGTTATGAATTTATATCGACAGATTTTTTATTTATTTATTTTTTATCTGGATGGCCACAATAATCTCGAATTAATATTCAAATATAAAAAATTAAATATCTTCTTGTTAAATCTTGAGTTACAATTGACGTCTAAATTCATATTTTATAGAACTTTTTTTCCCTCGTAAAATATGTATCTCTAAGCATATAGTTTAAACTCTCGAGCTTTTTTTTATTTTATAAAACTGTATTTGAAAAAAAAAAACATATGATTATGTTTTCACTTTGGTTCCAAACATCATTAACTTATACTGTTGATAAAGTAATCAACACGTGGAAATAATAATAAATTAAGGGGTCCAACATCAATAATTTGCACCATCATTGAAGAGCAATCGGAAGAAAAGGCGTGTAAGCAAAGAACTCAATCTTGCAAATCAATGCCGAGCAGGAGTGGTCCTCTTGGAGTCACCATGCTAATTGTCTCTCGAACGTAGATTTTGTCTGAGGAATCGGATGAATGATGATCGAGCCCAGAGAACAAGATATATACAGGCGTTGATTAGTTCAGCACTAGCGTTTAATTATATATACCCACAGTCACAGAGGTTTTCTTCTGTAAGCTTCGTTGCTAGCAAGTGGGATGAACAGAAATCTCAGGACCCCACGTTTGAAAACCCGTGTGGTTGTTCACAGTAGGAGATGGAGGAGACGACTTGGATTTCCCAGCAGGGTAAAGGAGAATTACTGAGAGGAACAGTGCTTAAAAAACGAGTATTGACTGGATAGCGATGAGTGATTATTACTCGCACAAACTTCTTATTTTACTAATTTATTTTTAAATGAAATTATTTGATTTTTGGGGTGGTTTTATTTATTTATTTTGAGGCGATCACTGGTCTATATATGATTTATAGCTTAAAACTACAGCTTAGAGTTGATATATAATTTATATTATTTTGAAGCCGACAGAGGCATATGATAGTATATGTTAATCCATTAATTACCACTTATTTATATAAATCCAATATAATCTTAAAGCTTTCCCTTTAAAATCTGTCATTACATCATGCACTAGCTTCAGCGCAATATATCGGTGGTGATTGTGACTTGTGAGTGATGTAGTTGTTATTTTTTATTTTTAAAATATATTAAAGTAATATATTTTTAATTTTTAAAAGTTAATTTTTGATATTTATAAATTAAAAATATAAATAATTAAAATTTTAAAAAATATCATTTGAAATACGTTCCGAAACCACCTCTTAATCTGGGTAATAAGCTTTATTTTCTGCTCCTGTGACGGGGTCCCATTTTGAAGCCAAGAAGCAGAGGCAGCCTTGAAAAAAATTTGTTTGCGTATCACTCTCATTGATTATTTTTATCATGTGATAAATTAAATCTACGAGCACCATTCAAATAATTATATTTTGTTTGCTGCCGGCAAAGGACAACATCAACTCTCATTATTGGACCGACCATTTCTTTCTCGCCCCAAAATTTATGTGTCGCCTCCATCATCCTCCCATCACTCGCCATGATTGAGATTCGTCCTTTCTTGCGTTCTTCTAGCTGCTGCTTCGTCTCTCCATTGTCACCAACTTTCCACTGATGAACTCCACTACTGACACCATTTCTGTGGGCTGGGCTCCTACTTGTGAGCCCAAATTCATACACAAAGCGGGCTAACTGCGATAATTTTTTTTTCCCACCCCTCTAGCAATTTATAGTTTTAACCCTAAAACTAGAAAAACATTAAACTTTAGCCCCTCAAGAAGAAATTTCCTAATTTAGCCCCTTAGATAAATCTTCTGCTCCCTATTAGGTGAAAGTTGGCTTAAAAATATTTTTATAGCTGACTTGTAATAACAGTCTTCCCTAGAACATTTCTTCTCAGAACAGAAAAAAATAAAAATTCATTTAATTTTTCGAAACCCAGCAAGATGAGCGGCAATGTCAGTGAAGGTAAGCCCATTGGTAAGCCCATTAAATTCCTCCTCTTTCTTCATGATCTAAAAAATATGCAATGGCCGTGGCCTTGTCAAAGAATCTCTCATGTCGGTCCATGGTCCTAAGGCCTTTGAATTGTATTAATCCAATAGACTAAAGCCCAAGCACATAATCCATTCGGTATCATCACGTGCCCATCACGTGAAAGAATCATACACAGTAACGCTACCTGTACTATCCAATATCCATTCATTATTTTAATGCAAGTCCAAAAGGGATAAATACCCCCAAAAAAAAAAAAAAAAAAAAACAGAGAGGGAAACTATAGCCTCTACATGACCACAGGCTGCATATCACATCAAGAACCAAACCACACTATCCAGTATTTATCACCTTATGAGAGGCTATAGCTGCTGCTTCTTGTAGTCAACAATGGCAATATCTTCACTCTCATTGAGTTGGGCTTCCACTACCTTATCCCAAAAGGTCACTGTCAATTTTCTCCTCACATTACTGTTCATCTTCCTCTCGCGTGTTTGTTATGAAAGCTAATTCTTGTATTTTCAATCTCTCCCTTTTTCCAGTTAAGTGTCCCTGGTTCAAATGAAATATTGCCTAGAGTAGCAGCATTTTCTGGCAATAACTCTGTAACATGCACGGCAGAGGCAACCTTCAATGAAGAAAGTAAGATACCTTTTTAAGTATTCTCTTCAAACTCACTGCCTGTACCATGGTAGAGTGTGAAGAGTCAGACACCGTCTCAACATGGGAATCGTGTTTGTTGTCCACTGGAATCCACATCATCACTCATGAATTTGACTTCACCTCCCAGTATTAGGATATTTTGCATGAACAATGCGAATCATCTACGAGTTATCTTCCTAATATATGAGCACTGTCATGGGGTTTTCGAATAATTATTGAATAAACTATTGTCTTCTATTGCCATTTTATTGTAATCTACATAACCAACTCATCTCCCTTATGTTGCTCGATGCTATCCATGTGATATAGGCAATTGCAAGAGACGTCTGCTACTGCTAGGAGTTGGAGCACTAACGACAAGTTTAGTCCCAGCAAATTTCCTTTTTGCTGAAGGTAATTATAGACTGGTAGTTATCTCTATCTATTAGCGGCTAGTGTGCAAATGACTTGTTGAAGCTTTCTCAACTGTGGCACTGTGTAGAGATACCAAAGAACTACACATCTTTTGTGGACTTTGAAGATGGGTATTCATATTATTACCCCTCAGACTGGATTGTAAGTTATGCAATCATATGATACTGTGCAAATTTGAAGTTAGCTCTCCAAGACTCAACAACCTGTCTTGTCCATTTCTTAGGATTTTGACTTCAGGGGACATGATTCTGCATTTAAGGACAGAACGAAGCAATTGCAGAATGTTAGGGTGAGATTTATACCAACCGAGAAAAAAGACATTCATGAATTGGGTCCAATGGAAGAGGTAGAAAGATTTTAATTTCATTCCCTTTTCATGTCATTAAAGCCTAAGCACGGTACTTGACATGCTTTTCTTATGTCAGGCCATATACTTTTTGGTGAAGCACAGGTATGCAGCACCAAATCAAATGCCAACCATATACAGCATGCAGGAGGTTGTATCCTGTCTATCCTTCCAGTTTATTGATTTCTATTAGCTAAAAATACTTCCTTCCTTCCAAATCTGGCTATGATTAGACCCTCTTAATGCTTGCTGATTTCCTACTTCCTGCGCAAAAGATTTTAACTTGCTCTTTGCTCAGAAAATCAATGATCTGTCATTCTTCTGTGAAGTATGACAGTCACATGCAGCAAGAAATTATGAACGTGAAACTTTCAAATTTTCTTGAAAACCAGGTGTATAACTTCATGTGAATTAGCTTGTGATGATGGATTTTAGTTTGAGAAAAGTTCCAGCTTTTGGTCAGTGAAGACATTCTTTAATGGCACACTGAATCTCTCTGATGGCTTTCTTCTGAATGCAGAAAACCGTAGAGGGAAAAAACTACTACACCTTCGAGTACGAACTTACATCTCCAAACTACTCAAGTGTTTCATTTGCAACCATAGTTATTGCCAATGGTAAGTATCGTATCACTTGAATTGTTACCATGTGCCGACAGAAGTGAAGGAAAACGTGTAAGAAGTAGGAAAAAGATATAGATGAAAGTGCTTTTCAGAATCTGGATTGTTCAATGGTTATATCTCTGTACAGGGAGATTTTACACTCTGATAGTTGGCGCAAATGAAAGACGGTGGAGAAGATATCGCAGTCAGCTTAAAGTGGTAGCAGACTCTTTCAAGGTGCTTGACATTTAAAATGCTATACTGGTTAATGTTGAACGAGAAATTTTCATGTGCAACATGTAAATACTTGGCTGGCAAATTTTTGGAATGAAATTGCTTTTATTTATTTGCTTGGTCTTCCCTTGGCTTGGTTTGGCAATAAAACTGATGATGATGCTATAGTGCGCGCCTACATTTCTTGTCAATAAACTAGACTGCAATTGACATGGACAAAGGTGAAGCTACAGCCTACATGAACACCGAATAATTGATATAAAATCTTGTGGAAAATGAAATTGTCCAATACTAGGTTCAGGGCGGGCAGGCTGTTTTCAGAATCAAATCAGTCAGACATCTGAAAAACATGACAATCCTGGTAAAACATTCATTACGATGTAATGAGCAGTAGGTAAATGCAGAAAGTGAAATTCCTACATATCCCTCATCGAATTTATCATAGTAACGTTTCTAGGCGTCAGAAATATATCCATCCTAATAATAAAAAGCATCAAACATCCATTCTGAGAAAAGAAAAGAAAAACATCAAACATCGTATTGGTTTCCTGCAAAAACATAACAATGGCGCCTATCTAATTGACAAACAACCGATTGAAAGCCAGCCAGTTGATTCATGCCAGTAAAAGTTAAACAGGTTACAATCTAACCGCGTGGTTATATACAAAGATTACAACAAGTTCTCTCACCTCTTTTCCTATTCTAAACTTTCAAGTTCACAGTTGTAAAATTTACAGTAAACACACCCAAGCTAGTCAGTTGGCATATACTCATCAAGGAGGGAAATACTAATGACGGAGAGCAAAAACCAAGAAGCACACCCCACTAGGACTAGAATTATCTCCTCTGCCAGATCTCTGACTAATGAACAAATCAATCATGGAAACAAAGCCAAGACGTAATGCTTCCCTCCAAAAAGAATATGGCATCTAGCCCCGAGAGAATGTTCTCACCAGCCGACAGAATCCAAGATCCCTATATCTAGATCCTACATTTGAACAACATAGCTAGCACTGCCACCATGAAAAAGAATGTTACGAGCTTCATCATTCTCATTAGCTTCTTGTGTACTCTGGAAACTCCAACCAAATAATATTCAAGGCACACTGGCAGATATAAATGTTTCCGGCAATTTAAGATGGCCCAGGATAACAACTATACAGCAGAACCAAATACAAATTTCAACACTGCAAACCAAACCTTAAATTAGTCGATGTTGACGCAAACCCTTTCCAAAGTGGGGCTGCATCAATCTGACATACAAACCATTCTTTGCCATCAAAGAATTATGGGTCCCTCCCTCAACAATTCGCCCTCCATTTAGAACCACAATGTTATCAACATGCCTCATCATTGCCGCTCTATGAGCTATCAGAATGGTAGTTTTGTTTCCCATAACCAGAGTATCTAGTGCCTCTTGTACCACACGACTTGATTCAGATTCAATGGATGAGCTGGCTTCATCCAATAACAAGATGGGAGCATTCTTGAGCACTACTCGAGCAATTGCAATTCTCTGCTTCTGTCCGGGGGTAAGGTCCACGCCCCTCATTCCCACATGGGTGTCATAACCATGAGGCAGGCTACTGATGAAATGGTGAGCATTAGCAATTCTAGCAGCCTCTTTCATCTCAGCTTCGCTGGCATTGTGCCTGGCATATATAATATTTTCTTTTATAGTTGTTGAAAAGATAATTGGTTCCTGCTGAACAAGACCTAGATGGCTCCTCAACCATCTCAAATTATAAAGTTTTAAATCCCGACCATCCAGCAGGACCTGACCAGCAACTGGATCATAAAATCTCTCAATTAAAGAAATTATAGTACTTTTTCCAGACCCTGAAACTCCCACCACAGCTACAGTTTGTCCTCCATTAACTTTGAGACTGAAATTGCTCAATACCAACACTTCTGGGCGAGTTGGATAACAGAAATCCACATTCTTCAACTCGATGCTTCCATAAACATTTGGAGGCTTCAGTGCTGAGTTATCATCTGGGTCAATCTTAGGTTCTCGATCTATAATTTCAAATACTGAAATAAGAGATTTTCGCCGCTTAAGTATGTATGGAGCCAATCCAAAAGGTTCCACCAGTGCAAATGTTGCAAAAGAGAAAACCATATACTCCTTGAGAGCTGTATGAAGATCAACATGGTGATTCTTTTCAGAGTATGCAGTGTACCAGAGAAGAAGGGCATTACAGGCAAAAAGAAGAAACTGTGAAAAACCAAATCCAAAACCAATGGCCATTCCATGTACAAAACTCTGCTTAAATATTTTCTTCAGTTGCAATCTGTAGAGCTCCATTACTTTGTTACCAGCACAGAATGCCACGACAGTATAAATGTTTCTAACAGCATCCTCAAGGACCAGTGATGCCTTTCTGTGCATCTCCTGGATGCCCCTAGAAAATCCAGCAAGCCACAACTTCTGCAATTTTTAAGTTGGCAGCCATTCAGGACTTTGGCACAGCAAACTAGAAACATTGTAGTGTTTATGATATGATTCAACTGTTTAAAATGGAAAATGATTGATGGAATTCAGGGGCAATTTGAAAATAGTCAGATTTGCAAGATAGCAAATCTGTGTGTGCTTGTGGAACTAGTAAGACCATAGAATGTGCCAATAGAACTAGTATAAATTTGAACAATTGGTCTTAGATCCTTGGTGCCAAATCCAACGGAAAATTAAAACACAAGCAAGATATTGCAAGGCAAAGAATGCAACAATCTAAAAGGTAGTATTCACTTTTCACTGGTTGGCACAATCATTGCCACATGGCTGATGTTTGATAGTTAACGGCTTACTAATCCAAAGAAAATAATAAATGAGGGAATTGGCTGAAGTATGACATCAAAGAAGCTCATAGAAACATTAATTACCACATGATCTGTTTTATTCAAACATGTGATTTATATGAATCAGACCAAACATTATGGAACACTTCGACTGATAATAAAATGATGTCAGGTTAAAAATCATGCAGAAAGTATGCAAACCTGTGCAATTGCAGAGACAGTGAGAACTGGCAGGGTTGCCAATGCCACAAGAGCCAATCGCCACTGAAGCAGCATCCCAATGACAACAGCCACAATAACTGCGGCACTGTCCTGTATAAATATTGAAAGTCGATTGCTGAATGCAGCTCGTACGAAAGTAGCATCATTTGCCAAGCGCATGGATAATGTGTCAGCACTATTATCCTCTTCATCAAACCATCCAACTTCATTCCGTAGCATTGCTGTGAGATGATGGCCATTAACAAGTTAATACTCCATATACAGAACTCTGTGAAATCATGAAACTTTGAGTCGGGTGTGACACCGGACATTGTATTCTAAATGAAACTAACAGAGACTAAGCATTTTACCTGAAAACATCATTCTGCGGACTCGTTCAGTCATTTTCTCTCCCATGATGCCAAAATAGAAGTGCTGCAAGAAATTGGCAACAACAGTCACTATACCCATGATGGCAATCATCAAGCACCACCTGTCTACATCCTGTCGCAAGTGGTGTTCTTGTATATAATAAGCAGTCACTATTAGTGAAATAACATAAGCAAGAAGTGGATTGAAAGAACCAAAAATAGCAGCACCAATGCTTCCTAACACAGCATAAAGCCACTCTGCAAGACTAAGCTCTGCTAGTCTCCAAAATGGTGGTTCTTTCTGATGTTTTACATCCCTTGCTTCCTTCACTTTAATTGGAACATCATCAGAGTGACTGTGGGGTCGACTAAAAGTCTGTGAGTGGGAACGCTCATTTTTAGGATCAGATGTCAAAAGTGGAGAAACAGGGGATTCAGGGCCTGAACCATTTGATGTATGTCGATGTGCAGACTGGACATCAATCTTGGGTAACTCAGGGAGTCTCAATTCAAAACTATCCTGCCTTCTTATTGATGGTTCCTTATCAGCACCATCCAAGGGAAGACCATTTTCTATCATCTTCTCTGGTGGTGGGCTGAGAACTTTTGGTGATTCTTGTGAATTAAACATGCCATCTGGAGGCCGAAATATACCAGGGACCCTCTGAAGCGATGGTGACTTTGCCATTTTAGGAGAGGATGGTTCTTGATAGCTATGGCCCGTAGAAGAATCCTTTTCAACTTGGAAAGCAGCAGTCTCTGTGTAGTTTCTAACTGGCATCCTGTATAAAGGTGCATGTGTCAGAAGCATGAACCGCAGTGGCATAATGGCATACAATATTACTGTTTAGGAAACTTATAATTCAACCAACAGCAGTTACACCATTAATAAATGAAAATTTCACTACACTAGCAAAAGCATAGTTGTCCTCATACTATACCTCCTTGGAAGTTTAGCTGCTTCTTCACATTTGAGAAGCTCTGCATACAGACCATCCAAGGTTAATAGTTCGTCATGTGTACCCATTTCAACAAGCTGGCCCTCCTCCATTACAGCTATATAATCAGCATTCCTGATTAGACTAAGACGTCTAGCTATTATAATGGTTGAACGTCCCAACATGAGAAGATCTAGTGCCTCTTGAACTGCTCTCTCAGCTTCAAAATCAAGTCCACCAGTAACCTCATCAAGCAGAAGAATTGTTGGATTCAAAAGCACTGCTCTGGCGATAGAAAGTTTAATTTTCTGCTCCTCTGTCAATGCTAAACCAGCCCTACCCACCTGAAATGTATAGTGGTTACTTTCCAGAAGGATAAAAAAGAGAAAAGCAATAGATAAACAAGTCTGAATAGATATTCTGTCCTTGAAATATTACCTGTGTCTCGTAGCCTTTCTCAAGTGAACTGATAAATGTATGTGCATGTGCTATTTTGGCAGCTTCTTCAATCTGATCCATAGTAGCATCTCGTCCATATGAAATGTTATCAATTATACTCAAACTTAACAAGGCAGGTTCCTGGGTGACCAGTCCTACTTGGCTTCTGAGCGATTCCAGTTTCAGGTTTTTTATGTTCTCTCCATCAAGAAGAACTTCTCCTGAATGAACAGACCAGAACTATTGGAATCCACATGTGGACATGGCAAAGGAAATTCAATGAAATAGCATTAGTTCAAAAGGCAACATAAAAATAAAATGGCCATAGTACCTAAGGTAGGGTCATAAAAGCGCTCCATGAGTGGGATAATGCTGCTTTTTCCAGAACCATTTCTGCCAACAAGAGCCACTGCTTTTTTAGCTGGTACAGTGAGGTAAAATCCACTCAAGATGGGGATCTCAGGACGAGATAGATAGCTAAAATAAACATTCCGAAACTCGATATTTCCTTGCACTGCCACTAGGCTGTCTCCATCCTGATTAACTGTGGAGGATGATCTACTTATCATCTCAAAAAGTCTATAAGCAGCAATCCGTCCTTGATCAAATGAATAGAAATTGGTTGCAGCTTGATTCAGCCCACTGTAAACACAAGAAAGCAGATAATAAAACCATAAAAATATGTTTACAGCACTGAGAAAGAGGAGAATAAGACACTTACAGGCCACTTAAAATTACAGCAAAGAGGGCTGTCACTATTTCACCACCATGAGCTTTATCATCTGTAACCAGAAACCTTCCAACCCAAAGTTGCAAGGCACAAGAACATATTGCAAGTCCATATGTAAAACCAAGCCCAAGTCCTTGAACAAGGCTAATTAAAATACCATATCTCAAAGTTGCTTGTAGTGACGTTGCATATGAATATTTGGCCAGAGTTTCATTTGTGAACGCATATAAGGTCCTAGTGTAAGAGAGTGCCTGCAAAGTTTATAAAATTACCAGTATTCAGTATCAATAGCATGTGACAATTCACCAGAATAATGGTATGACATGAAAATGTTAAACTTATGGTATTTGAACTTTCTATAAGAAGGTATAATGTAAAAAAGTAATGCACCTACATTGCATGGGCACATGCTGATACTACAAAGCCCAGACAGGCAGGCATGTGTTTTCAATTCATGCATAACTGAAAATCAGTTCAGTGCTTGATGAGCCTCTCAAATCTTGGAGCTGAAACAGTTTGACTACACCTCGATAATTGGTCTATCCAAAAGTAAATCTAAATTAAAGGTATAGATAGCCAACATAAACAACAACAGAAATACAAATTGAAGAAGTATTTCAGAGGTATATTCAGTTTAATAAGAACCCTCTTTGAGTAAATCATCAAAAAAAGATATTAACAGCATTAAGAGCACAGTGCCAGAAACACATATCTTCATTTACCAGACATATCCCTGTGGAAATATAGCTCCTTTCATTTCTAATTTTCAGGATTATGGTTCTACTCAATTGCAGTGAAATCAAAAAATATATGCAATTACAGGGCCCACCATGGTGAGTAATAGAAACATGCATCTTCACATGATTGTGTCATAGAGGTATAAGAGAGGGAAAAAAACCTGTTCAGCAATGCTAGCTGCTTCAGCATATGCATCTTGAATGCTCTCAGCAAGCCTATGAAGAAATATATTTGAGATACCTCCTGCAGCAACAATGAATGGGCCAGTGGCTAAAGTTATGAGTGCAATCTGCCAGCAGTTGACAAATCCAATAACAAGACCACTAAAAAACGTAGCCATGTTATGAATATAATTTCCAACCTGCATCATCAAGGTCCCCTCGCATTAGGTTACAGAAAACATTTGCACAGAATAGAAGTAGATGGGAGAAGCAGTAGATTTAGCTCTAAAATACCTTTTCACTCAAAGCAGATTGAATGAGGAGCACATCACTCAATACTTGGCTAACAATATCCCCGTTATTCCCATAGGTGTCAAAAAAGCTCATGTCCTGATTGAGTAATACTTGAACATACTTCGACCTGATGACTGCAGTCTGTCGTTCCCCAGTTAGAATCCAGCAGGAAACCTCTATTACAGATAACAAGTTAGAATTGATGTCTCTAAAGAAGCCATTGTTTGTGAGCTAAAAGCAAAAATAGAATAAACTAATATGATGAATGTGAATTTTACCAATCCAACCAGCAGCAAAAACACCCACAGCTAAGTATACAATGTGCATTGCAAGCTGCAGAAAAAGCACACCATGGTTAAATCAAATAGCTCAAACCCCCCCCCCCTCCCCCAGGAAACCAACATGCTAGAACCAGTAAATCAGTCAGGAATGATTAAAGCCTTCACAATGGACATATATACAAAAAATGAAGTTCTAACTAGCCTACGTTCATGAACACATTCAGTTACATCTCTGACTGTTAGATATCAGACTCCTTGAAGATCAAGTTTTCAGATATGAGGACGGTTCATATCCAAGCTTCGAGAATATGAACAATCCAAACTAGGGGGGCGGTGTCAGGGTTATATAGTGCACTTAGTTGCCTTATTTGGGAAACCTTTTAAGTGACCACTCAATTTGGAAAACAAATGAAAACACAATTGTTTATAGGTTCAGCTCCTTTAACAGTCTATGTCATACATCTTTTTCTTCCACCTGAACTACCAGTACTCCTTTACTAATTACAAAAGAACAGGAAAAGAGGGAGGGAGGGAGGGAGGGACTAGGCATGTGTTACTAAAATTCTTTATCAGGGTAGAATAATTTGATTTGAAATTAACATGGAATACCATGGTAAACTACAATTAGACTATATTTTCAGTTGCTTTACACAAAATTTACAATATTAAGAATAATAAACTGTAGTTGCTTCCTAAGCAGAACTCTCTATCATTGTCTCCAGCGGCATAACATAGAATTTCCATTTCTTAACCAAACTAACTAACATTACCAATTTCCAAGCAGCTAACTAAACTGATTAAACAGTACTTAAACATGTGTAACAGTTAAAACATAGCATCTCCAAAAAACAAATTGAAACATGTGTAACAGTTTCAGATAGGTAACTTTTGCAGTTGCTAATAAATCCTCACTATTAGTTAAAATCACCTAACAACCTCGTCAAAGTAGCAAATTTTGAATCATTCTTCACCAAAACCTTCAAAAATTCCAAAAAGTCAGGATCTGCAAAAATGACTCACATGAGTAAACCTGTCAAATCGCTCCCCCGGCGGAATCCCCAAAACCCCAATAATCTTCCCAAAGAAATGCAAGTAAACAACAAGAGCAGTCCCATGCGCAGCAGCTGCAAGCGAACCAACGATCATGAGCCCCCAATCTAACCTATCAGCACAAGCAAACAACCTCGAGAACGGAACAGCAGCTGGCGGCGGCTCCATCTCCTCAGCCTCGTCGATCTCCTCCTCCGCTTCCGCCTGAGCGGCAGCCGCGGCCGCCTCCGCGCTGGCATCTAAGTACGGAGAAGGACTCTCCGGCGGCTCGGAAACCTCCGATACCGGCGTCAATGGTTGTATATGAGGTGGGGACCATCCGAATAATCCCCTGGGGATCATCATCTTGGGAGAGCAACTATCTGTTTCTTCTGTCTTTGAAAAACCCTAATTGATCCTCTTTACCTCTAAGTTTAGCAGCAGATCTGTGCTAAATTTAGAGGCCAAATTTCGATTTTGTGTGTTCTTTTGAGGAGCAGAAAAATAAAAATAAAAATGGGAGCCTTTTTCTTTTAATTTTGGGTGACTGGGTCAAATCAACATGCAGATTTTTAGAGAGACAGAGAGAGAGAGAGAGAGAGAGCGAAAAGAAAATGTTGGCTCTCACCAACTGAGGTACCCAACTGGAAATGCTTGTAAGAAAGAAAGTGCTTTTACTATTGCTCAATTCTTTTTTTTATTTTATTTCTTTGCATGTCGTGATTTCTGTTTGGTTAACTGTCACCAGGCGGCTCTATTTCGAGGATAACAACAATAAACTACCACGGATCTCTCTGGGGTTTTCGGCGTTTAAACTTATGAAATTGTTCTTCTTTTGACCAAGTTCATGTTTTTTTTGTTTGTAGTTTTTAGAAGCAATCATGTTTTGGTATGTTCGAGTTTCAAGTTAATAAATCTCATATTACATTATTAATTCTCGGGTTATAATGTTGATTAGCATAACTTTTATGCCAAGTTATTACAGTATTAATCATTTTTTTTTTACATAAACCATTCAAATAAAATCTTGTATTTAAAAGACGGGTTTGATTTTTTATAGTAAAAACTCAAATTACAACCCGTGTGTAATTGGAGAGGAGAGGGAAACTTTTATTTTTTTTATTTTTATTTTATTAATGAGATGTTCGGATTAATTTGTGCCCATCTTGATTAATTACACGAGTCCTAAAATTAACGACCATATAAATCTCTAGTAGTTATCATATTATAGCAACCACATGACTCGAATTGATACTACAAGAAAACAAACCTCTTAATTTCAAGTTTTTATGAATTGGTCACATAGTAGATGGGTTTTTTTTTGTGTTTTATTACTTTTGTTTATTTTTATATTTTTAAAATAAAAAATAACTTAAAATAATAATATTTAAATATATTTTAAAAAATATATTAGCACGCTATTCCAAACCACGCATGTCAATATTATATGAATATTGATTCGTAATATCAGTGCATGGATACTGTATAGTCAGGTGTGTTTTGCAGGGGTAGTTTTGGGAATTGAAACCAGATATTTTGAGTTGGATACTGTTAAACGCAGCTGATTTGAGCTGTTAAGAAGGTGACACGATGGGAAAATGGGAGCGTGGCTGGTGAGATTAGCGTGGCTCTGCAAATAAAGAAAAAAGGCTTATGACAGTAGCGCAGTAGCATGGCCAATGGGAAGAGTGGGAGCAGCAGACATCATTGATCGTTGAGGGAATGGTGGATTGGGTTGCATGGAAAGCTTTTTTCTGGCATTTTCTTTGTTCCATCTGGGCCTTTCTTTCAAATTTCTTGGTTTTGTGTTTTGATTTCGATGCGACTTTTTCTTCATTGATAATACCAAATGTATAAGACGTTAGTTTTAAAACTTTCAGTTTCGTAGGGTATATTACAGGGGGGAAAGGTACTAAATGAAAGGGTTTTTTCGGGTTAGTGTTTTGTGTGAAAAAATAATCATCAGGTTTGGTTAAATAAATAAAAATAAAAAATAAATTTACCTTGATATAATATTAAGACTTTAATATTTTAAAAATATAAAGTACAGGAAATAAATGTTATTTCCTACCTCACTGATTTCATTTTTTATATACAGAATGATAGGTCATCAAATGCAAAATGTTTAAGAATAAGATTGATGTGATAAATAATTAGCTAATATTTTAATCTAAACAGTTTGATATATTTTTTATAGTTAATGTATTTGGTGATTTTAATATAAAAAGTTCGGGAGATTGGTAACTAGTAGTATATGGTGCTTGGTAAATCAAGGTGTCCGGTTATTGTGATAATAACGAGTGGTGCCTGGTAATTTAGACAATTGATAATTAAAGCCGGTAAAAGATCTTATTTGATGGACATGAGAACTCTTCAATAATAAAGTCTGTAACTTTATAAAAAAAAAAAATACAATGATATTTTAGAGAGATGTACTCTAAAAACATGTATGCTAAAAATATCAAGAATTAAGAGACTATGAAGCTTTGACTCAAAAGTTTCATGGTATATTTATAGCTAATGGATCTTGTTATTTTATGGAGAAAATGAGTTAAAATATAATTTTACCATTGTGGTATTTTGAGTTGTATTATACTCAAAATAAGAATCAATATAAAATACTAAAAGACCCATGCGGAGTTATTGAAAAATATCTTGTGAGTGATAGACTGGGACCCATTAGAAGTGAAAAATGGATCTAGATGTGCTACTTGGATCCAAGCACGATGGGTTCAAAGTGTGCTTCCGAGCCTGTAAGAGTGCCGGGATGTATGCTTAACACGAGCTCAGACCACCACGCTCGAGCTCACTCTGGTTGGGGTCTTGAAACTCGAGTCCAAGTGGTTTTTTTGGTTTATTTTGAGGGAATTCTTTAGATATATTTAGAGGGGGTATTTTTGGTTTATTTTGTTTACATCCATCGTAGAGATAATAATCAAATGCTAGCATTCTTTTGTGTATAATACAAAGTCATCAATTATGGTTAAGTTTTAGGGCAGCTACAGTGTTTAGCATTAATTAATAATAGCTTTGCTTTTAAGGCCACACAATTAGTTGAGAGATTAATAAGTGGATTTCAATTCATGTCTCCCTTGATTTGAAAGGGCACTTAATTTGAATCATTGAATATTTTTGGTACTTGGATTGCACTGGACGAAGAAAATTAAATCCATATACTCTGACGAGCGTAGCTCTTATTAATCCAGGATAATTAATTGTCCCACGCATAGGTATAGTAGCTTTTTACATGCAGATTTTGTGGGTGTAATTTGACGGGATGGATCGAGCTCATTCTCTAACAGAGCCGTCTGTGTCAGGAAGGAGCATCCATGAGACAAGAGGGCCATGGCTAAAACGAGGCCGCTTTGCATGACAGTGAAGTAAAGTTGCGGAAAAAGGCTGGTGACGGAGGAATGACATTATCATATCGGGAAAATGATGGGTGAGGCTAGCTGCTGGAAAGGGGAGGAGGAGGGGATTTGATGGGGCGACTATACTCCAAGCATAAAAGTGAAATCTCAGCATCACTGATGGATTGGAATTGTTGCTTCGATTAAAACGCAATTTTGGCATTGAATGGTTGAAAGACACCACAGCTTTTTTTTCTCCGTAAATTGCTGTGGTCTTCGTTGATATCTATCTGGGACTCCTGAAGCCATTTGATACTTCTTTGCAGTTCTGCTATATAGAGGTTTCCTGCTTTTTGATCTTTAGAAAATAAATAAATTGATGTTTTTTTATGTGTTTTTTTTTTATAATTTTAATGTTTTAATATAAAAAAAATCTTAATTTCTTTTTATATATTTTCAATTGAAAAACATACACTGAATTACTAAATATTTTTGAAGGGTACAAGGAGAGGGGATTGAAACAGTATTCGATAGCTAGCCAAGTAGGAGTAGATTAATAAAGTGTTTGTTTTTATGTTACAACATAATTTAAGTGTTTTTTAATTATATTTTTTAAAAAACACTTTTAATATATTTTGATGATTTTAATATATAAATTTTAAAAATAAAAAAAATTTATTGCGTGTTTTAGAGTGTATCTATGGTCACTTTTTAGAGTGCTTTTCATCCAAAAAAATATGATAATAATATTTTTTTATTTTTAAAATTAACACATTAAAATAATTTAAAAACATAAAAAATATATTAATTTAAAAAAACAATCATATATCTCATTAGCAGCTCACCGGTGATCGGCCCAGAAGAGTATTCGTTCCGACTGGGTTAGCACTGCTGCATCGTTCTGTGGTAACTAAAGATGCTGACATTTCTCGTGGAATTGAAAAAAAAGTAAATAATGAAACACAAAAAGGAAAATAAAAATTATCAAACGATTACCTCTGATGCGATTATTACACGATGTAACTTGGATTCTTCTCTTCAATTTGATAAACATAGATCTTTTATGTTAAAATTAAAAAAACTTCACAGTTTTTTTCAAGTTCAGCATGTTCCATTTTTTCCAACGTGTTCAAACTCAGTGCTCAGTCCAAGACATGTTTTTAATACACGTTTTATATTATTATGCCTGCGTTTTTTTAAAATAATTTTTTTATCTATTAAAATAATTTTTTAATATATATATATATATTAATACTATCATGTTAAAATCATTAAAAAATATATTAAATTAATATTTTAAAACTAAATTTATTTTTAAAACATACTTGCACACACCAATTTAACACGATAGGTCTTTACATGTTGCGTTTGGAAACATGGACCAACCCGTGTTTTCAGCAATTTTAATATTTTTTGGTGAAAATTATTTTTTTATATGTTTTGGATCGTTTTAATGTGTTGATTTCAAAAAAAATTTAAAAAAATAAAAAAATATATCATTTTAATATATTCCACCATAAAAAATACTTTAAAAAACAACCACAATTGTACTTCTAAAAAGATACCGAGTTTACCAAGCATTGACTGTAAAATAAAATAAAATGAAATTGAGATGACATGATTGATAATACTGTTTGTTTTTCCAAACTTGACTCAGATCGGTGATGAGATTGTTGTCACGTTATTATTCAAGTTTTAATCCAAAAAAGATTGCAAGAAAAAAAAAACCCATGGATCGTATAAATCTGGAGGAGGATAATTTATTGATGGAGAGTATTAGAAGGATAAAAAAATGGTTGGTTCAACACTTATTTCTTACTTTTAACTAAAATAACTTTATAAATATATCTGGAAATACATACATTTTAAACTAAATAAAAAACTTGTAAGAAAATTGAATCGAAATTTGGATAAAAATAATTTTACATGTTAAAAGTTTATAAATTCGAGAAACATGAGATAAAAAAAAAAAACATATAATATCCTAATTTTAAAAACAAGATAATTAATACGACTGAGGAATGCGTGCTTTATAAAGACTTTAAGAAGTCAATTGAAACACCAAGAATTCCAATTGGTTAGTTTAATAGGTGGAAGAGAAGAATTGAAACTTTGATGAAAGTTCAGGGGAGTAATTGATATAACACAAAATAACAGGGAGGAAATCGAGAAAACCCTCAAATGTTAGGGGGAAAAATCAAAATTTACCCTTAGAGTACAAAGTCCATTCCTCTCAATTCCCAACTCCGAAGAAACGACCTTTACAGGTGGGCCGATGGCTGCAAGGACCCGCGCCAAAGTCCAAAGGCAAACTAATAACGGATAAGCAGCGGGAGAGCTGAAAAGAAGATAAGCTCTCCACCACAAAAAAAAATCTTAGAAGACCAGAGGACGAGAGACTCTCTTGTTCTCACGACACCTTTCTTACACACAACAACAATGGCTTCTTTACAAAACTCACCCTCAGTTTATCATACATTATCTCCATATTCTCTCCCTCAGGTCCTCCCTTTCTCTGACTCTCTCTACATTAGCAATACATGTCGGCGTGAATGTTTGAATTTCATTAGAAAAACAGATGTCACATTATGGGTTCTCGTTTATGTGTACAGGTCGGAGGAGCACAAAAGAATCATGGAATGTTGTCTTTCTGTAGAAGAGGCCTTTCTTTTCTTGTTAGGGCCGAGCAATCATCACCAAATTCAACTTCTCTTTCTCAAGGTGAGTTTTCTTCTCTTTTCTTTTTCATTCTTTTTTCAATTTATTTGCTAAAATTTCTGTACAATGAACAATGTCTATGCACCTGGCTTAGTTAAAGTTACTGCGAGTTGCAATTCTGATGGATTTGATAGAGCATTTCTTGCTTGAAATTCAGCGGTTACTGAAAAAATGAAACTAGAATGTCATTATACAAGGTAATCGCTGAACTTGTAGTGAAATTATGGAGAATGCTGTTCTTGTGAAAATCTCTTCTGGCAATTTGGTTACGAGGAGAGAACTTGACAAATGCCATTGAAATAATACTGTGCTGAATTCCATGTGATAACTACAAATAAATTATTCTGTCAAAATTGTCTTGATTTGATCTGCACCTGCTAAATATCAATTGAAGGAATGCAGTTGTCCACACTCCACGCACACCAAAAAAAATAAAAAAAAATAAAATTTCAAGACAGAGTGATGTATGGTTAGCCACTATTAGATTACTGGATATAAGGGAAAAACCATACTTTTTAGATGTTGAACTTAAAGTGTTGCTTTAAGTTAAAGGAAGCAGTATCGAAGAAACGTTCTCTGTGTTTTGGTTTGTTTAATTGAACTCTCATTTCCTGCAGTTAGATTTGGGAGGCGTGAATTGATAGCAGTGAGTGTCATTGCTCCTTGGGTATCCATGGTTAACCAAACTCCTCCATCATGTAAGCAACCATTTTTTGGATGTTTTCGATATTGTTCTTGCCAGCTAATGCAGTTTAGCATAGAAATAAACTCATTTAGAATAAACTTTGTGAGTTTCTTATAACACCATGTTTGCTGATATCCTAAGAGGACATCCTTGATATGGTTCAGTTGCTGCAGAATCTAAAAAGGGATTTCTTTTAGTCACGGACAAGAAGGATGGATACTCATTTCTCTACCCATTCGGGTGGCAGGTATGGTTTCCTAAAGCTTTTCTTCTCTGTTCCCCTCCTCATGTTCATAACTCATGCATTCTTCTCTTTAGTTGATCTAGCTGCTAGCCACAAGCAACAAATATTTGATACAACATTTTCAGATTGGTTTTTCATATTTTCTCTGTTGGCCGTGGCAGGAAGTTGTCATCGAAGGACAAGACAAGGTCTTTAAAGATGTCATCGAGCCCTTAGAAAGTATCAGTGTGAATGTGATCCCTACCGTCAAACAAGATATTCGAGACTTTGGACCTCCACAACAGGTTTTCCATATACACTTTACAACCCAACTTTTTTATTAAAGAGGCGGTAACGTTATTTCCCATTTATCCTCTTGCTCCAGTTTATAATTTTAGCTCATATCTGTAAGTGATGGAGGATGCTAATGCTCACCGTGCATTTATCTCAGGTTGCTGAAACATTGATAAAAAAGGTTTTGGCCCCTCCTTCACAGAAAACAAAACTAATTGAGGCAAAAGAGGTTTGATTTCTTGCGTCTTCTAGTTTAATTCTACCAGAATTCACACATGCTTTTACTGTTTCAACGCTGTTTAGCAGCATGTTTTCATTTCAAGTAACTGGGGCAGTTCAATTATGTATAATGTCCTTGTTCTATTCAAATGTATCTCCCTTTGAGTAGCTGAACAGATTATCGTTTAATTTAGGCTTATGTAAATTTACAATTAAGGTTTTGTTGGTAAAAGAACAGTTGACTGATATTATTGTGCGTTGATGGTGCAGCACGGTGCTGATGGGAAAATTTATTACACATTTGAGTTCGTTGCTCAGGCTCCAAATTTTACCCGCCATGCTCTTAGTGCAATCGCTATTGGCAATGGTATGGAATGTACATTTTACTATTTTACTGAGAAATGGATTGTGTAATCTCTGGCACCCATCCCATTATTCAAAGCTCACTCCTTTGGTTCCAGAATGATTTCATGAAAACAAATTTGATTCCAGATAATTATCATCAGTTCATTACTTGGGATTATTGATTCAGGGACTGAGACAGAGCCCTCATGCTTCACTGATTAATGAGACATGTTTCAGCCATTTAAAAAAGAAATTGAGCAATGCTTGTGTTCCTGGAAATTTCATGGCAGGTAAATTCTACACTTTGACAACGGGAGCCAATGAACGAAGGTGGGAGAAGATGAAGGATAAATTGCAGACGGTCATTGATTCCTTCGAAATTTTCAATGTTTGATGTCGTTGTTCAGTTTTCACTTTTCACTTTTCCTGCTTAGGAACAACCCTCTCTTAAGAGTTGTACGAGGCACGTTTCTTTTCACCATGTATTCCTCCCCATTTCCCTTCTTTCTTCTCCTTTTCCCTTTTCTGTTGTAGAGGAACCTCCCCATTTCCCTTCTTTCTTCTCTTTCACCCTTTTCTGTTGTAGAGGAACATCTGATATACGAAGTTCTATGGGTCTTGATATGAAAATAAACCTCCCCTTCACTATTCTTCAGTGACATGAACATATTACAGGTGCAAGTATTGCTGTTCTCTTCGTTCTAATGATGCAAAACCGTAATGAAAAACGCAGTGCTTTCTGTCAATTGGAATCCAAGACAATCTCAAAAGAGCGAAGGAGAGGACCAGAAATATTTTTGCAAACCCAATGGTTAAATTCATTTCGAGGAAGAAAACATATCCCCTGAATAAATATGATCACCGCCGAGATAGTAACTTAAATTTGCAGTTCCCTCAAAGGCAGCAGTTCAAAGAACCTTCCTAGAGATTCTATGCCACAAAATTTGGACAAAGCAAATGTTGATTTGTGTCGGGTGCTATAGTCCGATAAATCTTGAAAACAAATCAAGCTGGCCAAAGACAAGGCATTCATGCAAGCATAACAAAGGTGCCAAACATAACAAAAGGTATAATAGAAAAATAGTTCTCAAAATATGTTAAAGAAAAACAAACATGACATTGGAGTCCTAACAAACTGCACTGCTCCTAACAAAACTGTCAACAGTACGCCTGGTATCACTTTGCGCATCAGAACAAATAGCTACCAAAAACACAGATTTATATGATCCCAATCTTGTTTGCCACATCTAAGGCATCATAATCAGGAGTCAACCTGACGTATGCCTTCTTAGTTCCATCAGGCCTGCATTAAAATAGATATAGTTAGTGCCACTTTCAAAATCGAATTAAGCAAGATGAGCAGAGTTAAGATCCTGGCAGATTATCAATCATGAAACATGGATTCTGTATGGAGTTGTATAAGATGATTCACCAGTCAAATTATATGGTTGGGGTGTCAGAATTACTAATTCACAAGAATGGAGTAATGTAGTGTACAACTACATGTCACATTACAGGGTACCAATTCTAAAACTTGCCTCTTGGAGCAGTTACAAGAGGCAAGAATACTCATCAGGATCAGACCAGCAACAGTCACCTTATCATAAATGTAAAAGGTCAAAGCGTCTTGGTTTCAAGTAACTAAGATTTACCTGATCAAAGTATTCACTTTCTTGGTCTGAATGTCGTACATCTTCTTAACTGCATCTTTAATTTTCTTCTTGTCTGCACGAATGTCAACAATGAACACAAGGGTATTGTTGTCTTCAATCTTTTTCATTGCAGACTCAGTAGTAAGTGGATACTTTAGAATCTGATAGTGGTCCAGCTTATTTCTAGGTGTTGCACTGATGCGTGGATACTTGGGATTCCTCTCCTTCTTCAATGTCCTGGGACGGTGAAATGTAACCTTTGTCCGGATCTTCTTTGTTTTCTTGAATGTTGGCCCTGATTTCACAGCCCTGGCAGCCTTCTGGGCTTGTGCCTTTGGATCAGGCTTTCTGGATGCATCAGCTGCAATGGCGTAGACAATAAGTTTCTCAGTCAATACATTCCTCAACTAGAAGAGATGTAAAAGAAGCAAAAACTTTCCATTTACAGATTACAAAATAAGCACCTCATAGCTCAATTCCTTCATCAAACCATAAATTCACAACGAACAAACAAGCAACATGGTTTCAAAACAAAAAGGGAACGGCTAGAAAACCATCAAAATGAATTAGCGAATATAAACCAAGAACAACGTCAAATCACAACAAAGCCAAAGACCACTACTATCACACAGATTAACACGTGTGAATATAATTAAAACAGTTAGCAAAAAGAGAGTAAGAAACAAACGTACCTTTAGCCGGAGACATTGTAGCTACCACTTCACAGACACCACTAAACCTGATAACAAAAACCCAAAACCAAAACTTCAGTATCAAAAAAAGTAACCCTAAAAACTAAAACCTTATAAGAGAAAATGCCATAAGGGTATAACATGTCAAGATCTATAACAACTTGAGTTCATTTCAGGATAAAAAGCAGAGTTTTGGATTTGATAAAACCTGCACGTAGGGTTCTGTAGAGAACACCAAATAAAAGAAATGGTGAAGAGACAACAGAGATGACATGACAGACCTTAGTTGCTGCGGCTGTGAACTAGGGTTTTTCCCAAGCGGGGAAGATGGAGAGATGGTGCCTTATATAATTTTCTACAATTACTAATTTAACCTGCTTAGTTATGGGTTGGGCTGGGTACTGATGAGAAGTGTTGTTAATGGGCTTACATTAAGATTTTTTTTCAATGGGCTTGATTTTAAACCCCGTAACTAATCCATCTGGTTTCAATTTATTTTTTTTTAATCGAACACGCTGTTTGGAATAAATTTTAAAATTCTTTTTGTTTATATTTTTATATTGTTTTAATATTTTAATGTTAAAATAATTTTTTAAAAATAAAAAATATATTTTTAAGTAAAAATTTTTTTTATAAAATAACCATTATAATCCTTTTAAACCCTATGCTATTCCAATTGATAAGGTACTTTTTTATTATTAAACCTATGAAAACTATTTGTTATTGTAGTAACTTTTGTGATTGTGGTTATATTATTTTATAAAAAATATTTTTAGTTGATGTTGATTTGGTAAAATATATGTTTGGTTAAAACTGTGATTGAAACTGAAGTTGAACAAAAAATAGTTTAATGTGTTTAGTTAAGAATATTTTTCAAATTGAGGTTATAAAATGAATAAAAAAATATACGTTAATATTGATGGTTTTTAATTGAAATACTGTAGATTTAGCTACTGCTATTACATTATGAAATAAACAATACTTTATATAAAATATTTTTTATTATTTCATTAAACTATATGCAATTCCATCACATACAAAATTCATCAAACAAGGACTACAGTTTTCATGGCTTCCTGAGCGTGCAACAACTTAAGGTAAATTATCATTAAGAACAAAATTGAGATTGCGATCAAATTATGCAAATATTACATCATCATGCGATCTTCTTCTAATGTAATTATACAGTGCAATTGAATAATGTTAAACAATAGATTTTTGAATAAAACACAATATCTGAGATTTCTTTTTATTTTACTGGGTTGAACTCGGTCTAATATATTTAAGTTTGGATCGGACCCGTTCCAGCCCATAAACAGTAAAAACGCTCTTCATTGTTTTGCAAAGTAAATAGTAAAGAGTGAATTCACTGGCAGGATTTTAGAAAACAAGGATGAAAATTTAGAAAATGGCAGAACTTTTCCAGATCTGAACAATGGAGACCTCTCGGGTTGTTTTAAGAAATTTTTGCAATAGTTAATTATCTGCACTGTGGGTGAAGGAGAAAAGAAAACACTCCCTTGCAAAAAACAAATCCAAATTACTTTTCAAGAAACTGAGTTCTGGCCTTAGTTTAGGGTGAGACCCCAACAATAAAAATATTGTTAATATGTAACCAAACACTTATAAACCACGGTTTCTGTAAACAATGGCGGCGCCAAACAAGCACTAAAAATAACCACGCCCTCGGCCCTACACAAAACCACCAGTACTCTGGTGATCTGAAATAGCTTGCTTGGAGGCCGTGGTGGTTTTGTTGGCACCAATAAACCTCACTTCTCGATTCATTGAACATTTGCAAACATTACAAATGGCGTTAAGACTGTCTGTCGTAGATAGACATTTGCATCGACCAGAACGACTGTAAAGCTTCGGGCGTGGAGTCTTTGCACTGGTGCAAGGCAGCAAGAAACGCATTTTGGAGACTTGGTTTGTATGTGAGGCTTTAGAATCGAATACTTATTGTGATGTCTGTGAGTAAGTTTCATTGGGCTCTCATGCAGATTTCCAAGGTGGAATTTGTGCTTGAGGCAAAGCAAACAAGTCAAGATAACCATTTCTGATTTATAATATAAAAATCTTGACTTCGTATAATACAAAGAAATGTAGATGAGGACGGGAAACTACTCATTCCATCGCATTCTCATTGCACAAAATTCAAAATAAAGCAACAATGAAAGATAAATGAAAAAAGAAAAGCATAATAAAGCAATGACGAAAAACAAATAAAAAAGTCAAGCATATTCAAAAGGAAGATGAATAATCATCATTGCAGTCCAACAACAAAATTAAAGTTCTCCAACTTATTTTCTAATCACTTCCTCACAGACATAGTAAATTTAGAAATTGAAGAACGCCCATCAACTCCTTTTTTTCTAATTTGATTATACTGGCTCGCCATCTCTGTCCTTAATTCAGCTTTGGAAGGAAAACAGCAGTGAGAGCATCCTTCGACAAAAGAGAAGCTTTCAACAATTCAAGACCCTGAAATTTATAAAAGAACAAGGGACAGAGAAAGCCACATAGACGTAGCATAAACTATCGTTAGACAACAACAAAAAACTACAACGAACAATACAAGATAGAGTTCAAAACAAGCAGTACCTCATTGATCCCAAATTCAACAACTTTCTCCTCAAGAACACCAAAATCCTTGATATTGAACTTGTTTAGCATACCAACACCAGACACCATTGACATTGGAGAGACGGACAAATCACCTGTCACCATGTAAGTGACCAGGCCCTTCACGTAACCTCCCTGGTCACTAGTTGGCGTATCTGTGGAAGTGGAATCTTTCATGTCAGCAAACTTCACTTCTTCACTGAGATAACGGGGATTACCATAGTTATTTCTGCAATGACTACAAACAGAGTTGTGAATATTTGACACGTATCCTGGATGGCTTGAGCAATAGTATAACTTCTGGTTTTCAGGCTTTTTAGTGTCAGGAAGCAAGAAATTTGGATTGGTGACCTGGGTTGTTATAGTTGGTTTCAAAATGGAATCCTTGTTTTGGTTAGGCTGCAGGTACGATTCATCCAGCTTTTCGAGGCTCCCATAAAGACTTGATATGCAGCCAATCATGGTTGATTTTGTGAGGAGCCGAATGACGGTACCCACAGGCAGAGCAAGCAGGCTAAGGAGGAAATCGACAAAGTCTTTCCCTGCTTCAGCAAAGATGACTTTGTTGTGTTTTGAATCAATAAGAAGCTTCAAGCTAATTTTGGAGGATGACATTGTTAGCTACTTTAATGATCACTAACAAGTTGGTTTTGTTTTTGTTGACGACTTGAAAGCAAATTAAGGCTTCAATATATATAGAGAGGAAAAGACT